>Ga0075157_10000669_pt1 | contig 25148 bp, 24 predicted proteins | sample JI81BgreenDNA_FD_70967 | JGI IMG/M metagenome (GOLD analysis project Ga0075157, IMG submission 70967) | Wastewater effluent complex algal communities from Wisconsin, to seasonally profile nutrient transformation and Carbon sequestration -... | ecosystem: Engineered > WWTP > Effluent > Algae...
TTCCCACCCTACGCGGTCAAATCGAATTTGCGACCGGTTGGAAGAATTCAAACGGGGTTGGTACAAATCCAACTCCCGATTTAATGGATGCACGAAGTACAAATCCCGAAGTCAGCGTTCCGAGTAACCATTGGCATTCTAATTTGTTAGACATTAATAATACTCAAGGGAAACAACGATATGCATACATAAATAACTCAATCTCTAATGGTAGTGCTTTTTTTGCCGAAACAATTACTGGAGCGCTCGTTCGGAAATTACCGAAAGGGTGCTATGGTTTTAAGATTAGTGCAGCGCTGCCCAATGATACTACCGCAGTGATACTTCAATATCCGAATTTGAATTATTTGCGCGTCATTTTGAAAAGTTCTGTAAACGGGGTTGTACCAAAAGTCATTCATGATTTAAGTGCTGCAGGCAGTGCAAATGCGATTCAGTCATACTCTTGGGTAACGCAATTATCTCCTTTTTCAATATCGGAGTCGGAAGCCAACTTGTATGACAGCGTTATCGTTGCAATGATTGGCAGTGGAACAACAAGGTGGAACCACGCATTGGTCGATGAAATCACCATTAACTCCAAAATGGAAGTAGGCCTCAACCTCCCCGATGTGGTACGCATTTGTTTGGGTAACGAACTGGTGCTCACTCCAAGTATCACCTACAACAACCATACAAGCACCACACTTTCTCCGGATTGGACCAAACAAAATCATCCGAGAAACCACATTACGGCAAGTGAACCATTTTTGGCGCCTTATACTTTGCGTGATTATCCCTTACACAACGATTTCTACACCTTTACTGCAACAGATAATGGTTGCAGCGCCTCCAAAACGGTACAAGTAATAGTTGAAGATTTGGAAGAAGCCAATTTTATAGGTAGTTTCACTGAATGCGATTTGCGAGGTATGCAACGATATTCACTCAATAACAACTTAGAAGGTGTTGAAGTGAGCTGGACCGTTTCAGGGGGCTCGCTACATTTACCGCCATTGGTAAATCCAACTTTCGTTGACGTTTCTTGGAATGGTGGCAACCAATACCTTGTTGTTACCCAAACGGGTTGGGCTTGTTCTAGAAGCGATACTCTTTTTATCAAGGATTGCTGTCAAGGTAATTTTCCATCGGAGCCTGATCCAAAAGATCCTGAAAAGGTTGTGATAAGAGCTGTAAATGCGAAACATTCCGACTTCTTTTCGGGTACTTTTGTTACTTCGGCAGATGTTGCTAATATTGAGATTAACGGAACTTACACCATTGATGTAATGGCATCGTACAACGGCATCAACTTTATCATGGGGCCAGGTGCCATTATAACCGAACAAAATGGCCAGCTTATGGAGTTTGTCAATTGCACTTTCAGCGCTTGTGGTGAAGAAATGTGGCAGGGAATAGTAGTACCTATGGGGCAGCTTGAAATGGAAGACTGTGAATTAAAGCAAGCCATTAGAGGCATTTACATGCGCGATAATGCCTTGGTTAGGGTGCGCCGTACCAATTTCAAACAAAACTATGTAAGCATTTACGGTAAAGATGTAGCCCCATTGGGCAATCCTACCAATCCGGCATCTCTCCTTGTTTTAGAGAATGATACTTTTGTAGGAAATATCGGCGGAAGTCTGTTAAAACCATTTAACCAGATGATTGGCAGTGGTTTAAATAGCACACCTAAGAATTCGCACGCTGCCATAGAATTGCATAATGCAGTTGGAATAAAAATAGGAGATATTCAAGACCCTAACAATGTAAATGCTTTCATGGGCTTAAACAATGGCATTTTAGGCCGTTTTGCCCAGATAGATGTGTCTTATGCATTTTTTGACACGATAAAAACAAATGAATTGCATCCGCAAGCCCTTTACCCATTGCTCAACGGCACCGCTATCAAGTACAACAATTTAAATACGCCGTACGTTGCGCGAAACGAAAAATCGAAGGTATTGTACTGCACCATCAAAAATAGTCAGTTTGGGGTGGATGGTATTTTTACGGACACCATTTGGATTGAGCATTCTAATTTCAATAAAGTAAAACAAGGAATAAAGATTGTAAATCCCTTAGGCAGGACGTCTATCTCGTATAATATCATCGAAAACGAGGGTGTAGGCTCAGGGATTATTGCGCATTCTACCTTTGGCTCACCGCAATGGATTTTGGCTAACAACTTCACGGCAATTGGAAACAACATCATCACCACCCGGACCTTAGGCATTGATGTAATTGGGCTCAAAACCTTCATCGGCAATAACCATATCTCTTTAGACTACCATACGCCCGGTGCAACCTTCACTGGAATTCGCGTGCGTAATTTAGACCCGGCAATTGGTGATCCTACCAATCAGCATGAGTCGAGTATTGAAATGAACCATATCAAAGTGATCAATGGCGTGCCGGCAGATAACGATGTTGCTTCCAATGCCACACTAAGAAGGTGGAACCGAGGCATTGCCGTTGAAAATTGTGGTTATTTGAGTATTGCTGGTAATCTCATCGAAAAAACGGTTAGCGCCATGGTTCTGGAGGGCGAAATGAGATCCAATGTTCAAATTAGGTGCAATACCATGCAAGACAACCATTTTGGTTGGTATCGCCTCAATCACCAAATTTCGGCTCAAGGGACTAATGAGGTACCAGCAGACAATCGTTGGATTCGTATTAAAGTACAAAATGCAAGGGTGTGGGATCCAAATCCATCAAATAGTACCAACAATCAATTGAGATACTATCACAGAGGAGTTACCCAACCTACTCAGCAGCAAGGCTTAAACGTTTACAGCCCAGCTCCGTTTACGGGAGCGGTTTTGGCCATTCCAAACATAGATGAGGAGAATAGGTACACTTGTAATTATTTAAATTTCCTATCACCTGACGAAGAACAAGGCGAACAAAATTATTTGGTGTTGGAAGATTTGGAAGAAATTGCGGAAGGAAACGTGAACTACACGGGTATGGCTGTAGCCAACCAAGAGTACCATATTTACCATTCTGAGGCTGATGTCATAAAAGCGATTCAAGCAGACTCTAATCTGTTAAGCAGTTCTATTTTAAGTGATTTTTACGGCCAACAGCAAGATGAACTGCGAGCCAAACTTACCGGTGCACATGCTGCCCTGTTAATGGGCGACTTAAATGCATACGCTCAAGCCATTGGTACAGCCAATTCATCTTCGCTGTTGTTCGATAGCTTGCAATTGGTGGTGGGTGGCATCTATGCCCGCAGCTGGGCTTTGCCTTCGCAGGAGCCCTTGGCTTTCGACAGTGCCGATTACCGGGCCCTGTATCAAATTGCCCATATGGATGTGCTGTATGGCGGCAGAGCGGTGTACACCGCCCGCGTAATGCTGGGCATTGACCCGCAGCCCCAAATGCAACTCCGTCAGCAAGCCGAAACCGAAATTCGTTTTGTCACCGAAGAACTTTTGCGGATATATCCTAACCCTGCCCAAAACGATGTGCGCTTGGCTTTGGAGGGTCTTAACGAAGCGCAGGCAACCTATAGCATTATAGACATCAATGGACGCAAGGTAGCCCACGGTAGCGTAGAGGTGTACGATGGATTTGGATATATTTCCCTCAACAGCCTACCAAACGGGGTGTTTGTATTGCAGGTGCAAGCCCAAGACACCTTGCACCAAACCAAATTGGTAATCGTTAAACCCTGATGAAAAAGCGGTTTGCCATAGCAATTAGTCAGATTTTCTTGTTGACCACAGTTGTAAGTGGTCAGCAGGAAAATCTTATATTAAATGGTTCGTTGGAGGATTACATAAATTGCCCTCTTGCACCGAATATTACGGAAGCAAGGTTTTGGAGTACGGGCCTTGAGGGCAATGATGATGAGATTGAGTACTTTCATGCTTGTGCCGGGTATGTGCCAGTATTTGGAACTACATGGATTCAATCAGCAAAAGCCGGTGAAGCATTTTTTGGGGCAGGTAATAGCATTGGCAATTTCGATACCTCTGCATATCATGAACGTGAATTTGCAACCGGTAAGCTCAAAGAATGTTTAAAGATGGGTGTTCGTTACAAGCTCTCTTTTTTCGTTAATCCACCGTCTAATCAGGTTTCGGCTTGGGTGGGTTACGATTGTTTTGAGGTTTATTTCCATCCAAATCAATACCCATTGAGTTCTCAAAATTTAGGAATAATTCGTAGATTTAATGAAGTGGCGCCTCGGGTACTTAAAATGCCTGTTGACGCCCCAATCGTTCAACGGGGTGTTTGGCGCAAATTAGAATTAGAGTTTACTGCCACGGGCGATGAATGCTATTTTACCGTTGGCTGTTTCAATTGGTTGCGGCCCGAAAATATTGACACACTGGTTGGCCCGGGTGCAACGGGTAATGTGTTTCCAGCGGTTTACTACCTCTACGATGACTTTGTGCTCACCGAAATACCCGACGATACCACACCGCCGCCAGCACCTGAGCCGGTGGTACCCAATGTGTTTACCCCCAATGGCGATGGCAGCAATGATTTTTGGGTGATTAAAAACTTGCCGCCTGGTACTACTGTAGCCATTTACAACCGCTGGGGCCAGCAAGTATATTTTACCGAAAATTACACCAACGATTGGGGCGGCGAGGGCCTGCCTGGCGGCACCTACATTGCCGAGTTGGTTTTTAGAGATTTGCCTCCCCGTCGCGTGGCAGTCTATTTAAAAAGATAAGGGGAATTACTTTTCACATAAAAATAACTCACCCCTGCCGCATGGTCGTCGAAAGTCAAAGGCTGTTGGTGGCGGTGGGAGTCAAACCATGCGAGGAGGGCAAAATCACCGGCACTCATGCCCGAATGCAGCAGCACCGTGGCAATCAAGCTGACTTGCCAAAAAGGAGGCAAAAGAGAGGTAATGAGCAGTAACAGACTGCCAATGAGGAGACAAGGGGCCAGTGCCACCCGGGTAAAGCCGGCATGATTGAGCACAAAAAAATCGGCACCTGCATAGAAGTACAACTTCTTCCAATTAGCTCCATAAAAAATGCGGGTGGCGCCTAAACTGCGGAATGCGAGGGCGTGTACCCATTCGTGCAGGGGAATCAACAAAAAACTGCCTGCAAAACCCAGTCCGATGGCGCCCAGCCAGTCGCTTCCAGAGGGTAATTGACTGGTTTTCCAAATCAAGACCAGAAGTAAAAGAAAGTTCATGGCCCAAAACAGCAGCATCACCCGGTTTTTGCTGCGCAACTGTGGCTGCAGAAAAGTCACCAGGTCGTTGTAACCCATGCGTGCAGCCTCTCGGTAACCAGCGGCCTCTAAAACTGCCGTGGGCAAAGCATCGAATTGTTGGTTTTTCATCTTGTGACCAACTTACACCAAAATGACGCAGCTTTGACCTTCCTATTGGTGAAATAGCGTTAAATTTGATGTGTTAAACCTAACCTTTGAATTAAGCCGAAAGAGGAGCTCTGCGGCCTCTGGACAAGTTGCTTTAGCAGGGCAGTCCAAAAGGCTCCGATGCCTTCGCCAGATGCTGACATTATCGTCGGTACGCAACTGGCCGCAGCTGCTAGTAGTACTGATAAATAAGGCATTTCAAAGGCCGTTAAGTTGTAATCTGTGGATTAATGAAAAAATTCTCCGCGCCTCTGCGGTAAGCCTTTCACGGAATGGCGACCACTGTGATTAATTGGAGAAATAGAAAATTTGATTTAAACCCTGTCATATGAAAGTTGTACGTCTTTTTCTCTTTGCCGCTGCTGTGTTGGTGGCTTGCTCCAAAGATTGCGGCACCCCCCAAGGAGCCTGTGCCGATGTGGTGCCTACTGGCGAGTTGTGTCAAGCCGCTTTCCAACGTTGGTTTTACAATGCGGCGAACAACCGCTGCGAGCAAATCAGCTATTCGGGCTGCAACCAAAAGGGTTTCGCTACACAGGCTGAATGCGAGGCGTGTAAGTGCAACTAAATGCCGCGTTCCGCGGCAGGTTCAAGGTTCAAGGTTCAAAGTGGATCGAAGCGACAACCCGAGATGGATTAGCCGATTCGGGATTCAACGTTCAATTGCGCGAGTTCCATTCGCTTCATTGTGAAGCTGTCTCAAAGCCAATCGCCAAAAGCCGAATGAAGTCTGCGGTCAGCCGTCAGCAATCAGCGGTGTATCACCCTGAAATAAGTTGACCGTTTTTAAAATGAGAATTATGATAAAAACGGGAAAAAGAATCAAGCCGAAAAGGGTATTTTCGGAGGAGTTTAAGAAGAAGCTTGTGGCTGATTTTGAATCGGGTGCTGCCACTGTCCGCATGATGCAGGCTCAGTACAACATTTCTAGTTCTGCGCTTTACAGGTGGATTTACACTTATTCGAAGTACAACGAAAAAAACGTGAGGATTGTCGAGATGAAGGATAGTCAAACCCAGCGGCTCAAGGAGCTGGAACAGAAGGTCAAGGAACTGGAAAGGGCTGTAGGCCAAAAGCAAATCAAAATCGACTTTTTGGAGAAGATGATTGAGCTTGCGGAAGATCATTACGCTATTGACGTAAAAAAAAATTCTTCCATCCAACCCTCTGGTGGTTCCAGTCCAACAGCGAAGGATTGAGCTATTCACTCAATACCATGTACAAAACGATGGAAGTGAGTAAACAAGCTGTGCATCAAGCAAAACAGCGCCAATTGGCTTTTGACCATGAGGTAGAACAACTCATCCCAAAGGTTCAGCGGATTAGAAAAGAGCATCCGGGTTGTGGCCTTGAAAAAATGTACCTCGACCTTCAGCCCAAAACCATGGGAAGAGATGCTTTTTGCAATGTCTTTATGGAGCTTGGGTACGGGGTAAAACCAGTACGCAATTATCACAGAACCACCTTTAGAGGCGATTACTTTTATCCCAATCTGATTGAAGGAATGGAGGTAAACAGGCCTTTTCAAGTAATCCAGAGCGATATTACTTACTTCCGCATTAACGATCAGCACTATTACCTGGTGTTCATTATCGATGTATATACACGCATGGTTTTGGGATACAACGTTAGCGATAGTCTACGTACTGAGAGCAATGAAAAGGCACTTGATATGGCGCTCAAACAGATGAAGTTTTTACCTGGAGGGCTTATTCATCACTCCGATAAAGGATCGCAATACAGCAGCACCATTTACACGGAAAAACTCAAAAAGCATGGCATTCAAATAAGCATGGGCAATGCAGCCTGGGAGAACGCTTTTGCCGAAAGAATCAATGGGATTATCAAAAACGAATACTTGAAAAAGTGGTCAATAAACAGCTTCGAAGAACTGAAGCGATGCGCCACAAAAGCGGTCAATCACTACAATCGTAAGCGCAGGCACAGAGCGTTTAAAATGAAGTACAATCCGGTCAACTTCTACCAAAATCTCTTAGATTTGAGTGCCCAAGAAAGACCGACGGTGATTATCTATGCCGAAGGAAGGTTAAACTTCAAAGGGACATCGAGCCCCTCTGAAGTTTGCCCAAGGAAAGATCCTCTGGCTCATATCTGTCCGATGGATTATAACCAATAAGTAGAAATAGCGGTCAACGCTATTTAGGGAAGTACACGGTCAGCCGAATGCCGAACGCTGTCAGCCGAACGCCGAACGCGGAGCGCCGAACACCGTCAGCCAAGAGCGGAGCGCCGCACGCTGTCAACCGCCTCTTTTTGATCCTTCCGCTTCTCTCCCAGCCCCGCGCTCCCTGCCCCGCGCTCAAGGATTGCAATGTCCGCACTGCCCCGGATCGGCTGCCTCGCCTTGCGGATGGTATTGCCGTGCTTCGTGCCCGCAAAATCCGCATCGCTGCAAGAGGTACAAGGGCAATCGCGTTGGTCGTCGGCACCAGTCGCATGGCAAGCCCGCTACGGTTTCACTTACGGCAAAGCCTGGGGCATGGCAAGTTGGACAAGCCTGCCGCAACATCTCCACCATTTTTTGCCCGGCCTTGGCTAACACCTGCATGCGGGTGGGGTTGAGGTGGGCACGCATATCGGTTTCGGCCCACAGACTGCCGTGGGCGTCGAAAAGCTGGCGGGCAGCGGCGAGCAGGGCTTCTTCGCTTTGAATGCCCTTGATTTGCGAACGGTGGTCGTGTTGGCCGGCACGCATAATGAGTGCATGGCCCGGAAAATCAACTTCCTTGGCAAAATCACGCAAGGCAGCCAAACTTTCTATGCGCCGCGCAGCAAAATTGGTATCGGTACTGAGGTAATCGCTGCGCCAAAAGCGACCGGTTTCGGCCTCGGCCAGGTACAACAGCTCCAGATCGGCAGCCACAAAGGGAATGGCGGGGTGCGGACCAAAACTGCCTTCGCTCACCAGCACATAGTCGGCATCTTGTGCGGCAAGGCCAAGGGCGGCTTTCATTTCGGCCGTTTCGAGCATATCGCCCGGTCGTTCCACCTCGCCGCTGAAGGTGCCCAATTGGTCGGTATCGATGTCGGGGGTAAGTAATAGCACGAAGCCGAGGGCTTCAAACAAAGGACCCAGCACCTTTTCTTTGTGGTGCCGGGTCGCAATGAGGAGTGTTTTGCCTTCGAATGAAGCGATTTTCATGCTTAAATGCCGTCTATTTCTAGTTTGGCTTGCAAGTTAAGTGCGTTGGGTTGTGCATCCAAAGCCTTGCGCAATTCATATAAATCGCGTTGCAGCTCCTTGATGCGGTTTTCACGCATCTTGATGTCTTCTTCGTTGGCCGACTGGGCAATTTTGTCTTCGTGGTACCTGATTTTGGCATGCACAAACTGCGTGATCAGGTGCAGGGCATCGTTCTTTTCGAACTGTCCCTGGATGAGGTTCATTTGCATGGCTGTAGGTTTATTGTCCTTGTCCGAGTGAATAAGCTGCCTTGCCTTCAAAGCTGTACAGGTTTTCGGTTTTTACTACATCAATGCCCAGGGCTTCGGCGCGACTCAGCAGGAAGATGATTTGCTGCTTGGTCATGGGGAAGGTGTGGGCCTTGAAGCGACAACGCCAGTGGTCGGTGCAGAAGGTTTCTTCAAATCCCTCGGGCCACACTTTGATGCCTCGGTTGGTGATCATGCTCAGGCTAGCGGTATCGGTATTGAGTTGTTGGATGATTTTGGCCAGTTCATTGGCATCGGTGCCGTGCCAGTGCACAAACAAATCAACCCCTTGCAATTGCTTTTTCAAGGGAGCTTTGCGCGTGTAGCGGGGCAAATTCATCGCGCCCGAAGCTTGGTAGTTCACCGCAGGCAGGGTGGTAGGTTGCTGTCCCAAACGGGCAATCACCGCATCGGCAAAGGCACGCGTGCCTACTTTTTGGCTGCTTACTCCTTCTTTGTAGATGTCGTAGGTGTGCACCCCGTCTTCCATGGTGCGCAACCAGGCGTTTTGGATGCGGCTGGCTACTGCGCCCTGACCAATGTGGTTGAGCATCATGATGGCGCCTTGTAACAAACCGCTTGGGTTGGCCAAATCTTGTCCGGCGCGGCGTGGTGCCGAACCATGAATGGCTTCAAACATGGCGCAAGTTTCACCGATGTTGGCCGAACCTGCCAGGCCCACCGAGCCGGCAATTTGGGCAGCCACGTCGCTCAACACATCGCCATACAAATTGGGCATTACCACCACGTCGAAAGCCTCGGGGGTATCGGCCAACTTGGCGGCACCAATATCAACAATCCAGTGTTCGTTTTCGATATCAGGGTACTCAGCGGCAATTTCATCGAATACCTGGTGGAACAGGCCGTCGGTTTGCTTCATGATGTTGTCTTTGGTGAAGCAGGTCACCTTTTTGCGGCCGTATGCACGCGCATATTCAAAGGCATAGCGTACAATCTTTTCGCAACCCGGACGGCTGATCAGCTTGAGGCACTGCACCACCTCGTCGGTTTGCTGGTGCTCAATGCCGGCGTACAAATCCTCCTCGTTCTCTCGTACAATCACCACATCCATTACCGGGTGTTTGGTGCGCACATAGGGGTGCAGGCTCATGCACGGGCGTACGTTGGCGTATAGGCCCAAAAACTTACGGGTGGTCACGTTCAAACTCTTGTAGCCACCGCCCTGTGGGGTGGTGATTGGGGCTTTAAGAAACACCTTGTTGCGGCGGATGATGTCCCAGCTTTCAGGCGCAATGCCCGAGGTATTGCCCGAGAGGTACACCTGTTCACCGACTTCAATTTCGTCGATTTCGATTTGGGCGCCGGCCGCTTTAAGGATGCGCAGGGTGGCATCCATGATTTCGGGTCCAATGCCATCGCCTTTGGCTACAGTGATGCGTGTCATATTGCTTTGTTTAGGTGCCGCAAATTTGGAGTCTCCAATTCATATATTTGTATTGATAGATTTGATAGAATGCATAAGCAAAGCTGATGAATTATACCCTCCATCAATTGCAGGTATTTTTGAAAGTGGCTGAATTGGGCAGCGTGAGTAAAGCGGCCGAAGCGCTGCATCTTACCCAACCTGCTGTGAGCATGCAATTGCGCAAGCTGCAAGAGCAATTTGCGCTACCGCTTACCGAATTGGTAGGTAGGCAACTGTACCTCACCGATTTTGGCCGCGAAATAGCCGCAGCTGCTACCCCCATTTTGGAGCAGGTACACGCCATCAATTACAAAACGCTGGCGTACCAGGGGCAGTTGACCGGACAACTGCGCATCATGTCGGTATCGACCGGCAAATACATCATGCCTTATTTGTTGAGCGACTTTTTGTATCGCCATCCCGGTATTGAGCTGCAGTACCAGGTCACCAACAAGCAGCAGGTGGTGGCAGCCTTGGAGCAGAATAGCATTGACTTGGCTTTGGTATCGCTGGTGCCGGCCCATTTGGCCCTCGAAACCATGGAGCTGCTCCCCAATGAACTGCGGTTGGTGGCGAGCAAAGTACTACTTGAGCGTGCCCAAACCCGCAATTGGGAAGAATTGCTGAATTTCCAGCCCGTACTATTCAGAGAAGCCGGCTCAGGTACCCGACAATTGATGGAGGAGTGGTTAAGCAATAGGGGATGGACCAAACCACATCGCTTTGAATTGGCCTCTAATGAGGCGGTAAAACAGGCAGTCTTAGCAGGTTTGGGTATTTCGGTGATGCCGTTGTTGGGCATCAAAGGTGAATTGCAGCGCGGCGAGATGGAGGTCATTGAGGCACCGGGACTGCCCTTGTTCAGCCAATGGAGCTTGGTTTATGCCCGCGGCAAGCGTTTGATGCCCGCAACCACGGCCTTTCTCAACTACGTACAGGCCGAAGTAGGCGCAATCGAGGAGCGCTGGTTTAGCTGAAGGAGGCGGAAAGAGGCGGAGCGAGTCGGAATGATGCGGTTGTTTTTCACTCGCCCTGCACCGTGCACCCTTCGCCGCCAACCGTCTCGTTTTTCATCCTTCCGCCTCAAGCGCTGCGGTAAGTCGACAGCGCTCAGCCAACATTGGGTGTGGGTTTTCCTGCAGACTTCGAACTTTTTCGCGGATATCAGACGGCTATCAGCCGAAAGCAGCGCGCCGCAAGCCGAACGCGGTTATCCTTCCGCCTCTTTACGCCTCCCAACCGGTTGTTGTTCAAAGGCCAGGATATCGCCCGGCTGGCAATCGAGCGCTTCGCAAATGGCCTCCAAGGTGCTAAAGCGGATGGCCTTGGCTTTGCCGGTCTTGAGGATGGAGAGGTTCGACAAGGTGATCCCCACTTTTTCTGACAGCTCATTCAGCGACATTTTGCGCTTGGCCATCATCACGTCTAAGTTTACGATCAGTGGCATCTCAGACGGTAAGTTCGTTTTCTTCCTGCAGTTGGATGCCCCGCTTAAAAATGCTGGCAATGACGTAAAGTATGCCGGCAAGCAGCAAAAATCCCGACCAATCGTTGTCGAAACTGATGCCCAGGGTGATGGTTTGTTTTTTGAGCCATTCGGCATATATCTCTACACAAACCGATGCAATAGCCGCTTGCCAAGCGTAATCGGCCATGCGCTTGAGGCGCTCGGTAACCCATTCACTAAAGGGCTGCTGCAAGCTGAGTTTGCCGGTGAGTTTGATGCCCTCGTACAAAAGCAGTGCTTTAAAGATGGCAACTGCGGTGAGCAAACTGCCAAAAACGGTGTGGTGCCAGGCCGAAAAGGAGAGGAGTTCACGCAATTCAATGCCCATGCTTTTGATGTTGAGGCCGTGGTTAATGAACCAGCTCCAAACCACATTGAAGGCCAGTATACCTGCTTCGATGCAAAAGCCCACAAACATGATCCAGGCAACCACGGTGAGTGCAATAAAAATGTTTTCTGTTTTCATGGTATAAGATTGAAAGGTTTGATGTGGCGAAATACGGAAATTAATTATTGATAAACAATAAAAAAATATTGAAATGTAAAACACGGAGGACACAGAGTGCACGGAGAATAGAATGCTCCCTGCCCTGCGCACCCCGCCAACCGCCTCGTTCCGCATCTCCTTCTTTGGTTGCGCGCCACCCATTATTTTAGAGGCAACGAACGAAAAGACCCTCGTTTTCATTGTAATGGAAGATTTGATCGCCCATGCCTACCAACCTCTTTAAATTCGATAATTCTTACCTGCAGCTGCCAGCAGGGTTTTACAGCAAAATCAGGCCAACAACCCTGCAGAAAGCTGAATTACTGCTGTTTAATGAGGAATTGGCCGGGCAACTTGACGTTTCATTTACTTCTGCCACAGACTTTGTGACTGCTTTGCAAGCTGAAGACCCGCAAAATCCAGCCTTTGCGCAGGCCTATGCCGGCCATCAGTTCGGCTCCTTTACTCGTTTGGGCGATGGCAGGGCCGTGGTGCTGGGCGAACAACTAACGGCAACCGGACAGCGGTTCGACATCCAAGTCAAAGGAAGTGGCCGTACACCTTATTCACGTGGCGGCGACGGTAAAGCCACCTTGTATGCCATGCTGCGCGAATACCTCATCAGCGAAGCCATGTTCCACCTGGGCATCCCCACTTCGCGCAGTTTGGCCGTGCTCAAAACGGGTGAAACGGTGTACCGCCAAACCAATAACGAGGGAGCCGCCTTGCTGCGGGTGATGCAAAGTCACATTCGAGTAGGCACCTTCCAATTTGCTGCATTTTTAGGCCAGGAGGGAGATTTAGAAGCCCTGCTGCACTACACCATGCAACGTTTGTATCCGCATTTGGCTGGCAACGAAAATCCGGCCCTGGCCTTGTTTCACGAGGTGATGAACCGCCAAATCGATTTGGTAGTGAACTGGCTGAGGGTGGGCTTCATCCACGGGGTGATGAATACCGACAACAGTTCGGTAAGCGGCGAAAGTTTCGATTACGGTCCCTGCGCTTTCATGAACGCTTACCACCCGGCCACGGTTTACAGCTCCATCGACGAGCAAGGTCGCTACGCCTTTGGCAACCAGCCCAACATCATCAAATGGAACCTGGCCCGTTTTGCCGAGGCCCTTTTACCGCTCATGGCTCCCGACAAAGAAGCCGCCATTGCCCTGGCGCAAGACGCCCTCGACAGCTTCGACGCACGCTGGCAGCGCCAATACCAGGGCATGATGCTCCATAAAATCGGCCTAGAAGGCACAGAGACTTCTCATTTTGTCCTGGTGGAACAACTGCTCGATTTGATGGAACAGCAGCAGCTCGATTACACCAATACCTTCGCAGCGCTTATTCCTAACCAACAAAACACATTGACCTTGCCCGAAAATCAGAAGTTCCAAAGCTGGTATGCCAACTGGCAAAAAGTGGTTGAGCAGGGCAGTGGTTGGGAGCATGCAAGCGAGCTGATGGCAGCGAACAATCCCCTTTACATTCCCCGGAACCACCTGGTAGAAGAAGCGCTTGTGGCAGCCAACCAGGGCGATTTGACACCATTCAATGAACTGCTGGCGGTGGTTTGCCAGCCTTACCAGTTTAAATCTAACCTCAAAAAGTACCAAGAAGGTGCCGAGCCGCAGTTTGAAGAGGCATATCAGACGTTTTGTGGTACGTGATTTTTATCGCAGATGAAATTTTGGGATAGCGACAAATATCGGCTGGCTCTTAACGCGCAAAAGCCCCTGTTTTCCTAGGAAATCAAAAATAAACGCAAAAGCCCCGGATTTCTCCGAGGCTTTTGCGGTCCGGAACCAGACGCGCCTAAGGCTGTCTGGTCCGCGACATTTATCGTCGCGGCGGGACTATGAAGATTTTCCCTCCGAGGTTATTTCGGCCCAAAATTCGCGCTCTGTTGGGTTGACGTTCTCTTGGAATTTTTCGATAAACTGAATAAGCCTGATGGCAGATAGGTTTTTGAGTTTGAGTTCAAGCTTCACAGCTTCGCTCCGTGATTCTTTTTCGGTGAACCAAATCAACCTCCAAGGTCTGCCTGCTGCTGTGGCATTTTCTCCTCCACTGTTGTGTCTTGCAAGTCGTAGTTCTACATCTGCACAACTGCCTTTATAAAATCGCCGCAGTTTGCTTGAATACAATATGTAAGTGAAAAAGCTCATAAATCGAAAAAGCCCCGGATTTCTCCGAGGCTTTTGCGGTCCGGACGGGACTCGAACCCGCGACCCCATGCGTGACAGGCATGTATTCTAACCGACTGAACTACCGAACCGTTCAACGTGGGTGCAAATATACGGCGCTTCTGAAGCTGTGCAATAGGCAGGCGCGAAAAAAGATGAAAAAAGTGATGCTTTTCTTTTTGAGATTGTCTTAAGGCTTTCAGGCTGAAAAGTTTAGCTCAGACCAATTTTTGCAAAAATTCAGTCAAGCAAGGAAGCCCGCACCTCAAATGCCGGCAAAACCTCCAATTTGGTGTCGGAAGTAACGAGCTGGCGGGTGGTGGCCTGTACCCGAAGGCTGATGCGGTCTTTTACCAGGTAATCCTTAAAATTGGTGTCTTTGTCAACCGTGAGCTCCAGGCTGCGCCTGCCGTCAGCCGGAATATCAACCGCACTGGCCAATTCTACTTCAGGCAAATCGGGGGCACTCATATAGACCCTTAGGGTGCGCAAAAAATCGAAAGTGGTTTGGTTCGGCGTCATGATCTTGATATCGAGACGACTCAGCTTGATTTCACGCACCAACGACGGGGTAGTGCGGTTCGACTCAAAGCTGCTGTTTGAATTGGTAGTGATGTCGGGCGACAACAAATTGATGGGTAAATTCAGGCCCGCAGTAGAGGGAATGGTAACTTCCGACCGTGTGCTCAGCGTAAACGTAACTCCTTCTTTGGCTTTTTCGCACGCAGCTGCTAAAAATACCAAAGTGGCGATGATCAAGGTTTGCCATTTCATAATTGTGGTAATTGAAGGGTGAAAGTAGTTCCTTCGCCAGGCTTGCTGCTAATGTGTAGTTTGCCCTGCTGGCTGCGTACAAATTCGCGCACAAGAAGCAATCCCAAGCCTGTGCCTTTTTCTTTTTTGGTTCCTAAATTGGTGTAACGAGTTTCCCAATTAAACAGCTTTTCGAGTTGGTCTTGGCTCATGCCCACTCCTTGGTCGACTACTTCAAGGATCCAAAAATGGGGGCCATTGGCCCTGCTGTTGATGGTGATGGGGGCATTTTCCGAAAATTTAATGGCGTTGCCAACGAGATTGCGCAAAATGAAACGCACCATTTCAGGCTCTGAGTTTACACGTGGCACATCCAATTGGGTGGTTATGCTGAGCTGCTTTTGTTTGAGGGCTGCAGCATACAACTCCTGAACTTCTTGAACAAAAACGGGTAAATCGATGGGTTGTCCGCTGGCTTGTTCTCCTTTGCCAAGGTTCCGTGCCCAGCTGAGCATATTGTCGATGAGCTCCGTTGTTCGCGATGCCACCGTCTGCATTTCACCCATCATACCCGATACTTCTTGAGGTAGCTCAGGGTCTTCGGCCAACATTTCGGACATCATACCTAAACTGGCAACCGGGCCTTTGACGTCGTGCGCCAACATCGATAGCAGGCGTTCGCGTATTTTAAGGTTTTGCTCCAGTAATTGGTTTTTAATGCGCAGCTCCATCAGCTTCATGGCTTGTTTGGCCAAAATCTGAAGTGCATAACGCTGTTCATCTGTCAGGTTTTTGGGCTTGCTGTCAATCACACACAAAGTGCCCAGGCGGTAACCATCGCGGGTTTCGAGGGGCATACCGGCGTAGAAACGAATACGGGGGTCATCGACCACCAATGGATTATCCACAAATCGCTCGTCTTCGTGCGTATCGTGCACTTCCATGATTTCGGGCTGGTGGATGGCGTGTGCGCAGAAAGCATAGTCGCGGTGTGTTTCGTTGTTATCAAGACCAATTTTAGCCTTGAACCACTGGCGCGATTCATCAATCAAGGAGATGAGACTGATTTCTGCTTCGCAGATGCGCGAAGCCAAGGACACTATTTCATTAAAATCTTCTTCTTCGGGCGTGTCGAGGATGTTGTAATATTGGAGGGCCAAGAGACGCTCACGTTCAAATTCAGGAAGTGGGGCTACAACCATGTGGGGAATGTTTCCATTAAAAATACATTAACCCGTTGCTTTTTGACGGGTTTTACGGAAGTTGGTGTTTGTTAAGTGCCAAGCAACATTGCCAGTTGCTTTACAGTTCGTAATATTAACACTTTATTGTTTAGTATGCGTTGTTTCTCAGCTTGTTTACTGCTCCTGATGCCGTTAATTGCAACGGCACAAACCAACCTGGCTTTAAACGCAACCCCATCGGCTTCAGCCAGTTCTACGGGTAATTTTGGTCCGGCCAACTGGACCGACGGACTGAAAAATGCTTCCTTTTTTGGCTGGGTAGGAACGGCGTCAACTTTTCCCCAACCAGCCTGGATGCAGCTACAGTGGCAACAGCCCCAAACCTTTAACCAAATACGCTTATTTCATGTGGGTACCAATTTTCAGCCACCTGCCGGCAATGGTGTGGTTTTTACCGGTTCTGCTTTGATGCAATATTGGGTCAACAACGCCTGGCAGACCTTCGATACCCTTTTCAGCACCGGCACCTACGGTGATTCATTGGTAGTGCAGTTTCCCGAAGTTACCACCACGCGCCTGCGCATTGCACAGTTCAATGTCACCGGCACACATAATCCCGGTTTCGATGAGTGGGAGGTGTACCGCACCAGCAGCGACACCACCGACCTGGCCATTACCGGACATCAAATAGAAAACATCCTGGGTGGATTTGGACGCATTTTGCGTGTACGACTTCGTGTGGCCAACCAAGGAAATGTGGCGGTGAATCAAGCGCGATTGGGCTATATCATCAATACCGTTCCCGAGACCGGTCCCTTTGAAATCAACCTGCCACTTGGCTTGGTAGCTGGAGACGATAGTTTGGTACTGCATCCCGAAACCGTACCTGCCGAACAACGACTCAATGGAACCACCCTGTGCATGTGGGTAAAGGCAGCAGGAGATTCGTTCCCTGCTAACGATACCCTGTGCATTCCGCTTTCAGGATTTGGTTCATCGGTGCAGTCTTTGGGCGCCGAAGGAGCACCAGCGGTTTATCCCAATCCGCTTAGCACCCACCTTTATATACAAGACCTAACCGAAGATGCCCAGGTGAGCCTGTATGATGCCCGTGGTCGACTGCTTTGGGAGGGCATTTGGCCTGCCGAAGGCTTGCCGATTCCGCCACATTGGCCTGTGGGCAACTGCATTTTGCTGGTCAAACAGGGTGAAAAGTATTTCTCTGGTCTTGTTTTACTGCAGCGCTGAGGCATTTGAGTCTTAATTCCTTGAAAATTAGCTGCTGCAGGTTTTGATATTACAGGCGTTTGCCTACCTTTGCATCCGCCTTTGACCAAGGCAAGAAAGGAAATTTAAATTAATGTCAGAAAAAGAACTGGAAAACACCATGGAGACAGCAGTTGCTGCTGTAGCAAAGACCTCTACTCCCGGCGATTTTGACTGGGAAGGCACCGGCAAAAAATTCGGTGGCTATTCGAAAGATGAGCGCAAGCGTATGGAAGAGATGTACGAAGGTACGCTCAACCAAATTGTGGCTAACGAGATTGTGAAAGCAACCGTAGCCGGAATGACCGACCGCGATGTGGTTTTGAACATCGGTTTTAAGTCAGATGGCCTTGTGCCCCTCTCAGAATTCCGCGATATCCCGGGCCTCAAAGTAGGTGACGAAGTGGAAGTTCTTATCGTTAACCAGGAAGACAAAAACGGCCAGCTCGTGCTTTCGCGCAAGGCTGCCCGTATCATGAATGCCTGGGAAATGATTGTAAAATCAAACGAAGAAGACCTGGTTATCGAAGGCCGCGTGAAGGCCCGTACCAAAGGTGGTTTGGTGGTAGATGTGCAAGGCATCGAAACCTTCTTACCTGGTTCGCAAATCGATGTGAAGCCCGTACGTGACTACGATCAGTATGTGGGCAAGACCATGGAATTCAAAGTAGTAAAAATCAATCCTACCCTCCGCAATGCGGTGGTTTCACACAAAGTGTTGATCGAGGACGACCTCGAGGCACAAAAAGTGGAAATCATGAGCAAGATGGAAAAGGGTCAGGTATTGGAAGGCACCGTGAAGAACATGACCGATTTCGGTGTGTTCGTAGACTTGGGTGGCGTAGATGGCTTGTTGCACATCACCGACATCAGCTGGGGCCGTATCAACCATCCTTCAGAAGTGCTGCACCTCGATCAGAAGATCCAGGTGGTGGTTATCGATTTCGATGACGAGAAGAAGCGTATCAGCTTGGGCATGAAGCAATTGACTTCACACCCTTGGGATGCCCTCACCGAAGAAATCGTAGCCGGTACCGTAGTGAAGGGCCGTGTAGTAACCGTAGCGGATTACGGCGCATTCCTCGAAATCGCTGCTGGCGTAGAAGGTTTGATCCACGTTTCAGAAATGAGCTGGAGCCAGCACCTGCGCAACCCACAGGATTTCATGAAGCAAGGCGACGAGGTAGAAGCAGTAGTACTCAGCATCGACCGTGAAGAGCGCAAGATGTCATTGGGTATCAAGCAACTCACGCCTGATCCTTGGACCGACATCACCACCAAATTCCCAGTGGGCAGCAAGCACCGCGGTATCGTGCGCAACCTCACCAACTTTGGTTTGTTTGTAGAACTGGGTGAAGGTGTTGACGGCCTGGTACACGTAAGTGACCTCAGCTGGACCAAGAAAATCAACCACCCAGCCGAATTCATCAAGCGCGATGAAGAAATTGACGTGGTTGTGCTCGACATCGACGTTGAAAACCGTCGCCTGAGCCTGGGTCACAAACAACTCGAAGAAAACCCTTGGGATACCTTTGAAACCATCTTCCTCGAAGGCTCGGTTCACAAAGCTACCATCACTGCCCTCGAAGACAAAGGTGCTGTAGTACAGTTGCCTTACGGTGTTGAAGGTTTTGTTCCCAAGAAGCAGCTGCAGAAAGAAGACGGCAAGCAACTGATGGCCGATATGGAAGCAGAGTTCAAGGTAATTGAATTCAGCAAAGAAAATCGCCGCATCGTATTGTCGCACACCCGCACCTGGCAGGATGCCAAAGAAGGGGAGAAAGCAGCCGAACAAGCTGAAGTAGCCAACTTCAAGAAGAGCAAAAAAGCCAAGTCAGACGACGAGCGCGACACCTTGGGTGACCTCGATGTATTGGCCGGTTTGAAAGCTCAAATTTTGGAGAGCGAAAAAGAAGCCCAGCAAGAAGCCATCAAGAAGATGGATGCTAAGGCTAAGAAGGCAAGCAGCAAGAAGGCCAAGTCGGAAGACGACGAGGACGAAGCATAAGCCCTCAAAGCTCAATAAGCAAAGCCGCCCTGTGAAAACGGGGCGGCTTTTTGTTTGTTTGCGGTTTTTTTGATTTGGATATCAAATGGCGTGAAAGCCAAATTTTACCAATTGGATGCCTTAGAAAAGCTTTATTTTGGGATAATACATCCGTTGTGGGTTTTTGCTGATTAGCCAGCTAACGATTAACGGGTAAACCCAAGCCGAGAGGCCCAAAATAAATAGGCCAATGAGCAATTGTCCACTATAACGTCTTTCTGCAATTGCAATGCGCAAATACATGGTTGCAAACAACAAGCCATTCCACAGCAAGGTGATAAGCACTTGAAAATTGAGGAGGTTTTGACCGTGTTGGTAAAGGTATTTCACTTTGTCGCGCCGCGTAATCCATAAAATGGCCGGAAAGATGAGGTTACCCAAAGGCACAATGGGGAAACTCATGACCGAGAGGTGCAGCAAACGCAAGGTGGCCGTATCGGGAGTGAGGCTGGCGTCGAAAAGCACCTCTAACTCTGTTCCGAGCGCTTTGCTCAGCCTCCGGAGGGTATCGCCACGTGGACTGCTGTGGCCATTTTCAATGCGTTGTAAAGTGCGGAGGTTGATGCCGGCATTTTCTGCAAGCAATTCCTGACTCCAGCCTTTGGCTTGCCTAAGTGCTGTGATTTTTTGAGAAAGTAAGTGTTCCATGCGAAAATTTTGATGAGGCAAATTTTGCCAATCGGAAGGCTTCTTGGTAGCGGTCTTATGCCGACATTTCTACGGCAAATGCGCCATCAACAGCGTAAATAAGGGGTTTTCAACTCACCGTGCTTCGAAAGGTCCAATTCAAAGGTCTCGCCTCTGAACATCTATTATCTAAGAAATGGTGCCGCGTTGCGGCGTTCACGGTGCGCCACCGCACGAGATTATAAATTTATTATCTATTCTCTAAAAACGTCTGTTCTCTGAGCATCTGCTCACACGCCCTGCCAGCTTTGCAAATCTTCAATCACCAAATCAACCACGCCATCCTGCAGCATGAGGTTGGCCAATACTTCAGGCTTCTTTACCATTTTCGCTGCTTTTTTAGGATCTTCCTCGCCGCTATCTTCCATGTAGATATCCATGTAGTACTCCAATTCGGCATGGTCGCTCGGATTCACCACCCCGTACAACAAGGTTTCGTTCAGGCGGTATATGCGGCACAATTCGTACACCTCCAACTCATCGCCCAGCAGCAATACGTCGGTAATGTGTTCATTCAGCAGTACTTTGCTGAGTTTGATGACCTCGGGGTCAAGTCCGTTGGCAAAGCAAATAATCGGACTGTCTTTGTCTTCCGCCCACTGGCGAATGGCTTCGAGTTTATTCATGTCACTAATGCGCCTCAAATAAAATACTTTTGCATCGAACTTGGCACACTTGCCAGGGGTTTTATCTCTTAAAGGCACAGCATGCAGTTATTCAACCGTCAGGATACCATTGTAGCACTTTCTACGCCAGCTGGCACGGGGGCTTTAGGCGTTATCCGCATCTCGGGCAAACAAACGCGCAGCCTGGTGCAGCAGCTTTGTCCTCATGCGAAAATCGATAGGCTGGGAAGTCATGTGGCGCGTTTGGTGCGCGTAATGGATGGCGAGCGGGTAGTCGACGAAGCCGTGCTTACCCTGTTCGATGGACCTAGAAGTTTTACTTGCGAAGACAGCGCTGAATTGAGCCTCCATGGCTCGCCCTTTATCCTCGAGCAGGTGATGCGTTTGTGTCTGAAGCATGGCGCTCGTTTGGCAGAACCAGGAGAATTCACTTTCAGGGCTTTTTTGAACGGACGATTTGATTTGAGTCAGGCCGAAGCCGTTGCCGACCTCATTGCTGCCGACAACGAACATGCCCACCGCGTAGCCATGAACCAAATGCGGGGTGGCTTTGCCAATGAAATCAAGGCCCTGCGCGACCAACTCATTCACTTTGCTTCTTTGCTTGAATTGGAGCTCGATTTCAGTGAGGAAGACGTTGAATTTGCCGACCGCCGCCAGCTGCTTGACTTATTGGCTCGCATCCGCGAGGTAGTGCATCACCTGCGTGCCAGTTTCCAGCGGGGCAATGTGATCAAACACGGCGTAGCTACGGTAATTGCCGGTAAACCCAACGCGGGCAAATCGACCTTGCTGAATGCCTTGTTGAACGAAGAAAAAGCCATCGTATCGCCCATTCCAGGCACCACCCGCGATGTGATTGAAGACACCATCATGCTGGGCGGGGTGAAGTTCCGCCTCATTGATACAGCCGGATTGCGCGAAGCCACAGATGTGATTGAGCAGATAGGGGTGGAGCGTACCAAAGAAAAGCTCAAACAAGCGGCTGTAGTGGTCTATCTATTTGATCTTACCCAAAGCAATGTGGCAGGCGTGCAGACCGAAGTAGCGGGCTTGCACGCAGGCGATACGCCGGTACTTCTGGTTGCCAACAAAGCCGATTTGCTGGATCAACCGCTAGCGGCCGAATGGATGTCCGCTTTTCCTGAGCTACTGCTGCTTTCGGCCAAGCTGGGCGATGGATTGCAGCAACTCGAAGATCGTTTGCTATCACTTGTACATGCCAAAGGCCTACAGCAAGACCAGCTGGTGGCCAATGCACGTCACGAACAGGCGCTGGGCCGAGCTGCCGAAAGTTTGGCAGCCGTAGAAAACGGTTTGTCGGGTGGCATCAGCAGCGAGCTGGTGGCCCAAGACATCCGCCGTACCCTGCACTTCCTGGGCGAAATCACCGGCGAAGTCAGTACCGACGATTTGCTGGGTAATATTTTCAGCAAGTTTTGTATCGGAAAATAGCCTCGTCATTAGCGTCTAAGCTGTTGTTTTCCTGTAGCTTTAGCCATCAATCAACCATTTAAATAGCAATGGTCATGGCAAAACACAACGAAAGTGCCTCGGGTGGTGCATTCTACGGCTTGGGCTTTATGGGAGCAGCCGTTTATTTCATCGGACAAGCAAGTAGCTTTGTTAGCGGATTGCTTGGCTTTTTGAAAGCGATGGTGTGGCCGGCTTTTTTGGTGTATGAAGCCTTGAAGGCGTTGAAAGTCTGACGACAGAAGCTTATTCCATCAACCCTTTGCCCCGCAAAATGGCATCGGTGCATTTGGCTATGCGATTTGCGCGTGTGCTGCTTTGTTTGGCCTGGCTAAAATGCAGCAGGTAACCGCGTTGGCGACCGGGGGTAAGGGCATAAAAGGCCTGTTCTAGCTCGGGCATTTCTTTGAAGGCTGCAGCCAGTTCTTCGGGCAGTTCAAGTTGCTGCCCCTGTCGCTCTACTTTTTTGCCGGCTGCTGTGTAAGCAATGGCCTGTTGAGCAAAATCTTGAATGGCTTCGGCAGCGTCTACTATTTGATCTATGTGTGTGAAGCGCAACAAACGGTCAACCTGGCTGTTTTCACCTGCTTTTTGCAATATACCGGCTGGATCGTTGAGCAGAGCTCCATTCATAAAACTGATGGAAACACTTTCTTTCAAGGCCCCAAAAAGCACCACGTTTTTGCCGTTGAGCGTATAGCAAGGCACGCCCCATTTGACTTCTTCTTTGAGTTCGGTCGATAGCATGATTTCGCGCAGTACCTCCAACTCGGTACGCCAGCGGTTGACCTTGCAGGCGGGACTGTCGAACAACTCACAGCGACCACAGCCGCGCAGCAGGTAAGTATCAACGGTATCGGGTAAACGGCTCATGTGTCAAAGCTAATAAAAATGGACGACTGCCATACAGATGACTGATAACCGACGACGGATTACTGGTGACGCACGACATAAGCTCTTAAGCAACTCCGTGACCTCAGTGTCCTCTGTGTTTAGCAGCTAAAACTTCTGCCTGTGCCCAAAGGTCACCACATAAGCTGTGGCGGGACGGGTGGTGTTGAGGGCACGTTCTTCGAAAATGCCGATTTCCCAACGGTGACGCTTGTTTTGGTCCCAGGTCAGCGAGGTGCTGATGCGGCGGTTTTGTACGCCCACTAGCCAAGGAGCCAGGGGCTGCCAATATTCGGCACCCAGGTTGGCGGTGAGCTTTTTAGGGAGATCAATTTTCAACCCGACCTTATGACGTAAAAAATCGCTGCTGCGTTCATCGACCACGCCCAAGGCCAAATCGGTAAATTGGTACTGATAACGCAAACGGTAACTCAAATCTACCTTTTTGTGCAAGCGCTGGGTGTATTTGGCATCGGCAAAAAAGCGGTTACGCACATCCCAGCTATAGGTTTGGTTGCGCCACATGAAACGGTAGGCTCCTGAGAGCTCGAGTTGTTTGGTGAGGTTGTAGGTAAGGCTTACATCGGCCAGGATGCGCTGCAATTGCGACCAGTTTTGATTGAAACGCAGCTCGGGGGCCACTTCCAGTTCAAACCTTTTGGCGGGCTTGTAACGTGCACTGTATCCAATCCAGGCGCCTGCATCGGGAACCTGTGCTTGCAAGCAATTGGCGGCAAACAAGAGCAACAGTCCGAGCAGCCCTTTTTTCATGCTTCGTAATAAAAAATGCGGAGTTGTGCCGAATCGCGCACAAAATCGAGTTTCTGCACCTGTACCCTGTGAATGGGCAGGCCGGTTTTGGTCCGCAGGTCCTCAAGCAATTCTGCCTCACGTTCTTTGGCAACCAGGGCAATTTGTTCGTAGAAAATCACCTTGCTCACTTCTTTTTTGTACAACCAGGTGCTTTCAAGTACATAAGTAGTGACCAACAAAATGGCTGAAATGGCAATCTGCAGCTGCCAGCCTCCGGTAGCCACGGCCGACAATACCCCAATGGCAATGCAGAGGAAGAGGTAGGTCATGTCCTTGATGGAGATATCTTCCGTACGGTAACGCAGCATGCTGAACACCGCGAACAAACCAAAAGCGGCACCCATCGACAGTTCTGCCCCATTCAATGCGTACGAAATGAGAAAAATGACCAGGTTGAAAATGAAAAAGGTGAAAAACAGGTCACGTGTTTTGTATACGCTAAAGTATATACCACGTATAAGCAACCAAACGGTGGCTGAATTGATGGCAAAACGCGTGAAAAAGTTGACCGAAAGGGCTTCGGTAATGGCACGGGCAGTTGAATCGCTGGCTACTAGGTCAAGAAACAGGGGATGCATGGGCAATGGCTAATAATTTCGAAATGGTAGGTTTAAAATGGTTTTGTTTGAGCGCAGGTTGCAGCAGGGCCATGCCCAGGCAGTATTGCTCACTGAGCGCACGCCCCACTGGCGCTTGCGCAAGGCTTCCCACATGGGCGACGATTGGTGTTTGCCTTGCTTGATTTCTACGATGGCCAATCCGGGCAGTGCCATCTTTTTACTGCCAATTTCAAACCACAAGGCAGTGTCGATGGTAACACGTTCGTATTGGTAATGATGTACCAATGTAATGCGTTCATAACCAACACGTAAGCTGTGTTGCAATTGATTCCATAAGTAAGGCGAATGTTCAGCAATGAGTGCGACAACGGCAGCTGAACCAGCTTCTTCACGCGCACCACTTAGGCGCATTTTTTTGCTTTTACCCTCAGCATAGCGGGCTTTCACCT
>Ga0075157_10000674_pt1 | contig 25078 bp, 20 predicted proteins | sample JI81BgreenDNA_FD_70967 | JGI IMG/M metagenome (GOLD analysis project Ga0075157, IMG submission 70967) | Wastewater effluent complex algal communities from Wisconsin, to seasonally profile nutrient transformation and Carbon sequestration -... | ecosystem: Engineered > WWTP > Effluent > Algae...
ATACTCGACTACCAAACCCGCCGCAATCTCGAAATTACTCAAACAGTGAGAGATGGGGTTTTTCACGGTTCGCTGCTGTGGGCGATCGACAAAACCAGCACCGCAATGGGAGGCCGCGCTTTGCGCCGCTGGGTGCTGCAACCTTTGCTCAACATTAAAGGCATTTGCGCGCGACACGACACGATTCAAGAATTAGTAGAAAATAACGCCCTGCGCCAAGATTTGCAGCAGTTGCTGCGCCAAATTTACGACATCGAAAGACTGACAGGCCGCGCGGGTTCTGGAACAGCTAGCGCGCGGGATTTGGTCGCTTTAGCTGATTCTCTCTCGAAACTGCCGCAATTAGCCTCGATCGCAGCCCAAGGGCGATCGCCCTATTTGAAAGCGCTGCAAAATGTACCGCCACTTTTAGAAGAATTAGCCAATAAAATTCACGCTCATTTAGTTGATGAACCGCCGATTCATTTAAAAGAAGGAGGTTTGATTCGACCGGGAATCAATGCCATGCTAGATGAAATGCGCCAAACTGCATCAGCCGACCAAGAATGGATTGCCAATTTAGAAGCGACTGAGAGGAAACGCACCGGAATTTCTAATTTAAAAGTAGGCTACAATAAAGCTTTCGGCTATTACATCAGCATTACCAAATCGAAAGTAGACCAAGTGCCGAAGGACTACACCCGCAAGCAAACTCTCACCAATGAAGAACGCTACAGCACTGAAGAATTAAAAGAAAGGGAGGTGCGAATTCTGACAGCGCGGGAAGATTTAAATCAATTGGAATACGATATTTTTGCTAAAGTGCGATCGGAGGTAGGAGAACACGCCGAAATTATTCGCAACGTTTCCCGCGCCGTGGCGGCGGCCGATGTTTTGTGCGGTTTGGCAGAAGTAGCAGTTTACCAGAATTACTGCCGCCCGACTATGACAGAAAGTCGGGAAATTAAAATTATTGAAGGTTGTCATCCTGTGGTGGAAAAGTCTTTGCCGCCGGGATTTTTTGTCCCTAATTCTGCTTTTTTGGGTCGGGAAGAATCGCTAAACCGCCCAGATTTAATTATTTTAACCGGCCCGAATGCTAGCGGGAAAAGCTGCTACTTGCGGCAGGTGGGTTTGATCCAGTTAATGGCGCAAATGGGCAGTTTTGTGCCGGCGAAAGCTGCGAGTTTGGGAATTTGCGATCGTATTTTTACCCGTGTCGGCGCAGTAGATGATTTGGCAACCGGTCAATCTACGTTTATGGTGGAAATGAACGAAACTGCAAATATTCTCAATCACGCGACGCCGCAATCATTGGTTTTGTTAGATGAAATTGGCCGCGGAACGGCGACCTTTGACGGACTTTCGATTGCTTGGTCTGTGGCAGAATATTTAGCAACTGAGATTCGGGCGCGGACAATTTTTGCGACTCACTATCACGAATTGAATGAGTTAGCTTCTATTTTAGATAATGTCGCAAATTATCAAGTTACAGTCAAAGAATTGCCCGATCAAATCGTATTTTTGCACCAAGTTCAGCCGGGAGGTGCTGACAAATCTTACGGAATTGAAGCGGGGAGATTGGCCGGTTTACCGCCGTCGGTGATTGACCGGGCGAGACAGGTGATGAAGCAGATTGAGAAACACAGCAAAATTGCGATCGGGCTGCGGAAAGGTGTTAAAAAAGATGGTAAAAAAGAGTCGGATTGCCAACAGTTAGATATTTTTGAGGATTGAAATTTTAGGTAGTAAAAAAATTGGTAGTAACTTCTATATTGCACCATTTTCAATAAGGCTTTCAGGGGCGGGCAGGATGCCCAACCCCTACTCCCCACAAGAAAATTCACTCTTTGTGGAACAGCCCGAAAAGCCTGTTCATAAAAATGGTGCAATATCTCAGTTACTACTTTTACTACAAACCAGGAACTCTCCAGCAACTCTAACGCCCATTCTGCAACTTTCTTACCTCTTTGTGCACGCTCATCCCAATTTCCAAAGCCTCATTTAACAATCGCCCGTATTCAGTAGCCCGATCGCTCACATCCAGTGCCATCAAAGCAGCCAAATTACTTTCTATATTAGCAAATAACTCGTAACGGCGGTCGATAAATTGCTGATTTTCCCTGAGAATCCTTTCTGTTTTCAAAGCACAGACTAAACTTTCTTTAGTAATTTTTAATGCCTCAATTGCATCTGCTCGGTTAATTAAATTGGCTTGTAAATTGCCAGCAGCCGTTAGGCGATCGATAATATCTAAAGCCTGAATCACCTCATGATACTTCTCAACTTCATCCAGCAGACCGGCTAGCGTTTCCAGAGGTTTTGCCTTCACCCATTGATAGACATTCCAAGCCACAGTAATAGCCAGCGACCAACCCAAAGTTATTTGTAAAACCCGGACAAATATCTCAGAATCGCTAAATAAACCAACATTATGTTTATTAGCCAGTAAAGCAATCGGCAGCGAAAAAACTAATGTCACGCAAAATATCAGCAACTCATTCACCAAAAGAGAAAACAGCTTTTTGCCGTCCCGGAGTGCAGCAGGTCGGTAAAAATCCGCTGCAAAACCGTCGCTCAAAGCTATTCCGCTCAACTCGTCCAACTCCTTCTCAGGAATTATCAACTCACTCAAATCCGCTTGCATCACTATTGAAAATCTCCTTAAATTGGGATTAATTACGATCCTCCCAGAGACATAATTGATTGCCACAGACTCAGATAAAAATTGCTTTCTCGATTTCGGAATAGTTGAAAAGCTTGGCCCGGTGCGCCAAAAAACGGTCTCAGCGTCCATCCCAACTGACTGCCAACAAACGCATAAAGTCCCAACCAAAAGCGCAAAATATTTAGCCTGATGTCTTTGCCTTCCGTATCTTGTTCGGACAGAAAGTGCATTCCTTGATAAATGAAACTTACCCCCAAAAATCCTGTGATTGCCATAATAGCAACATTCAGCAACAGATAAAAAGTGTAGTTTGTACTGCTGATGAGAAAAAACAGACTGACAGGTGCAAATCCAAACAGCAAAATGCTAATCATCGCCATCGATGTCATCAACAACGTCAAATACTGTTCAAACGTTCGTTTGGAACCAAACATGACATTAAAAAAGTACAGGGTGGGAAAGCAGATAATCAGCGTCAGCAAGTAAAGTGCTGGCAATTTAATTGCTGAAACCAGACATTGCATCCACGTACTAGAGGCACCTAATATCGCTCCGTAAATGCCAAAAAATACGGTACTAGAAATCAACAAACCGAAAATTTTAGATTTTAGCTTGACACCTTCGCGGATTTCTTCGAGAAACTGTTGCCGTTCCCGCAGCAAATACATTACTACTGAAAAATATTTCACGGGTTCTCCTTGTGACTGATGCGACTCCGGATCAGTCATAACTCAAGCTGAGTTCGATCGCCAAGCTTGTCAAATCAGGGCACTCTATGTTAACTAATTATTCTTGGACCCAGCTCACCACAAGCTCAGAGGTGGAGGCGTTTTGAGAGATACTTGCAAACCTAAACGGCTCAAACTGAATACAGGTATGCTTTGTATTCAATTTGTATTCATTTGTCTCCAAATTGTCTCCAAAAAGGGCGATCGGGTAGTTATGTGATACTCAGTTGATACTCAGTTTGGTCGTTCTGCAGTCAAATCGTAGTCATTTTGTATCCAATTTCTAGTCAATCCGACCGCTAGCCAAGTGAAAAAAGCAGCAATAAAAAACCTCAAACCGTTGATTTTTCCTGGGTTTGAGGTTTTTGTAGAAGTAAGCGGGCAGCGGGAATCGAACCCGCATAATTAGCTTGGAAGGCTAAAGTTTTACCACTAAACTATGCCCGCGCACAGAAACTAAACATACCACAAGTCTCTGGGGATTGCAATAGGCCTGTGCAAAATTTTTGAATACCTCCCTCACAGTGGCTGAATCGGGACTTGCTGCCCGATCGCCCCCTCAACCCAAAAATCCCCGTCTCCGATGCTGGGTAAGGCTTTACGGATGGAAATAATCGTAAACTTGCTGCGCCAGACGCGGCCCAATCCCAGAAACTTCTGCCAACTGTTCGGGAGTCGCTAAACGGAGATAGTCGATCGACCGAAAATGTGCCAACAATTGTTTTTGTCGGTGGTGTCCCAATCCGGGAATTTCATCAAGGCGCGATCGCTTCATTCTCTCGCTTCTGCGATCGCGGTGAAAACTCACAGCAAACCTGTGCGCCTCATCCCGCACCCGGCGCAATAATTGTACCCCCGGCTGCTCAGAATTAGTTGGCAGCGGCAAAGATTCCCCCGGCAAAAATATCTCCTCTCGCTGCTTTGCCAAACTGACAACGCGCAACTCTTCTAGCAAATTCATCTCCCGCAAAACAGCCACAACTGCTGACAGTTGACCTTTGCCGCCATCTATCATAATTAAGTCGGGTTTGTCCGAGATAGTACGAGAAACGGAGGATAAATTGCTGATTTTTTTCGATTTTCCTAAATCGCTAAATTCTTCTTCCTTATTCGTTCTATCCGTTATAAAATCCGTTGCCGAACTTTCTTCTTCCTTCAATCCTCGGAATCGGCGACCGATAACTTCTGCTAAACTAGCAAAATCATCAGAATGACCCGATTTAATTTCAGGATTTTTAATTTTGTAATGGCGGTAGTGTTGATTGGCGGGCAAACCGTCAATAAATACCACGCGGGAAGCTACGGCGTCAGAACCTTGAATGTGAGAAATATCGTAACCTTCAATGCGGCGAGGAACTTCTGGCAAATCGAGAATTTCTGCTAAATCTTCCATTGCTTGAGAATTGCGATCGCTCAATCTTTGCATTCTCGCCAATTCATACTCAGCATTGCGTTCCACCATCTCAATCAACTCAGCCTTAGTTTGCCGCTGCGGAGTCAAAATGGTAACTTTTCGCCCCTTACGGTTGCTCAACCAATCTGCTAATATTTCCGCTTCTGGCAATTCATACTGCACAGAAATTTCGCTGGGAATTTCTACGGATTCAACATTTTGATAGTGTTCTTCCAACACCCGCTGTAAAATCGCTCCGGCCTCTACCCCCCCTCGTTCCCCCCCTTGCCAAGGGGGGGAGGAAAGAGAAAGTTCAGATAACTCTTGCCCATCTTTTACAAGAGATTGAGATAACTCTTGCCCCCCCGCTTGTAGGGGCGGTGCCCCCGTACCCGCCCTGGGTTGGGAGGGTATTTCCGCCATAAATCCCAATCTTCCGACCAGTTGACCGGCGCGAATTTGGAACAATTGGACGCAAGCGTGCTGGGTGTCGGCCGCAAGTGCGATCGCATCTCTGGAAACCGTATCGTCGGGCAAAGACACTTTTTGACCCGCACTCAAAGACTGCAAACCCTTAATTTGATCGCGAATGCGCGCCGCCGTTTCAAAGTTTAAATCTTCGGCAGCTTGTTCCATTTGCGGCGCTAACAAGTCGAGCAATTCCTGAGTTCTTCCCTGGAAAATCATCGCTACTTTTTGGATTATTTTCCGGTATTCTTCAGGCGAAGTTAACCCTTGACAAACGCCAACGCAGCGCCCGATGTCGTAGTTCAAACAAGGACGGTCTTTAAATAGCGGTTGAGGGCGCTGCCGCAGGGGGAAAATTCGCTTAATTAAATGCAGCGTACTCCTCAGTGCCCCTGTATCGACGTAGGGGCCGTAGTAGCGGTCTTTTGCACTACCGGCGCGGCGTTTGCGGGTGATAAAAATGCGCGGGTATTCCTCCGACCAAGTGATGCACAAATAAGGATATTTTTTATCATCTTTGAGGAGTACATTAAAGTAAGGTTGGTGCTGTTTTACGAGGTTTGCTTCTAATGCTAAAGCTTCCGCTTCTGTATCGGTGGCGATGAATTCTATTTCGCGCACTTGCTGCACCATCATCGCGATGCGGGGACTGAGATTTTGGCTTTCGCGGAAGTAGGAACGGACGCGGTTTCGGAGTTTTTTGGATTTGCCGATGTAAAGGATGCGATCGCTCTCGTCTCGCATTAAATATACACCAGGAACCGCCGGGATTTCTTTGAGGCGACTTTCTAGGCGTTCCGAGTCTTTAACTAACGGCAGAGTTTTTGTGGATGGCATTGCAAGCTATCTCAGCAAAATAGAGACTGATTGTACACTCTTTTATTTTACCTTAATTATGTCTATTTTGACGGCTGCGACCGTCGCCAAACCCACCGACTACACTTGAAAATCTGTTACAGTATCTGAGATAAAAACTTGCGGGTGCGTTCTTCCTTCGGGTTCTGAAAAAACTCTTCTGGTTGGGCTTCTTCCACTAAAACACCGCCATCCATCAATACAATGCGATCGGCAACTTCGCGCGCAAACCCAACTTCGTGAGTCACCACCACCATTGTAATTCCTGTTTGAGCCAAATTTCGCATTACATCTAAAACTTCCCGCACCATCTCCGGGTCTAATGCTGATGTCGGTTCATCAAACAGCATGATTTTAGGCTGCATTGCTAGAGAACGTGCAATAGCGACCCGCTGCTGCTGTCCTCCAGACAACTGTCCGGGATATTTTTTTGCTTGTTCCAAAATGCCCACTCTTTCTAAGAGTTGCATTGCCACTTCTTCGGCTTTTTTCTTTGGCCAGCGGCGCACCCATACTGGCGCTAGCATGACATTTTCCAAGACTGATAAGTGGGGAAATAGGTTGAATTGCTGAAACACCATTCCTACTTCGCGGCGGATTGTCTCGATGTTGCGTAAGTCGTGGGAAAGTTCGATTCCGTCGATCGTAATTTTACCTTGTTGGTATTCTTCTAAGGCGTTGAATGTGCGAATAAACGTCGATTTTCCCGAACCAGATGGCCCCATCACCACAACCACTTCACCTCGGTTTACGGTCATGCTGACGCCTCGCAGTACGTGAAATTGTCCGTACCATTTGTGGACGTTTTCTGCTACGATTACCTGTTCTGGGGTTGTGGGTTTAGTTTGCATAGTTTGTCCTTTAAATAATGACGGATAATTATTGCCTGATGACTGTTGACTACTTCAGCGGAGGGGGGTTTATATATATTTGGGTTGGGAGGGGGCGGGTTTATATATATTTGGGTTGGGAGTTATATTTTGTTGGTGAACCCGCCCCTACAGACTGCGGACTAATGACTTTTTTCTAAAGTTCGTTCTATTTTGCGGCTTGCTAGGGAGATTGAGTAGCAAAATATCCAATAAATGATGCCGACGAATATGTAAACTTCGGCGTATCTGCCGATATAGGATGGATTTGCTAAAACTGCGCGGGATATTCCGATTAATTCTAACATTCCGAATAGAGATAGCAGGGAAGTATCCATAAATAATCCGATGAATTGACCGCCGATCGCCGGAATGACTATTCGCAGTGCTTGAGGCAGTACAATGAGAATTGTGAGTAGGGGTGTATTGAGTCCGATCGACCTAGCTGCTTCTATTTGTCCCCTGGGCACGGCCTGCAAGCCACCGCGCACGTTTTCCGCCAAGTATGCCGCACTAAATAAGGTTAATCCAGCAATGGCTCTAATTACTCTATCTAATTTCGGATATTCGGGCGGCAAGAAGAGTTGCAGCATCACTTGACCTAAAAACAAAATGCCAATTAAGGGTAAACCGCGAATAATTTCAATATATAATGTTGATAACAGTCTCACAACGGGCAAAGAACTTTGTCTGCCGAGTGCTAGCAATACTCCCAAAGGAAAGGAAAGCACAATACTAATAACTGCTAAAAAGAGCGTCAGCACTAAACCGCCCCAATCATTTGTTGACACTTCTGTCAAACCCAACCCGCCTTTAATTAGCCACAAAATTATGGGGAAGGAAAGAGCCCACATTGCAGGTATCCAACTCATTATTTTAGGGTTAATTTGTCTCCCCGTCCAATAGCTAGCAGCCGCTACAATAATATTGGCTAGCAGGTAAAAACGAGAGGTTAGGTCGATCGGCGAAATGACAGCACCCACAACTGCAGCACCAAGTATAATTAGTAAAGGCGGATTCCAAAGACGTTCTTGCCGCTGAATGTTTCCCCAAGTTAATCCTCCCAACAAGGCAATTATGGCCGTTACTATCCACAGCCGCCAGTACGATTCGCGGGGAAATCTTCCTGCGAAAAATAGTGGCAAGTTGGCTTCTAATACGCGCCATTGAGCTTTTGTTGTTGCCCAAACGATAATTCCTTTAATAGTTTGGAAGGCGATAATTAGGCAAACTACTGTCAGAATGCTGTTGTACCAGGTACTAAATAAATTTTTGCGCGCCCAATTCCAAGGGGTAGGCGATTCGGTGGCTGGGGGCGGTAATATGGGGAGAGTTTCCATCTAGCGGTTTTCAATCCTATATTTTATTAACCCGCGTAGGCGGGTTTTGTTTGTGTAGACGCGATTTCCAATCGCCAGGGGTTTTGTTTGTGTAGACGCGATTTCCAATCGCCAAGGCTAAAAAAAATCCTACTTATTTTCGCCGATTTATCCAATCTTCTCCACCTGGTAACTGACTTAAATGCTGGGCTAACACTGCTGGTAAATCTTTGGCGGAATGGATATAAGTCAAGTTCAATAACCTCACAGCAGTCTGAATAATCAGGTTTCTATCCATCATCTCTGCAAGTTGAAATTGACTATAAATACCATTCAATACTTCCTCCGCCGCCTCTGCAATCGCATCCTCAATCACCTCCTCCTCTATAAAACTCTCCCATTCATCAGAATTGATGTAATAAGATGTTTTATTATCTTTAATATTTGCCTTCTTAATTTCTCTGATTGAATTGCGAATCGAACTAGCCCAAGAACCAGTTAATCGCTGTTCAACTTGATTTTTAATCAAGTGAATCAGCAAAACATTTAAAAAAGATTGGATTTGTCGCAAAATTGCCTGTTTGCTCATTCCATCTAACTCATCGACTATTGCCAAAGCATCCGTATACCTTCCTTCCACTATGCTTTTTCTAAGAGCAATTAATTCTTGTGTCATTTGATGTTCCTCAAGTTTGATACTAGCAAAAAAAAGATAGTTGTTGTTGGTTATTTTTATTATTGTTTAGTCGTCAATTCACAAGTTTTCGTTACTCGGTCTCAGCTAAAGTCACTGTACGCCATTTAACGCGCTCTCCTTTGATTCCAATTAAAATAGATTAAATTTCAACTATTTACCTTTCCTTGATTTGTACAGTTTTATTGTACCAATTCATGAACAGAGAAACTATCAAACTAATTGTTAGATATGTTACCATGATAATTAACATTGCTTCGATCGCCCGACCGGTCTGATTCAACGTCGGAGATCCCACCACAAAATAAACGTCGGGATAAGCAACCGCAACCGCTAAACTCGAATTCTTAGCTAAATTCAGATACTGACTGGTTAAAGGCGGCACAATCACCCGCAAAGCTTGCGGTAAAATTACCATCCGCATCATTGTTCCAGACTTCAGCCCCAAAGACTTTCCCGCTTCCCACTGGCCTTTCGATACTGACTGAATTCCGGCCCGCACAATTTCTGCAATGTAACTGCCAGTATACAAGCTGAGTCCTGTCACCAAGGCAGCAAATTCTGGAGTGAATTTTAATCCTCCTTCGAGTTGCAATGTTGGTGTCAGGCGCGGAACATCTAGACGAAAAGGCAGATTTTTGGTGATAATCCAAGCTAAGATTGCACTTAGCCCGATCGCACCTAGAGCCCAAAACAACTGTCTTCCCGGCTTAGCTTCTTCCAACATCACCCGCGCCCGCCACATCCACAGCCCAGCGGCAGCCAAAACTCCGACAGTTAGCAAAATCAACCAAATCTCAAAACCCGGCAAAGCCACCGCTGTTGGTACAGCAATGCCGCGATTTGTCAAGTAAATCGGCCCCCTCATCTGCTGATTGTCTTCGAGTTTTGGCAGGGAAATGAAAACGGCAAAATACCAGAAAAATAATTGCAGCAATAACGGCGTATTTCGCAAAATTTCTACGTACAAACCAGCCAAACTCCGCAGCAGCCAATTGTCGGAAAGGCGCGCAATTCCTACAGTCAAACCCGCAACTGTTGCGAAAATAATGCCGAGACCCATCACCCGCAGCGAATTAATTAAACCGACAAAATAAGCTTGTCTGTAACTATTTTCGGGACTGTAGGGAATCACGCTTTCGCCGATGTCAAAGGATGCTTGGGAATTGAGAAAGTCAAATCCAAATGCAATCCCCAGTTGCGAGTAATTGGCGCCCAGATTGTCCGCGAGAATCGCGATCACAACTATTACTAAAATTAGGGCGATCGCCTGTACGGCTATTTTCCAGAAGCGATCGTCCCGCAGCAGTTTTGATATATCTTTAAAATTGGGAAATCTCTGGGCTTTGCCCGGTTGAGGTTCTGGGTTCATAACTTAAATTATATTTGATAAATCTGCTGGCAAATCCAGGCGAGATTGAGCTTTGGTGCGTGATATCGTTTCCGGTTGCATCGGAATTATTTAACCGCAGAGGGCGCAGAGAACGCAGAGGGAGAGAATACAGAGATGAATTATTCCGATGCTACCGGATTTGATATGACTTGATAGTTACTCGATTGGCGATCGGGATTTTTCAAGTCACGCACTCTACATAGCTTTGGTGCGTGACTTGATAGTTACTTGATTGGCGATGGGGATTTTTACCGTCACGCACCCTACATAGCTTTACTAGCGGAATGGCGGCGAGTAAAGCAAACCGCCATCTTTCCAGAGTCTGTTTTGACCCCGTTCTAACTTGAGTGTACTTTTGGGGCCGAGGTTGCGATCGTACATTTCCCCGTAATTCCCCACTTTCTTCACAACGCGGACGGCGTAGTCGTTCGGGAGTCCGAAACCTTTACCTAAATCTCCTTCTGTTCCTAGCAAACGTTTGATGTTCGGGTCTGTAGTGCTTGCCACAATTTGGTCTACATTTCCTGAATTAATTCCCAAATCTTCAGCTTCAATCGCCGCGAAAACGATCCATCTCACCGCATCAGCCCATTTAGGATCGCCGCTTTTCACCGCTGGGGCTAATGGTTCTTTTGACATCACGATCGGCAAAACAACATTATTCTCGGAATTCGGCAGAGTTGTCCGCTTAGAAACAAGTTGCGATCGATCGGCAGTAACACCTTGACAGCGACCTTCTTGATAGGTAGCAAAGGTAGCATTCACATCTTCAAACACCACAGGAGTGTATTTAATTCCTAATTTTCGCATTTGGTCGGACAAATTTTGTTCGGTGCTCGTACCTGTCTGCACGCAGATAGATTTGCCCGCAAAATCTTTTAAACTTTTGATGCCGCTGTCTTTTTTGACCATGATGCTTTGAGAGTCATAAAAGATCACCGGGGCAAATTCCAGTCCGGTAGTGCTGTCGCGACTCGCGGTGTAGGTGGTATTTCGGCTGAGAATGTCGATTTCTCCCGCCTGCAAAACTGTAAATCTATCTTTAGCATTGAGCTTTCGGTACTCGACTTTTTCGGGATCGTCAAATATTGCCGCCGCCACAGCCCTGCACACATCCACATCCAGTCCCGAATATTTGCCTTTTTCGTCTACAAAGCTAAAACCCGGCAGTTCGCCACTGATGCCACAAATCAGTTTGCCCCGGCTGATAATTGTATCTATCCGGCTGGAACCTTGTTGCGAGTTGCCGCCTGCTGCAGTTGTTGCTGTTGTTTGTCCGGTTTGTGCCGATCGATCCCTACAAGATGCCAACGGTGCCACAAACAACACACTTGCTAGTAGCAGAAATCCCCATTTACGCATAGATTTTAATAGAACGCTTTCCTGACAATCCTACCTTGTAGCTGTCAGAACTGTGGCGATCGGCGATCTACACAGCTTCCGGTTTCAAATTAGCCGTTCTGCATCCGTTGCTGCACAGCGACAACTGCCCCGACTACCCGCCTGTTTTTTTTGAGCAAGCTGGGATCCCAAAGTTAGAAACCCGGTTTCTGGCTGGAGGTGTGGTCGTCAAACCTCAGATTTATCCCCGAAACCCGGTTTCTTTTCTGCTATTTCTGCCCAGCGCGAGGGAGAATCGCCTTTCCCTGGAATATTTATCCGATTTTGATTGAATCCGCTCACAGTAGCTCTGGTGCCAGCCGCTGCTCAGCTAAATCGCGGATTAGGGACAGCCGAGACTGGATGTATTCGTCCAACAAATCTGCTTCTTTGCCATTGAGCGCAGAGTTTGTCTTTAACTGCTTCAGCAGCCACTGTACCAGGGTGGCATCGTCTAAATTGACTAACAGAGTAGCTTGGGTGGTCTCAATTAATGACCAGAGTTGGCGTAACATGACTGGAGTCATAAAACCTCGTTGAGCGTAAATACGCACTTAATGGGCGGGGATAGCGAAAAGCTGGTCTTGGTGTCTCAAGCCGATAGACGAAAAGCACCCTCTGAGCCATCGGCTTAATGATTATTTTATATTTGACCACAATAACTTAAGACAGTAGTGTCGCAAGTTACAACACACAAGATGTTATAAGAGTTCCCAATTCCTTCACATTGAGATAAACATCTTGATAAAAGATTAACAATCTTTACACGCGCTCGCTCGCGGGGCTGCCAATATCCGCGATCGGGCTCCACGGGCCCGGTGCACAATAAAATTGACTACTCGGTAGCCACAAACTTTTGAACCCTCGCCAGAATTATTTCTAATTCAGCAATGATTTTTGTAGCCCCCTCCAAATCATTAGATTCAGCCAGACTTTGAAGCCGATCTGCCATATCGGGCATTAACCGCACCGCCGCCGTAGCGCTGACACCTTTAATTTGATGAGCGTGGCGGGCGAGTGTCTCCATATCTCCCAAGGCGATCGCCCCCTTAGCAGCTTCTAAATAACTACCAGTATCCACCACAAAAGTTTGCAGTATTTCCCGCTCAAACTCTACATCAGCCCCCGAAATTTCGTGCAAACGTGCCATATCGACTACCGATTCGATATCTGGTTCAGAGTTTTGAAGTTCCTCGGCCTTAAACTTGGGATTTCCAATTTTTAGTTTGACCGACCAATTTGCTAGTACCGATTTTAACTTTTCGATCGCAATAGGTTTGCTAATATAATCGTCCATGCCCGCCGCCAGACACTTTTCCCGATCGCCCTTCAAAGCATTCGCCGTCATCGCAATCACCACCGTCTTTTGATGTGGTTCCATCTTCCCAGCAGCATCTGCCGCTTCCCGGCGGCGCAATTCCAGCGTTGCTTCGTAACCGTCCAAAACCGGCATCTGACAGTCCATCAACACAATGTCATACTTTTTCTGAGCAACCATAGATAGCGCCTCTGCGCCGTTATTCGCGACATCCGCAGTGCATCCCAAAACTCTGAGTTGATTGAGACCAACTTTTTGATTGATAGGAGTATCTTCAACTAACAAAATCTTTAAACTTGCTAACTCCCGGCTGTCAATAGCTGAGGCTCGATTGGAAGTTGGATTTGCCGGCGGCTCCTCAATCAGCGTCATCGGGGCGATCGCATTCGCCAAGCAATCAAATAGTCGGTGAGCTTTCACAGGTTTAGTTAAATACCCGCTAAAACCGCTATCTACCAAGCGTTTCGCCTCTGCAAGCTGAGTCATTGAAGTCAGCACCACCCAATGCGTCTGCTGCATTGCCGGCTCAGAAATCCTCAAGCGTTCGAGACTTCCGGCCACCATTTCCGGCAACTGAATATCAACCAAAACGATATCGTAAGGGGAATTAACGCTAACAGCTTTGTACAGAGATGCGATCGTCATCCAACCGTTTTCCACCTCCTCAACTTCCATTCCCCACAAAACAGCCATTCTCACTAGCACTTTTCGCACAGTCGGCTTGTCGCTGGCAACTAACATTTTTCGCCCCGCCAGCACCGTTTCAAAATTCACTTCGCACGCTGTCCCGACAGCAGTTAAATTTTCCGTAACTGTCGGCACAGTAAACCAAAAAGTCGAGCCTTTGCCAGGGGTACTTTCCACACCGATTTGCCCACCCATTAATTCCACCAACTGCTTAGAAATAGCCAGCCCCAAACCTGTGCCACCGTATTTTCTTGTCGTAGAGGCATCAACTTGAGTAAAAGATTGAAACAGCTTTTTTTTGTCTTCGGGAGCAATCCCAATTCCTGTATCTGTCACTTTAAACAGCAGGAGCATAGAGTCACTGTTTTCTATTTTCAACGGCTCGATATTCTCTAAAATTCTCTGATTATCGGTGGCTGCCAATAACTCAGGATTACTAGCATTAGCAACCTCAATTACCACTTCTCCTGCTTCTGTAAACTTAATAGCATTGTTGATCAAATTAGTGAGTATTTGCCGCAACCGCGCTGCATCACCTTTAATTTGCACCGGCACGTCACTGTCAATCAGTGCCACCACTTCTATACCTTTTTCTTGTGCGGGAGTTGCCAACAAATCCAGCACTTCATTCATACAGATACTGAGGTTAAATTCTAGTATTTCTAAGCGCATTTCTCCGGCTTCCAGTTTGGAGAGATCCAGAATATCGTTAATGATGGAGAGTAAATTTTGACCGCTGAGTTTCAGCGTCTGTACAAAGTCAAGCTGTTCGGGAGTAAGATTCGTTTTCAGCAGCAAATCTGTCATCCCCATCACTCCATTCATCGGAGTACGGATTTCGTGACTCATATTTGCTAAAAATAGCGACTTCATTCGAGACGCTTCTAGGGCTGCTTCTCGTGCCTGCTGCGCTTGTTCAAAAAGAGTAGATTGCTGAATGGCGATCGCCAACTGCACGCTCAACCTTCCCAGCAAATCCATCTCAGAATCAGTCCAAACACGCGGAGCGCTACACTGATGGGCAATCAGCAATCCCCACAACCGATTTTGACTCGTTTCCAAACTCCTTCCCGGCGGGTTCATTTGAGTTTCTGGCGAATATTCTGCTGCCAACCCCTGACTTTCATCGCCTATAAAAATTGGTACAACTACATTAGCCCTTACCTGCAAACTAGCGAGTAAATCTCGGTGTTCATCGCTCAAATTGGCAGTATAAATATCTGCCATTGCTTGAATTGTTCCTGGACTGTACAGCCATACAAAATTTTCCCCAAAGGATGTTCTTTGAACTTTTCTGCCCAGCAGGGGCATCCAATCATCCCCTACAGATTCCACAACAACAACCGCTGTTTCCTCGGAATCAAAACGATAAATTATCGTGCGGTCAGTTGCCAGCAACTGCCGCACTTCTTGTACAGCAGTGCTCAGAGTTTGAGTGAGGTTGAGAGACTGCCGGACTCGCTGGGCGATCGCCGAAACCAGCCGTTCTTGTTCTGCTTGTTCCCGCAGCATTCTCTCAGCTTGCTTGCGTTCGGTGACATCGCGAATTACCGCAGCAAAGCACAGCGGCTCAGTGGTTTGAGGGTGCTTGACCAGAAAAGCATTCATCACAACATCAATGGGCTGTCCGGTGGCCAAGTGCTGCATTTGACCTTCGCCTTGCCACTGGCCCTGACTGATAATTGTTGGTAAAATCTCTTGACTGAATTTCTGTTGAAAATAGGGCCCAATATAATCCCAAATCTCCGTATAAAGCACTGCCGAAAGATTCTCTACCCCCACCAGTTTTCGTCCGGCTTCGTTGACAAACAGCGTTTTGCCTTTCAGGGTAGCCATACTGATAAAATCGCTGCTGTTTTCAATCAGCGACACAAATTTTTGCCTTTCTTCTTCTCCTTTTTTGCGTTCAGTAATGTCGCGCTTGACGCAGACGTGACAAATTACATCGTCGGCGTTGTTAATCACAGAGTATGCCGCAACGTCGATCGCCAGCGTGTGGCCTTTTTTAGTGGAGTTAATAATTTCGCCCCGAAAACTTCCTGTTTTTGCTAAACTTTGGGCAATTGCCAAAAAGCGATCCCCCGCAACCAGCGGCGAAGCTTCTGCTTCTAATTCCGCGTCTGTGTATCCTAGAAGCGTTTGGTGAGCAAGATTTTGTTCGACGAAAAACCCGTCAGCATCGATAATAACGATCGCATCGTTGGAGTTTAAAAATATTTCTCGGTAAAGTTTTAGTTTTTCCTCAGCTCGCTTGCGTTCGGTGATGTCTCTTTTGACATTTACGTAACAAACTACATCCCCAGCATCATTTAAAACCGCAAAAGCCGAAACCTCCACCTCAACTGTTCCTTCTTCCACAGCCTTAATACAGGTCATTTCGCCTCGGTAACTCCCAGTTTCTGCCAAGCTTTGCAGCACAGACGTAAATGCCTGTTCTCCCATGTGAGTTGCAGGCGTTTTTCCCCACAATTTAGACGAACTGTAGCCCAGCAAAGCAGTGTGAGCTTGATTTGTTTCTAAGTAATAGCCTTGGGGGTCTAAGATCGCGATCGCATCGTTGGATTTCAAAAAGATTTGTTGATAAAGTTGCAGCTTCCGTTCAGCTTGTTTCCGGGCGCTAATATCCGTGAACAAGCCGTAGTAAACTATCTCCCCCGATGCTTGAAATTCGGGCTGGGAAGCTCCTTGCACCCATTTAAGTTTTCCCGACGGAGTGACAATTCTTCCTTCCCAGCGCCAAGGCTGCAAGTTTTCAGCAGAAAGCGTCACCGAGTTGAGAAAATCATTTCGATCTTCGGAATGAATCATGTCAACAATTACATTAAAATTCTGCTGAGCAGCCTCTGGTTCTATTTCATACAATTCTCGGCAGCCCGCGCTCACAAACGAGAAGGCCATCGAGCCGTCTGGATGCAAGTCAATTTGATATACCGTACCGGGTACGCTAGCAGTAATTTTTTGCAGTTGGGCTTGGCTTTGATTCCTGGCTTCATCTGTGGCCTGCAATTGACCAATCTCTCTAGAAAAACCCAAAACCCCAAATATATTACCCTCTGCATCGCACAGTGGCACTTTTTGCGTGTCAAAGATGTGCTGTTTGCCACCTTCAAAGACGATCGCCTGGTAGGGATTGTGAACCCTCTCCCCAGCCAGCACAGCTCGATCTTCCTCGCGGATGCCCCTAATTGAGTTGTTGCGATCGCCAAAGACTAATTCGGCACAAAACCCTAATTCAATATCATCTTTGCCGATTATTTCCTCAACATTTTTCCCCACATATTCCGCAAAACTTTGATTGACAAAAATGTATCTAAAATTTTTATCTTTCGCAAAAACTCTGTCCGGCGCATCGTCCATTACAGCCCGCAACAATAGTTCTTGACTTTCCGAATCCAGAGCAAAATTAGTTTTTAGTTTATCCTTGACACTGGTCGTTTTAGCTGCTAATGTATTTAACTGTTTTTTTGCACAAATTTGAGCGACTGTGTGGAGCAAACAAAGGTGTTCCAAATTAAAAGCATTTGCCTGCTCTGCACCAATGAAAAATACTCCCAACCATTCTTCACTTTCATCCAGGTTGGCTGGTGCCATCAATACCGACTGAAACTGAGCAATTGGTGGCGGAGCGATGTTGTGCGCCCAGTCCCGATTGCCGGCGAGCCATTCAGCGCGAGCAACCTGCAAGCGCTCTTCAATTTCGGCTTTGGCGCTAGCAGTTAAGGGCTGTGAGTGTTCCAGGTATAGTCGATCGTCCGGTGGCGTCAAAAGGGCGATCGCCGCGCCAGGAATGAGGCGATCGAGATATGCCAGACACGCAGACCAAATTTCATCAGCACTGAGACTGGTTTGAACTTTTGCAGTAAGTTCGTTGAGAACTTGCAGTTCCAAGGTACGCTGGCGGACTTGTGCTTTGAGGCTGGCGGCTAGGATTTGCATAGTGCTCACCAAACTGGTTTGCTTATATTATAATTATTGATTTTTAAACTTTTTCAAACAATCATCTTAAAATACATCCGCCGAAAAGACAACTTTTTGATATAGAAATTACCTTCAACCGATAAAAAAGCGTGCGATGGGAGCAAATCGGCACCGCAAAGCACCAGGTTCGCTCCCGCAGCGAGATTTAACAGCGAAATTATCCCATTAAAATCACGTTATCGATGACGTGGATAACGCCGTTATCAGCTTCGATATCCGCAGCAACAACTGTAGCATTTTTCACCTCAAAACCCTCAGAACAATCAATTTTAATCGGCGAACCTTCCAAGGAAGTAACAAAACCAAGTTTTGCCAAATCAGCCTTCATAAACTTCCCCGATACGACGTGAAACATCAAAATCCTAGTCAGTTGGGGAACGTTCTGCACTAGGGTTGTGATAGTTCCCGGCGGCAATTTCGCAAAAGCATCGTCAGTGGGTGCAAAGACAGTAAAAGGGCCCGGACTTTTGAGCGCGTCTACTAAATTAGCTACTTGCACCGCCGTTACCAGGGTTTGAAACGAACCCGCACCTACGGCAATATCAACAATATCAGGCATTGTGTTTTACCTCATCTGGGAAAAAAGTTCTATTAAGTATCGTAAACTGATTTGGTTACTGGTTATATCAAATCTGTTAGCATCGGAATTATTCATCTCTCTTATCTCCCTCTGTGTTCTCTGCGTTCTCTGCGGTTAAATCATTCCGATGCAACCGGAAACCATATTATTGGTTATTTGTACAATACTGGCGTACCCGATGCCAAAACCTCTGTTTCTAAATCTGCTATGGGTGAGTTAAAATTATCTCCTTTGTGAATGCTAAAACTGCCGTACAAAATAGAAATTTCAAAAATGTCTGTAGTAATCACCGCAGGCTTGCGGTGTTCCGGCTCGCCCAAAGAAATTCCGAAGAATTCAGCTTCCAATTCGCCCACAGCCTCTTCATCGTGTACAGTCCAACTGATATCGCGACAGTCTTTGAATGCCAGCATATAAGGCAATCTTTCTTCTGGATTGTAGACGCATTCAATTAATACTTCGTTTCCCCATAAAGATACGTTGACTTTTGTGATTAAAGATGTAAAACCACCCAATCCAAGCAAGTTATAGTCATCCTTCCAATCACTCATTTAATTTCTCTCCCGTATTGTGAGTCCCTGGAATTAAATTACCAAATTCGTCTCTCGTTCGCAATAAATTACCATCTCTATCGAGACGCAAACCTTTGTTGATATTTCTTCCATCTGAGCCATATTTTGGTGCAGGCGTTCTAATCACTTCACCGTTAGGACGGATCATTAGTGTTGACTTATCAAAAAATTTATATGCAACATAACCATCTCTAGTAGTTCTGATTTCTGCACCCAGTCCGCGCAAAAAGTCATCGACTTCTTGGCGAGTCATCCCGGTTAAGTCTCCAAACTCAGATGCAATTCCATTTCCTCCAACTCCCTGACTCGGCACAGAACTCTCCTCGTCAACCATTGCCTTTTCGAGTTTAGCACATTACCTTTTGCAAGTAGCTACGCAATACGCTTGTGATACCAAAACCTCTGTTTCTCAACTCATTGCCAAGTCTTTTATCTAAAATCTCACAGCTAAAATCGAAATTACTAAACGACTGCTTGCGCTTGTGATACCAAAACCTCTGTCTCTAAACCTTCAGCTTTTAGGTTTTCTCCCTTGTGAATGCTAAAACTGCCGTACAAAATTGAAATTTCAAAAATATCCGTATGAATCAAAGCTGCTTTCCGGTGCGCGTTTTCACCCAAATGAAAACCAATCAAATCAGCTAATGGTTCTTTTACTTCCTCTTCATCATGCACCTCCCACATAATTTCTCGGCAGTCTTGAAAAACTAAAGAGTAAGGCAATTGATCGCCTGTAGGATCGTAGATACATTCCAGTAATACTTCATTCCCCCACAAAGACACATTGACATTTTTTACGAGGGATGTAAGTCCACCTAAATTAAGCAAGTTGTAGTCATCAGGCATATTAATTACTCACTTTTTCTCCAGTAATGTGCGTATCAGGAATCTGATTGCCAAATTCATCGCGTGTTTGGAGTACGCTACCATCTTTGTCAAGACGCAAACCCCAGTTTATTCTTCTACCATCTGAGCCATATCGCGGTGCTGGCAGGCGAACAACTTCACTATTAGTGCGAATTATGACTTTTGACCTGTCAGAAAATTTGTATTCAACATAATTTCCTGAAGAAATTTTTACCTTAGCACCCAATCCGCGCAAAAAATCATCGACTTCTTCGCGAGTCATCCCGGTTAAGTCTCCAAATTCAGATGCAATCCCATTTCCTCCAACTCCCTGACTCGGCACGCAAGTCTCCTCACCAACCATTGCCTTTTCGAGTTTAGCACAGTTGGAGAAGGTGAGGAAGCAGAAATTCCCAATGGCCAATAATCAATAAAAAAAATAGGGGTGCAGTGTGCCCCCTATTAATCAACTAACTAAACTGGCAAACAATTATTGACCGCCGATTTGCACTTTCACCACGCGGTTCTTTTCCGCTTCCGCTTTGGGCAAATTCAGGTGCAAAACTCCATTTTTGTACTCAGCTTCTACGCTGTCATTTTGAACCCGTGCGGGTAGGGGAATCACCCGGCGGAACGAACCGTAACGGAACTCCGAGCGAGTCATGCCTTTATCTTCACTCTTAGATTCGTGACGGCGTTCGCCGCTAATAGCAACAGCTTCTGCGGTTACTTGTACGTCCAAATCCTTCGCTTCCATGCCCGGAACTTCTAATTTAAGGTGGATGGCTTCGGGAGTTTCATCGAGTTCGGCGGGGGGTACAAAAGCAACACCGTTAGATGCGCGATCGGTTGCCGGTGTCAAGCTATCAAACAACCGATTCATTTCTCGTTGCAAGGAGTCCATTTCCCGCAAAGGTTCCCAACGAATAAGTGCCATAACTAATACCTCGACTATCTGAATTTTTTAGGGTTGAGAAACACTTGACTCAACCTGTATTTAATATATTCCAGCTCCCGAAACTGGGGGATTCGGTTTTCCGCAAAAAGGCCGATCGCATTTCCGAACATTCGCGATCGGTATTGTAAAATCATCAAAAGGGGCGGGTATCCGATCCAACCCGAACCCAGCAATTTTAGATTTTAGATTCGATCGAGGAATTCCCATCTAAAATCTAAAATCGAAGGTTCGATTAACTCCACCGCGAATGCTGATAAGAAGCGTAGGTATCAAACAAAGCACCCACCAAACCAAAAGTTAGACCGATGACGAAAAAACCCTGGAGGGGACAGCCGCTGCCGAAAGTAGCTAAGAACTGCAAAATCAGCTCTTCTCCAGAACGACCAACTCCTTGGAGAGCAGGCACGAAGCCAATCAGCGAAAAGCTAGTCAATCCCCCGCCGATTAACAATAAGGGGGCGACAAAGCTCAACAGGCCCGTCAACAGTACAGAGCGAAGAAAATTGGGAAAAATGCTCATAAGAGTCAGTAAATTCAGCTAAACTGCCGAAAGGTGCAAGCAAACAAAACTTGTCCTTTTCTACGATAGGCAGCGATCGCCCTCCGTGGCCAGTTCTGTCAGAAATCTTAAATGTTATAGAAAAAACTTGTTTAAGATTTGTAGATAGATTTCATTTTTGGCAGTTGTTCTACACTCGAAATCCCCTTGAGCACCACTACATCTTCCAGCCTCAGTTTGTGGAGTCGGCGGTTGCTGGCAGCAGCTTTATTGGGCGGCCAAGTTATGCTGCACTTGCTGAAGGGCAAAATTCACCGTCGCAACACCATCGACCAAATGGCAGCAGTCGGCCCGGAATCTCTGCTGATTGCTTTGCTGACTGCGGGTTTTGTCGGCATGGTATTTACTATTCAGGTAGCGAGGGAGTTTATTAACCTCGGGGCCGGCAATGTCGTAGGTGGCGTTTTGGCTTTGTCTTTGACTCGCGAGCTCGGCCCCGTCTTAACAGCGGTAATCGTGACGGGACGGGTAGGTTCGGCTTTTGCGGCGGAAATCGGCACGATGCAGGTAACAGAACAGATAGATGCCCTGCTGATGCTCAAAACAGACCCGATCGACTATTTAGTAATTCCCCGCGTCATTGCTTGCTGCTTGATGCTGCCAATTTTAACCATCATGTGTCTCGTCACGGGCATCCTCGGCGGACTGCTGATTGCTACGACGATGTACGGCATCTCTCAAAACGTGTTTTTAGAATCAGTCCGCAATTTCCTGAGTTTGTGGGATATTTGCAGCGCGGCAATTAAGGCTTTTGTATTCGGTGGTTTGATTGCTGTAATCGGCACTAGCTGGGGCTTGACCACCACCGGCGGGGCAAAAGGCGTCGGCCAATCGACTACCACAGCGGTGGTGACGGCTTTACTGGCTATTTTTATCTTTAACTTTTTGATGACATGGCTGATGTTTCAGGGCACGGGCTCTAGCGTACTCAAAGGCCTGTAAGCTAAGAAACGGATAAAATATGAATAATTGGCAACATTAGTTTACTACCCTTGATTTAAACCCGTGACTACAACAGCCTCTTCGACTGCGCCGACAAGTACGATCGAACTCGCCCCGAGTTATGCGATTCCCCTAGTCCTGGTACTGGCGGCCGTACCGCTACTGTTCGTGCAGAAGTGGGTGAGTTTGCCACTTTCTGTGTTCGGCTTGTTTTTGATGTACCAAGCCGCCACCATCCGGCTACAATTTACCCCAACAGATTTGGACATTTATCGATCGTCCAACTTAATCCGCCGCTTTCCTTACCGAGAATGGCAAAATTGGCGGATATTTTGGCCCGCTGTGCCGATTTTGTTCTATTTCAAAGAAATTAACAGCATTCACTTTCTGCCGGTTCTGTTCGATCGTAAAATGCTACAGACCTGCTTAGAACAGCGCTGTCCCCGTCAAGACTAAAAAAGTTGTTAATTTTTAATTTTTAACTTTTCCGTGCCCACGCCGAACAAAATTTCCCATGAATTCAGACGAATCTCCAACCCAAGAACCGCAACCACAACCAGCCACCCCAAGCGGTGACGGCGAAGTCGATTTACCCGTGAATGAGACGGAGTACCAAGTTCTATCTCAAACACAAGATTTGTGGATCGACGAAAATGAACTGCCCGCCCAACTCCCGGCAGAAACAGACCCGCCGCTGGACGAGGAAGATGCCGAAATTGCCCAATTCGTGGACGAAGCAGGCGCAATCGCCCAAATTGCGCCCAACACCGACGAGGCCGAATCAGAAAGTCCGATCGCTCAAATCGAGATTCCCACAGACTCCCAGCCAACAGCAACCGCAGAAATGGTAACGCCCATCCCAGAAAATGTTACCGAACAGTTGACAGAGAGAATCAAAGAATTGCAGCAGCAAGAACAAGCTTTGACTGAAAAAATTGCCGCCTTGGAAGCCGACAAAGCCAATGCTATAGAAGCGTTGGGCGCGGCTCAAACATCGATCGGGCGTTTGGTACAAGACGGCTTGATTCAACTAGATCAGCGCAAACAAGCGCTACAAATCGAAGTAGAAAAACTAGAACGCCGGCGCGATCGAATTCAGAAGGAAATGCGAACCACTTTTGCCGGCGTTTCCCAAGATTTAGCAATTCGAGTCCAGGGTTTCAAAGACTATTTAGTAGGCAGTTTGCAGGATTTGGCCGCTACCGCCGAACTCTTAGATTTGACACCGCCGACGCAAGAGACACCACAGCGAACTGCTGCTGAGGAGTCTCAATCCTCAGCACCGGTAAATCCCAAATTTGCCGAACAGGGATTTCAAGAACAAGCCAAACAAATTCGCCGCACCCTCGATCAATATCGCACTGTCCCCGACTACTACGGCCCGCCTTGGCAACTCCGCCGCACTTTTGAACCCATCCACGCGGAACGAGTTTCTAACTGGTTTTTCACCCAAGGAGGAAGGGGCGCTTTGCGGACTATGGGTTCGCGCTTGCAAAATATCTTGATTACTTCGACAATTATTTCTGTACTCAGAAGCGTCTACGGCGGACGGGTGCGGACTTTGGTGCTCGCCAACAGTCCCGAACGTTTGGGAGAGTGGCGCCGGGGTTTGCAGGACTGTTTGGGCATTACTCGCAGCGATTTTGGCCCGGAAAGGGGGATTATTATGTTTGAGTCTGCGGAAGCTTTGGCTCAAAAAGCCGATCGACTGGTGAAAGATGGCAAATTGCCCCTAATTGTCATTGATGAAACTGAGGATTTAATTAGTTTGTCAATCCTGCAATTTCCGTTATGGTTGGCCTTTGCTGCCGATCCGCAAACTTTGACGACTGCTAAGGATTTTTGAGTAAGTCCGGGCGAATATAATTCGCTGCTATACAAACTTTCGTCCGCCTGCGTGGACTGAAGAAACTCAGAGGGAAATTGACCGGAATTGGTTGTTCCTTCTTCTTCCTTCTTCCTTCTTCCTTCTTCCTTCTTCCTTCTTCTTCCTTCTTCCTTCTTCTGCCTTCTGCCTTCTGCCTTCTGCCTTCTGCCTTCTGCCTTCTGCCTTCTTCCTTCTGCTGTACACGAAATCTCAAATAAAAAAATGGCTAGCTGGATAATTTTAAATGGCGCACTGTTAATAGCAGCTTATCTGCTTGGTTCGATTCCGACTGGGTACGCCTTGGGGAAATGGATGCTGGGAATTGATATTCGAGAGGTTGGTTCGGGTTCGACTGGTGCAACTAACGTACTGAGGACTTTGGGCAAAGGGCCGGGGTTGGGGGTGTTGTTGGTTGATGTGTTGAAGGGGGTAAGTGCGATCGTCCTAATTCGCTATATTTACTCTCTCACTTTTACCAGCCAGCTAGCAACCGCCGCCGGTTTAGAAAATATTGCAACTGTCCTCCCTTGGATGGCAACTTTGGCGGGTTTCTCGGCTGTTTTGGGCCACAGCAAATCAATCTGGCTGGGGTTTACGGGGGGTAAATCTGTGGCTACGAGTTTGGGAGTTTTGCTTGGTTTGTACTGGCCCGTTGGTTTGGGAACTTTCGGAATTTTTGGAATCGTGTTTGCGGTGTCGCGAATTGTTTCTTTAAGTTCGATTATCGGGGCAATTAGCGTGGCTGGATTGATGTTTGCTTTACATCAGCCCCTGGCTTATGTATTGTTTGGCATTGCGGGCGGTGTGTTTGTAATTGTGCGGCACCGCAGCAATATTCAGCGGCTTTTGAATGGTACGGAACCAAGGATTGGGCAGAAATTGGAAACAGCAGCTAGCGATTGATCTGAAACAGCCTGACACCTTTTCAATTATTTCCCATAACGGGCCCTAGTTCCAACACAAATCCGGGCAAAATATCTTCCCCTGACAGCGTAACAGGGGACTGCAATATTTCTATTTCTCGA
>Ga0075157_10000676_pt1 | contig 25018 bp, 28 predicted proteins | sample JI81BgreenDNA_FD_70967 | JGI IMG/M metagenome (GOLD analysis project Ga0075157, IMG submission 70967) | Wastewater effluent complex algal communities from Wisconsin, to seasonally profile nutrient transformation and Carbon sequestration -... | ecosystem: Engineered > WWTP > Effluent > Algae...
GCCAAATCAACCAGCAACCATTCCATTTGCGAATTCGCCCACCATCACATCCTATGATTCTGACGCTCTGCCGCGCAGCGGCTTAGTTCAGCAAGTCGTGACTGGCAATCCTGCCAAATCCAATGTTTTTTGGGAGTTTTCGCCCTCCGTTGGCGTCGTATTTTTTTTCATAGATTTTTTATTTTAAGCTGGTAGGATTGCCAGCACTAATCGTTCGCCAAATAAAATGAACTTCAGGACAGCATTCCTCTTGCCTCTTCTTCTGATCGCGATTCACCCAAATGTGAAAGGGGAAGAGAAAGATGCAAAGGAAGTTACCCCTCGCAATGGGACTGGAACCTATAAAATCGTGGAGGGATTGAGTCTGCCTAATTGCATCGAATATCAATGGTTAGCGAATGATATGGGCAAGCTGCCCAAATCAATTAAGTTCACAAACCCCTTTCTTGAGCCGCTTCACATTAGCGCAACTGTTCATGGGCCCCCTTGTGCTACCTTAAACATCGAGTATTATGATTCATACTTGAAGGAATGGCGGAGGCCAGTTCCGATACCTGGAAGCTCGGGCGGAAAAACTCTTGTCGTTAAAACTGGAGAATCCGTCGTTCTGCCTGTTGAAGAGGGTTTCTGGTCGTTCATTCACGAGGGCATCCTAGCTTTCAGGCTTGAGGATCCCGTGCGAATACGATTGGCATATACTGTGGAAGTAGTATCGTTGAGGTCTGCCGAATTAAGATGGAACCGGGCTAACAAGAAGGTGGTGGACAACCCGCTACCCCGCCCCGAGCCAAAATGATCCGCTACAGCAATGAACCCTGTTTCGGAGTGGCGCTCCCGGTAGCCGGTGCCACACCTCGACGTTCTCTCAAAAATAATGAAGACCCTGATCATCGCCTTACTTCTTAGCAGCATCAATCTATTCGCTGCAGAACCGTCATGGGAGATTGTGCGTTCTGAGAGTGAACAGTTATCAGATGAACGAATCAAGATTACTGTCACAATCAGAAATGTGACCAAAGGTGATCAACGTATTCCAGCTTCTCCTTACGACGGACAAGATGAATTTGCGATGCCGAACAGCTACAGTTGGCCAGAAGGCACTACCCACGATGGAGCGATGCGTGCCTATTCACACTATTACAAGCATAATAGTCGTCCATGCCACGCAATCAACAAGACGTTGATGATACACCCCGGTAAAGATGTGAGCTTTGTTATGTATGACATAAGCGCAACAGTAGGGAAGCGATTGCTATTGGTATTCGGTGAAGGAGAGTCCTCCAACATTATTGGCGCACTTACCGTTCCGAATCCAAAGAGGAGAGAACGAGCCGCGCCGTGACAAACCCTACCAGCCGTTCTGTTAACATGATTTCCCGTAACTACAACCCCAACTCCGTGATTGAAGTGCGCTCTGGTAGTGTGCACGCGCTCATCGTTTGCTAAGAGTCCCCTTTTATGTCACATGGAACACAGAATTGCCCTAAGTGCGATAGGAAGATCTCATTCTTGGATATCGCAACAGCTCTGTATCCCGTTTGGCTTAAGTGCAAAGGATGCAAATCGAAACTCATAGGATCACGCTTTGTCAAGATTCAAGGTGCTCTGATTCCGGTAGTGGTAATAGCTATTGTTGTGGCTATTGAATTACGCCCGACATGGGATCTATTCGCTATCCTCATGGCAATTGCATTGCTGATTTTTGCAGTATTGATAGTATTCGCAACCCTCAGATTCGGATGCTATCAACTGCGGTCACAGGAACCAAACCAACCATGCATAGCAAATAACAAAGAAAGCGAACAAGCCGGATCAGGCGACGCCGAGGAAGCCGTCTGATCATTTTGGACTTCACCCCGGCGCGCATGTCCGTTAAGTTCGCTAGAAAATGCCCAGCACCAAACAGGAAGCACTTGCGGACTTGATGCACTGGCTGATCTGCCTCAGCCGCGGCCCACAGTCATACGGTCTATTCAGGCGACTCGTCAGGTGGCGGGATTATGAGCGTGTGCTTGAAAATCTTTACCTGATTCACAAGATTCCGTTGTCGATCCTCGACGCTGAATTCACGCGGAATGACATCGACTTCATCAATTGGGGAGTGTCGTCCTATGTCGATAAGGTCGGTCGGAGAATAGACCCTCGCACCGCAGGTAATTTAATTGCAGTGTTTGACTGTGTGCCTGTGGAGCTTCGCCAGGAGGTTCGTTGGTCACCGCCTGATTGGCTCCATGAGATCGCCAGATTGGGAGCAAGCATTCAACCCGAAGCGAACAAACCGTGAGATGCAACCGGCGACAACGTCCTTTTTGGAACTCGGGCTCGCCATCGCCGGTGCATCCATTCTAACGTTCGGTGAAGAAATGAAATATCCTTACATCCGGAATCAACTCGGGAGCCACCTGCATCAAGACTATGATCTGGATTCGGGCACTGCACCGGACGCGATAATCAAAGCCATAAGAGAGAGCGATCTTCCAAAGCTACTCTCCGAACTCAATGCCCTGAAGTCCGAGTCCGACGAGACTGTATTCGAAGTTTTGAATGATCACTCAGTGGACATATGGCAGCGAGTAGGCGCTCGCGATTTACTCTGCGCCATGCTTGTTTTGACGGAACTGTTTGACGAGGAGCGGCTGCTCGCAAAAAAGAACAAGAACACCGAACAAGACGTCACTCCTAGCGCCTGACCCGCCTCCAGTTCCAGCCACCATGACCGTTACAAACTCAACCCCGTGTTCCACCCTCGCCCCCGGTCAGGCGAAGGAGGACTCGACGGCAAAAATACCATGCTCGTGACCACACTCCATCTCCTATCATGCATCGCATTGGTGGCTGCTTCACTATATTGGAGACACCACGCCACAGAAGGTGCTTCGATCTATCGCCACGTGATGCCTTACATTATTGCAGCGGGACTTCTCGGCCTATTGACACTGTATGGCTACTGCATGGAGTTCTTTGTGGCATCATACAGCGGTGCAATTTACCAAGTCGGCGAACTGACTCGTGGACAGATTGCATGGATTGCCATTTCTGTATTCCTTACTACCCTCCCACTTGCTGGTCTGATTCCTGCTATCGGTCGGCATGGCCTTTTGCTGTTGGCGGTCGCATGCTTGGCAGCCGTCCCCAGCGTGGTCTCCCTTGTCTCCTACCGATCAAATCACCAAGCCGAACAAGCCAGCTCCTCCAACGGCGGGTAACGTCTTTTTCCCAATTCGGGCTTTCCTCCCCGCCGTGGATGGCCTACACGTTGCACAACATCAACGCGTATCAAGCCATACATTTATGATCAATCCACAGCAAGGCAATCGCATCATTCTTTTACTCTTTGCTATCGCGTTGGCGGTCGCCGCATTCTTTGTTCAGTGGGGCGTCGTGACCATCACCGCAGAAGACTTGCGTGAGAGCGTTACCATCAACGGACAGAAGGCTGGTGATGACGTGAGCGGGCTTTTCGGCAGCATGATGACCTCCATGTTCTCGGGAATGAAGGTTCCCGTTTCGGGCAGCAATGGCAACTTGGTTCTTGGACCGCTCAAGATTCCCTACTGGCTCGCCATCTTGTCGGTGATAATCGGACTTCTGCTCACTGTTACGAACTCACTCCAGGTGTCCGCAATCCCACGGAAGCTCATTCTCGGCTTGCTTGCAGTGGGCGTCGTTTGCGGCCTCTGGGCATTGGTTGTATTACTCACCAACGGGTCTATTGGCCTCGGCTCTCTGCTATTGGTAGCTGCCTCCATTATCGGATTTACACAGCAGCGACCTTTACATTCCTGACATGAGCATAGCGACAACCAACCTTAAGGCGCACAAGGCGCGACTGGACAACCGCTGGGGTTGCTCTGTCGGGCATGCGTTCCGTAACTTTAACCCGCCACCCCGTTTCGACGCTTACCCCCGCCCTAGCGGGGACAGTGCTTGGTCGATGTGCAAGAATTATGAATTTCAGTAAGCGGACATTTTTCCTAGTTTGGATTGCTGCATATTCGGCATTGCTCTTGCTCGGATACAAATATGGCCTTGAACTAATGATTTTTCCCACACTCATCATTTTATGTTTACCGCCAGGCGTCATGCATGGGATCGCATGCTCGAAGGTTACACGGAGAACAAAATCAAATCACCCTGATGAGTGGAAGGCTGTAGGAGGCGGTTTTCAGCTGAAGTATTATTTATTCGACGGCAGAGATTTTGGTGATGATGTGATCGCGCATGCCAAAGCTGAATTGCGATGGTGGCTTTATGCTGGTGGCGTAAGCATTTCCCTGTATCTACCGACACTGTTTGTCATCGCATACCTAGCAAAATTATAAGAAGCACCACAAGTCATGCGAGGCAATCGGCGATAACGTCGCTAGTTGAATCGGAGCTTGATCCACCGGTGCCTTCACATCTATCGTTCTCCAGAAAATGTGCCGCCTAAGTATAGCCTTGTTATTCATCCTCGCCATTGGGGCAGGGGCCGATGACCTCGCGAATCCGAAGATTCAGAATTTCTTCGTGGGAATGAGTGAGGCAGACGCACGACGCCTTCTAAAAGACGTTGGAGTAGACATCTCTCGCGGGTTCGAGGGCTCCCTCGTTGATGACGCTGCCAATGCAATTGAGCGAAAAAACTGGCCTGCATTCCAATGGAGATTCGGTTCCACTTGCATTCAACCACTGTTTGAAGACCAGAGATTATCTAAGATCATCCTCTTCCCCACCGTGTTTTTGAACAAATCAGAATTTCATGAGAAAACCACTCAGGCATACTCTCTCGTGTTTATCGATGGAGCACTCAAACTTCTAGATGGCCAGCCAGTTCAAACACAACGTGCCAAACCAGGCGGCGCTGGGCAACCCGCTACCGCTCCCGAGTCGAAGTCGGAGGGTGGTGGCAAACCTCAACCTGAAGCGGAGGGGCGCTCACGGTAGCGGGTTGCCAGGGCTCGACGTATGGCATCATACAGCACTAACACATGACTGACGAGCAATACGACATGCTTCCGATCCTCCGCTGGATGCCCAGCCGCATCCCGAAGCGACAGGCACTCGTCACCTTTGTTCCAGACGGCCCGGAGTGCCCGGAACCGATCCGAGCGGCAGTCGAGGAGAGGGGGCAGAGCCGCTGGTATCCGCAGCCGGGCGGCCATCGCGTGCTCATCCTATACGAGGGCGGTCCTTACGATTCGGCAGCCTTCACCGTTGATCCTGAGGGTTGGGATCACGAGGATTGCGACATGTGCAACCAGCGGATTGCAGCCATGGAGCTTTGCTACGTCACTGAGAGCGGCGATTACATTGCGCTTTGCAATCTGTGCTATAAGAAAGAAGTTCTTCTTGAGCACAAATTATGACGCCGACATCTCGCAGTTGACGACAACCAGTGTGGCGGGTGACGCTCCAGTTTGAATTCTGAGCTTTACTCCGCGGCGTGGATGGCCTAAACGTTGCAATACTCAAATTCCAAATACAACAAAACCATGCAAATCCTGATAATCCTGCTTCCAGTCTTAGCACTCCTCATTTGGGTGTTGAAGTCACGCCGCTATTCCGATGGACTCTTTCTCATCACGGTGGCAGCATGTATCCTCACTTTCCTTAGTGGATTCGATTTGCTTGCCCCATACAAGGACGCAAAGTGGCAGGGCGTGGTATTGATCTCGGTAAGTTTGGTCATCATGCTGGCTGCTGCCATCGCATGTAAAATTCTTGCACGACGTGATCATCTGCAAGCCATCGGAGCGACGAAGAACTCCAAATTAGAAGAAGAGCAAGCCGCGCCGTGACAACCGCTACCAGCCGTTCAGTTTCGATGATTTTTTCCAGCTGCACTCCCAACGCCGTGATCGACTCGCGTCCTAGCTAGTAGTGTTGCACGTGCTCATCGTTGGGCAGAAATGAAGCCTATGAGATACTTATTTCCCTTGCTCACTCTTTGGGTGACTTCCTGCGCTTCATACCGAAGCACCAAGCAATATTGCTCACTCCACTACTCCTACTACGACGGCAAGCAATACGAGTTCTGCCTGACAGAGGAGTTGGTGAGGAATACTCCCAAATGGGATCCGAAAGTGATGCCCAATCCTCCGTTGGTTGCGGCCAAGGCCCTTCATGCGGCAGAAGGTTTTATTGAAAAATTGCCGAAGGGAGAGGGCGCTAACTGGCAATTCGAGCAGCTTGCCCTAACGAAGGTGTTTGATCATCACTGGGCTTGGAAGGCAGAGTACTACTACATCTCAGCATCGATTGTTTCTACTGGACCGCCAATCACGATGCAGTGCTGGATATTGATGGACGGCACGGTTGTTCAACCACAAATCAAAAAAGACAGTCGTTTCTAGCAACTAACAAGAAGCCCAATGAGGCGTCACTCTCAACACCTGCCCCGCCGCGAGTTCAATCCGCCATGACAATGCAACCTTCAACCCACAGTCGAAGCCTCGCTTTCGGGCAGGTGTGAGGGGACTTCGACGTTGTGCAAAATATGGAAAGAAACTAATACCACATGGAAAAGGTAACTGGAATCGGCGGCTTCTTCTTCCTGAGCAAGAACGCAGCATCGCTCAACGAATGGTATGAGCAGCATTTGGGCGTCCGGAAGGTGGGTAAGGAATATGAGGATGGGTCGTGGTGGCAGGATGAAGGCCCTACGGTCTTTGGTGCTGAATCGGAGGAGACACAGGTTGGCGGGCCGAATCACGCATGGAGAATCAACTTTCGGGTCAGGGATATTGATGCCATGGTTTCTCAGTTGGTCGCAGCAGGCATTTCCGTGAAGCTGGATGCCACTCCCTACCCAAATGGACGGTTTGCGCATCTTCATGATCCAGAAGGCAACAGCATCGAACTGTGGGAAGCGGCAGGAGCTGATCTTGAAAGGCCACCAACCCCGTGATGGACTTTCGCCCCCGCTTCCCAGTGGTGGATGTGCGATACGTTGCACAGCACAATGCGCGGTCGGGGGATATTCTTGGACATGGCGATGCGCCGGATCAACCGATCGAGCGCTACCCGGGTGGTGGTGACTTCTCCGTGGTGGCGGATTGCGCGCGTTGCTCCTAGATCGGCCATGGCGACCGAAGTTTTTTCTTTATGAACATCGAGTCCGATGTAGAGTTGGGGTGTTGTGTCTGAGCCCGCTTTCCTATGGTATGATCATTGGCATGTGGATAGGTCCCGTTCACGTGGGATAGCCCACGATTTGAGCCAGACACGACGCTCTTGTATCAACCTCCAACCTGACCAAAAAGCGCATGACTGGGATCAGTCCCAGCCATAAGGTCTCTTCAGAAAATGATCGCTCTTCGAATCGGTTTACTCATTGCCTACGGTGCTGCATGCCTCGGGTGTGCATCGAATGGCGATAAGACCGCTGATTTCTGTGCGAATTATGAGCGACCTAGCTTTGTGGTAAGCTTCTTACCTGAGTCGATTCGTGAGAAGGAGCCAATCGTGGACATTGCGGAAGATTCCAGTGGCGCAACCATTCGCGTAGACTGGGCACGAGAGCAGTATCGGATCGCAGATATGAGTCGCTATCTCAGACTAAAGAAGCAGATGCTCATCTCCCGCCAGTGGCGGAAACGCGTGCCTGAGTCTGACCTTCTCGGTGCCTTTACAGGCGCACCGAGAGACATCCTAATAGCTCGCAGCGGCAACGAGGGAGTCTGCCTTCAGGGATCTGATGTGCCGCGGGGGTGGCGAGAGGAGTTGATTCGATTAGCAAGAACCGGCAAAGGAATGAAGATCGGCGAACAATCCGGCTCATCCAACGGCGGGTAAGGTCCTTCTTTGAATTCGGGCTTTCCTCTCCACCGGGGATGGCCTATACGTTGTCAAGACGCCCATGAAAACTCTCTGCCCCAGAATTTTTGCCGTTGCCTTGACCCTCCTATCGGGCGGAATCGCTGAAGAAACAAGGGGGGACAAGTGTGAAGAGGTGGTGGTAACCGTGCCTGGGACGGATGCATCTATCATCAAGAGCGCAAACGACGGAACCATCGAGTCTCACCTCCAATTGCTAAGACTGTTGTCCGAGAGGTATGAAGTAATCGGCATATTGAAGACCGATGGCTTCTGGTGTGTGATTTCGAAGATCAGGCTGTCCGGCAACATTCTGCTCTCTACGGGCGGGGTTCCGCCACAACGGACATACCGCAAAACAGGACTAGGCAACGCCCACTCTTCTCATGTCGCACGCACCGTAGATAAGAACAAGTCTCTGTGGGAATTACATGTTGGCAGGGAATTCAAGCCGCTGTCTGACAGCATCTCTATCGCATGTGATGTAGGACACCTCACTCTACCCACCAGAGGCGAACAAGCCGACGCTGGGCAATCCGCCACCCGCCCTGAGTCGAAGCCGGAGGGTGGCGACAAACCTCAACCTGAAACGGAGGGGCGCTCCCGCTAGTGGGTTGCCAAGCCTCTACGTTCTCTCAAGATATGGAGACTCGAAACCCAGAGCGAATTCCCCGCAGCCTTCGAGCAATCGGGCAAGTCTGGAGCAAATCACCGCACCTTCGATTGGGGCAACTCCTCCTGAATGCGATGGATGACCCCGAAAGTGCCTGTGAGCTTTACTACATGGAGGACGACAAGCTCCTGAAGCGGCTGGGCGTCAGGAATCCACCGGCCGTTCGACCAGTGGACAATCCTCCTGTGATCGATCTCCGATACGCGAAAGATGATCGAGATGTTCATTCAGCATTCGCTGATGTGCTTTGCTTCCCCGACTTCTACGGAATGAATTGGGATGCATTCTGGGACGTCCTCACCGGATTCGGATGTTTTCCGCCGAAGATTCTTATTGCCGGCCGATCCGAGCTGGAGAATGGGTGCCCGAAGGCGCTCGAAATGCTTGAAAAGATTTTTAGAGATTACGAAGAGGAAGGGAACGGGCGTCCCCTAATCGTCGAATGGCTTCCGGAGCCAACCAAAAGAGAAGCCGACGCTGGGCAATCCGCTACCCGCTCTGAGTCGAAACCGGAGGGTGGCGACAAACCTCAACCTGAATCGCAAGGGCGCTCCCGGTAGCAACCTCTACGTTCGGCAATTTACCATGCGCACGCTTTCCTACCTGCTTCTCGCCATCGGCTTGGTTTCCCTCTCCGGGTGCATCACGGAGACGATTGCACGGAGCGGCAAGTCGTTTGATCATCTTCAGGATCCGAAAATCAAAGTGGATCAAGTTCGCAAGGAGTTGGGCAATCCTGTATTCAGTCGGAAGTATAGCCCGGCCAAAAGAATCCGGGAGACGGAGGAATGCCGTCATGGCAACAGAGAATATTTCGATTTCTCACCAGTGAAAAGTGCCCGCAATGGTGGGTCGGATGATTCAAGCAAAGACGGTTTCAACCGTTACACCAGCCTTTGCGAGGTGTATCATCCGCATGGTTGGTTTTCAGAAGGAGATACCCAGTATTACGGGATGATCAGTGCGATGACACTGGGGATCGGTGATTTGGTGATGATTCCATCGGCGCTATCATACAAACGGAATGCCATGCGGAAGGGGAGGTGTCTGACAATGTTTTACGACGCCAACGGCCATTACGTGGCGACCTACTACGGCGATATTTCGGATCGGAAAAAGCAACAGGAGTGAGGTGTCTGAAATTTCCCGGATTGTTCCAGGCGCGTCAGCGGAATGAATCATCGCCGCACCTTGTGATAGCGGATGCAGAGATGTGACGTAAGTTCAGCCATGGGCCAGCATTTCTACGGACCGTATCACTGGGAATTCAGCCCAGTGGCAGATCGTGCCGTTTTGCTCGATGCGCTTGAGGTGTTTTGTGATGGCGAGACCAATCTTTTCATCGAAGTCGCCGGGCCGTCCTTGTGGCAGCGCTTGCGATTCTGGAGAATGCGGTCCCATTACCGCACGCAGCTCATGCCTGACATGCTGAGTCCGGTGCCATCCGTATTTCACATCGTGCTCAGTCGGGGGAATCTCCATCGGTTGCAGGAAATCTTGCGACGCGATGGTCTGGATGAGCGCAGCATGGCTCACATCAAGGTCTATCGTGGAGAGCGGGGGCTGGCCTGGTTCCACGGCTTTTGCGATGAAGGCGACCAGACCTTGTGCTGCAGCAGGCATGTGGATGAGGGGACGCTTGCAACATTGGAGGAAAAGTTGAAGGTCCGCGCCGTGCAGAAATTCGGGGAACTGAAATCCGACCGTGAGCGCAAGGAAGACCTGGAGCGGATCTGCGCGGCCATGCAGCGCTTCCGTGCGGCGGATTCACAAGCGGCGAAAGATTCCTGAGCGCTCAGAGTGGGCACGCTTTCCCTGCCACAGATTCTGTGGGATGTTGTTTGCAATCCGTCGGGTGAGGAATCGATTGCGCTGGAGGCGGGGATGCGCTAGCGTGATGGCATCACATGAAACGTGGATGTTTCGCTGCTGCTGGGTTGTCTGTTCTGATCGGCGTGCTGCCGTTGCCGTGCCGTGCGGTGTTGTTCTGGCAAACGGGCGATCCCACGCACAATACCACCACGCCGGGTGACAACTCGGGTTGGCAGTATGAGGGAACCATGAACGGCTATCTGGGCGTGCCCATCGCGCCGCATTTTTTCATCTCGGCCAAACACATCTACGAACACAATGCGGGCGGTACTTTTTATTTCCATGGCGAGGCCTACCAGACCATCGCCTCACACCCCAGTCCGAATACGGATCTGCGCATCTGGGAGGTGAATCATGCCAAGCCTTTTCCCACCTTTGCGCCGCTATCGAGCGGGGTGAATGACATCGGGGCCCAGGCGGCCATCTACGGCAGAGGCATGCAACGCGGTGCGGCATTCACGCACAATTCCGAGCACAAAGGCTGGCTGTGGGGCACGGCGGACGGCGTGCAGCGATGGGGGCGCAATGTGGTGGAGGACACGGTGAATGGCGGGCCGAATTTGGGGGAGTTGCTGTTCTGCGCTTTCAATCGCAACGGCGTTCCTCACGAGTGCCATGTGACCGTGGGAGACTCCGGCGGCGGTTTGTTTGTGCTCGAGGACGGCTTGTGGCGATTGGCGGGAATTCATTATGGTGTGGATGGCAATTTCCGCAGAAATTCGTCCGAGGGCGGTGGCTACCTGGCAGCACTTTTTGACTACGGTGGGATGGAGGTAGGGGCGAATCAAAACTGGACTGCCATTCCCGAGGCTGCTGAGGATGTGCCCAGCGGCTTCTATTCCACGCGCATCTCCGCATCTTTGCCGTGGATCACGAGCACCGCCACGGGTTCGGGGGTGGTGGCCACGGAAAATTTCGCCGCATGGCAGTCGTTGTATTTCACTCCCGCGCAGATCGCCAACTCCGCTGTGAGTGGTCCGTTGGCTGACTTCGACAAAGACGGCATCGTCAACCTGTTAGAGTTTGCTTTTCACCTGGACCCGATTTTTTCCGAACAGAAAACTCTCGATGCCGCTACGGGAATCCGCGGCATGCCTCTGATCCGCAAGGAGCTCATCGAGGACGAGGAGCGGCTGACCATCGAGTTTTTGCGGCGGAAAAACAGCAACGGCGCGACGCTGACCTATGTGCATGAGTTCTCCTCCCAGCTCGGCACTTGGGAATCGGTGGGCACGGTGCAGGTGACCTCGCTCAATGAGCGGTGGGAGCGGGTGAAAGTGACCGACTCCGTGACGCGCGCGGAGAGTCCGAAACGTTTCGGTCGTGTGCGCGTGACGATGAACGAATGACTTCTCCGCCCGCCATGTCCCAGCCCGCTCCCTCCGCTGTCCGTCTCGTGCCCCTCGCCGCCTTCACAGGGGGCTATCTGCTGGTGGCGGTGGCGGCATCCTGGCGCTTCGGCAACAAGGAATTTCTCTTTTACATCATCACGATGTTGTTGCTGATCGCGGCGGTGATGATGATCCATCGCCGCATGCCGCTGCGTGGCGCGCAGTTGTGGTGCTTGTCGCTGTGGGGCCTGGCGCACATGGCGGGAGGTCTGTGGCCTTTAGCGGAAACTGCGAACATCGATGGCGGACAGCCTGTGCTATACAGTCTGTGGCTTTTGCCCGGCATGCTGAAATACGATCAACTGGTGCACGCCTACGGTTTTGCCATCACCACCTGGATCTGCTGGCATGGGTTGCGCCAGCACTTGCTGGAGCGCGGCGGGTCGCCCGTGCTGCCCACGCTGGGACTGTTGACCTTGGCGGCGTCTGGCGGCATGGGTTTCGGCGCTTTGAACGAAGTGATCGAATTCATCGCCGTGCTCACCATTCCGAACACCAATGTGGGCGGCTACGAAAACACCGGCTGGGACCTGGTGTTCAATCTGCTGGGCTGCCTCATCGCCACGGTGATGATTCGCCTCCGGTGGTGGACTTGAGCGCAGGCCAAGGGTCCGCCATTCGTGCCACCATAAAAGAGGCGGATGAAAGTGCGCGCATTATCCTTCCTCGCAGCCCGGAATTTTTCTCCTTGTGTTTCCGCTGGCCGGCGTGAATCTCATTCATGCTTCGATTTCTTTCTGCCATCCTGCTTGGCCAACTGGCCGCCGCTGTGGACCACGGGCCGTTTGTGCAGTGGTATCACGATCCCTGCCATGAGGCGGAAATCCGTTGGGTGGATCGCGGGTCGCAGGCGAGTGTGATCGAAGGTCGTTGGGCCACGGGCAGCGCGGGGTTCGGCTACGCTGACCATGATGATGCCACCGCATTTCCCGGCATGAAGGACCACTACACTAGCATCGCCCTGCGCCATCAGATTTCCCTGCAGAAAAAACCCCAGGCGGGGAACCAACTGGTCGCGGAGATTCTCTACGATGACGGGTTTGTGTTGTTCATCGATGGCAAGGAAGTGTTGCGGAAAAATGCCATCGGGGTCGATGCCGCGATCAAGTCCGGTGGAGCGCATGAAGCGGAAAAGTGGGAGCGTTTCCCGCTTGGTGAGGCGGCGGGTTTGATCAAAGACGGTTCCATCATCGCCGTGCAGGTGGTGAATGACAAGATTGGCAGCAGTGATTTGTCCTTCGACATGAGCTTGACCATCCAGGGCAAGCACTCCGTTAGTGTCATCCTGCGCAAGGCCACCTGGCAGTATCTGGCGAAAACACCGCCCACCGGAGCATGGAAAACGGAGTTCCCCGCGTTGAACGAGGTGGTGGCACCGCAGGCGGAAACATCCTACCTGCTGGGCTATCGGGTGGCGGGGGAGATGGACTGGCAATGGCAGTCCGCACGTTCTCATCGCCTCGCACAAAGTGACAGCCGGGTGTTTGCCGTGTCGCTGGAACGACTCAAGGCGGACACGCGCTACGAGTTCGTGATTCGCCCCAAGAACTCCGATGCGCTGCACGGTCCGCACGTGATACGCACCGCGCCCGAGGCATTCCGCCCCATGCATTTTGTGATCGGTGGTGACATGTACCACTCCCGGCCTTTGCTGGATGCCATGAACAAACGCGCCGGGCTGGAGGATCCGCTGTTTGCCGCGTTGATCGGCGATCTCGCCTACGCCAATGACCAACACGTGCAGCGTTGGTATGAATGGATCGACTCCTGGGTACAAAACGCGAAGGCTCCGGATGGCAGGTTGATCCCCATGGTCATCGGCATGGGCAATCACGAGGTGTTAGGCACGGGCTACGTGCCGGAAAAAAACACCCCCGGACCGGAGAAGTCCACGCAGTTTTACAGTCTGTTTCGCATGGGCCAGCGCGGCGACCGCGCCATCTCGTACTACAACCTGGATTTCGGCAACTACCTCAGTCTCGTCTTGCTGGATTCGGGGCACACGCAGCGCATTTCCGAGCAGGTGGACTTCGTGCGTGATTCGCTCATGTCGCGGCGTCAGGTGCCTTTTGTGTTTGCCGCCTACCATCGGCCCGCCTGGGGCGCGGGGGTGAAAGAGAATGCCGTGGACATTCAGCAACGCTGGTGTCCGCTGTTTGAATCGTTAGGGGTGGATGCCGTGTTTGAGCACGATCATCATTGCTACAAAAGAACGTGGCCGCTCATTGCTGGCAAGCGCGATGACGCCAAGGGCATTCCCTACCTGGGTGACGGAGCCTGGGGAGTTTCCGTGCGCAAGCCGGATGCCCAGACCCGCGCCAAGCGCCCGTGGGTGGCTCAGGAGGGAGCGGTGAATCATTTTTTCCGTGTGACCCTGCGCGAACAGGATTTCCATTGCGAAGCCATGAGCGCCGACGGCAAGGTATTCGATCAGGCCGTCTATCCCAAGCGGCCATGACCGGAGAATTCCTGACACGCACTCTGTCATCGCAGCGCGAATCAGGCTTGCAGGGGCAAGGGAAATGACTAGGCTGGCTCAATGGAACAAACCTCGTGGAATCGTCGTGCATTTCTCAGTGGCTCCGCCGCATTGATCGCTCCCTGGATCACCTCGCAGGCGGAAGAAGCGCCTGCCGTCAAAGCGACCCCGCCGTTTCGCAATCCTGTGGTCTATCGGTTTCATATCGGCGACATCGAGGCTTTTTCCATTAGCGATGGTCATTCGTTGATCCGCCCGGCGATGGGCATGATGCATCCGGAAAGCGACAGGCCGCAGATGCAGGAGGTGATGGAGAAAAACTTCGAGCGTCTCGATGGCATCCCGCTCTATGTCAACATCCTGGTGCTGCGCAAGGGCAAGGAAGTGGCGGTGTTTGACGCCGGATTCGGCAAATGGCCGAACCCGAACTGGGGCTGGTTTTTTGACGCACTGCAATCGGTGGGCATCCAGCGCGGGGATGTGACCGCGGCATTTCTCAGCCACGCGCATGTCGATCACATCGCCGGATTTGTCACGGATGATGCCATCACCTTTCCCAATGCGCAGTTCTATTGCACGCAGGAGGAGCTCGACTTCTGGTTCTCACCGGAGCCGGATTTTTCCAAGTCCAAGCGCAACAAAGCGGAGCTGCCCGGACTCACTCGCGATAACCGCAAACGCTTTGAGATCCTCAAGCCCGTCACGCAGATGCTCAAGGATGGCAGCACGGTGTGGGGCGGCGACATCAAGCTGGAACTCGCACCCGGCCACACTGCGGGCCATGCCATTTTCCACATCCAGTCCAAAGGCGAAAAACTTCTCCACATCATGGACCTGGTGCATCACCACTTGCTGATGTTTGCCAATGTGAACTGGACCATCGCCTTCGATCACGATCCGGAACTGGCGGTGGTGACGCGAAAAAAAGTCTATGCCCGTGTGATGCAGGAAAAAACCCGGCTTTACGGCTTCCACCTGCCCTGGCCGGGCCTGGGCCACCTCGGGCAACGCGCGGCGGATTCCTACTTGTGGATCCCGGAGCGCTACTCCTGGGGCTCGTGAATGCAGGATATTTCCGAAAAATACAAATTTTTGCTTGAGTTTAGACAAGATCCATGTTGATCGGCGTTTCTTAAGTGAGCATCCGATTGGTTTTATGGGTTTTTCCAACGGTTGTTATCAAACAATGAGCGGGTAGATTCTCTAACGGATCTACCCGTTTCTTGTTACCCTGATGAGGGGGGGCTCATGTAAAATTCTCATGGTAACATTTTCCCGCCAACGTTGGCACGCTACGCGCTTATTTTTCATCGTGACTGTTTGGTTTTGGGTTATCCGACAGTCACGCAAAAAGGGGCGGCGAATCGATCGAGTATCAAAGGATTCGCCGCCCTCTTTTTTTGCATCGAGCTGATGGGTGCGGCAGGGGAGCTTGGCCGCGCGCGAACCAGAGCCGCCCCGGGAATTGAACCACGGATTTCACAGAAGGCACGGATGAGTTCATGGTGAAAAAATCGCGGATTGATCGATGATGGCGTGAAACCGTTTCCGTGCATTTGCCCTGACGTTTGCACGATGACAGATGACAAGCATCGAGTTTTGTGGTTGCATCAAAAGAAATCAAGCACGCCGTGGGACTTCGCAATCGCAGCCTTGGCATCGGCCCATGATTCTGATTTGTGATACCGCCAGTCATTCAGCATGATCATCATCGAAAAAGCAGGTTCCGATCCGCGCAGGAATTTCACCCGGGCCACGTTTCTCGCGGCGGCACTCGTTCTGTTGGCGGCATTTCTCTACCATTTCCTTACTCTATCGACCACCGGATTCCGCAGCATCGGGATGGTCATGAGTGGCATGTTCACAGCGGCGATCGCGGTCTATCTGTTGCTGGGGTTGATTGTTCTCAGGATCGTGCTCGGCATGGTGGAAAAACTCAGGGGCAAGTCCGTCTGGATCAGCGGCAAATGGCTGGTGCTGTCAGGCATGGGTGCGATCCTGCTTTCTTTGATCATGGGTTTCTGGGTCGCAAGGCCCAAGAACCGCTTGCTGCGGGCTACGGAAGGCGCGGCATCAGGTGCCACCCATATCGAAGTCGCCGGATTCCATGGATTTCTCGCGCAGCGTTGGCTCTATGCGTTTGATGCCACGGAAGAGGATGTGACTCGGATGGTCGCTGCCATGGAGTTAGCACCTGTCGATCAAGTGAACCTCCTTGATACCATCAACCGGGATGTGTTTTTTGAGAAATGGGCCTCTCCCGCGAGAGCCGGGATTCCCGGAGCAATCGACACGGTGGCGTATGGGAAACACACATCAGGGGAGCAGTCTTTGCGCTGGGTGACATTGGTGTTTTCACCCTCTGCCCGGCGCGCATGGTTGTATCAGGGCTATCAGAATTAACCGTGTGCGGTGAGTGAAGAAAATTTTTCATAGTTGCACTTCGCGCCCAAGTTGGCACGGCAGTCGCTATTGTATTTCTGTGACTGTTTGGTTTTGGGTTATCCGACAGTCACGCAAAAAGGGGCGGCGAATCGATCGAGTATCAAAGGATTCGCCGCCCTCTTTTTTAACTAGCTGATGGGAGCGGAAGATAGCCGGGCTAAGCGTGATGCCGCTTTCGTGTGACAGTGGCACGGATTTGACCTTGCCAGACCGGTGGTCCGGATTAGGCTGTGCAGGGTATGAATGCGTGGTGTGCATGGATATTTCTGCTGCTGGGGGGCACATCACTGGGAGCGCAGCCACCCATGATTGTGGCGCATCGCGGTGCCTCGCATGAGGCTCCGGAGAATACCATTCCGGCCTTTGAGTTGGCGTGGAAACAAGGGGCTGATGCGATCGAGGGCGACTTCCATTTGACCAAGGATGGCCACATTGTCTGCATTCACGATGAGGATACCCAGCGCGTGGCCGGCAAGAAACTGGTGGTCCGGCAATCGACGTTGGAGGAGTTGCGACGGCTGGATGTGGGTGCCTATCGCGGTGAAGCATTCCGGGGCACGGTGATTCCCACGTTTCAGGAGGTGCTTGCCACCGTGCCTTCAGGGAAGAAATTGTACATCGAGGTGAAGTGCGGAAAAGAGATCGTGCCCCAACTGATCGCGGAAATGGGGCGCTCCCGGCTGAAATCGGAGCAAATGATCCTCATTTCCTTTCATCAGGAAGTCGTGAAAGCCTGGAAGATGCAGGCACCGCGGCAGCTTGCCTACTGGCTTTTCAGCCACAAGGAGAACAAGCCGGGTTTCATGCGGAAGTCGCAGCAGGACATCCTCCACATCATGCGCCAGACCGGGGCGGACGGACTGAGCACGAACGTGACCCTGCCTGCGGAGATTGTCGGATTCGTGATGAAAGAGGGATGGTCGTGGCACGTCTGGACCGTGGATGACGTGCAGGTGGCCCAGAAAATGAGATCACAGGGCGCGCGCTCCATCACCACCAATCGCCCTGCGGATATCATCCGTCACTTGGCTCAGTGATCGCCCCAGGCGGCGCAAGGATCACTTCAGGCCCAGCACATCCTGCATGTCGTAGAGACCGGCGGGCTGCGTGGCCAGCCACTGCGCGGCTTTGACCGCACCGCTGGCAAAGGTCAAACGAGAGCTGGCCTTGTGGGTGAGCTCCACGCGCTCGCCATCTGCGGCGAAAATGACGGTGTGATCGCCCACCACATCGCCACCGCGCAAGGTGTGCATGCCGATCTCCTTGCTGGTGCGCGCGCCGGTGAGACCGAAGCGCCCGTGCACGATGTCGTCGTGGTAGCTGGTGTTGGTTTCCTCGTTGAGGATTTCCAGCAAACGGCGGGCCGTGCCGGAGGGGGCATCGATCTTATGGCGGTGGTGCATTTCCGTCACCTCGATGTCGAAATGATCGTTGCCCAGAATGCGCGCGGCATGGCGTGTGAGCCAGAACAGGGTGTTGACGCCGATGGAAAAATTCGGCGCATAGACGATGGGCAGGGTCTCCGCCGCCTTGCGGATCAGCGCGCGTTCGTCCTCGCTGTGACCGGTGGTGCCGATCACCAGACGCGTGCCCTTTTTCAGCGCTTCCTCCAGCAAGGTTTTCGTGAACGAGTGGATGGTGAAATCGATCACCGCATCCGCCTTGGCCAGTGCCGTGGCGAGATCCTCACCGGCATCGTGGGTGGCGGTGACGGTGATGCCGGCCTGACGGGCGGCCTCGATGACGGCCTGGCCCATGCGACCGGATTTTCCTGTGACGAGAAGTGTCGGAGCGGCGGACATAAGAAATGTGTTAGATCAGTTGATAGGATTGCAGCAAGCTGCGCAGAGTGCTGGTCTGGTTCTCGGTGAGGCCGACCAAGGGCAGGCGGAACTCCGCGCCGCAGAGGTTCATCAAATGGGCGGCGGCCTTGATGGGCACCGGATTGACGTCCAGGGTCATGATGCCGCGCAGCAGCGGGTAATACTGGCGGTGCAGGGCGGAGGCCGTGGCGTAGTCGCCCTCGAGGCATTTCCGCACCAGATCGCTCATCACGGCGGGAATGATGTTCGAGGCCACCGAGACCAAGCCGCTGGCACCGCAGATCATGAACGGCAGGGTCAGCGGGTCATCGCCGCTGAGCAGCGCGAAGTTTTCCGGCAACGCCTGGCGCAGTTGGCTGATGCGATCCACCGAGCCGCCCGCTTCTTTGATGGCGGTGATGTTTTCACAAGCGGCTGCAAGGCGAGCGGTGGTCTCCACGCTGATCTCGATGCCGGAACGCCCCGGCACGCTGTAGAGCATGACCGGCAGCTTGGTGTTTTGCGCGATCGTTTTGAAATGCTGGAACACGCCTTCTTGCGATGGCTTGTTGTAGTAAGGGCAGACTTGCAAGGTGCCGGTGGCTCCCATTTCCTCGGCGGCCTGGGTCAGCTCAATCGCTTCTTTCGTCGAGTTCGCCCCTGTGCCGGCCACCACTTCCACGCGCCCTGCGGCAAATTCCACCGCCAGGCGGATCACCTCCTTGTGCTCGTCCATATCGAGCGTGGGCGACTCCCCGGTGGTGCCCACGGGAACGATGCCCGTGACGCCTCCGGTGACTTGGTGCTCCACCAGTTTCTGAAACGCCGGGACGTCGATGCGACCGTCGCGAAAAGGGGTGATGATGGCTGTGTAGGTTCCGCGGAATGACATGATGGAATAGGGGTGTTAGATTTCGATCGCGCCCTCGAACACAAAGTCCGCCGGGCCGCTGAGAGTGACGTCGCTGAAGTTTTGGCCATCGGCCGTGAAGCCGATTTCCAGGGTATCGCCGCCGGCCACATCCACTTTCACGGGCGATGCCGCACCGCTCAGCAAATGATGGATCAGCGCGCAGGCCGTCATGCCGGTGCCGCAGGCCAGGGTCTCATCCTCCACGCCGCGCTCGTATGTGCGGATGGCGATGTGCTGGGGGCTGAGAACTTTGGCGAAATTCACGTTTGTGCCCGCGGGCGCGAAGGCCTCGTGGTAGCGCAGCAGGGTGCCGTATTTCAGCACATCCACTTTTTCCAAATCCTCCACGAGCACTACCACGTGAGGCACGCCGGTGTTGATGAAATGGATGCTGCCCTGCAGGCTCTCGATGGCGAGATCCATGTTCAGGCGCAGGTCGTGCGGGGTGGACATGGCGATGCGCACATTTTCCTCCACCATGTGCGCGGAGAGTGTGCCAGCCATCGTCTCGAAGGTCACCACTTCCTTGGTCTCCTCCTCGAGGTGGGCGGTGAAACGTCCGAAACAACGGGCTCCGTTGCCGCACATTTCGGCCTCGCCGCCATCGGCATTGTAGTAGCGGAATTTGTAATCCGCACCGTGTTCTGCGGGTTCCACGGCGAGCACACCATCGGCCCCGATGCCGCGATGACGGTCGCAAAGCGCCGCGATCGTGTCTTCGTCGAGCTGGATCGAGAGGTCGCGGTTGTCGATGACGATGAAGTCATTGCCCGCGCCGTTCATTTTGTAAAAGTGGAGTAACATGGAGATTCGGCCACGGGTGTAGGCGGAATCGGCGGGTCTTTCAAGTCCGCATTGTGAAATTGAGCGCTCTGACACCAGATCGCCCGCCGAGGTAGCTTTTGTCGTGGGAATAAGACGCCATCGCCCCATCAGGTTCCGCGTGACATGTTTCGAAAAGCTTTGATACAGGGCAGAAGGGAGCAGGGAAATTTTCACCAAACAGCTAGGAATTCGGTCATTTCTCCGTATGATAGCGGAGTTGGCCATGAAACGTTTCTCCGCACTGCTGTATTTACTGCCTGCTTGCTCATGGGCGGAGGTGGACTTTGCCACGCAAATCCAGCCCATCCTCTCGCAACATTGCTACGCCTGCCACGGCCCGGACGAAGCCTCATTGGAAGGCGGCCTGCGCCTGGACGTCAAAGAAAAAGCCCTCAAGGGCGGCGATGGTGGTAAGGTCATCATCCCCGGTGATCCGGAAGCCTCGGAGCTGATTAATCGCATCACGCACAGCGATCCGGAGGAAATCATGCCACCGCCGGAGAAAAAGAAACCCCTGCCGCCGGAGCAGGTCGCGCTGCTGAAGCAATGGATCGCCGAGGGCGCGCCGTGGGGCACACACTGGGCATTCACCGCGCCACAACGTCCTCCCGTGCCATCCGTGAAGCAGCAAGCGTGGGTGAAAAATCCCATCGATGCCTTTGTGCTCGCGCGACTCGAAGCTCAAGGCCTCTCACCTTCCGAGCCAGCCGATGCCACCACACTGCTGCGTCGCCTTTCGCTCGATCTCATCGGCCTGCCGCCCACGCTGGATGAAATTTCCGCGATAAAATCCCCCGAGGCCGAGATCGAGCGACTCCTCGCCAGCCCGCATTTCGGCGAACGCTGGGGCCGCGAGTGGCTCGATGCCGCGCGCTACTCGGACTCCGCCGGTTACGAAAAAGACCTCGCCCGCATGCATCACTTCTATCGCGATTGGGTGGTGGATGCCATCAACGCGAACATGCCATACGATCAGTTTGTCATCAAACAAATCGCTGGCGATCTGTTGCCGAACGCGACCCAGAATGACCGCATCGCCACCGGCTTTCTGCGCAACTCGATGACCAACGAAGAGGGCGGCGCGAAGCCGGAGCAGTTCCGCATCGAGGGGATATTCGATCGCATCGATGCCATCGGCAAGTCCGTGCTCGGCCTCACCGCGCAATGCGCCCAGTGCCACACTCACAAGTACGATCCGCTCACCCACGACGAATACTACGGCATGTATGCCTTCCTCAACAACATCGAGGAAACATCCCTTGCCGCCTACACCCCTGCGGAAAGACAAACGACGGATCGCTTGCTCGCGGAAATTTCCGTCCGCGAGACCCAGTTGCGCCAGTCCTCACCCGAGATCGAAAAAGCCTACCTCGCCTGGCAACAGCAGCTCCTCGCACTGCCGCGCACCGAGTGGCATGCCTTGGAACTCTATCAACTCGGCGACTCCGGACAAAAATACTGGCCGCAGCCCGATCGCTCGATCATCAACATGGGCTACGCCAACACCCGCGGCACTGAGGTTTTTACCTCTTCGTTAGAGATAGGCGAAGTCCGTGCCGCACGGATCGAAGTGATGAACGATCCCTACCTCCCCATGAACGGCCCGGGCCGCTCCACACGAGGCACCGCCGCTCTATCGGAATTCGTGCTACGCGCCGGTGCCGATCCGGAAAAAGTCGAACCGCTCAAGTGGACCAATCCCGTCGCCAGCGTGAACGCCACCGAGAAACCCTTGGACCACATGCGTTTCCCCAGCGATGGCAACCGCAAGCCCGATGACCGCAAAATCGGCCCCGCTGCCTTCGCCCTCGATGGCAATGAAAAAACCGCGTGGTCAAACGAGCGCGATGCCGCCCGCAACAACGACCCCGCCGTGCTCACCTTCGAACTCACCGAGCCCTTCCCAACAGGAGGCAAGGTCCATTTCAAGTACAACCTCGTACAGCGCCACGGCGGCTACAACTCGGATGAAAACCAGACATTCAATCTCGGCCGTCTGCGTCTATCCATCTCCGCCACTTCGCCTAACGCGCTCGATCAGTTGCCGCCGCTCGTGCTGGAAGCACTTCTGTTAGACCCTGCCAAACGAACGCCAGAACAAGAGCAACGCCTCTTCGCCCACTGGCGTGAAAGCCAACCGCAGTTCGCCGAGATCACGAAGCAGATCGAAGAACTCTACGCTCAAGTCCCGCAGCCGACGTGGGCCCTGGTCGCCGCCGAAACGAAACAGCCGCGCGAAACCCGCTTGTTCGAACGCGGGGACCAGACCCAGCCGAAACACATCGTCAAGCCCCGCGTGCCCGCTTTTCTCCATCCGTTGCCCGCCGGGGAAAACCCCGAGTCGCGCCTGACCTTCGCGAAATGGTTGGTCGATCCGAAGTCGCCCGTGGCCGCCCGCGTGATGGTGAACCGCATCTGGCAGGCGTATTTCGGCATCGGCTTGTTAGAGACCTCGGAAGACTTCGGCCACCAGGCCGCGCGCCCGTCGCACCCTGTGTTGTTAGACTGGCTCGCCTGCGAGTTCATGGCCAGCGGCTGGGACATGAAACACCTCCACCGCCTCATCGTCGGCAGTGCGACGTACCGTCAATCGTCACGCCAGACTCCGGAACTGCGCGAGATCGATCCGCAAAACCGCCTCCTCGCCCGCGGCCCGCGCTTCCGCGTGCCTGCCGAGACCGTGCGCGATATCCAGCTCGCAGCCTCCGGTTTGCTCCATCCCGTGATCGGCGGTCGCAGTGTGTTTCCGCCCGCCCCCGCCTATCTGTTCCAGCGACCCGTTTCCTACGGCCCGAAAACCTGGGACGTGGAGACCGATGCCCAACGCTACCGCCGCGCGCTCTACACTTTCCGTTTCCGCTCGGTGCCGTATCCCATGCTCGCCACCTTCGATGCCCCTAACGGCTCTGTCTCCTGTGTGCGCCGCACCCTTTCCACCACGCCCCTGCAAGCCCTCGTCACGCTGAACGAGCAAGTCTCGCTCGAAGCCGCGCTCGCCCTCGCCCATCAGATGCTGAGCCATCCCGGCACGCCGCGCGAAGTCATCAGCCGCGCCTTCCAACGCTGCACCGCCCGCATTCCTAACGAGAAAGAAATTGATGCCTTGGAAAAACTCTATCAATCCGCTCTCGCCGAGGCCGATGTCGCCAACGCCCGGCTTCTCCTGCAAACCTATCAACCCGCCACCCTCGATCTCAGCAAACACCCGCTGCCGCAACTCTCCGCCGCCACCACCGTGGCCCGCGTGCTGTTGAATCTCGATGAAACCATCACCAAGAACTGATCCATGATTCCGCCATCCCTTCTCCACGACACCCAGCGCTCCTTCTCGCGCCGCTGGTTCATGAAAGACTGCGGCCTCAGTCTTGGCTCGGTCGCGCTCACTTCCCTGCTCGGCGGCCACAGCGCCCGCGCCTCCGTGACGGACAATCCGCAAACGCCGAAAGCCCCGCATTTTCCCGCCAAGGCGAAAAATGTGATCTTCCTGTTCATGGGCGGCGCCCCCAGCCACATCGATCTCTTTGATCAAAAACCGGAGCTCATCAAGATGGATGGGAAAAATCCTCCCGCTGAATTGCTCAAAGGCTACCGCTCCGCTTTCATCCGCCCGGAAAACAAATTGTTAGGCGGGAAATTCCCCTTCAAACAATACGGCAAGTGCGGCATGGAAATGGCGGAACTGCTGCCGCACATCGGCTCTTGCGCGGATGACATTTCGCTCATCCGCTCGATGCACACGGATGCCTTCAATCACGCCCCGGCGCAGATTCTGATGTCCACCGGCTCGCAACAATTCGGCCGTCCCTCGCTTGGCTCCTGGGTCTCCTACGGCCTCGGTTCGGAAAACCAGAACCTGCCCGCCTTCGTGGTGATGTCCTCCGGCCTCAAGGGCCCCTCCGGCGGCAACAACAACTGGGCCTCGGGGTTCCTTCCCAGCGTTCACGATGGCGTGACCTTCAATTCCATCGGCGAGCCCGTGCTTTACCTCTCCAACCCGAAAGGCATCACCCGCCAGCAGCAGCGCCAGACCATCGATGCCGTGAATTTCCTCAACCACCAGCGCTTCGAATCCATCGGCGATCCGGAAATCAACACCCGCATCGCCGCGTTCGAGATGGCATTCCGCATGCAGGACGTAGCGCCCGAGGTCACCGATATTTCGTTAGAACCGGAACACGTGCGGAAAATGTACGGCGCGGAACCGGGCAAACGCTCCTTCGCGAACAACTGCCTGCTCGCGCGTCGTCTCGTCGAGCGCGGCGTGCGCTTCGTCGAGCTTTTTCACGAATCATGGGACCAGCACGGCAACCTCGTCGGCGATCTGAAAAAAAACTGCCGCGATGTCGATCAAGCCTGCGCCGCCCTCATCACCGATTTGAAACAGCGCGGCCTGCTCGACGAAACGCTCATCATCTGGGGTGGTGAGTTCGGTCGCACGCCCATGGTGCAAGGCGGTGCCGATGGCCGCGATCACCACCCGAACGCCTTCACCATGTGGCTGGCCGGCGGCGGCGTGAAAGGTGGCTTCGAGCTGGGCAAGACCGATGAACTCGGCTTCAACGCCGTGGAAGACCGCGTCCACGTCCACGATCTGAACGCCACCATCCTCCACCTGTTAGGCTTCGATCACACCCAGCTCACCTACCGTGCCCAGGGCCGGGACTTCCGCCTCACCGACGTCCACGGCCATGTCGTCAAAAAAATCCTTGCCTAACCACGGAGCGCGGACCTCAGTCCAACGCCTTTAAGGATTCGGGAATTCTACAGCACCAACGGTGCGCAACATACCAGTCCCGCTGAGCGGGAGCAACGCCCTGGGTA
>Ga0075157_10000679_pt1 | contig 25001 bp, 20 predicted proteins | sample JI81BgreenDNA_FD_70967 | JGI IMG/M metagenome (GOLD analysis project Ga0075157, IMG submission 70967) | Wastewater effluent complex algal communities from Wisconsin, to seasonally profile nutrient transformation and Carbon sequestration -... | ecosystem: Engineered > WWTP > Effluent > Algae...
GGCCCGGGCCTCGCGCACAGAAGCTGATTATCGCCGCCGAGAAACCGAACGCGCGGTTCGCGTGGACGTGCAGAACGCCTGGGACGGCGTCACTGCCGCGCGCACCAACCTGAGCACCGCAGCAGATCGTCTCGCTGCCGCCGAACGGGCCTTCACGCTCGTGCAGCGTCGCTTCGCCGAAGGGCTCGCCACGCAGATCGAGTTTCTGAGTGCGCGTGCCGCCTACACCAATGCCGCGCTCAACCAGGTGATCACCCGCTACACGGTCGCCATGCGCGTGGTCGAACTCGAACGGGCCGCCGCCATGCGCGCGCTCCCCGATTGATCGCTCGGCCGCACCCCAAAACGACGCTGACCCCTTTCCCTTACTCCCGAACGATCACCGCCATGACTCCGACCCCTGCGTTGACCCCTGCGCCAAAATGGAACCTGAGCGCTACTGTGCTGATCCTGCTGGCCGCCTGCGGTACCTCAGACACGCCAACCCCCGAGCTGCGCGTCCCACCGGTGCCGGTCACGGTGGCCACGATCGGCGAAACCGGTGCCAGCGAACAGGTGACGGCCACTGGCACCTTCGTCTCGCGCGATGAAATTCCGCTCGCCTTCAAGATCGGGGGCGTCGTGGCCCGCGTGCATGTCGATGAAGGCGCCACGGTGCAGCGCGGACAGATTCTCGCTGCCCTCGATCTTCGGGAAATCGACGCCGCCGTGGCGAAGGCGCAGGTTGCCGTAGACAAGGCCGAGCGTGATCAGGCACGTGTGAAACGACTGGCGGCCGACAGCGTCGCCACCCTCGCTCAGCTGCAGGACGCCACCTCCGCGCTCATGGCCGCGCGCGCCGATCTGGCTACCGCGCGCGTGAATCGCGACTACGCGATCATCACCGCGCCGGAAGCCGGTACGGTACTGCAGCGGCACGTTACACCGGGCGCCAACGTCGCGCCGGGTGCCCCACTGTTCATGCTTGGTGGTTCACGCCGCGGCCGCGTACTCCGCGCCGGAGTCCCCGATCGCGACGCCCTCAAGGTAAAGCTCAACGATCGCGCCACCGTGACCTTCGATGCTGTACCGGCCCGCACTTTCGAGGGGCGTGTGCTACTCGTGGGACGCGCCGCCGACCCGCGTACGGGTACCTACAGCGTGGAAATCTCCCTCATCGGTGCCGACACACTGCCCAGTGGGCTTGTGGGGAACGCACGTATTGTGGTGAGTGGTACGTCGGTGGCGTCGACAATTCCCGTGGACGCGCTGCTCGAGGCCGACCACGACTCCGCTACCGTTTTTCTCACTCACGTGCACACAGACGGCACGCTCCGCGCCCTGCCGCAGCGCGTGCGGGTCATGCAGCTGAGCGGCGACCGCGCCACCGTCGACGGACTGAGTCCTGGCACACGCGTTGTGGCCAAGGGCGCCTCGTACGCCACCGCTGGCGCCCCGCTCCGCATCATGACCGATGCGTCGCTCGACTCACTGGCGCCAACGCGCGGTGACGCCCGCGCCGTGGCTCTGCGCCGAGGCATTGCGCCGTGAACTTTCTCAGCAGCCTCACGGCGTTCTCCGTCAAGCGGTGGCAGTTCACGGTACTGGTGTTCCTCATGTTCGCGGCGCTTGGCGCCGTGAGTTGGATGAACATTGCACGGGCCGAAGATCCCGACTTCCCTGTGCCCATCTACACCACGATTGCGGTGTACCCCGGAGCCAGTCCGGAGGATATGGAGCAACTGGTCACCGAGCCGATTGAGCAGAAGCTCAAGTCGCTCGAGGATATCAAGAAGCTCGAAAGCACGAGCTCCGACGGACTGGCCGTGGTGCGCATCGAATTCCACGCCAACGTGGACGCCGAACGCAAGTACGACCAGGTGGTGCGCGAGGTGAATGCGCTGCGCCCGGAGTTGCCTGCGGCGTTGCAACGGCTCGACGTGATGCGCAATCAGAACTCTGATCTCACGGTGTTCCAGTTGGCGCTGGTGGCGCCATCGGCACCGTTCACGCAAATGGACGACCACGCCAAGCGCCTCGAAGACGCGCTCGAGCGTGTCGCTGGCGTGAAGCGCGCCGAACGGTGGGCAGCGCCCCCGCGCGAAATGCAGGTAACGCTCGACCTTGGCCGGCTGGCGCAGCGCAATATCACCCCCGCGCAGGTGCTCGCTGCACTTGGCAGCGATAACACACAGATCCCCGGCGGGTCGGTGGATGTGGGCACGCGGCGCTACAACGTGGCCACCGCTGGACGCTACCGGAACGCAGACGAGGTTGGTCGCACGGTCATTGCCGGCGCGAATGGCACCACCGTACGTGTGCAGGATGTGGCCACCGTGCAATGGGCCGACGGCGACGCCGTGCATATGGGGCGCTGGAACGGCGAGCGCGCCATGTGGGTGACAGTGGCCGTGCAGAAGGGACAGAACATCTCGCAGGTCAAGAGCGCCGTGTGGGAGGTGCTCGACGGTTTCGAACGCACCCTCCCGGCTGGCATCACCCTGGCGCGCGGCTTCGATCAGTCGGCCAACGTCGACGAACGATTGTCTCGCCTTGGATGGGACTTCGTGATCGCCATTGGCCTCGTGCTGATCACGCTGCTGCCGCTGGGTACGCGCGCCTCGATCATCGTGATGATTTCCATTCCCACCTCGCTGGCCATCGGGGTGATGCTGTTGTATGTCACCGGCTACTCCATCAACCAGCTGTCCATCGTGGGCTTCGTCATCGCGCTGGGGCTACTGGTCGACGACAGCATCGTGGTGGTGGAGAATATTTCCCGCTTCCTGCGTGAGGGATACAGTCGCACGCAGGCCGCCATTGAAGCCACGAAACAGATTGGCGTGGCCGTGCTTGGGGCCACCGGCACACTGGTCTTCGCCTTCCTGCCGCTGCTGTTCCTGCCGGGGCTCGCGGGCAAGTACATCCGGTCGCTGCCGGTGGCCGTGGTGTACGCGGTGCTGGCCTCGCTCTTCGTGTCGCTCACTATCATCCCATGGCTGGCCAGCCGGCTCATGCCGCGCGAAGCGCATCAGGAGGGGAACGCCGTGCTGCGCTGGCTCGACGGCGGCATCAAACGCAGCTATGCGCCGTTGTTGCGGCGTGCCATGGCGTATCCGAGAACCACGCTTGTGGCGTCGTTCGGTATTGTGGTGGCGGCGTTCACGTTGGTGCCGGTGGTGGGCTTCTCGCTCTTCCCCAAGGCGGGGACGCCACAGTATCACGTGGACATTACGGCCCCTGAAGGAACCTCGCTCGCGGAGACCGATCGTGCCGTACGCTTAGCCGAAGCGGTGGTGCAGGCGCATCCCGACACGCGGGCCGTGCTCGCCAACGTTGGCAAGGACAACCCCAACGTGTACTACAATGTGTTCCAGCGGGCCGAAGCGCCAAATCGCGGACAACTGCTGGTGCTCCTCAATCGCTATGAAAACGAACGCACGCCCATCGCGCTCGATTCGTTACGCGAAAAGCTGGCACTGTACCCTGGCGTGCGCATCGAACTCAAGGAGTTCGAGAACGGTCCGCCCATCGACGCGCCAATCGCCATGCGCATCGAAGGGCCCAGTCTCGATACGCTGGCATCGATTGCCGCGCAGTACGAGGCCGTGCTGAAAAGCACGGATGGTACGCAGTACGTGAACAATCCCGTGCGCCTGCAGCGCTCCGACTTGCGAGTTGTGGTGGACAAGCAGAAGGCTGGTCTGCTGGGCGTGCCGAGTGCCGAAGTGGAGCGCACGTTGCGCCTTGGCATCGCCGGATTGGAGGCCGGAAAAATTCGCGCCGATAATGGCGAGGAGTATCCGCTCACCGTGCGTATCGCTCACGCAGGTCGCCCGGCCCCCGAGGCCCTCGATCGGGTGTACGTAAGCAGCGTGTCGGGCGCCATGGTTCCGCTTACGCAGATCGCGAGCACGCAGTTCGTAAGTTCACCCACCACCATCGATCATCTCAATCGCACACGGGCGGTGACGGTCACGAGCTACGTGCGCTCCGGGTACAACACCGATGAGGTAACCAAGGCCGTCATCGAACGTCTCGGGGCCATTGACCTGCCGGCCGGCTATTCACTTGTGCCCGCGGGGGAAATCGAGAGTCGTGAGGAGAGCTTCGGCGGTATTGGCGGTGCCGTGGTGGTCGCCGTGTTTGCCATCCTCGCCATTCTGGTGCTCGAGTTCCGCGACTTCCGTACCACGCTGGTGGTGGCGAGCGTGATTCCCCTTGGCATCGTGGGCGGCATCGTGGCATTGCTGCTGAGCGGGTATACGCTGAGCTTCACGGCCATGATCGGCTTCGTGGCGCTGGTGGGTATCGAAATCAAAACGAGCATTTTGCTCGTGGACTTCACCGACCAGCTGCGTGAGCAGGGCGTACCGCTGGACGAGGCCATACGTCAGGCAGGCGAGGTGCGCTTCCTGCCCATCGTGCTCACCACGTTCACCGCTATCGGCGGGCTGTTGCCGCTCGCGTTTCAGGGAAGCGGATTGTACTCGCCGCTGGCCTGGGTCATCATTGGCGGTCTGGTGAGCAGCACGCTCATTGCGCGCCTCGTGACACCGGTGATGTACAAGTTGCTGGCGCCATCGCAAACGGCCGCTGCAACCGACGTGATCAGCGTGCCAGCGCCGCTCCCCGCATGGGCGTCGCACTCGGCCGCGCAATGAGATAGCCCTGCGCGTACGTGGCGCCGTGGTCGCGTACCCACGCCAGCTCCTCCTCGGTTTCGATGCCTTCAGCCAGGGCGTCGATACCGAGTGAGGTCGCCACGTTGAGCAGATTGGCCGCAATACGAGCCTTGTACGGGTCGCGATCCACGTTGCGTACCAACTCCATGTCGAGCTTCAGGACGTCGGGCTTGAGCAGGTGGATGAGATTGAGTGACGAGTAGCCGGCGCCCACGTCGTCGAGCGCAATGCGGAATCCGGCTTCACGATAGAAATCGAGAATGCGCCGCAGATGCGCCGGGTCGTGCGCGCGTTCGGTCTCCACGATTTCGAATACCACGTTCCGCCGCTCAAGGCCCGCGGCGTCGATGGCAGCCACAGTGCTGCGCAAACAGGCGCGCGGATCGTAGATGGCCGTGGGGGCGAAGTTCACGAACAGCGCCGTGTCGAGCTGCTGCCGTTCGGCGCACGCAATGGCCGACCGACGCGCCGCGAGATCGAGCTGAAAGAGTACGCCCGCGCCACGCGCGGCATCGAAGAGCTGACCCGGGGACACCAACGTTCCATCGGGACGTACGCCGCGCAGCAGCGCTTCGTGGCCGTACACCTGCGACGGATCGTTGGCCAGCACGATGGGCTGAAAGTGCGACGTCAGACGGTGCTCATCGAGCAGTCCCAACAACCAGCCGCTGCGTGCGCGTACGACCACCCGTGATAGCGGTTCCACCCGCGCCAGATCATCCGGTACCGGCGCCGTGTTCGGTGCACAGAGCAGCGCGCGCGTGTCTTCACGTTCGACCGCGGAGAGCGCCTCTTCGAGCTCGCTCGCGATGGTCTCGTTGAGTGGGGCGTCCCACCGCACGACGACGCCGCGCGCCACGGAGGGGCGCCACTCGATGCCATGCCGGCGAAACACCGCGCGGGCTTTGCCCTCTACGTGTTCGGCCGGAAACCAGCAATGCAGCTCCGCCTCGGCCGGCCATACCGGCAGCGATTCACACCGCGAGCAGCGCGCTTTCACCGGCGAATGTTGATCTGCGAGGGGGAAGATGGACGTCGACACAGGAGTTCCGAATGTTGAGCCCGCGCGGTGCCCTCGTGCGTCATCGCACGGAGCCGCATCTGGCGGGCCAACCCATACTTCACGGACGAACCACTGTGCGTTGTGTCACGTTCTGGAATGGCGGCCGCCGGGCTGGTTATCCTACCCCGCCGGGAGCGTCGTCGTCGGCGATCATGGTCAGGCGGTCGCCAAGTTCGGTGAAGCCGCGGGCCGATGCCAATTGTGCCGGGGTGGTGCCGTCTTCCATCGCGGCGTGCGCGTTTGCCCCGCGGGCGATGAGCAGGTCGCACAGGGCACTGTCTCCGCGCGAGGCGGCGAGGTGCAGTGGGGTGATATTGTGCGCACCGCGCGTGGTCACGTCGGCGCCGGCGAGAATGAGGCGCCGCACCACGCTGGCCTTGGTCGCGCCGGCCAAGGCGGCGTGCAGCGGCGCGTTGCGCGTGGCATTGGTGGAGTGTGCATCGAGTGGTGCGCCATGGTCGATGAGCAGGGCCACGGCGTCGTCGTGGCCAAAGAAGGCGGCAAGGTGCAGGGGCGTCCAGCCGTCGCTGCTGCGGCGCACCCGGGCATCGTCGTCGTTTTCGATGGCTGCGCGCAGGGCGGCGACATCGCCGTAGGCGGCCGCCTCACAGGCGTCGGGGGCGCGCCCGCGGAGCAGAATGGGCACCATATCGCTCACGCCCAGGTACAGGGCGTGCAAAACCAGGGACTCGCCGCCGGTGGCGCGCATGCCGGCCCGCGACGGGTCTTCGTCGAGCGACCGCATGACGGCCAACTGGTCGTTGGCACGAATGGCAGCCAGCAGCGAGTCGGGAGCGGTGGGGACCATGCCCTATCCTGCGGGGTGGCGGCGGCAGCGTCAATGGGCGGGGGCGGTGTGGCCGCGGGCGGCGGCGGCGTTGCCGCCGGGAACGGCGTAAGGAGAGCTGCGTAACGGGTTGCCACCAAACTGCACGGCGCGTTTCGGCGGCTCGGGACGCGCGGTAGGGTTGGGGGGGCGCGGGTGACGCCCTTGTCCCATAACGCTCCTTTCCCATCGCGCCCCTCTTCCGTAACGCCTTTCTCACATCACGCCCCTTTGAAACCCTTCCCTCGCCTTCTCGCCGCCCTTGCATTGGCGGCCTGCGCGCCGCCGTCTCTCGCGCCCATTCCGTTCGATCGCCCGGTCATCATCGCGCACCGCGGCGCGAGTGGGCACCGGCCTGAGCACACGGTGGCCGCGTACACGCTGGCCGTGCAGATGGGTGCCGACTTCATCGAGCCCGATCTGGTGAGCACGAAAGACGGCGTGCTGGTGGCGCGGCACGAGAACGAAATCGGCGGCACCACCGATGTGGCCATGAAGTTCCCCGAGCGTCGCACCACCAAGGTCGTCGACGGCGATACCGTCTCCGGCTGGTTCACCGAAGACTTCACGCTTGCCGAACTGCGCACGCTGCGGGCAAAGGAGCGGCTGGCGTTCCGCTCGCATGCGTACGATGGGCAGTTCGGTATTCCCACCTTCGACGAGGTGCTGGCGCTGGCCGACTCGCTGGGGCGCGCTCGCGGTCGCGTGGTTGGGGTATACCCGGAGACCAAGCACCCCACGTATCATCGCGCTATTGGCCTGGCGCTCGAGCCCAAGCTGCTCGCGTCGTTGCGGGCGCGTGGCCTCGACCGGCGCGATGCGCCCGTATTCATCCAGAGCTTCGAAGACGGCAACCTGCGTGCGATGCGCCGTGACACGCAGGTAAAGCTCGTGTATCTGCTGGGCGCCGGCTCACTCTCCACGGAAAAGCTGCGCGACATTGCCACCTTTGCCGACGGCATCGGCGTGCATCAGCGCATGATCGTTGGCGCGGACTCGGCCGCCGTGCCCACCACACTCGTGCGCGACGCGCACGCGGTGGGACTGCTGGTACACGTGTGGACGCTGCGCTCGGAGCCGGTGTTTCTGGGCAAGCGCTACGGCGGCGACCCGGTGGCCGAGGCTCGTGAATTCGTGCGACTCGGCGTCGACGGCGTGTTCGGGGATTTCCCGGATATCGTGGCAGCCGGTGTGTTGGGTCGCGAACGTTTGCCCTAGTTCGTTCCCGTAGCGAGCTTGCCTGCATGACCACCGACCGGCAGGACAAGGACCTCCCGCTCCGCGACGACATCCGCCTCCTCGGCCGTCTGCTCGGCGATGCCGTGCGCGATCAGGAAGGCGCCGCCGTGTTCGAGCTTGTGGAGCAGACGCGGCAGGCCGCCATCCGCTTCGCGCGCGAGGGGCGGGCCGACGACCGCGCGCGTCTGCACGATCTGCTCGACACCTTGCCGCCGCCGGTGATGCTGAGCGTGGTGCGCGCCTTTGCGTACTTCCTGCAGTTGGCCAACATTGCCGAAGACACGCACCGGGCGCGCCGGCGTCGTATTCACGAGCGCGAGGGGTCACCGCCGCGTGAAGGCACGCTGGCATTTGCCCTCGGTGCCGTGCGGCGAGCGCTTGGCAACGACGCAGCAGCCCGCGAACGGTTGCAGGCATTCTTTGCCGACGCGCTCGTGGTGCCGGTGCTCACGGCGCATCCCACCGAAGTGCAGCGCCAGAGCACGCAGGTGGCCATGCAGGAAATCGCCGACCTGCTGGAGCAACGTGATCGCCTGCAACTCACCCCCGAAGAGCAGGCCGACAACGAGCTCGCGCTGCAGCGTCATGTGCTCACGCTGTGGCATACGCGCCTCGTGCGAGGCGAGCGGCTGCGTGTGCTTGACGAAGTGAAGAATGGCGTGGCCTACTTTCGCAGCACCTTCTTTACCGAAGTGCCGCGACTGTATGCCAACACGGCGGCGCAGCTGGCCGAACAGTTTCCCGGCGCGCCGTTTACGCTGGGTACGTTTCTGCGTGTGGGCAGCTGGATTGGCGGCGATCGTGACGGCAATCCCTTTGTCACCGCCGATATTCTGCGTGACACGCTACGGTTACAGTCGGCGGCGGCGTTCGATTTCTATCTGCAGGAAGTACATGCCTTGGGTGGCACGCTCAGTATTTCGAGTGTGCTGCATCGCACCACGCCGGCGCTCGACGCCCTGGCGGCCGCCTCGCCTGACAAATCGGTCCAGCGTCTCGATGAACCGTATCGGCGGGCACTCAGCGGGATCTATGCGCGGGTCGTCGCCACCATGCGCCAGTTGGAGTTGCCGCCGCCAGCGCGCAGCCCCTTGGGCGATGCGCAGCCGTACGACCAGGCACAGGCGCTGCACCACGACTTGTGTACGGTGCGTGATGCACTGCTGGATACGGCCTTGCCGCTGTTGGCCAGCGGCCGCTTGCAGCGGCTCATCACTGCGGTGGAGGTGTTCGGCTTTCACCTCGCGCCGCTCGACCTGCGGCAGAACGCCGATGTGCACGAACGCGTGGTGGCGGCGCTGTTCGCGCGCGCCGGCGTCTGTGCCGACTACATGGCGCTGAGCGAACCGCAGCGCATCGAGTTGCTGGCGCACGAACTGGACGGCACGCGGCCGCTCTGGTCGGCGCATCTCGAATACTCGGCCGAAGTGCAGGGTGAGCTCGAGATTCTGTTTGCCGCGCGCCACGCGCGGGCGCGCTACGGTCATGCCGTGCTGCCGCACTACATCATTTCCAAGTGCGACGGCGTGTCGGATTTGCTGGAAGTCGCGCTCATGCTGAAGGAAGCGGGGCTCGCCACCGGTGGCGAAGCGCCGGCGGTGGGGCTGCACATCATTCCGCTCTTCGAGACCATCGGCGATTTGCAGCGCGCGGGCGACACCATGCGGCAGGCCTTTGGGTTGCCCGCGTATCGCGCCCTGGTGCGTTCGCGCGGCGATCTGCAGGAGGTGATGCTGGGCTACAGCGACAGCAACAAGGACGGCGGGTTCCTCACGAGTGGTTGGGAGCTGTACAAGGCCGAGCTCGAACTCATGCAGGTGTTCGCCACGGCGGGTGTGAAGCTGCGCTTCTTTCATGGCCGCGGCGGCAGCGTGGGTCGTGGTGGCGGTCCCAGCTACGATGCCATTCTCGCGCAGCCCTCCGGTGCGGTATCGGGGCAGATTCGGCTCACGGAGCAGGGCGAGGTCATTGCCAGCAAGTACGCCACCCCGGATGTGGGGCGGCGCAACCTCGAACTGCTGGTCGCGGCAACCCTCGAAGCCACGCTCACCGATCACGAGAACCAAGTCGATCGCGCGGTGACCTTTCACCCGGTCATGGATGCGCTTTCGGCGCAGGCGTTTGTGGCGTATCGCGCCCTCGTGTACGAAACACCGGGCTTCACGCAGTACTTCCGCGAAAGCACGCCGCTGGCGGAGATCGCCACGCTCAACATTGGCAGCAGGCCGGCGAGCCGGAAGCCGAGTGATCGCATCGAAGATCTGCGCGCCATTCCGTGGGTGTTTTCGTGGGCGCAGTGTCGCTGCATGCTGCCGGGCTGGTACGGGTTTGGCTCGGCCGTGTCGCAGTGGCTGGCAGCGAACCCTGAGGGGTTGCCGGTACTGCAGCGCATGGCGCGCAGCTGGCCGTTCTTTCGCACGCTGCTGAGCAACGTGGACATGGTGCTTGCCAAGAGCGACTTGCGCGTGGCGTCACGTTACTCGGAACTGGTCAGCGACGAGGCGCTGCGTGCACGCGTATTCGGGGCGATTGATGCGGAATGGCAACGCACACGTGATGCCCTGCGACTCATCACCGGTGACGAAGAACTGCTCGCCGACAACCCGTTGCTCGCGCGCAGTATGGCGAACCGGTTCCCGTACATGGACCCGCTGAATCACCTGCAGATCGCGCTGCTGCGCCGGCATCGCGAAACGGCGGCTGGCGGCGGCGAGGTGGACGAGTTCGTGCGTCGCGGCATTCACATCACCATTAACGGAATTGCGGCGGGACTACGAAATTCGGGGTGAGCCGCCGAGGCGTTGCGCGGCTCACCACCGGATGCTGCCTAGTCCATCGCGAATTCGCGCGCGAAGGCCACGTTGAACTGGAAGGTCTTGGCGCGTGAGCGCGTTTCCATGGCGTCGGCAATGCGCTCGAGACGCGTGGTGATACCCATGATCTTGTCCTGCGCCACCTTGCCCACTTCGGTCAGCCCTTCGACCTTGTCGAGCGCCCAGAACTTGATGAGGTCTTCGACGATCCTGATGTACTCGCGCGGACCGTAGATACCGGCACGACGGATGACGTCGGCCATTTCGCGGAAGTGCGGCATGCTCACGCCGGGCATGTCGATGCTCGGCATCACCAGGCTCGCCGATACCATGGCGTTGTCTGGGTCGCGCTCCAGCACGCGCTTGAAGATCTCGCGGTAGAACACGTAGTGGCGCGCCTCTTCCTTGGCCACGTTCTGCAGCACCACGCCAATGAGCGGTTCGTACTCACCGGCCAACTTGCCGGTGTTGGCGTGACTCACCTGCGTGGCGCGTTCCTGCAGCGAGGTGTACACGAACACGCGGTACGGGTCTTTGTCCCAGGTGGGTTCGAAGCCCGCCTTGAGATACTCGAACTGCATGCGCTCGAGCACCGGATTGTCGAGGATGCGGCTGTCGTGCGCGTAGTCGTGCAACACAGCGCCGTGCCGGTCTTCTTCGGCGGTCCAGAGGTTGTTCCACTTCGCCCAGAACGTGTCGCCGCCCAAGTAGGTGGCGAGCAGGCGATGGAAGTGGGGAAGCCCTTCTTCGGTGAGCGTATTGAGCGCCAGCGCGACACGGGCGGGCATGCTGATGCCGCGCGCCCGCTCCCGCAGCATCTTCACATGCTCGTCGGGGTCGGTATCAGGCTCGGGGGCGAGCAGTTCAGACGGGAACCACAGGATGCGCTTGGCTTCGTGCGCTTCCATGAGCTGTTCCACGTCCGGCTCGAGGTCCGCCAGGACCTCCACCTTGGCCAGCGTTTCTTTATCGGGTATGAACATGCGATCCTGAAATGGGCGGGTCGACAACGGAAGCTACGGCAATTTCCGCGGCGAACCAAACTCAACGGGCTGACGGGCATGGCACGATAAGGAATGTGAGCCCCTGCCCGTCGGTGAAGAACGTGCGAGCGTGAGAGACTGTTCGCGCGAGAAATTGCCAACGGTTTGGCGGTTTTGTCTCTTGAGCTCGTATCGTGAAAAATATGGGCTAAATGATCTATTGGTGGCTCGTAAATGGCGCAATACTGCGTCGTATTTGTGAGATTTCTTTCGATTCGTGTGGCCAGGCGACCTGCCCCCTCCGCCATTGTTCGCCCAGCAAGGGTTTCGTCCCCGCGCGCTCGATCGTCTGGATATCACCAGGTGCCGATACTCCCACTTGGCGTGTGCAGCACCCAGCACAGGCGTCCCAACACTCCACTCACCTTCGACCAGGGCCGACGCAGGCACTCCGATGGGCAACACACCTCGACGCAAGAAGCCGCGCACCGATGCCGTCACGCCTCGGAAGCCAGCCAAATCCCGGAAGCCCGTAGCGGCCGTGGCGGAGATGTCTCCGTCGACGGAAGCGGACGCGCAGTCGGGCGGCGTCGACACGCTTGTAGCCCCGCAGGATGTCCTGATCGACACGGCCGCCCCGGCACCTGCCGCCCAGGGCAAGTCGAAGCGGAAAGCCAACGCTGCGGCCAAGCCCCGCAAGCCCCGCGCGCCCAAGCTCGCGGCGCCCGCTGCCGAGTGCGCCGGGGACACGGCAGATGCCGTTGGAGTCGACGAAGCCGCAGAAGCCGCCGCCGATCGCGCCTTTGCCGACGCGTTGGCGAAGGCGTTCATTGTGCACCCGTCCGAAGCCCAGGAGCCCGCTCCGCCGGCTGCCGCTGTCGATGATCGTGACGTTGATCTTGAGAACGACAGCGACGACGATGCGCCGTCTGTCGAGCTGCCATTCATCGACGACGAGCCACGCCCCGAGCCAGAGCCGTGGGTGGATCTCGTGCTCGAGCCCACGTCGCGCGCCACGAAATCGCCCGACGAGTGGGTGGACCAGGTCCTCGAGCCCACCAAGCTCCCGCTGCCGTCGCGACCCCCGCGGTCGCGTCCGGCCAAGTCGGCTACGAGAACGCCGTCCAAGTCGGTCGAAAGAACCAGCGCGAAGCCCGCCGCCAAGGCCGCTGCCAGAGCGGTCCCGGCGTCCAAAGCCGCAGCTCGCGCACCCGAAATCGCGCCGGTCTCCGGCACGCGGTGGTGGTTGGTGGCTCCCGTATTCCTGATGTTGGCAGCGGTGCTGTTCATGAACCGCCCCGGCCAACGGCACGCACCAGTACCCGCTGGCGCCCTTGGCACGTGGACCACAGCCTTCTGGCTGTACGAACACCAGACGTTGGAAATCAAAGCCGACACCGTGGTGGCAACGCTCGACGAGCCGGAAGAAGGGCGCTACCCCATTACCAAGGTCGAGACCACGGATGCTGGCCGCGAAACCTCGGTGAAGATCAGCTACCGCACGCCGGCGGGCGACGAGAAGGTGCTCGACTTCCTGGCTGACAAGGACCCCACCACGGCGCTGCGCTTCCGCGCCCACAGCGGGCTCGTCTGGGTACGTTCGCAGGACTGAGGCCTGCTCGAACTATCGGGCCACGCGAAGCGCGGCGGCGGCTAAGTTAGGAGTATGGTTCCTCCTACTGCCGCACCAAAGAAGCCCAAGTACGACAGCAAGCGCGCCTGGGGTGAAGCGCGCGCTCTCATTGTACAGCACCGCCGGTCCGTAGGGATAGGCCTGGTGCTCATGTTGGCCAGCCGCGCGTCGAGCTTCGTGCTCCCGTACAGCACCAAGAAGGTGCTCGACGAAGCGCTCCCCAACGGCGATATCCGCCTGCTGGGGCTCATCGCGCTTGCCGGTCTGGTCGCCACGGTCGTACAGTCGGCCACCGGATACGCCCTCTCGCAGGTGGTGAGCGTGGCGGCGCAGCAGGCCATCGCGCAGCTGCGCGAAGAAGTGCAGGGGCATCTCATCCGGCTTCCGGTGCGTTACTTCGACAGCACCAAGAGCGGCGTGCTGGTGAACCGCGTGATGAGTGACCCAGAGGGCATTCGCAATCTCATTGGCACGGGGCTCATTCAGCTCACCGGCGGCATACTCAGTGCCTTCGGTGCCATGGGCGTGCTGCTCTATCTCAATTGGAAGCTCACGCTGGCTACCGTGTTGCCGCTGGCCCTCTTCGGCGCCGGCATGAGCGTGGCGTTCAAGCGGCTCCGCCCCATCTTCCGCGAGCGCAGTGTCATTCAGGCCGAGGTCACCGGTCGACTCACGGAAACCCTCGGTGGCATCCGCCTCATCAAGGTGTACACCGCCGAAGAGCGCGAGAAGAAGGTGTTCGGCGAAGGGGTGCAGCGTCTCTTCCAGAACATCGCCAAGACCATCACCGGCACGTCGCTCACGGGCACGCTGGGCTTCGCGGTGGTGGGTGTGATTGGTGTGATCGTGATGTACGTAGGTGGTGGCGACGTGATTCGCGGCAGCATGACGTTGGGAAGCCTCATCACGTTCGTGGTGTTCATCGGAATGGTCACGGCACCGCTGATCTCCATTGCCAGCATCGGCACGCAGATCACCGAAGCGTTCGCGGGGCTCGATCGCATTCGCGAACTGCGCGACATGGCCACCGAAGACCAGGAAGACGCTGCCAAGCGCGATGTGCCGGCGGTGGTTGGGCACGTGGCCTTCGACGACGTGAGCTTCGAATACGAAGAAGGCGTGCCGGTGTTGCAGCACGTGAGCTTCGACGCGCCGGCGGGTACCACGACGGCGCTCGTGGGCTCGAGTGGCAGCGGCAAGAGCACCATGATTTCACTCATCATGGCGTTCGCACAGCCGCAGCAGGGGCGCATCATGGTCGATGGCACTCCGGTGAGTGATCTCAAGCTGCGCGACTATCGCCGCCACTTGGGTGTGGTCATGCAGGACAACTTCCTCTTCGACGGCACGGTGAAGGAGAACATCGGCTTCACCAAGCCGGGCGCCACCGACGAAGAAATCATGGCGGTGGCGAAGATCGCCAACGCCCACGATTTCATCATGGGTTTTCCGCAGCAGTACGACACCATTGTCGGCGAGCGCGGCGTGAAGCTCTCCGGCGGTCAGCGCCAGCGCGTGGCCATCGCCCGCGCCATTCTCGCCGACCCGCGCGTGCTCATCCTCGATGAAGCCACATCAAGTCTCGACAGCGAAAGCGAGCATCTCATCCAGGAAGGGCTGCGTCGTCTCCGCGCCGGGCGCACGACGTTCGTCATCGCGCACCGCCTCAGCACGATCACCAGCGCCAACCAGATTCTGGTGCTCGAGAAGGGGCGTATCGTGGAACGCGGCACTCATCAGGAACTGCTCGCCCTCGGTGGCCGCTATCGCGATCTGTATGACCGGCAGTTCCAATTGGAGAGTGACCAGTTCATCAATCCGGGCGAAGAGATCGCGGCCACGGGTTGAGTCATCGCGGAGCGCGAACGGCGCCGTTGGCTCGTGCCTCGGCGTCCACCTCGCGCTCCCAGGCCAGCAGGCGCTGCCGCAACCGACGCGCGACCTCCGGGTAGCGGCTGGTGAGGTCCTGCCGTTCACCGGTATCGCGGCTCAAGTCGAACACGAAGTCGTGGTTGGCATCACGCACGTATTTCCACCGGCCATCGCGCACGGCACGCTGCGTACGCCCCTCGAATGTCGAGCGCCAGAAGAGCGTGCGTGGTACTACGGCCTGCTTTCCGCCGAGTATGGGGAACAGGTTCATGCCTTCGAGCCGCGCTGCGGCCGGCACGGGGGTGTTGGTGGCCGCGAGCACCGACGCCGTGAGGTCCATGGTGATGCCCACCTGCGCCGAACGCACGTTGGCGGGTACACGGCCCGGCCAGCGTACGATGGTGGGCACGCGAATGCCGCCTTCCCACACCGTGTATTTGCGATTGAACAGCGGGGCGTTGTTCGACAGCCACTCGCCCCCGTTGTCGTTGGTGAAAATCACGATCGTGCGCTGCCGTAGACCTAGCCGGTCGATGGCGCGCAGAATGTCACCAATGCCCCGGTCCATGCGTTCCACCATGGCGATATAGTCGGCGCGCGTGCCGGCCGCCGAATCGCTGGGGCTCAGCAGTCGGCCGTTTTCGCGCGCCACACTGGGCGTGCCGGGTGGCTGAAACGGCCAGTGCGGCGCATTGAAGGCCACGTCGATGAAGAACGGGGCATGGCGCTGGCGCTCGATGAAGCGCACGGCCTGTTGGGCGATGAGATCGGTGCTGTACCCTGCGACGCCGATGGGCGTGTCGTTCTCGAACAGGTCGGGTTGTCCCGCCCCATCAGTATGCTGGTAGTAGTCGTGATAGCCGCTCTTGAGCCCCCAGAACCAATCGAAGCCGTGCGCGCCGGGCGACATGGTGGCGTCGTAGCCCAGATGCCATTTGCCCACCAGGGCCGTGGCGTAGCCGTTGCCACGCAACAGTTGCGGCAGCGATGTGCCCGTGGCCACCAGCCCGCCGCGTTCGCCAGCCGTGGGGTTGGTGAGCGGCACTTCCACGCCATAGCGCTGTTGATAGCGCCCGGTGATCAGTCCGGCGCGCGTGGGCGTGCACAGCACGCCGTTGGCGTAGAACTGTGTGAAGCGCGTGCCTTCACGCGCGAGCCGATCGAGATGGGGCGTACGAATGTCCGTGGCGCCGTACGCGCCGATGTCGGCGAACCCCATATCGTCGGCCATGATGAGCACGACATTGGGTCGCGTGTCGGTAACGGCGTGTGGTGCGGCCTGTGGCGCCGCTTGAGCCTGGAGCGCCGGGTGTGGGCTGGTGAACAGGCCGCAAGCGAGTACGCCACAGACGATTACGTGCTGCCGCCAGACACGAAAACGGAGACAAAGAGCGGACATCATGTGTCAATATCCGGCCCGAGCCATAGCGTCGGCTAGGGCAATCGGCGAACTTACAGGGACACAAACTATCCAGAAAAAATTACGTGACTGCTTCACCAACGTTTACTTCGCTTCAGCTGCATCCGAGCCTCCTGCAGGGTTTGAAGGACCTCGGCTTCGCTCGGCCCACGCCCATTCAGGGCGAGAGTATTCCGCCGGCGCTTGATGGACGCGACCTGCTCGCCTGTGCCATGACCGGCAGCGGCAAGACCTACGCGTTTCTCCTCCCCATTCTGCACCACCTCATGACGCGGCCGCGCGGCAAGACGCGCGCGCTGGTGCTCACGCCTACGCGTGAACTCGCCGCGCAGATCGTGCAGAGCTTCAACGATGTGGCCACGCACACGCCGCTCACCGGCGCCGCCGTGTTCGGTGGTGTGGGCATGGGGCCGCAGGAGCATGCGTTCCGCAGCGGCGTCGACGTCATGGTCGCCACGCCGGGCCGTCTGCTCGATCACTTCCGTCAGCCGTACGCGAAGCTCGACGCCCTCGAGTTCCTCGTACTCGACGAAGCCGACCGCATGCTCGACATGGGCTTCCTGCCCGAGATCAAGAAGATCCTGCGCCACCTGCCTAGCACCAAGCGGCAGACGCTGTTCTTCAGCGCCACCATGCCGCCGCCAATCGCGGCGCTGTCGCAGGAGATGCTGAACAAGCCGGTGACGCTCAACCTCCAGCGTCAGGCGGCGCCGGCCAAGGGCATCACCCAGGCGGTGTACCCGGTGGCGCAGGATCTCAAGAGCGCCTTGCTGGTGTCGTTGCTCAAGCGCGGCGACATGCCACAGGCGCTCGTGTTCACGCGCACCAAGCACCGCGCCAACCGGCTGGCCAGCCAACTGGTCGCGGCCGGCATCAAGGCCGAGCGCATTCACGGTAACCGGTCGCAGAGCCAGCGCACGCAGGCGCTCGCCGGCTTCAAGGACGGCACGTATCAGGTGCTGGTGGCCACCGACATCGCCGCGCGCGGTATCGACGTGGAGGCGCTGGGGCACGTGGTGAACTTCGACGTGCCGGTGGCGGCCGAAGATTACATCCACCGCGTGGGTCGTACGGCGCGCGCCGAAGCCACGGGTGAGGCGTTCACGTTCGTGAGCCCGGATGAAGAGGGCGAGCTCAAGCTCATCGAGCGCGCCATCAAGAAGCAATTGCCACGCGTCACAGTACCCGACTTCGACTACTCGGCCAAGCCGCAGGCCAAGCTCGAGGTGCCCATCGCCGAGCGCATTGCCGAAATCCGCAAGAAGAAGGCGGAAGACCGCGCGCGTGCGGCCGAGAAGGTGGCGCGTCGTACGGCGGCGCAGGAAGCTGAAGCCGCCCGTCGCGCTGGCAAGGCAGCCAAGCCGGAGCGCAGCTCACGTGGGCCCAGCAGTGGTGGCGGTGCTGGCGGCGGCGGTGGCCGTTCGGCCGCGGTGGCGGGTGAAGCGCCGCGTTCGGGCGGTGCGCGTCGTGGTGGGGGCCCGCGTCGGCCCAGCAGCGGCGGTGGCCGTGGTGGGTCGTCCGGCGGATCCGGCGGATCCGGTGGGTCCGGTGGCAGTGGCGGTGGCCGCTCGGGTGGCAGCGGCCCCTCGCGCGGTAGCCGCAACGACAACCCGTACAAGTAAGTCGCAGCGGTAGGCCGTGAGCGACGCGCGATACCTCGTCCCCAAAGAAACGCACCGCATCGAGCAGGTCATCGATCGCAGTCGTTTTCTCTGTACCGTATCGCGCGTCAACAGCACCGACGAGGCGCAAGCGTTCATCAAGTCGATGAACGCCGAGTTCCCCGACGCCACGCACAATTGCTGGGCGTACGTGGTGGGCGCGCCGGGTAGCACCGACCGTATTGGTATGAGCGATGACGGCGAACCGCATGGCACCGCGGGGCGCCCGATGCTTACGGTGCTGGCACACTGCGGCATTGGCGATATCGCGGCCGTGGTCACGCGCTACTATGGCGGTACCAAACTGGGCACGGGTGGCCTGGTGAAAGCCTATGGCGGCGCGGTGCAGGAATGCCTGGCGTCGCTGCCCACCGAAATGCGCGTGGATACGGTGGTGGGCACCTTCGCCGTGGGCTACGCCCACATTGGGGCGGTGCAGCAGCTGCTTCCCACGCTCGAAGCCGAGATTGTGCAACAGGTCTTTGCCGTGGATGCCGAGTTTACGGTACAGCTACCACGTGAGCGATCGAGCGAACTGCAGTCGCTTTTGCGCAACCTCACGCGCGGCGAGTTGGCGCCGATTGTGTGGCGCGAGTAGCGCCGCGCGTCGATCGGTTCGTATCCGTGGCTACTTCACCCGCGGCCGCTCAGGGCGCCACCACGTTGATGACGGCCGTTCCTGACAGGTTGCCTGACACGCCGGTAATGCGTGTTGTGCCAACGGCCAGACCCGTGACCAGGCCCGACTGGTCGATCGTGGCGACCGTGCTGTCGGCAAGTGTCCAGCGCGGTGTGTTCGAGATGCAGTCCACAGGGCGGTTGTACCGGTCGCGTAAGCTACCGTAGAGCCGCGACGATTGGCCAACACGCACCGTAAGCGGCGACGGATACACCGAGAGCGCGTTGCAGTCGCCGCGTTCGACGAACAGTTGCTCGTAGGCGCTGCACCCTGGTAGCAGGGCGAGAGCAACAATTGGAATAAGTCGGGGGCGTATCACAGGAATTCACGGGCTCCACTGTCATGCGTTCGCCGCACGGCCAAACGAGGACTTCACGTTTCAATACGTTCGCCGTGCGCGAACCTACCCGCCACGACGGCGCCGGTTCCGCACCTCGCTCGCGCACACACCGTCGTGCAGAATACGGGCAGGCATACGCGCGCGACCCGCACCTCCGCACTCATGAACCTGCAAGCCGAACGTCTCATTCGTGAATCGTGGGCCGCACTGGTGCCGATGCGCACGAGAGCCGCCGAGCAATTCTACATACGGTTGTTCGAAATCGACCCCACGGCCCGCGAACTTTTCGCCGGGCGCCCAATGCACGTGCAGCAGGAGAAGTTTCTGCACACGGTCGACATGCTCGTGCAAATGCTCGACTACCCGCCGCAAATCATCGAAGAGTTTCAGGCACTCGCCAAGCGGCACGTGGGCTACGGCGTGCTACTTGCGCACTACGAACCCGTGGGCAAGGCTTTGCTCTGGGCCATGGCGCACGAACTCGGCGAGCGGTGGACGCCCGATGTGGAACGCGCGTGGACCGAACTCTACACGTTCATTGCCGGCATCATGAAACGCGCGGCAGCGCCAGGGAACAGCGGAACACAGCAAAACAAAACAGGCAGAACCGACTGAACCGACAGAACAGCCAACTTTCCTGAGTCGACAAGCCCAGAAAAGCGGTTCAGCCTGTTCCGCCCGTCCCGTCTGTTCTGTTCAGCAGTTCGCTGTTCCCCCGACCCCGACCCCGACCCCTCAGCTCAGCCCTTCGATCGTGCCGTCGGGGCGCAGCCGCATCCCCTCGGCCGCCGGTTTCTTCGACAAGCCCGGCATGGTCATGATGTCGCCACACTTGGCCACGACGAAGCCGGCGCCCGCGCTGCCGTACACTTCGTTGACGGTGATGCGGAACCCCGTGGGCACGTTCAGCTTCGTGGCATCGTCGGTGAGCGAGTACTGCGTCTTGGCCATGCACACCGGCGTGTGCGCCATGCCGTTGGCCTCGAGCCAGTCGATGCTCTTTTCGGCGGCACTCGAGAAATCCACGCCGTCGGCCCCGTATACACGCTGCGCCACGGTGCGAATCTTTTCGCGAATGGGCAGCGCCGTGTCGTACAACGGCTGGAACGCCGCGTGCTTCGATGCCAGCGCCGTGAGCACTTCTTGCGCGAGTGCCTCACCGCCAGCTCCGCCTTCGGCCCACACGTTGCACACGGCCACCGCCACACCGAGCTGCTCGACATAGGCGCGCACCATCTCGATTTCGGCGTCGCTGTCGCTCGTGCGACGATTGATGGCCACCACCACCGGCACGCCAAACTGCTGCACGTTGCGAATGTGGTGCGCCACGTGCGGCAGGCCGCGTTCGAGGGCCGCTACATCTTCGCGGTCGAGCTCTGTCTTGGGCACGCCGCCCTGCATCTTGAGCGAGCGTACCGTGGCCACCAGCACCGCCGCTTCCGGGTTGAGCCCGCCGGCGCGGCACTTGATGTCGAAGAACTTCTCGGCGCCCAGGTCGCTGCCGAAACCCGCTTCGGTGACCACGATGTCGGCCAGCGCGAGCCCCGCACGGGTGGCCACGAGTGAGTTGCAGCCGTGCGCGATGTTGCCGAACGGCCCCGCGTGCAGAATGGCCGGGCCGCCTTCGAGCGTCTGCACCAGGTTGGGGCGCAGCGCATCTTTCAGCAGCAACGTCATGGCACCGGTGGCCCCGAGTTCGCGCGCATGTATCGGGCGCTTTTCCTTGCCGCTGGTCGTACCCACGATGATGTTGCCCAACCGGCGTTCGAGATCTTCTGCATCGGCCGCGAGCGCCACGATGGCCATGATCTCGCTGGCGGGGATGATCACCCAGCGCTCTTCGCGCATGGTGCCGTTACCCGTGCCGATGCCGATGATGGCGCTCCGTAGCGCGCGATCGTTCATGTCGATCGTGCGCGGCCACGTAATGGCCTTGGGGTTGAGCCCCAGCGCATTGCCGTGGTACAGATGGTTGTCGATCATCGCCGCCAGCAGCGAGTGGGCGGCGGCGATGGCGTGGAAGTCACCCGTGAAGTGCAGGTTGATGTCGTCCATGGGCAACACCTGCGAATAGCCGCCACCTGCCGCCCCACCCTTCACGCCGAACACCGGGCCCAGGCTAGGCTCGCGCATGCACAGCACCGCGTTGTGCCCAAGCCGCCGGAAGGCCTGCGACAGCCCCACGCTCACGGTGCTCTTGCCCTCGCCAGCCGGGGTGGGGCTGATGGCCGTCACCAGCACCAGGCGCCCCTTGGCTGGCGCCGACGCCAACTTGAGCGGCAGCTTGGCCTTGTACTTCCCGTACAGGTCTATGTCGTCTTCGCCGAGCCCTAGGTCTGCGGCCACGTCCCGGATGGGCCGCATGACGGTGTTCTGAGCGATTTCGATGTCGGTGGGCACGGAGGATGGCGGAACCGTCATGGCGGGGCGGCGGGTTGCGAGTGCATGTTGTGGCATGGCGCCTTTTCCCATCTTAGCACACTCCCCAGTGTACCGCCGCGTGTCAGTCGGGTTCGGCCGGAGCGTGGCCACATGAACATCGCCGTCTACGGCGCGTCCAGCCGCACGGGGCACCAGTTCATCGAAGTGGCCGCCGCCGCTGGCCATTCGCTGCGACTGCATTACCGGTCGAAACCGTCCGAGCAAGTCCCCGAGAACGCCACGGTCATCGTGGGGTCGCTGGCCGATCCCACGGCCGTACGCGAGGTGCTGCGTGGTGCTGACGCCGCCGTGGTGCTCTTCGGGCACAAGGACGACGCGCGGGTCCCGTACCTGGCGGCCGCCACGAAGCTCATCGTGAGCACCATGAAGACGTTACAACAGTCACGGCTCGTGGTGGTGACCGGTGTCGAGGTGGGCGATCACAACGGCAACATCGGTATCACGCAGAAGCTCAAAACCATCTTCACCCGTCGCGCCGCGCACGATGGCATGATGGAAGATCGCGACGAGCAGGAACGAGCCGTTCGCGGCAGCGCGCTGAGTGGCTGGACCGTGGTGAAGCCGGGCAAGCTGTCCGATGGTGCTGGTGCCGGTACCGTCACCATGGAGCCCAGCGTGGCCATGGGTGCCGGCAGTCAGGTGTCGCGCGCCGGGCTTGCGAAGGCGCTGCTGCAGGAACTCGAAGCGCCGCGCTTCGCGCAGCAGGCCGTGTACATCCGCGAACGCTGACGCGTCTCGTTACACGTTTCGTACGCTGAGCACCTGATGGAGAAGTTTCTGCATCCGATGTTTTTGTTCGACGCCCTGTTGCCCATGGGCGCCGGGCTGTTGTTCTGCTGCTGGATGCTTTGGGATCTGCGCAAGGAGAACAAGGCGGCCGAGGCGCGCAAGGCGGCGCTGGCCGCACTGCAGGCGCAAACGGCGGCCGCCCGGGCTGCCTCGCCCCACACGGCACAGGCCACGCCATCGGTTGGTTCGTCGCCATCGCCGGGCGCTCCGGCCTCTCCGCCTCTGCGCTTTGCGACACCCGCCCTCACGCCACCTTCACTTCCTGCCACGCTGCACATGACCGACGTACGCAAGCTTTCGTGGGACGACATGGCCGTCGAAGAGCTCACTCCGCTCATCGGCCGTCGGCTCATCTACACCGACAAGCAGATGCTGGCCCACGTGTATCTCAAGCAGGGCGCGTTGGTGCCGGCTCACGATCACATCAACGAACAGATCACGTACATCCTCAGTGGCGCGCTGCGCTTCTGGATTGGTGAGCACGCCGACAACCCGGGCGACACGTTCGTGGATGTACGCGCCGGTGAGGTGCTGGTGATTCCCAGCATGGTACGCCATCGTGCCGAAGCACTCGAAGACACGCTCGACGTGGACATCTTCAATCCGCCGCGGCAGGACTGGATTGACAAGAGCGACAACTACCTCCGCACGGGCGAGCCCATGAGCAACGGAGGGCAGGGCTGATGGACCTCGGCATTCGGGGGAAAGTCGCGCTCGTGTGTGGAGCCAGTCGCGGCATCGCCTACGCCACGGCCGAAGAATTGGCCAAAGAGGGCGTGGAGCTTGTGATCTGTTCACGCGACGGCCATTCCGTGCGCGACGCCAAAGCAAGGCTGGAGGTGCACGGCGTTACCGTCACCGCGCTCGAAGCCGATTTGGCCACCGCCGCGGGTATCGACCTCGTGGTGGCCCACGTGAAGGCCGCCTACCCGCAGGGTCTCGACATTCTTGTGTGCAACACCGGGGGCCCGCCAACGGGCACGCCCATGGGACACGACTGGAGTGCGTGGAGCGCCGCGACCGACCTGCTGCTGCGCAGCGTGGTGGAGCTCACGCGCGCCTTCGTGCCGCAGATGCAGGAAAAGAAGTGGGGGCGTGTCATTGCCATCACCTCGCTGGCCGTGAAGCGGCCGCAGGGCGGGCTCGTGCTGAGCAACGCGTTGCGCGCCGCGGTCACCGGCTATCTGCGCACGCTCGCCGACGATGTGGGGCGCGACGGGGTGACGGTGAACACCGTGCTTCCGGGCTTCACCGCCACCGAACGGCTCGATCAGCTGGCGGCGGCCAACTCGGCGCGCACCGGGTCCTCCCCCGAAGCCATCTTCGCCGGCTGGGCCAATGAATCGCCGCTCGGACGCGTTGGGCGCCCCGAGGAGCTGGCCGCCGTGATAGCTTTCCTCTGTTCGGTGCGGGCGGGCTTCATGACAGGGCAGGCGGTGCTGGTCGATGGCGGCGCCGTCAAATCCCTGTTGTGACAGCCGGTTCGCCACACCCGATTCTCCAGCACTTCCGCACATGAGCCGCATTACCGAGACGCAGTGGATCTGGCGCGATGGCCACTTCATCCCGTGGGCCGATGCCACCATCCACGTGCTCAGCCACTCCGTGCAGTTCGGATCGAGCGCCTTCGAAGGCATTCGCGCCTACAGCACGCCCAAGGGGCCGGCGATTTTCCGCCTGCGCGAGCATCTCGAGCGGCTCTTCCATTCGTGCAAGATCTACCGCATGGATGTGCCGTATACCATCGATCAGCTGGTCGACGCGTCGCGCGAGCTCATCGTGCGCAACGGCGTGGAATCGTGCTACCTGCGCCCCATGGTGGTGCGCGGTTACGGCACCGCCGGCATGGTGCCCATTGGCGCCCCGGTCGAAACGTATCTGCCCTGCTGGCCGTGGGGTGCGTATCTCGGCGACGAAGCGCTCGATGCTGGTGTCGACGCGTGCATCTCCAGCTGGGCGCGTGTGCAGCCCAACACCATTCCCGCCATGGCGAAGATCGCCGGCAATTACCTCAGCGGGCAGCTCATCAAGATGGAAGCGCTCGCCAACGGGTATGCCGAAGGCATCGCGCTCTCGCCCAGTGGCGTCGTGAGTGAAGGGTCGGGGCAGAACGTGTTCATGGTGTCCAAGGGTACCATCATCACCACCCCGCTCGACGGCAGCATTCTCGGCGGCATCACGCGCGCGACCATCATGCAGCTGGCGCAGGATGCCGGCATTCCCGTGCGGGAATTGCACATTCCGCGTGAGATGCTGTACATGGCCGACGAAGTGTTCTTCACCGGTACGGCGGCCGAGCTGACGCCGGTGCGCAGCATCGACAAGATCACCATCGGCGCGGGGCGCGTGGGCCCCATTACCAAGCAGCTGCAGCAGGAATACCTGGGCATTGCCAAGGGGCAGATCGAAGATCGCCACGGTTGGCTGACGCACTGCCGCTGATCGCGCCATGGCGTTGACGAGTACCATGTACACGCTGAAGGTCGCGCTCGCCAACGTCGACCGCAGCGTGTACGAGCAGTTGGAATTCCGTATGGCGATGCATCCGTCGGAGTCGCCGGAGTATTTCGTAGCGCG
>Ga0075157_10000680_pt1 | contig 25001 bp, 8 predicted proteins | sample JI81BgreenDNA_FD_70967 | JGI IMG/M metagenome (GOLD analysis project Ga0075157, IMG submission 70967) | Wastewater effluent complex algal communities from Wisconsin, to seasonally profile nutrient transformation and Carbon sequestration -... | ecosystem: Engineered > WWTP > Effluent > Algae...
TAAAAAATGGTGCCGGATGAGGGGATTGAACCCCCGACCTTCGGTTTACAAAACCGCTGCTCTACCGCTGAGCTAATCCGGCCCCCAAGTGCTTAGGCGTAGCGGATAGCGTTTTGGTCGTCGCAACTCAACAGCCGTTCGCGCAGGCCGGATCGGGAGACCACCAGACGATGCGGGCGATGGTGTCGCCAGCAGTGACGCGGGGATCGGTGGTGATCATGTTGATGCGGCCATCGGCCGGCGCCATCACCGTTTCCAGGCTGCGGCCAAAGGCATCGCGCACTTCCGCAATCGGCTGGTCCTTCTTCACGGCGCTGCCGATCGGCAGCAGCAGGCGGGCCCAGCCGGGCTGGCGGGCGCGCACGGCAACGATATCGTTGGCCACGGTCAGGTTGGCCGGCGCCGGCGTCACCTTGCCGGGCAGCATCTTCATTTCGCGCATCAGATTGGTGAGGCCGGCTTCGGCGCGGGCGATCATCGTGTCGTCGAACATCTCGGGCCGGCCCAGCTCCAGGGTGATGGACGGCACGCCATCATCCGTAAGCGTGTTTTCCATCGTGCCACGCTCGCCCTTGTCCATCTTGATGATGTCGGGCGCCACCAGTTCGGCCATGCGGCGGGTGCGCGCTGTGGAGGCAAAGGCATACATCATGTAGGCGGTGCCGCGCGATTGCGTGTGGAGATCGACCGCGCTGTCGGCATTGGGGCGGATGAGGCGGCTCCACAGCCGGCCGGCGAAATCGGCGATGGCAGAGCCGCCCTCCTTGCCGGGCAGTTCGCGGTTCAGATTGGGGGCGCTGCGCGACCAGTCCGGCGTCCATTGCCGGGTCGATTGCAGCAGGCCGGGCGGATTGAGGCCGGGCACCATGGTGACTGTGCCGGCCAGTTTCGCCGGATCGATCGCGTTCGCCAGCCGGTGCAGCACGGCGATGCCATTGAGTTCATCACCATGAATGCCGGCGGTGAGCAGCAGGCGTGGGCCGGGCTGGGCGCCTTTTACCACCACCACCGGCACCAGCCACGGCTGGCCCACCGGGCTATTGCCAGCGCGGAACCAGAAGCGCTGGGTGCTGCCGGCGGCGATGTCGTTCACGTCCAGCCGATCGATGATGGTGACCCCGTCCAGGCTGCCGGCTGCCTCGGTGGCGGCCAGTGTCGGTGCTGCGACCAGCAGGGCAAGGGCGGCCAGAGCCAAATGCATCAGGCTTCGCCGGGCGCTGTCGCGATGATGCGCAGGGCGTGGATGCGATCGGGGGCGACCAGATCGCCAAGCGCTGCATAGACGGCGCGCTGGCGGGTGATGCGGCTTTGCCCGGCAAAGCTGGCGGCGCTGATCTTCACGGTGAAGTGCGATTCGGCGTCGTCCCCGCGATGGCCGGCATGGCCATGATGCTGGTGGCTGTCGTCGATCACTTCCAGATGCGACGGCGCCAGTGCGGCCACCAGTCGGGATTGGATTTCTGCGGCAACCTTGCCCATATCTTCTCCTTTGGCGCCCGTTATAGACCGGCAGCAGAGAAGGACGACAGATATTTCAAGCCAGAGCCAATCACGCCACAGCCGGTGGCACGGACGGGTGGAAACCTCCGAGCCGCAGGCCTGCGCGTGGCCGGGTTGTGCCGGCAGTGGCGAATTCCGGGCACCGCGGTCCAATCGGGTGCCGGGCGATGTCGGCGGCTGGCAGTATCTGTGTCTCGATCATGTCCGCGCTTTCAACGCCGGCTATAATTATTTTGATGGCCTCTCGCCGGACGAGATTCACGCCGCCCAGTCGCCTATCGCTGGGTGGGAGAAGGATGTGGTGCGCGGCGGCCGCATGGCCTTCACCTTTGGCGATCCGCACGGGCTGTTCGATGAACCGCTGCGGGCAAAGGCGCCTGCTGGCCGCTGGGCCGAAAAGGGCGATGCGCAGGCGCTGGGCGCGCTCGGGCTTGACCGCAACGCCACTGCGGCCGACATCCGCCGCGCCTACCGCGGGCTCGTGCGCCGCTACCACCCTGACAGCAATGGGGGGGACAGAAGCCACGAAGGGAAGTTGCAGGCGGTGGTCAACGCCTTTACGCACCTCAAGGCAGCAGCCGGATACAAGACGGAGTCGAACAACACGTGAGCGAAGCCCATGAAACCCCGCCGGTGGCGATGAACGCGCCGGACACCACGGAGGACGCCCGTGAGGTGTTCGGCGTCGATATCGATATGGCTGTGCCAGCCTTTTCGGTGAAGGATGATCGCGTGCCGGATCTGGATCCGGCCTATGTGTTCGATCCCGACACCACGCTGGCCATCCTTGCCGGCTTTGCCTTCAATCGCCGCGTGATGGTGCAGGGCTACCACGGCACCGGCAAATCCACCCATATCGAGCAGGTCGCCGCTCGCCTCAATTGGCCGTGCGTGCGCATCAACCTGGACAGCCACATCAGCCGTATCGATCTGATCGGCAAGGATGCCATCGTGCTGAGGAACGGCGCGCAGGTGACCGAATTCCGCGAAGGCCTGCTGCCTTGGGCGCTGCAGACCCCCACCGCGCTGGTGTTCGATGAATATGACGCCGGCCGGCCAGACGTGATGTTCGTGATCCAGCGCGTGCTGGAAGTGGAAGGCAAGCTGACGCTGCTCGATCAGAACCGCGTGATCCGCCCCAACCCGTGGTTCCGGCTGTTTGCCACCGCCAACACCGTGGGCCTGGGCGATACCACCGGGTTGTATCATGGCACGCAGCAGATCAACCAGGGCCAGATGGACCGCTGGAGCATCGTCACCACGCTGAATTACCTGCCGCACCACACCGAAAGCGCCATTGTGACCGCCAAGGTGAAGGAATTCGACACCGAAGCTGGCCGCAAGACCGTTTCCAATATGGTGCGAGTGGCCGACATGACGCGCGCCGGCTTCATCGGTGGGGACATTTCCACGGTGATGAGCCCGCGCACGGTGATCACCTGGGCGCAGAACGCGGTGATCTTCAACAATGTCGGTTTCGCCTTCCGCCTGTCGTTCCTCAACAAGTGCGACGAGGCTGAACGCAGCATCGTGGCCGAATATTATCAGCGCGTGTTTGGTGAGGATCTTCCCGAAAGCATTGCGGCGAAGGCGAAGAAGTAAGGAATGGCCGAAACCAGCCCCATCGAGGATTTCCGCCAGGCGGTGGCCGCGACCATGCGGGCGCTGGGCCATGCGCCGGGGATGGAGCTGGCCTATACCGCCGACAAGCCGGGTTGTTTCGGCGATCAGGCTCGCGTACCGCAGCCGGCGCGGGCGCTGCCGGCTGAGCAGGTGGCCGAAGTGCGCGGCTGGGCTGACAGTTTCGCGCTGAAACGCCGCTTTCATGATCCCAAGCTGCACGGGGCGGAGCAGCCGGAGTCGGGGCTGGCGCGCGATATCTGGAATGCGCTGGAACAGGCGCGCTTTGAAGCCTTGGGCGCGGCCGAAATGGCCGGGGTGGCGCGCAACCTCGATCGCATGACCGAAATGCGCGTGCGCACCGATCCGATCGTGCGCGCCCGCACTGCCGAGGAAGTGCCGCTGGCCAGCGCCATCAGCCTGATGGTGCGCGAGCGGCTGACCGGCGCCGATGTGCCACGCGCTGCGCAGCAGGCGGTGGACATGGTGCGCGGCCATATCGAGGCGCAGGCCGGCAAGCATCTCGATGCGCTTGCCGCCAACATGGATGATCAGGCGGCATTCGCGCAGCTGATCCGCCATGTGCTTGCCGATCTGGGCCTGGGTGCGGATCCCGACGAGGCCAGCGACGAGACCGAGGAAAGCGACGGGCAGGACGAGGAAGAACAGCCCGGCGAAGACAGCGAAGACCAGGAACAGGACGACGGCGGCGGCCAGGACCAGTCCACCGAAACCCGTTCCGAGGATTCGTCCGACGCACCCGAGGGTGCCGAGCAGCGCGAAGTCGAGATGGACACCGATCAGGTGTCGGACGCAGAAATGGGCGAAGAGGGCGAGGATGGCATGATGCCGTGGCGGCCCAACATGCCGCTTTCCGATCTGCCGCCCGATTTCGAGTACAAGGCCTATTCCACCAAGCATGACGAAGTGGTGGGCGCTGCCGAGCTGTGCGACGACGAGGAACTGACCCGTCTGCGCGCCTATCTCGATCAGCAACTGATCCCGCTGCAATCAGCGGTGACCAAGCTGGCGAACCGCCTGCAGCGCCGCCTGATGGCCCAGCAGAACCGCAGCTGGGATTTCGATCAGGAAGAGGGCATTTTGGATGCCGCCCGGCTGGTGCGCATCGTCACCAATCCGGCCCACGCCCTCAGCTACAAGATCGAGCGCGACACCCAGTTCCGCGACACGGTGGTGACGCTGCTGATCGACAACAGTGGCTCCATGCGCGGCCGGCCGATCTCCATCGCCGCCATCTGCGCTGATATCCTGGCGCGCACGCTGGAGCGCTGCGCGGTGAAGACCGAGATCCTGGGCTTCACCACGCGGGCCTGGAAGGGCGGGCAGAGCCGCGAAGCGTGGCTGCAGGCGGGCCGTCCGGCCAAACCGGGGCGGCTGAACGACTTGCGCCATATCGTCTACAAGCAGGCCGATGCGCCGTGGCGGCGGGCGCGCAAGAATCTGGGCCTGATGATGCGCGAAGGCCTGCTGAAAGAGAATATCGACGGCGAGGCGCTGCTGTGGGCGCACGACCGGTTGGTGGCCCGCAACGAAGACCGCCGCATCCTGATGGTGATTTCCGATGGCGCGCCGGTCGATGATTCAACGCTGAGCGTGAACAGCGGCAATTATCTGGAACGGCACCTGCGCGCCGTGATCAAGCACATCGAAACCAAGAGCCCGGTCGAACTGATCGCCATCGGCATCGGCCACGACGTGACCCGCTATTATCGCCGCGCCGTCACCATAATGGATGCCGAACAACTGGGCGGCACCATCATCGACAGCCTGGCCGCGCTGTTCGAGGAAGGCGGCAGCCAGGGCCGTGGTGGCAAGCGGGGCGGCGGCCGCCGCTGAAAAGCCTGTCGTTATCGATCCCGGCCGCCTGATAAGCCAGGGCCGCAACCCTGACGTTGCGCCTGCGTAGCTACCCCTACAAGCCGCTGGCGCATCGATTCAAAATGGGCTTAGATAGCGTCAAGAAGACGAGTGGTCGCAACACAACCGTTGCTGGGGGAATGGCGTGATGAGGGACCGGGGCCTGTCAGCGACCGTGCTGTCGCCGATGCAGCATGCCTGTTTGCGGCGCGTGCTGATGGCGTTGCCTTTGTTGCTGCTGCCAGCCACTGCGGCCTTGGCACAAGCTGCGAGCACGGGTGTGCCGACCCGCGAAGAAATTGATCCCACCCGCCGACAGACCTTCACTCAGCCCAGCCGCCTGATCGTTGATGGCGATATCGAACGCAGCCCCTGCGCGCTGGCCGATCCGGCTTATGCCAACGTCAAGCTGACCATCACGCGCGCTGAGTTCAACAATCTTGGCCCCGTGCCGGCCGGCGATCTTGAAGGCTATTGGAAGCCGCTGGCGGGCAAGGAAGTGCCAGTATCGGCGCTGTGCGAGATCCGCGATGCCGCTGCCACCCATTTGCGTCGGCTGGGCTATCTGGCCGCCGTGCAGGTGCCGGCGCAGCGCATCGAAGGCGGCGTGGTGCGCTTTGAAGTGCTCTATGCCCGGCTCACGGCGGTGCGGCTGCGCGGCGATGCCGGCCGCAACGAGGGCCAGGTGGCGCGTTATGTGAAGAAGCTGGCCACTGGCCAGCCGTTCAACCGCATCGAGGCCGAACGCTATCTGCTGCTGGCGCGCGACATGCCCGGCATGGATGTGCGCCTTGCCCTGAAACCGGCTGGCGGTGCGGCAGGTGACATGGTGGGCGAAGTGAGCGTGCGGCGCCGGCCGATCGAGGCCGATCTGGTGCTCAGCAACCTCGCCCCATCGCAAACCGGGCCGTATGGCGGCCAGGTGCGCGTGCAGGCGCATGGCCTGACCGGCCTTGGCGATCACAGTTTCATTTCCTATTACACCACGTCCGATTTCGATGAGCAGCAGGTGCTGCAGGCCGGGCATGATTTCGCCATCGGCGGTGAAGGGCTGCGGTTTGGCGGCCGGGTGACGCAGGCGTGGACCCGGCCCGGCCTCGGCCCGGCCGTCCCCGATGTTGATGCCAACACCTTCTTTGCCAATATCGAGGCGAGCTATCCGTTCAAGCGCAGCCAGGCCGCCACGCTGGTGGGCCGCGCCGGCTTTGATCTGGTCAATCAGCGGGTAGAATTCGATGGGGCGCCGCTATCGCGTGATCGGCTGCGCGTGGCCTATGCCCGCCTTGATGGCGAATGGCAGGACATGCGCGGCCGCGGCCCCGGCGGCACCACCGCCTGGCGGCTGGGGGCCAGCCTTGAACTGCGGCAAGGCCTGGATGTGTTCGGCGCCAGCCCGGATTGCCTGGCCAATCCGGCAGTGTGTGCCGGGGCCGGCGTGGTGCCGCCCAGCCTGATCAGCGGCAGCCCGACGGCGACCGTGCTGCGCTTTACCGGCCTTGCCGAATTGCGCCTTGGCAGGAAACTCACCATCGCCGTCCAGCCGCGTGGCCAGGTCGCCAGCGGCGCCCTGTTCGGCTTTGAACGCTTTGCGCTCGGCAACTATACCGTGGGCCGCGGCTATGATCCCGGCGTGTTGACCGGCGATGATGGCGCCGCCTTCAACACCGAAGTGCGGATTGATCCCGTCGTGGTGTCGGAAGACTGGAAGCTGGCAGCGCAGCCTTATGTGTTCGTCGATGCCGGCTGGGCCTGGTTGCGCGGGTTGGGGCCAACCCTGGCCAATCCGGTGAGCCTGGTTTCGGCCGGCGGCGGGGCGCGGCTGGTGTTCAGCGATCGTGCCCGCCTGGATGTGGGCGGCGCTGTCGCTCTGAAGGATGCCGGCCCCACCCGTGCCGGCGATGTGCGAATGCTGGTGACCTTTACCACCCGCCTGCTGCCCTGGAGGACCCGCTGATGCGCCTGTTCGATGAAAGCGCCCCGGCTCGCAGCAACGCTGCCCGCGCGGCCACCCGCCTGACATTGGGGGCATCGCCGGCCGTTCTGGCCGCCATGCTGGCCTTGCAGCCGCAGGTGGCCCAGGCTCAGGCCTTCCAGGGCACCGAAACGGTGATTCTGGGCAGCGTGAGCCGCGGCACCAGCGGCAACAATGATTTCTTCACCGTCGACGCGCTGCAAAACACCATCAACTGGACGCCCACCGACACGGCGATCAGCGCGGCGCCAATCGATTTCCTGCCGGCTGGCGCCTTCGCCAGTTTCACGGGCGGGTCAGGCACCAACGGTGCCAATTACACCGTGCTCAACCGCATCATCGCGGCCGATCCCACCCGCGCCATTGCGTTTGCGGGCACGGTGAGCAGCGACGCCGCTGGTCGCATCTGGTTCTATGCGCCGGGCGGCCTGTTGCTCAACGGCGGTTCGCAGTTCAACGTGGGCGGCCTGCTGCTCACCGCCAATGATCCCGTTGGCGCTGCCGCCGGCCTGCCCTACCTGAACGCGGCCAACCAGTTCCAGTTGCAGGCCGCCAGCGGCAGCACGGCCGGCGTGGTTGTCAACGGCGGCGCGACGATCAACACCAGCAGTTACATGATCGCGGTGGCGCCGCGCTTCACCATGAACGGCGCCGCCACGGTCGGCACGTCTGCGGCGCTGGTCGCGGCCGAAGATGCCAGCTTCACCCTGAATGGCGGGCTGTTCGATATCACGGCCAATATCGGCACAACCGCCGGCGGCACCAGCGAAGTGCGCGGCAGCATCACCGGGCCGGGCGGCATCAGTGGCCAGGGCGTGTTCAGCCGCATCTACATGATGGCAGTGCCGCGCAACAACGCGATGACGCTGCTGATCACCGGCGGCGCGCAGCTGGGCTTTGCCGTGGCCAATGCGGCTGACATCGATGGCAATGCCGTCGTCCTGTCGGGCGGATATGATATTGTCGGCACACCGGCGGGCCAGGGAGTCACCCAATATGGTCTGACGCCGGTGGCGGGCAGCAACGCCGCGGTCACGCTCAGCATCGACAACGCCGATTTCACGTCCAATCTCACCCTGCGGTCGAAGGATGTGGCCCAGGTGCAATCGGCGACCGGCTCAAGCAACTTCGCCGCCAACCTGAACGTTCTGGCCGATGGCCCGGCGATCGTGCGCGGCCTGTCGGGCAATGTGCTGACGGTGGCCGGCAATCTGATTGCCGATGCCTCCACCCAATTCACCGGCGGCATCGATGGTGCCAGCCGTACTGCCGGCATTGCCGAAGTGAGCGCCTCTGGCGGCGGATCGGTGCAGGTTTCGGGCAATACGTTCGTCTATGCCGTTGGGGTTGGCAATAATTCATCGAGCACCGGTATTGCCGGCGGCACCGGTACCGGCGGCAACGCCATCGCAGGTGCATTCGGCGGCAGCTTGCGCACCGGTTCGTTGACTATCGATGCCAGTGGCGTTGGCGGCATTCCCCTTGACGGCGTCAGCGGCAGCGGCCTGGGCGGCACTGCCCGCTTGCAGGTGGATCCCGATGGCACGCTGACCATGGGCGGCGACTTGCTGGTTTCATCAGGCGGTTTTGCGGATACGGGCAGCCTCGGGCGCCAATCGGGCAATGCGACCGGTGGTCGTGCCGAAGTCCTGCTGAGCGGTATCGTGACTGTGCCCGGCGGGATCCGGGTGGAGGCCGATGCCAGCTATGGGGAGAGCGGTGACATTGGCCACACCGGTGGCGGCACGGCTACCGGTGGTCAGGCGTTGCTGAACATCCTTGATGGGACGTCGCTGACAACGGCTGATATCGCCGTCACCGCTGCTGCCAGTCGCGGTTTCAGTGTGGGCAACAACAATTTCATTGGCGGTCTGGCGCAGTTTGCGGTTTCAGATGTGAACGGCGGGACAAGCGTCACCGCGCAATCGATTTCGGTTCAGGCTTCAGCCACTGCCGCAAACGGCGACATTGGCGGCAACGTGGACGGCGGAGCGGCGACCGGCGGTTTCGCCCAGTTGTTCACCACGGGCAACCCGGTCGTTTCCGGCACGCAGATCTTTGTTTCCGCCAATGCGATTGGCGGCGATGGTGACGGTGGAATCGGCGGGGCAGCGCTGGGCGGTCGTGCGAACCTCGACATGCAGAACGGCGGTTCCCTGCTGATTTCGAACAATGTGTTCGTGAACGCGGCGGCCACAGGCGGCGATGGCATCATCGGCGGCAACGCCACGGCATTGGACAATGGCGATGCCAACCCGCCCGCCGTCTTCGTGCGGCTTGGGCCCAACGTAGGCACCAATGATCAGGGCATCCAGTTGGTTGGCGGGCTGTTCCTCAACGCCAATGCCAATGCCGGCGATGGCACCACGGGTGCCGGCGGCGCGGCCCGCGGCGGCTTTGCGGTGCTGCGTGGACAATCGGGTGACATCAACGCCAGTCAGGTCGTTCTGCAGGCCGATGCGCGTGGTGGCTTCGGTGTTGGTGGCGGTGCGGCGCGATCGGGCCGGCTGTTCGGCGGCTTTGACAACGCCAATCTGACCACATCCAATCTGTTCCTGGGCGTGAACGCCAACGGCGGCAACGCTTCAGATGGTGGTCGCGGCGGTGATGCAACGGTTGGCCAAGTGTTTTTCCTGCTCTCCTCGCTCGAAAGCGGCCCGGGCACGACCGTCAACGCTGGTGCCGTACAGCTGCAGGCCGCCGCGCGCGGCGGCTCTGGTGGTGGCAGCAGCACAACCGTTGGCGGTGATGGCGGCGACGCGTTCGGTGTCGATCCCATTGCCACCGAACCGCAGCTCGCCATCGTTTCGCGGCCGGCGCGGTCCAGCTTCATTGCCAGCCAGATCATTGTTGATAACAGCGTTATCGGCGGCGAAGGCGGCAGCGGCCTTGGCATCACCAACGGCGGCAGCGGCGGCAATGCTGCAGGCGGCAATATCAATATCGGCACGGCCAGCGGCCCGGTCACGCCTCTCACCAACCGTTCCACCTTTGATTTCGGTGCTCTGTATTCCGTTGATGGCCGGGTGACAGGCGGTAACGGTGGCGGCATTGACGGCGATGGCCTCGGCGGTCGCGGTGGTGATGCCACGGGTGGCAGCGCCAGCTTGCTGGCGCGCGGCAGCGTGGTCACGGCCGGCGCGGTCAGCATTCTCACGTCCGCCTTTGGTGGCAATGGCGGTGGCGGCGGTAATGGCGATCTGGGCGGCGGCAACGCCATCGGTGGTGAAGCGCTGATCCTGGCAACCCCGCACTTCACGGCCGGCCTGCCGGTTGATGTGACCATCACCGGGCCTGTATCGCTGATTGCAACCGGCCAAGGGGGTAGTTCCAGTGCCGCCGCGGGGCAGGGCCAGGGCGGCGCGGCATCTGCGCGCCTGCAACGGCACGAAGCGGCCGGGGCCGCGGCCGTGACGGTTGTGGGCAGCATGTCCATCGCCAGCCTTTCGGCCGATGCCGGCGGGGTGGGCGGCACGGCGCAGGGCAGCGGCGCTGCAGGCGGTGCCGGCATTGGCGGCGCTGTGGACATCATTGCCGAAGGCGGCAGTTTCAATCTGAGCGGCGGTGCCCAGTTGACGGCGATTGGCCGAGGGACGAACGGCGCCACCGGCAACACGGGTCAGCAAGGCGGTGCTGGCGGCGCGGGCAGCGGCGGTTCGGTAAGCGTCACGGTGCGGCTCGGCGGTGTTCTCACCATGCCGTTTCTCAACGTCGAAGCGTCGGGCCGGGCTGGCCTTGGCGGCGACGGCGGCAGTGGGGCCAACGGCCTCGCCGCAGCCAACCCGCTGCCGCCCCAGCGCGACGGCAATGCCGGCGGCAATGGCCAGGCGGGCGGCATCGGCGGTGCCGGCGGCGAAGCGCTGGGCGGCAACATCACCATCGGCACGCCCGCCGCAAACAGCGGCGGCAGCATCACCATTCCAAGCTGGTCGCTTGTTGGCGAAGCGGTGGCCGGCCGTGGCGGCAACGGCGGCGTTGGCGGCGCGGGTGCCGATGGCGGTGCCGGCCTTGATGGCGATGCCATCTTCATCAACGGCGGCAATGGTGGCGCTGGCGGCAATGCCGGTGCTGGCGGTAATGCCGGTGCCGGCGGCAATGCCACGGGCGGCAGCCTGCTGATTGGCGCGGCGAGCAATGATCAGGGCACCGCCTGGAGCCTGAATGTGCCGTTGATCACCGCCAACATGGCGGTTTCGGCCGGCAGAAGTGGCGTGGGCGGCTCGCCTGGATCGGCCGGTCTGGGTGGTGCTGGTGGCGCTGCAGGGGTAACCCCCGGCGTGGCTGGTCAACCGGGGGCCAACGGCTTTTTCGGCCTCTTCGGCAATGAATCGATCGGTGGCATTGCCGCTGGCCCCAGCCTGCAGGTGTTGCTGTACAACGCCAATCTTACGGCGCCGGGGATCGATCTTTCGGCGGATGCATCCGGTGCGTTCAGCTCCAATGCCCAGGGCGGCGATGCCGAAGCCGGCGCTGCCGAGCTGGTTATTTCCGGCGGTACCACCAGCCTTGGTTATGTCCGCCTCAGCGCCATCGGTTCAGGCGGCGATTCGGTTTCGGGCACTGGCGGTGTCGGCCGCGGCGGCAACGTGACGTTCCGCGTGCTGGATAGCGCCGATGTCGCCCTGGGCGTGCGCATCGCGCCGCTGCAGTTGGTGGCCGATGGCTATGGCGGCGATGGCCTTGATGGCGGCTTTGGCGGCAGTGGCTTTGCCGGCAGCATTCTGGCGGAGGTGAGCAACGCCAACCTGCAGGTGAACGGCGATCTGGTAATGGTGGCCGAAGGCTTTACCGGCTTTGATGGCCTTTTTGCCACCGCGACGGGCGGCACGCTCGATCTGCGTTTTGGTGATGCGGGCATCCTTGGGGTGAACAACCAGCTGGTGCTGAGCGCCAACGCCACCGGTCCTGTCGCCAACGGTGGCCAGGTGACCGTTACCGGTGTGGGCAGCGGCATCCTTTCTGTTGGCGGTGATGCGCAATTCAGCGCCTCTGCCGAATTGATCAGCGGCCAGCCCGGGCTGCCGACTGTGGGTGGCACTATCACGATCATCACGGATGTTGATAACAGCTTCTTCGTCCTCGGTGATCTGAGCGCCAGCGCCTCGGTCAATTCCTTAAGCCTGGTGCCCAATGCCGAAATGGCGGGGGGCTCGTTCAGCTGGGATCATCGCGGCACGGCCAGTGTGGGCGGGATTCTGCAGGCCAACGCCGACGCGACTTTTGGCGACGGCGCCGGAGGCGAAGCCCTTGGCGGCAGCGTGGATATCACGGCACGCAGTGGCAGCCTGACCACCGGCGGACTCTCGCTATCGGCTTCAGCGGATGGCGGCTTCGTCAATGGCGGCACGCCAGCCGCATCAATTGGCGGCTCGGTGCTACTGATCGCCGAAGCAGGTGCAAGCCTGTCTTCTGTTGGTGGCAGTGTGAGTCTGGTCGTGAACGGCACGGGTTCCAGCAACGGCGATGGCGCTGGTGGCGACGGCTTGGCCGGCACGCTGAGCCTGGGTGTCGATGGCACACTGGAACTGGACATGGGCGGCAGCGGCACCTTCGTCGCCGAGACCATCGGTTTTGGTGGCGACAGCTTGAGCGGAGACTTGGCCGGCGACGGCTTTGGCGGCGGCATCGATTTTGTCGTCGGGCTTGGCGGCACGCTGAACATCATCAATTCGGCCACCCCGGTGATCGAACTGAACGCCAACGGCATTGGCGGCGACAGTATCACGCAAGGCGGTACCGGCCTCGGTGGCGCGATCTTCGTCATATCGGAAGGCACTCTCACCACGCCGGCGCTCACCTTGGCGGCGCGTGGCGAAGGGGGGCTTGGCCTGCCTAGCGGCAATGCCATTGGGGGCCGGGCCGAAGTGTCTGTCCTCGACGGCCTGACCACCATCGGCGGCGATCTGGTGCTGGACGGCAACGCCGTTGTGGCCGGCGGTTCGGTGGAAGGCGATGGCAGGGGTGGTTCGCTGGCCGTGGATGTTTCGGCCGGCACTCTGGACGTGGCGGGCAATCTGCAGATGTTGGCCAATGGTGATGGCACGGCCAACCTGGGTGGCATCATCGCGGTAAACGCCGGCGGCGGCCTGATCGATGTCGGCGGCAGCATCACGCTGCGCGCCAACAGTTTAAGCGACTCGGCGGACATCAACGCCGTGATCCAGGGCGGTCAGATCAACATCGACACGGGATCGCTGGGCGAAATCCGCAGCGCGCTGGGATTGTCTGCCGAAGCCTTGGGCACCGGGAGCACGCCACTATATGGCACCACGGCGCAGGGCGGCACCATCGGCATGCGATCGGCGGGCGTGGTGCAACTGGGTGGCTCGGGGCTGCAGATGCTGGCCAACGGCGGCTGGGTGCTGGGTACCGAAGGCGGCAACGGATCGGGCGGATCTGCGACAGTTCAGCTGATCGGCGGCAGTTTCGACACGACCAATCTGACTCTGGGTGCCACTGGGGTTTCCGGTGCCAATTCTGGCGGCGTTGGCGGCACCGCCACCGGCGGCACCGTGGCGTTCGAGATCGACAATGGCGCTGTGGCCACGGTGATCGGCACAGTGGGCATGAACAGCTTTGGCGACGCCAGCGGTGGCCTTGTTGGCGGGCAGGCCATCGGCGGCGGCCTGACAATCGCGGCGCGCAATGGCGGGCAGTTGCTGGGCAATGCCTTTTTCGATTCGATCACGGCGGGCACACGCGGCGGCAACGGCCTTGATGGCGATGGCGGCAGCGCGACGGGAGGTAGCCTGCTGATCCGGGCCGAATCCGGCGGCAGCCTTGCAATTGGCCGGCTACGCATCGGCGCCGTGACGTCAACGGGCGGCAATGGCGGTGGTGCCGGCAATGGCGGCGCTGCGATTTCGGGCATGGTCGAGATTTCGGCCGATGGCGGTGATATCGACATCGCCAACCTGCAAGACGCAGTGTCATCAGCCAATGGCGGTAATGCCCTGGGCACAGGCAATGGCGGCGAAGGGCGCGGTGGCACGGTCAGCATATTGGCCAGCAACGCCGGCCGGATTTCGATCCTGGCGACCGGGGGCACATTCGGCATCGGCCTTGGCAGTTCGGGCGTGGGCGGTAACGCGGCTTCGGGCCTTGGAGGCGTCGGCATAGGCGGCTTCGTGCAGGTAAATGCAGACACTGCCAGCCAGATCACGCTTGATGGCCGTGGTGCCTCGACGCCCCGGATCAACATGCGCGCGCGCGGCATTGGCGGCCAGGGCGGCACGGGCGGAAGCGGTTTTGGCGGGACGGTCGAGATCAGCGGCTTTGATGGCAGCGTTGTCACCATATTTGGCCCGACCGAGCTGTTTGCAGAAGCCTCCGGCGGCGTGGCCAGCAGCGGCGTGGGCGGCAATGCCCTGGGTGGTGTCGCCAGCCTGGAGATGTCCAGCGGCGCGACTGCCAACCTTGAAGGGCCGTTCATCTTCAATGCCAATGGCACGGCCGGTGCCGGCCTGACCGGGGGCGACGGCAACGGCGGCAGTGTGTTGATCGATGCGAGAAACGCCTCGAACATCAACGGCGGCGCCGCGATTGATCAATTCTATGCCGAAGGCTTTGGTGGTGCCGGCAGCAATGGCGCCGGCGGGATTGGGCAAGGCGGCGACGCCAACATACTTTCTCGCGGCGCAAGTAGCTTGGCGCTTGGCACGGTGAATCAGGCACGGGTGCGCGGCGTTGGCGGCAGCGGCGATGGCAGCGGCAATGGCGGCGAAGGCCTTGGTGGTCGCATCAGGATTGGCACGAGCGCGGCCAGCATGGGTGTCGGCACGGTCGCAAATCTGTCGGCCACCGGCGAAGGCGGCGCGGCGCTGGGCAGTGGCGTTGGCGGTCTTGGCCAGGGCGGCCAGTCGGAAGTGGAATCGCGCGACGGCGGCACGCTCACTATCATTGCCACTGCAGGCAGCGCCACCGGCTTTGGCATGACGGCGGCCGGTGTGGGCGGCAACGCGGCGGCCAATACCGGCGGTGAAGGGATTGGCGGTTTGGTCAGCGTGCTGGCGGAAGGCGCCAGCGTGCTGAATATCGATGGCCGCGCTGCCAGTGGGCCGCAGATCAGCTTGCGCGCGCCGGGCGTGGGTGGCCAGGGTGAAAGCGGCGGTGCCGCCACGGGCGGGCAAGTGCTGGTCTTCACGCGGCGCGATGCCGACATCACCCTGCTGGGCAATGCCGAACTGGTCGGCGAAGCCACTGGTGGCACGGCTACGCAGGGCAATGGCGGCGACGCATTCTCTGGCCAGGTGAATGTGCTGATGGATCGGGCGGAGGCGACGACGTCGATCACCACCGGGGATCTCACCATCCTGGCCGGTGCCACGGCGGGCAATGGTGCCGGCATTCTGGCCCGCGGCGGCACGGCTGATCGGGCGAATTTGCACCGCGTGTTTATCGGATCGAACACCAACCGCGGTACCATGACCATTGGCAACATCACGGCAACGATGACAGCCACGGGCGGGCGCGGCGGTGATGGCTTGACCAACGATGGCGGTGATGGCGGCGGCGCATCGGCCAGCGCTTTTGATCTGGGCTTCCGTGCCATGGTGCCCGGTGGACCGGATGCGGGCACCATCAGCACCGGAATTGTCACTGTCGATCTCAACGCATTTGGCGGCGACGGCGGGGCGGGCAGCACGGCCGATGGCGCCGGCGGCAATGGCGGTTTTGGTACGGCTGGTGAGGCGTTCATCACGGCCGTTGGCGGCACCTTGAGCATTGCGCCGGCATCGACCACACAGCCAGGGATATTGATCAATGGCAACGGTCGCGGCGGCGCCGGCGGCTTGGCCCTGATCGGCGGCAATGGTGGCACCGGTCGCGGCGGCAGCGTCAACATGGGCAGCTTTGCCAATCCGCAGGCTGGTGGCCAATTGGGCCGGTTTGAAAGCGGTCGCCAGCAGATCACGATGGATGGTTTTGGCGGTACCGGCGTGGTGGGCGGCGATGCCATCGCCAACGTCCTCGAACTGAGTTCGACTGCAGGCGCGTCGCAGATCAATGGCCGGATCATCTGGTCGGCCCAGACCTTTGGCGGTAATTCTGCCGATGGCATTGGCGGGCTGGCTGCGGGCGGCGGGTTCACCCTGGCCGGCAATGTCTCCATCACCGGCAGCGTGACGGTTGAGGGCGAAGCCCAGGGCGGCAGCGGCAGCACCGGTGGCGGGGAAGCGCGTGGCGGAAGCATCGGCTTGCGTGGCAATCTTGCGATCCAAGGCGGTTTCGAAGGCTTCATTGAAGCCGACGGCGGCAATGCGACGGTCAGTGGCACAGGTGGATTTGCCAGAGGTGGGCTTGCCCAGATTGAGGCAGCCAACGGCCAGAGTCTGGGAATTGCCGGCTTTGCAGAGATTTTTGCCGATACCCGAGGTGGCAGTGGCGCGACTGGCGGCGATGCCACGGGCGCTATCGTGAGGCTCACCACCCAGCTCGGCTCCTCCATCGATCTGGGCGGCGCGGATATTCGCGGCAATGCCAATGGTGGTGCTGGCGCCGCGCAAGGTCCGGCGCGCGCCGGCAATGCGAGCGGCGGCGATATCGTCGTCACGTCCAGCGGTTCGATCCGCGTGCGCAGCGATCTGTCGATCCAGCAATCGCGCACGGGCGGAACCTGGTTGAACGGCATTGGCGGCGGCGGTTCGGCCACTGGCGGCACCATGGCGATCCGCGCCATCGCCGATCCCAATCTGGGTGGCGGACTGATCACTGTGGATGGCGCGTTGTCGGTGGTGGCCAATGCCATTGGCGGCGACGTCGATCCCCAGGGGCAGGGCGCTGGTGGCAGCGCCATTGGTGCGAACCTGACCTTGAATGCGACGGCTGGCGCCGCCATCGATCTGGTTGGCGGCGCAGCGCTCGTCATGAATACGCGCGGCGGTTCAAGCGCCAGTGGTGCTGGCGGCGCCAGCACGGGCGCGCGTTTCGTCACCACGGTCAATGCCTCTACTGTCAATATCGGGGGCACCGGCCTTGACGTCATTGTTGACAGCCGCGGCGGAACCGGTCGCAACGGCGGCGCATCGCAGGGCGCAGCCTTTGATCTGTTTGTTGATAGCGGCGCACTCGTTATTGACGGGAACACCGCGATCAGGGCGGAAAGTGCCGGTGGCCTTGGTGCCCCGAGTGGTGGCTTGGGCGGCAGCGGCGGCAGCGCCGGTGGCGCCGATATCCGCTTGCAGCTAACCGGGCCGGACAACAACAGCCGCTTGCAGTTGTCAACTTCAGGCACTGTCGAGATCAATACGATTGCAAGAGGCGGCGCTGGCGGAGGGGGCGAGGGCGGCGGCGCTGGCGGTATGGCCACCGGGGGCAGCATCGAATTGGGTGCCATCGGCAGCACCGGCACAATTGCCTTGGGCGATCTTCAGGCCAGCGTCTTTGCCGAAGGCGGCACGGGCGGCAATGGCCTGGACGGCGGCAATGGCGGCTCGGCGCAAGGCGGGTCCTTGTTTGTCGGCATGGCCGGCAGCACGCAGGGCCCGGCGGGCGATTTCACCATGGCCAGCGCCGATCTCGACGCCAGCGCCCGAAGTGGCAATGGCGGCACCGGCCAGCAAACGCCGGGCGTCAGTGGTGACGCCACGGCTGGATCGGTCCAGTTGGCGGTTCGTGGAGCCAGTGGCAGCATTGCCGGCAATGTCGATCTGGCTGCCGGCGCCATTTCGCTTGGAACCGCGCGTGGCGGCGTGGTGGAATTGAGCAGCGAAGGCGGCGGCAGCGGCGTGGCCGGCGATTTTGCCATCGCCGGCAATGTGGTTGCCGAAACCCGCACCACCGGTGTCACCACCGAGGCGGGCGCGGTGCGCGTGTTCGCGCTGGATGGCAGCCGCCTCGCCATGGCGAGTTTGGAAACATCTGCCAACGGCACAACGCCGTCGGCTTCTCCCGAACGTGGCGGCTTGGTGGCTGATGTCGGATCGACCATTGCCATTGCCGGCAATGGCACTGTGGTGTCGCAGCAGAGCATTGGTCTGAATGATGGCGGCACCATCACGGTTGGCGGCACCTTGTTCGTCTCCTCGGGCGCGCTCGTGCGATCAGCGTTTGATGTGCCGTCGGCCGGGGCCATTGGCACGATTGCCGCGCAGGTACTGCAGGTGGCCGGGACGGCCGGCATCGATCTGGTTACCGGCACCACCGGCAGCGGCGATGTGTTCATCAGCAGTGCGGCCGGCCAGGTGCGCGTGACGGAAATTGATGCCAATCGCGATGTCACGCTCAATGGCGTGGCCGGCACCAGCTTCACCAGCGTGCGCGGCGATCGCAATGTTGGTGTGTTCAGTGATGTCGCCATCAACGGTGGCAGTGCGAGTGCCGGTGGCCGCCTGACAATAAGTTCCGACGGCGGCATTACCGTTGGCGCGCTGGATGCCGGTGTCGTCGATCCGTTCGCAGGCGTGACGCCCGACATCTATGTGCGGGCACTTGGCCCGATCACCACTGGTACCGTGCGCAGCGGCGGCGATGTCGGCCTGTTGGCGCAGGGCGCGTTGACCAGCGCTGCCATCACCAGCGGGCGCGATCTGGTGCTGCTGTCGGGTGGTACCATCACCACCGGCGCCCTCGCGACGCCCACCACCGGGCGCATCCGCATCGATGATTTCGCCCAGCGCAGCCTGATCACCTTCTCGGGCGGTGTGCCGGACTATACGGCGCTGTTTGCCGCTGCGGCCACGGCGCGGGCGGGCGACACCATCATCACCGGTAATCTGACAACCGGCTTGTTCGAGGCCCGCTCCACCGGCCTGCTGCGGGTGACCGGCACCATCAACGCCGCCATTGGCGCGCGGTTGGGCGTGGGCTCACTACAGATCGGTAGCACGGCGACCCAGGGCTTCCTTGACCTGTCGGCAGTGGACAGCCTGGTTCTGGCTGATCTGGCGGCACAGGGGCAGATCAGCCTTGCCAGCGATGGCAGCATCACGGCCGGCAACATCACCACCGGCCAGTCGCTGGTGCTGGCTGCCAACAGGACGGGCGCGACGCTCACCACCGGCAATGTGCGCGCCGATGGCGAAATCCGCCTGTCGTCCAACACGACGCTGACCACTGGCACCCTTTCGTCGGGCAATCGCATCTTCCTCACGGCGGGCGGCGCGATCCTGTCCGGCGCCATCGATGCCGGCACGGTCAATCCGCAGGCGGGTGCTTCGGGTGTGCTGTTTGCCACCTCGCCGGCCACCATCCGCACCGGGCCGATCAACGTGTCGGGCAGCGCCACGCTGTCGGGCGTGCTGGGCGTGACGACGGGCAATATCGCGGCGCCGGGCGGCATCGTTCTGCTCGATACCGGCGGCATCAATGCGGGCAACCTCAGCACATCGCCTAGCGGCTTTGTCTATATCGCAGCGCATGATCTGTTGCCGCAGATCAGCTTCGATCTAGCCGGCAATCCGCAATTTGCCGCGCTGCTGGCGAGCACGCCGATCCGGCTGGTGGGCGACATCAACGTGAACGATGTCAGCACCGGGCGCTTCATCGCGGCGGCCACGGGCAATTTCTTTGTCAACAATGCCACCGCTGCCACCAGCATGCTGGTGGATGTGGGCGGCACCGCCACGCTTGATTTCAACATCAACACGCCCAGCCTCACGGTCACGTCCAGCGATATCTTGCTGGATCCGCTGGCAACCGTTGGCGCGGCCGGCGGCAGCATCCTGTTCAACGTTGGCAGTGGATCCACCACGACCATCATTGGCGGCGCCAATGCGGCGCCGGTGGCAGGCACCTATCGCCTTTCGAACGGCGAATTCGGCGCGCTGCGGGCCAGCAGCATCACGGTGCGCAGCTTTGCTGGCGGCATGACGGTCGATCAGTTGGCGCTGCCGGCGATCGCGCCTGGCTCGGCCGCCAATCCGGGCGTGACGCTGCGGACGGACGGCACGCTGCGAGTGACGGGCGCTGTCACCATGACGCAAGCCGGGGCGGACAACCGCCTCAACCTCCTTTCCAATAGCCGCATCGAAGTGGTGCAGGGCAGCGGCAGTGTGCGGCTGGGGGCAGGCGTAGACACGCCGGCCGGCACACTGACCATCACGGCGCCGCGCCTCTGGGTGGCGAGCGACAGCCTGCTCACCCAGTTGGCCGGCACCACCTTGATTGGACAGGCCCGCATCGATGCCGTGAATGCTGCCGGCGCGCCGACTGTGGTGGGCGGATCGATCGGCGCTGGCACCATCCTGATCGGCACGGGCGAAGAAGTGCTGATCCAGAACAGTGGCAGCGATCAGCTGAAGGCCGGTTTCACCACCGGCACTGGCGGCCTGCGCATCCGCCGCGCATTCGAAGGCAACAACCCGATCAACGTGGTGATCAATGGCCGCATCCAGCGCGCCGACAACAGCTTTGCCACCAACCGCGACACGCTGGCGCTGGTTCAGCTGGATCCGGGGATCAGCCTGGTGACAGCCGGCAGCACGGTCAACGGCTGCCTGATCGTCAGCGCCAACTGCCCCGGCCTGTTGCCCGATGAAATTGTCCAGCCGGTGGTGACCATCGTCAACAACATCGAGGAATTGACGCCGGAACAGGAAGAGCAGCGCGAAGCCGCTCAGGCCGCGGCGGAGAAACTGCCCATCGTGTTGCTGCAGCGGTTGATTGATTTCAGCCCGCTGTTTGTCGATCCCGATGCCACCGATCCAGTAACCAGCGGCGGCAACCCCGCCCTGTGGATGGACCCGATGCCAAGAGGCGTACGTGCGCCGGGAGGGCTGAAGTGATGCGCCGGACCCTATCGCTGATGCTGCTGGCAAGCGCCATGGCCGCACCGCCGGCCATGGCGGCGGACAGTCTTTCGCTTACCGACAGTTTCCGCATCGGCACCGCAGGTGTGCTGTGCACGGCACAGAGCCAGGCGGCTGATCCGGCGCTGAAGGGCTTGTTCGATCGCGGCTATCGCATCATCTGCCGTGATGCAGCAGCGCCAGTGGGGAACCTCTATGCGCTGCGCGGCGGCGCGCCTGCCATGCCGGCCGGGTGCCCGATGCCGGCTGCCGCCACCGTTGCCGGCCTGCCCGGTGTGCAGGTGTCCCGCTGCACGATCGATGGGCTGGGCCATGTGCGCTATCAGGTGATGCGCGGGCGCACCCTGTTCGTGGCCGATGGCTTTGCCGGCTATGCCTCGGCGCTGGAACTGGGCCTGCAATCGCTGCTGGCCGATGCGCCGGTGGTGGGCACGGTGGAAGTCGCCGCGACCGAGGCCGGCGATCCGGTGGCCTTTGCCCGCCTGCAGGCCGGCAACCTGCAACCGAACGAGGCGCTGGCCGAAGCCTATACCCGCAACAATTCGGCCAGCTATGCCGAATCGGCGGAGTTCTTTGATCTGTTGGTGGAACGCAGCCGCCAGGGCGCGCCGGGCTTTACCCGCAGTGCCGAATATCTGACCAACCAGGGCCTGCAGCAATCCAATCTGCTGCAATTTGCCGATGCGGATCGCCTGTTCGCCCGGGCGGCTCAGGTGCTTGACGCAAGCGATCCGGTGGCGAGCCGGCTGCTGCGCAACCACAGGGCCCAGCATATGCTGAACCAGCGTCGCAACAAGGAGGCGCTGGAAATTCTGGCCCGTTCGGTCAGCGGCAATGTTGGCACCACAGATCTCAGCCGGCTCGCGGCAGGCTTCATCGACATGCCGCTGTCGCAGCGGCTCAACACCGATGATGCCGCCATGCGCGCGCTGGGTGCCGGCAGTGCCGCGCTCACCCCGGAAGAGCGGGTGGCGATCATGGATGCACAGGCCCAGTATTTGGGGGCGTCTGCCCGCGCCGGCTTGGGCGAACTGGCTGCGGCCGAAACCGCGCTGGCCGATGCCCAGGCCAAGCTGGCCCGGCTGCGCGGCGGCCGCGTGCTGTCGATCCTGTGGCTGCGCGCCGCTGTTGCCAACGAACTTGCGATCGTGGGCGAACGGCTGGGCAAACCGACAAATGCGCGGGCTGCGCTGGAACAGGCGGTGGCCCTGACGGAAGCACAATTCCCGCAAAGCGCTGCGCTGTTGGCCGCGCAAGCGCAGCTGGCCGGCCTGCTGGCCCGTCAGGGTGATGCCGCAGCCTCGGCAAGCTTGTTCCGGGCCATCATCAAGGCGGCGCCGGAAACACCGGGTGCCGGCCAGGTGCTCCGGCCGCTGATGGGCGCGTGGTTTGCCCAATTGGCTGAAAAGGGGGATGCCGCCGCTGCTGCCGATCTGTTCGACGCATCGCAGATACTGGTGCGCCCCGGCGTGGCGCAAACCCAGGCCGTGCTGGCGCGCGAATTGTCGGGTGGCAGTGACGAAGCCTCGGCGCTGTTCCGTTCGTCCATCACCCTTTCGCGTGATATCGTGCGCACCGAAGGCGACGTTGCGCGGCTGGCGCAGATCGAAGCGCCGACGGTGATCGAACAGGAACAGATTGCCGCCCTGCGCGCCAAGCTGGCCCAGTTGGGCCGCGATCAGACCGCTGTGCTGGCCAGGCTGGCCGAATTCCCGCGTTATCGCAGCATCAGCAACAGCACGGTCACGCTGGCCAGTCTGCAACAGGCGATGAAAGCCGATGAAGCCTATTACAAGCTGATCCTGCTGGGCGAGGAAGCCTATGGCATCACCATCGCTCAGGGCGGTGCCGCCGTGGTGAAGATTGGCGCCACCGCCGCCGAACTTGGCCAGATGGTGAAGGCCATTCGCGATTCGGTGGTGCTGTTCGAAAATGGCCGGCCCACCACCTATCCGTTCGACGTGCCGGCGGCGCGCCGGCTCTATGGCCTGCTCACTGGCCCGAGCGATGGTGCTGCGGCGCGCCTGGTGCTGGCCAGCCGGCATTTGGTGGTGGAACCCGATGGCGCCCTGCTGCAATTGCCGTTCAACCTGCTGGTCACCAATGATGACAAGCTGGCCGAGTACAAGGCCCGGCAGGATGATCCCAATGCCGATCCCTTCGATGCCCGTGGCATCGCCTGGCTGGGCCGTGACCGCATGATCTCAACCGCCACCTCGGCGCGGTCGTTGATGGATGTGCGTAACATCGCGGGCAGCCGGGCGGCGAATGCCTATCTGGGCCTGGGTGAAAATGCCGTGCCCGCCGGTGCCTTGCCGCCCAGCCTGCCGCCGGCGCCACCGCTGGCTCCGCCCGCGTCGCGCGGCGTTGTTGGCAAAGGGGGGGGCAGCAAATTGGCCCAGACCAGCAGTGTGCGCGGCGCCGGTGCCGATAGCGGCAGCGGTTTTGGCCTCGCGGCGCCAGCAACGCCGATCCCGGCCAACAGCCTGCCAGTGCGGAGCGATTGCGATTGGCCGCTGGTCGAATGGAGCCGGCCGATCTCGTCGGCCGAACTCAGGCTGGCGGCGGACCTGCTCAAGGCCGGCGGATCGAAGGTGACCACCGGTGCCGAATTCACCGATACCGCGCTGATGGAACGCCGTGATCTGAAGGATTATCGCGTCATCCATTTTGCTACCCACGGCCTCGTGACGGCACCGCGCCCGGAATGCCCGGCGCGCCCGGCGCTTCTGACCAGCTTTGGCGGGCCGCTGACCGATGGCCTGCTCAGCTTCCGCGACATCTTCGATCTCAGCCTGGATGCCGATACCATCATCCTGTCCGCCTGCGACACCGCAGGTGCCGCCACCGCTTCGGCCACGCGCGAGGCTGGCATTACCACCGGCGGCAATTTCGCCCTCGATGGCCTGGTGCGGGCCTTTGTGGGTGCTGGCGCGCGGGCGGTGATTGCCAGCCACTGGCCAGTGCCCGACAGTTTCGATGCGACGAAAACACTGATCACCGGGCTTTTCGCGGATGCCGGCGAGGTGAGCGTGGGTGAAGCCCTGCGCCGCAGCCAGGTGAAGATGATGGACGTCGCCGAAACCTCCCACCCTTATTACTGGTCGGGCTTTGCCATCATCGGGGATGCCGCCAAGCCGCTGATCAGCAGCCGGCCTGGCACGCGACCGGGCCGCTGAAGCTTCATGAAGGCCGGCCTTGCCAATCTGCAGCGGGCCATCGGCCTTGCCGGCCCGATGCGGTTGTTCGTCACCGGCCTGGTGCTGGTGCTGGCGTTGCTGGTTGCCCGTTACAGCTGGAACATGCCCTTTGCGCTGGCGGCAGAGCGCGGCCTGTATGACGTTCGGGTGGACCTGACGGCACCGCGCATCGATCAGGATGATCGCATCGTGCTGGTGGTGTTCACCGAAGAGACCCTTGCGGCCACCGGCAAGCGTTCCCCGCTCGATCGCACCATGCTGGCGCGCGCACTCACCAATCTCGACAAGCTGGGCCCGCGCGCCATCGGCGTCGACATCTTGATCGACCAGCCGCAACCGGAAGACCCGGTGCTTCGCCAAGCGCTGCTCGGCATGAAGACGCCGACATATTTCGGCTTTTCCAGCAATGCCGAGAACGGCGAGTTCGTGATGCCGTGGCAGGAAGCACATATGCGCGACTTTTTCGGCGGTGTTGCCAGCGCCCCGGTGCGCACCGCCAACATCCGGCTGGATGTGGACAGTGACAACACGTGGCGGCAATGGCCCAACCCGGCGCAGCGGCCGCCGAAGCTGCTGGTCAATGCCATCACGGGCGTGACTGGCTATGAACGCTATCGCGGCTCGGCGATGTTCCGAAAACCACAGCTCGCGGATCGGCCGGTGTTTGCGTCCCTGCCGGTGGATCTGTTCGGTGATCCCGATACCGCTGCTGCCCTGAAGGATGCCATAGCCGGCAAGATTGTGCTGGTCGGTGCCGATCTGCCGGAGGTTGACCGGTTCATCACGCCCTTCACCCGGATTTCCGGCACCACCACGCCGGGCGTGGAACTGCATGCCGTTTTGATCGCGCAGGCGCTGGATGGCCGCCGGTTGCAGCCGCTGTCGCCGGTCGTGTTGTGGGGGCTGGCGCTGCTGGCGGTGGTGTTGGGCAGCCTGACTGGAGGGCTGGACTTCGGTGCCCGCCTGCTGGTGCCATTTGCCGTGATTGGCATCGGTTTGCTGGGCTGGCTGCCTTATGGCCTGCAGGGGCAGGGCTTTGACACCTATGGCATGTCGTGCGCGGGGCTGGGCCTTGGCTGGCTG
>Ga0075157_10000682_pt1 | contig 24958 bp, 15 predicted proteins | sample JI81BgreenDNA_FD_70967 | JGI IMG/M metagenome (GOLD analysis project Ga0075157, IMG submission 70967) | Wastewater effluent complex algal communities from Wisconsin, to seasonally profile nutrient transformation and Carbon sequestration -... | ecosystem: Engineered > WWTP > Effluent > Algae...
TATGGGCCCACGCCTCACCCTGAAACTCCGTATCCACGCCCGCCATGATGCGCAGCAACGACGACTTACCGGCGCCGTTGGGACCGAGGACGCCGATCTTCGCGCCGGGATAGAACGACAACCAGATATCGTCGAGGATGATGCGCGAGGGCGGAACCACCTTGCGCAACGCCTTCATGACGTAGATGAACTGCGGTGCCATGGAACTCGTGACAAGAGAAGACAGCCCGCTGTCCCGATGACAGCGGTCACGGGCCGTAATCTAGGGACCGTTGGAAGCCGGGATTCAGCCGGTTTTCCCAAACCCGGAACGAAATATAGGGGTTTCCCGGGTGCAGATCATTCGCGTTTGGCCGATACTGTGAAAAATCAGCCATGTCGTCCGTACTCCCTGCTCCCGCGTCCGCCTCACCCGTGGTGACCCTGCTCTCGCGCCTGGCGCTCGCCATCGCGCGGCGTCGGTCGTACGGCGACGTGCACCCCATGGTGGCGCAGGCCGATGAAGCGCTCGCCGAGTCGCTGCTGGAGTACATCGAAGCCCAGTCGTCGTTCGCCATTGCGGTGGCCAATCGCGACCTGCTCGTCAACGGCGACGTCATGCCGGCTACCAGCATCGTGGTGCGCGACATCGCCACGCGCATGCATCTGCTCGGCATCGGCGCCATTCGCTTTCAGCGCGGCATCACCACGCCGTCGCTCTCGACGCTGATTGGCCTGCTGGCGCGCCGCCCAAGCGAAATTGGCGCGTCGCTCGCAATCCCCGACATGCAGGGGATCATCGTCGGACGACTCGACTACGAGCAACTGGGACTCGCCGACGAAGCCACGCTGCGCGCCGAGGGCGAATCGCTCTGGCGGGCGCTCGCGACCCGCGCGCAGGAACAGCTGCTGAACGGATCCGTCAGCGGTCTCGAGAGCGCGGCAACTGGTGGCGGGGACGTGTCCGCGTCCAGCAGCGGCAGCACCAGCAATACGCTGGCGTCGGTACTCGCCCGTGCGGCGCACAACCCCGCTGCGGCGGAAGCGGCGTTCGCAGCGCTGAGCGATCTCGCCGAGCGAGTCTCCATGACGCCGCGCACGGTGCGTGACACCGTGGGTGAGCAACTCGAAACGCTGTTTGCGTCGCTCGACGATGCACCACTCGTGGCGCTGCTGCGCGCCGCCCCGGTGGCCGCCCGCCTGCGCTTCTCCGGCACCATGATCGACGTGCTGCCGAGCCGGTCGATGATGCGTTGGCTCAGCATATCGGCACAGGCGAATGGCCGTGAGCTGTCGCCGCACATGCTGCGCATCATCACCAAGATGACGGCCCATCAGGGTGCGCGATCGACGGAAGCCGCCGACCAGTCGTTACGCGAAACCGTGCTTGAACTCGTGCAGGGGTGGGAGGTTACGGAGCCGAACCCGGAAGAGCATCACCAGCTGCTCGATACACTGGCCCAGTGGACGGCGCACGAAAGCAATCGAGCCGACGCGTCGGAGACGGTACATCTCGACCCCATCAGCCACGAAGCCATTCGGCTCGTGCAGATGGCCTGCGAAATCGACCAATTGTCTGGTGACGCGGCGCAGGCGGTGCGGTATCTGGCCGACCACGGGTTCACCACACAGCTGCTGGAGTGGGCGGAGCAGGCAGCCAGTGAGGAGACACGACAGCAGCTGCGCGCGCTGTCCATCACCCCGCAGGCGGTGTCGAACGTGTTGCTCGCCGCACCCTTTGATGCGGCGGCCGCCAAGCAGCTGCTCGATGCAGTTCCCGACGCCGCTGCCGCGTTGCTCATCGAACCACTCGAGCTGTGTGAATCGCGCACGGGACGGCGGCTGATCTTCGACAGACTGCACACGGCTGGTGCGGTGATTGAGCCGGCGCTGCGCGAACGACTCACCCATCCGCTGCCGTGGTACCTCGCGCGCAACCTGCTCGGCCTGTTGCGCGATATCGCGGCATCCCCACGTACGGCTGAAGGCGTCGATACCGGCGCGTCGTTACCGGTGGGGCCGCTGCTGCTGTTCCAGTCGCACGAGCACCCGCAGGTGCGCCGCGAAGCGGTTCGCGTGCTCGCCTTCGACAAAGCCACGCGCGTGGCCGCGTTGCGACGCGCCCTCGATGATGCAAGTGAGGAAGTGCGCCTGACCGCCATTGATGTGATTCTGGCGTTGCGTGATGTCGAGTTGCCGCGCGAGGTCATCGCCCGCCTGCTGGCGACGGCCGACCAGGATGCGCTCGACATGTCGGTGCGCGAGAAGGCGCTGCGCGCCGCCGCGACCAGCACGCACGCAGAGGTACGCGGCTGGCTGATCGCGCACTGCACGCGCCGCGGATTGCTCAAGGGGATCAAGCTGGCGCCGCTCACGCCACTGGTGCGCACGGGGCTGCAACTGCTGGCGTCGCGCTTCGCCGACCATGACGACGTCGCACCCGTCGTGGCCCTCGCCCGCAAGGACGGGCTGCTCGGCGGTACGAGCCGGGAGGCCAAGCGATGAGCATGCCGCTCGTAGTTGGCGTGGGCGAGCTGCTGCATGCCCTGGGACAGGCGCTGGCAGCCATGTCGCTGTACGGCGCTTCGCACCCGTCGCGCGCAGCCGCGCGTGAACGCGCGCACGGCAAGTTGCTGGCGGTGCTGGAAGAGCATGCGCCGCTACGGCTCACCTGCCTCGACGACGACGTCATTGCCGACCGCACGGTCATGCACGACTTCCATGGGTGGGATTGGGGGCGTCGACTGTCGTCTGGCGGTATTCAGCGCGTGGAGTTCGAGCACGCCCACATCGACGCACCCATGTTCGCGGCGTGGCTCGAACTGGTGCACGCGGCGGTCAGCGCTGGCGGTACGCCGGTCACGCAGGCGTCGAGCATCGGGCCCATTCGCTACGGTCCCGTTGGCCTGGCCGCCGACAGCAGCGGCGTCGCCGGCGCGGGAGGCGTCCAAGTTGGCGACGTGGACAACGACGTGGCCAATCTGCCCGTGGAGTTCGAAACACCGACGGCCATCGAACGTGACCCGGACCTGCTGCGCGATGAAGTGGACGCACTCGCCTGGGTGGAGAAGCGCGTGGCGGCCACCGACCGCATTCCGGTAGGCGAGGTCGAGGCGGTGGTGCGCGGCCTTTCCATGGCCATGCAGGCCGAGCACGGGTCGCTGCTGCCGCTCATCGCGCTCAAGAGCGCCGACGAGTACACCACGGTGCACGCCTGCAACGTGGCCATGCTGTCGATGGGACTGGCCGAACAGTTGGCGTTCAGTTCGCAGGATGTGCGGGCGATTGGCGTGGCCGCACTGCTGCACGACATCGGCAAGGTGCGGTTGCCGGAATCGCTACTCAACAAGCCCGCTGCGCTCACCGAAGCCGAGCGTGTCATCATGCGCACGCATACGGTGGAAGGGGCACGTCTTCTGGGTGAGCGAGGCTCGGGCTATGGCTTGGCGTCGATCGTGGCCTACGAGCACCATGTGTGGGCCAACGGTCAGGGCGGCTACCCGGACTTCACGTTTCCGCGCCAGCCGCACTACGTGACGCGACTGGTCCAGGTATGCGACGTGTACGACGCCCTCAGCACGCAGCGCCCCTATCGGGCCGCCTGGCCCCGAGCGCGCACGCTGCATCATATGCGCCTGCAGGCAGGACGCGAACTCGATTACGACCTGCTGCTGGCGTTTTTCGACCTGCTCGACCGGGCGGAAAAGCGTCAGGTGCTGCCCTTCTAGCCTCGCGGCCCCTGGCTGTAACAACAACGCCAGACTCGAGCAGGGAACGCTGACCGCCCTCACGTCGTATTGTGGGGGATGGCCTTTCTCCAGATTGCCGACGTGTCGGCTCAGCTTTCCGGCAGCCCCGCTGCCGCCCTGCCCCTGCTCTTCGGGGCGGGCGTCCTCACGAGCCTGACGCCGTGTGTGTACCCCATGATCCCGATAACGGCGGCGATCGTTGGGGGCCAGTCATCATCGGAGCAGTCCGGAGCCACTACAGCGTCAAAGTGGCGTCCGATTGGGCTTTCGCTGGTGTACGTGGTTGGATTGGCGAGCGTCTACGCCGGGCTGGGTCTCCTGGCCGGTCTCACCGGCACCATGTTCGGCACCGTCTCGGCCAACCCGTGGGCGTACTTCACGATGGCGAACCTGCTCATGATCGCCGGACTCTCCATGCTCGACGTACTCCCGGTGCGGGTACCGTCGTCGCTCATGCAGCGCGCCGCCAACGCCGGCACCGGCGGGCGAGTGGCGGGCGCATTCGTCATGGGAGCCGCCTCGGGATTGGTCGCGGCCCCGTGTTCCGCCCCGGTCATGGCCGCCGTCCTCACGTGGGTCTCCACCACCGGCTCGGCGTGGCTCGGCTTCACCTACCTCTTCACCTTCTCCCTCGGCATGTGCACGCTGCTCGTGCTGGTGGGAGTATCAGCCGGCACACTGTCGCGATTGCCTCGCGCTGGTGCGTGGATGCTGACGGTAAAAAAGGGCTTTGCCTTCGTGATGATTGCGATGGCAGAGTACTATCTGGTGAAGATGGGACAGGTCTACTTCTAACTCAGCACCCATGATCAATATCCTCTCTTCGCTCCGCCGCGCCGTCGCCATCGTCGCCGTGGCCGCCGCCCCCGCTGCCGCTCAAGACCTGGGCATTGCCGTGGGTGAGATGGCTCCGGGTGGCCCGCTCGAAACACTCGCCGGCCAAACAGTCGACCTCGGCAGCTATCTCGGCAAAACACAGCCCACCGTCATCGAGTTCTGGGCCACCTGGTGCGGCAACTGCAAGCAGCTCGAGCCCGCCATGCGGGCCGCGCACGCCAAGTACGGGAAGTCCGTGCGCTTCGTCACGGTGGCCGTGTCCGTCAATCAGTCGGCGGAACGCGTAAAGGCATGGCAGGCGGCCAACAAGATGCCCGGCGAGCTCTTCTATGACCGCAAGGGCACGGTAAGTGGCGCCTACGACGTACCAGCTACCAGCTACGTCGTGGTGGCCGACAAGGCCGGCAAGATCGTGTACACGGGCGTTGGCGGTACCCAAAACCTCGACGCCGCCATCAAAAAGGCTATGTAACACTCGGCAGGAATGTAACAGACGGAAACACAGCCATTGAAAACGGCTGTAACGCGTTACATTCTTAGGAGATCGGAAACCCAGTCCGAACTCGCGAAACCGGTTGGTGACGGTCCGCGGGTTTCCCGCCTCCAGCCATCCGAGATCCGCGTGAGCAGTCGCCCTACGCCCACCATCCGCGACGTCGCCAAAGCCGCTGGCGTGTCCATCGCCACCGTGTCCCGCGTGCTCAACGACGCGGCGCGTGTCACCGAAGACACCCGCGACCGCGTGCGCACCGTGGTCGACAAGATGGGCTACGCCCCGCATGGGGGGACCCGCAGTGTGGCCGTGCGGCGCACACGCACGTTGGGCGTTCTGCTTCCGGAGCTGTACGGCGAGTTCTTCTCCGAGTTCATTCGCGGTATCGATGAGACCGCCAAGAAGCATGGGTTCCTTACGCTCGTTACCAGCGCGCGCCGCGAGGCGCACGAAATCGCGGCGGCGGTGAGCAACATGCGCGGGCGCGTCGACGGCTTCCTCGCAGTGTCGCCGTCGGTGGCAGCCCGCGCGACGTTGGCGGAAGTAGCCGAGCGCTACCCTACGGTGTTGGTAGGGGCGGGGAGCGATGTGGGTGCGTTCGCGGCGCTGTCGGTGAACAACTTTCAGGGCGCCGCGGCCATGATGAAGCACCTGTTGTCGCTCGGCCATCGCCGCATCGTGTTCCTCAAAGGCCCGGCTGGGCAGGTGGATGCCGGCGAGCGCCTGCACGCGGTCCGCGAAGTAGCCAACTGGTACGACGACTGCGAGCTCATTGAGCTCGCCGGCGACTTCCGCATGGATACGGCCTACGACGCGGTAACGCAGCTGCTGCAGTCGGGCGTTCGCCCCGACGCCATCTTTGCCGCGAACGACACCATGGCCATTGGTGCGATCTCGGCGGTGCGCGACGCCGATCTGCGCGTACCCGATGACATCGCCGTAACGGGCTTCGACGACACGCCCATGACGCGTTACCTGTCGCCGCCCCTGACCACGGTGCGCATGCCCATTTACGCGTTGGGTGAGCGCGCGGCGCTGCGCCTCATCGAGACGCTGCGCGGCGGCGGTACGGCGGTGCCCGCCAATCACGAAATCCTGCCCGCGCAACTCATCATCCGGTCCAGCTGCGGTGCTGCGCGCAAGATGATGGAAGCGGTGGGCTGAGTTCGGTGCGGCGTCGGGATCGTTAACGGCAGACGGCGGGAACCACAGACGGGGGACGGCTGGGGTTCGGTAGAACCGTTCGGGGGCGGCCGCTTTGCGGCGCCCCCGATTTCCTTATCCCGGCAGTCTGCCGACTGTGGTTCCTGCGGTCTGCCGTCTGCTGCTGAACCAACTCGCCGCTCGCACCGACAGCTGAGTTGTATCGACTCGGTCCCAAGTGCCCGCCTGTGTTGACTCGCCGCACACGCACGTGAACGTTCCGGCATGACCTCGTCTCGCTTTCGCCACGTCGCCGCCGGCCTGATGTCGGCGACGCTGCTTTCTCAGCTGGTCGCCTGTGTGCGGCCCGGTTCCACCACCGCCGCCCTCGCCCCCATCGCACCCGCAGCGCGTCCGGAAATCATTGGCCATCGCGGCGCAGCCGGCCTTGCCCCCGAGAATACGCTCGCCGCCTTCGCGCGAGCCTGCGCCGTGGGCGTCGACGGTATCGAACTCGACGTGCACCTGAGCAGCGATGACCAGATCGTGGTGCATCACGATTACTCGCTGCACCCGGATCTTACGCGCGACAGTGCGGGAGCATACAGCATTCGCGATCCGCGTCCGTTGCTGTTGGCCATGCCGCTGACTCAAATCCGGCAGTTCGATGTCGGACGCCTTCGTCCGGGCAGCGACTATGCGAAGCGACACCCTGAACAGCAGCCGGCCGACGGCGCTCGCATTCCCACGCTGGACGAGGTGATCACCTTGTTCGTGCGGGAGTGTGCGCCGCCCACGCGACTCGTGGTGGAGATCAAGACCGATCCCACGCAACCAACGGTGAGCGCTGCTCCGGAACGTCTGGTACAGCGAACGGTCGACGCGTTGCGAGCGCGCGGCGTGGCCACACGCACGCAGATCATTGCGTTCGACTGGCGGGCAATTCGCGCCGTGCACCAGGTGGCCCCCGACTTTCCCACGAGTGTGCTCACAGGCGAAGGGCGCACCGAACGGGACTGGAACACCGTGCAGGTTGCGCGCAACGGCGCATCCCCATGGATGGCCGGTCTCGATGTCGACAGCTTTGGCGGTTCGGTGCCGCGAGCCATTCGCGAAATCGGCGGCCGTAATTGGTCGCCAAACGCCGCCAGTGTGACGCGTGAACGCGTCGAAGACGCGCATCGTCTCGGTGTGCGAGTCTACCCGTGGACGGTGAACGACACCACCGAGATGAAACGCCTGCTCGATCTTGGCGTGGATGGTATCACCACCGACCGCCCCGACCTGCTGCGCACCGTCCTCTTGCGGCGCTGACCGGCTACTTGAAGCGGGGCGCGACCTTGGCGTCGTAACTCTTGCTTTCGCGCGGCAGGACCGTGTCGACGCGCACCGTACTGAGTGCCGCGCGCGGCGCCCGGTCTACCAACGACATGGCGCAGCCGCGATCGCTGGACTCCAACACTCCGAACTCGGCCAGATCTCGCTCTACGGCGGCCGTATCGAGGCAGCGCGAGTACGCACCAAATGCGCGCTCGGCCCGTGGCTCCCACGACAGGGGCCACTCCGCTATGCGCGGTCGTTGCCACGGTACATGGACCAGTGAAATCACTCGGCGTCCGGAGTCGCTGAGCACCGCCTCCACGACCGCTGGCGGCGGGCGCCGCGGCGGAGCCGCATGATGACGTAGGACACGCCGCGTCACCACGACACCGTCATTGAGCACCGGTGACTCGGTGGCCGAACCCGTCGAACGCAACGTCCAGTCCAGTAGGCGTTGGCCGAGTGTGCGTGACGCGAGCCCATCATCTGCGCTTCCCGCACGCCACTGCCAGACATACGTCTCGCCGGTTGCCGTTGTCGCGAGCACGGCGTTGCTGTCGGCGGGGAACTGCACCTCGAGCACACCACTGCGTGGTCCTTCCAACAACAGTGACCGCGGTGCGATTTGGGTGGAATCGAGTCGCACGATGCGCAGCCCGCGGCCACCGTGGTCGAGCGCGGCCCACGAACCGGTGGCGTCGATAGCACGCACGGCGGTAGCCGCCCCTGGTCGCGGCGTCCACGTACGGCTCCGGCGTTGGCCACGACCGTCCCAGTGGTGTATGGTCACATTCGATCCGCTCGTGATGGCCAGTCGCGCGCCACTCGGCGCCCACATGATGCTACTCGCCCTTTCCTTGGTCACAGGTACGGCAGACAGCGTAGCGACGGCAAGATCGACCACACTTACGCCGTCGCTACTGCGAAACGCGAGGTAGCGCCCATCGGCACTGAAGCCCCACGGTATTCCCACGCCTGACGTATCCACCGCGAACTCACGGCGTCCCTCGGCCGAGGGCATGCTTCGCAACTGCAATCGGCCACCGCGCAACTGCGTGGCAAGCCAGCGTCCCTGCGGGGCAAACCGTGCCGCGTACACGGAGTCTTCGGCCGCGGTGAGGTTGGCAGAATACGCACGTGAATTGACGTGCCACACCCGACACGGCGTTTCCATGGCGCACAAGAGCATGGCGTTACCGCTGTCGGACACGGCAGCCACTTCTTCGAACTGGGTCGTGTCGGCGGAACTGGTGTCGGCCCCATATCGTGAGTGCTCGGGGCGACCGAAACCGTTGACCGACACCACGTCGTGGGTGAGCGGCACCAGGCGAGCACTGCGGGCGGAGCTCTCGATCAGTACCGGCGGTGCCGTGTGGAACATGGTCAGATCGGTGTGCCACGTGCGAAGCTGGCCGCCCGACTCGAGCCGGAACAGATAGCCTTCGGTGGCCCGCAACTCCTGTAGTTCACCACCGCCGACTCGTCCGTGCAGGGAGACGGCGGTGCTCGAGTCGACACTCGACGTGAGCCGCACGTCGCCCTCGTCGGTGCCAGACAGAACCCAGGCGGAGCCAGGCACCGCGTAGGCGCGCGCGGCGTCAGCGTGACGAGTAGCCGATCGCATGATGCGCAGCGAATCATCGCTCACTACCGCGACGAGCCCGTCATCCAGTGTGAGCAACACTTCACCCGGAAGCCCCGACGGTCCCACCTGTATCACGCGGGCGCTATTTGCGAACTTGGTCTGGCGCGCGGTTGCAATTTCGTATCGCGTCAGTCCGCCATCGGCACTCAACGCGAGCACCGCGCTCCCATCGGAGACGAACTGCAGACTTGACACGAAGTTTTCGTCCATCCGGAACTTCGCGTCGAATCGACGTGCACGCAGATCGAGCAGCCCCACGTCGACAGCGAATGTAGACAGCGCAAATCGTGAGACCACCAGCTGATTGGCGTCGGTGGGATGCGTCGCGAATTCCGTGACATTCTGCATGGCGCGGATTCGACGTTCCGTCTGTCCAGGCGACCATAGAAACAGGTCGCCGTCGTAGGTGAGGATTGCCACGCGCGAACTGTCTGCGAGTAGCTGAGCGCGAGACATCGGGCTCCCCAGGTCGAGCACATGTGCCTTCGTCTCGCCTTTGGCGACGTGCCAATGCAACGTCCGACCGCTCCCCAACGAAATGAAGATGCTGCCAGCCGAAGGGGCGGCAATGGACACCGCCGTATCACCGGGAAAGTCGAGACGCGCCAGCGGCGCGTCGCGGCCGTCACTGGCGACGATTATCGCAAACCCCTCTCGCATGCCCAACACCACCTCATTCCCGTCGGCAATGGGCGTGAAGGCGGTAACCCCGGAGAACTCGGCGGCCGCTTGCGCCTTGTGTTCGAGACGGTCCAGGACGGCCAGCACCGAGTGGCCACCTATGCGATCGATGGGGATCTCGACGGCGAGTCGACCGGCGTAGGTCGGATCCGTGTCAATCAGCCGGTCGAGTGCCGCCAGCAGTCGGAGTTCGCGGCTGCGTGCAGCCGCCTCGGCCAAGCGCTGATTGAACAACATCACCGCCGCAAGCACGGCCACGGCCGCGAGGCCATAGGTCGCGCGCAAGCGCCAACGTCGGCGTCTGTTGCGCGCCAGATACCGCTGGACATCGGTCCAGGTAGCGGGCAACTCGTCGTCATAACGCGACGCCCACACGGCGTTCACGGCGCTCTGCTGAAACCGCTTCTTCTGCCGCCGCATCGCCAGCAGCGACAGTTCGTCGAACTCGCCGTTGTCACGCAGTCGTGCGGCCTTCTCGCACAACTCCGTGTACCACTTCACGAGCTCGCGCTCTTCGTCAATCCAGACCCGCAGTCGCTCCCACTGCCGAATGAGACTCTCGTGGGAGATGTCGTAGCGCGGATCGTCCGGTTTGCCGTCGGCCGATCCATACAGAAAATTGGTACCTTCGGCGCTCAGCAGATCGAGCAGCCGCTGGACGTCGGCCTCAGGGGCAGCGGCTACGGCGAACAGGTCACTGCGCCGCGTTGGCCGTCGCACTCGCCGTTCATGCAAGTCACTGCGCGTGAGCCGCTTGAACACCCGCCCCACCATCTCGGCATCGAACGAGGCAATGAGTGCATCGGCCTCGACCGAGAGCGCGCGCTGCAGCCCGCCCGCCTTCTGCAAGTGCGACTGATCGAGCGGCCCCGATGATCCGTCAGCCATCCACGTTTCCCACGTGCGATGCATGGCATGCTGCAGAATGGGCAGCATGTCCGATCGATCGCCCACGGCATTGAGTACGTAGTCCACCAAACGCGGCGCCACGCGCACCTGTTTGAGGCGCGCCGGCCCTTCAATCGTTTCGCGCAACTGCTTGCGCGTGAGACGCGGCACCAGATAGCCGGCGCGGTTGATCAGCTCGGGCAAGCCGGCAAACCGATCACAATCGCCGAGGAAGTCCGTGCGCATCGTGGAGATCACGTACGCCGGCAGTGACTGCTGACGGGAAAGCGACACCAGCAACGAGACATACGCCTGCGAATCACCACGCCGTCGCACGCGATCGGCGGCCCGCACATCGCTGATGATCGTGCCGGGGGCGTCGTCTTCATCGGAACCGGCGGCGGCACGAAACGTGAAGATCTCTTCGAACTGATCGGCGAGCACCAGCACATTGTCGTGCGGTCCGAGGCGGGTCGCCAACAGCGACAGCACCGCCGACTCGCCTTCGGAGCGAATGCGCTCGGCGAATGCCGCCTGCCCTGTTTCGTCCAGTGGCGTTCCCAGCGCTTTGTGCAACGCGCGCGCAAAATTCTCGAGCGGCGCGTCACCGGGCCTGGTCACCACCACCAGCCACCGGTCGCGATCAGCGACCATGAAGCCGCCCTGCAACGTGGGAATGACCCCCGAGAGCACCAGCGAAGACTTCCCGCTACCGGAGCTCCCCAGCACCGGCACGAAGCGGGTCTCACGCAGCAGATCGAGCAACGCGCGCGTCTGCTCTGTTCTCCCGAAAAAGTAGAGTGCGTCGTCGGCGAAGAACGGGCGAAACCCCACATATGGGTTTACGCGCACGCTGTGGTCGGGTGCCTGTACGATCATGAGGCGGCCAGTCCGTCGAGCACGAGGTCGAGCACCTTGGGCGAGTATCCGGACTCGTCACCGTACACGGCGGCGTAGTACGGGACACGCGGCAACGTCCCGCTGCCGGGAAGCCGCAACACGATCAGTCGCGTGGGCGGGTCGCGATCGACGGCCGCCTTCATGCCCTCGCGCAATCGCTGCAACACCCACGTGCCATCAACCTGGCCGGCCAATACGAGCATGAGCGGCACACTACGCACGGTTTGCTGGAATCGCAGCACCGGATCGAGCGCGACATCATCGGGTGTGGGGGGCAACACATAGCGAATGCCGCGTGCATCGAGATCGGCCAGCAGCCCGGCAGCGGCGTCACGATCGCGCCCATGCACATCCACGAACACCTGAGCGTCGTCGTCCAACGCTTCCTTGCTGAGCAGCCGATCCCGGTGCTCAATGATGTGCGCCAGCAGCGCGTCCTTGTCGCACTCGATCCACTCCATGCGCTCCGGCTCGCGCGGGCAGGTCGTGATCCGTTCGAGCAGGGTGTTGTAGTCGGGGTCGGCGCTGGTTTTGGGCGTGCCCTGCGGGAAAATCACCAACTGCGACTTGGCGCCCTCGAATCCGATATTGAATTGCTCAACGGCGTGATACTCCGCGCGACCGTCGATCTCGTTGCCTGGCTGTGGACCAAGAATGTGAAGAAAAAGGTCGCAGCATGCGGCGAGTTGCTCGAAGGTACGGTGATAGCCGTCCCATGGCAGTGGCCGAGCGGTTACCACCGTCATGCCGTTGCTGCGCATGTCGCGAATGGCGCGATCGACCCAATCACGCACCTTTCCCGAGGTGGTCGCCACGAAGACCACGAACGGTTCGTCGTCGGCCTCCCCCTCAGGTGCGAGCACCTCGATGGCATTCGCGTCGACCAGCGTCTTGAGCACGGGCAACGGGTCTACCCGCTCGCGATGAAACAGCGCGCCATCACGCGGGCGCAGGAACAGCACCGGCGTGGCCCACTCACCCGTGCCCTGCAGGAACACGGTTTTGCGCGCTTCGCTGACGGCGCTGTCGATTGGCAGCCCGTTCACGAGTCGCGTATAGAATTCACGCGAGAATTCGAGCGCCGTAGGGTCGGTCACCGGGAACTGCATGGCGATGACCGCCGGGATGCCTTCGCGTACCAGCCGCGTGGCCACACCGGCGAACGGGCTGCTGTTTGGTGATGTCCCGGTTTCCGCCCCTCGGCAGCTGTTGAGGAACACCAGCCTCAGTGGCGACTGATCCCCGAACAGCGCGCCAAGGCGTCGCGCATCAACCGGGTCGGCCATGCCATCGGCGCCCTCGAAGAGCAACACACCTTCATCGCCAACCAGATCGCCGTGACCCATGAAGTGCAACACGTGCGGCTGGTGTTCCTCGAGGGCTGTGCGCACCAGCGGCAGACGCCCCTGCACGAACCGGAAGCGCACCGACGGCAGCGTGCCCCACGCCTCGCGCATGCGCTGCTCTTCGGCCGCCAGGTCGAGCTTCGCCTGATTGGCGGGACTCGCAGCAATGGCGAGCACCTTGATGGGCGGCGTGAACGGCGCTGTGGGGTTGTCATCACCATCGAACGATCGAACCAGCGGCGAGCTGGTACTGATCACCAGTGGATTGTCATTCTCGGATGGCGCGAGCATTTCCCACGGCAGACTCATGATCTGCACCAGGGTCCCGGCTCCACTGTCCCCTTCCCCATCGGCGAAGCGCAAACGTAAACGCACGCCGGCGCTGCCACGCGCGCGCAACGTGCTGCGCGCCGAATCGAAGAGGGTGCGAATGCGACCGGTGAACAGCGCGTCGTACAGTTGCACACCGAACTTGCGCGGGGTCACCGGCGTCATCGTGCCGCTCGCCGGGCCGTCGAAATCGAACGAACCGCGGGCCGCAGCGGTTTGCTGATTCTCCGTACCCGCGCGCTTGATCACTTCCTGCGACAACATGGCGCGCAACGCCGGCAACTCCTCCGGTGCCACCGGCAGCACGAACCGCTCCGTTTCCGTTCGCCCCCCGAAGCGGGCATGTGCAGTGAACGTGCGCCCGTCCCGAGGAAAGAGCGAAATCTCGAACTCGTCGTAGTCCGTGGTGCCCGGCGCCGGATTGGTCACGCCGTAAGCCAACGGCCAAGGGCGTCCTGCACGGCCCGGCTTTCGAGATAGCTGAGGTGCGATACGCCGTCCGGGCCGGCCACCGTGAGCGTATCCTCAAAAGTCAGCGCGGCACCGAATACACTGGACACGCCGGTGAACAGATCGTGCTGCACCCCGAGATCGTTGCCAATCACGAAGCGTGCCGTGCGCATGGGAAGCGAGGTGAGCGCATCGACCGACGAGGCGACACCGAATACGCGCGTACCGGGTGCTACCCCCGGACACGCCTTGAGAAAGGCACTGCCGGGCTCCATACACTCGAGCCCGGGCAACGACGACACCATGGCCAGCGCCGCCTGCTGCACGAGCGGCCAGAGCAACGCGCCGGAACCGCCGGTCACTGCGCCCAGCAGCACATCTTTGAGTGCCTTGCCGGCCTTGGCGAGCCCCAACACTTCGGCGCCGATGCCCAGATACGGCGCCACCTTGGTGAAGAGCTTGAGCGCCTGCGGGTCGGCCAGCGGCGTCCCGTCGTTGGGCGTGCCGAGCAGCACGACACGCTCGGTGACCAACGAGCGAGTGCCCGGAGAAAGTGTATCGAACGCACCGGCCAATACGCGGGCCACCAGGCCGCCGCGAGACACGCCGATGATATCGGCGGTGATCGTCTGCGCCTCAGGCAACAGCCGCACCAGTGCTTCGGCGTTCTCTCGCGGATCATGTCCGAGCGTGGGATGATCGAAGGCGATAACCCGCCCGCCGTACGCAGCCTGCAGGCGCGCCCACGCCTCCGCCGACATGGCACTGAATGTGCCGCGGCTGGTAGCGAGCACTCCGTGCAGGACGAGCAGCACCTTACCGCTCGACAGCGTGGCCCAATCAGCAGCGGTAACCTCTGGCCACTCGTCGGTAAGCGTTGCCGGAACCCGACGCAGCGCATACGGACGTACCTGCGCTTCGATTTTGGTGGCTAGCGCCTCACCGATGGCGCCAGCCACCGGGTCGATGGCGCGCACCAGCAGTTCCTTGACCTGCGGGATGGCCAGTAGCGCACCGAGCGAGCGCGTGGTATCGGCGCTCGGCACCGCTGGCAGCGCAAAGTCGAACTCCGTCGGCGCAGCCGTACTGCGTGTAGCCGCAGCCGCAGGGGCTTCGGGATACAGGAACTGCGGCATCCCGTCGTTGCCAACCATGAGCAGCACGCGCGCGAATCCGTCGGGCACGGCCCCCAACCGCACGGTGTTCGGCGACGATGGTGTGGCCTGTCTGGTGTCGAGCGTCTGTCGCACCACAAAACCGGCGTTGTCGAGCACGCGATCGAGCTCCACCGGGATCGCCGGCTCGGCGTGTCGCCGCACCCGGAAGCGCACATCGATGGCGGTCCAGTCCACATCGGCCGGCTCATCGAAGTCGAAGGCGCTGCGGGTGGCCGTCGGCGGCTGCACCCCAAGTCGCTCGGCGAAGTAGCGGGCCATGGTGCTGCCACTCGAACGTACCGCTTCGTCGGCACACAGGAATCGGAAATCCACCGGCTGCTCGGTCACGAAGAGCCGCATGCTGGTCACCGCTTCGTCGAGCGCCTTGATGGCGCCATCGGCTTGCCATGGAAACTGCTCGGGCAATGCGTAGCCCTTGGCTGAATCCGGTGGCATGAACATCTGCAGCTGTCCGTCGGGCGGTATGGCGGTGTCCGCCGCCGCCGAATTGGGCGGATACAGCTGCTCGATCTTTCCCTCGAGTGTGAAGTCGATGAGCGTCACGTACACCGGCTTGCGGTGCCGGTTGTGTACGCGCAGTGCCCACGGCGTTTGCCGATGAATGACCACGGGCAATCCGTCGTTGCCCGGTGGCGCCACATTGTACGGCTCCTTGTGCCGTGCGGCCGTGAGTACTTCCACCGATACGGCACCGTCGCGCAGCGCGCTGCCTTGAGCGTCGTTGACCAACTGTTTGGTGAGCCACTGACGCGCAAGAATTCGACAGTTGCGGACCACCGCCTCGTGCTGATCGAGTGCCTTGAGCGGCGCCATGGGCAGTCCGTCAGCGGCCGTCAGGGCCCAGCGCCACGCCCCGGAAGCCGAGTCGGGCGGCCATGCACTCAGCATCAGGGCGTCAGGGTGCGGCTGCGCCGTCATTGCCAACGACGGCACGGCGGCGAGTACGTCGTGCAGGCGTGCGTGCGCGGCCTCGAGTTCGGCGCGCTGCGGTGACGCCAACGCCTCGGGCGAGAGCGGGGCCAGCAGCACCGGCCGTCGTTTCACCGAGTTCGGGTCGGGCATCACGACCACGCGCGCCGCCAACGGCAGTTCCGGCCACGCGGGGGCTGGGGCGTCGACGGCATCGGCCACCACGGCGTCGAGCTGCACCGTGCTGTCGGCGTTGCGAACGTGTGTTACTGTGCCGTGCGCCAAGGGGGGTGCCTCGTCCGCACTCATCGTACCCGGCGGATACACCGCGACACGCGCACCTTGCTGCACACCGAGTGATCGTCCACCTGCAAGTGTGAACGTACCATCGGCCGTGGGCAACGAGACGAGTCGGAGATACGACATGGGCACCCGTTCCGTCAGCCCGAACAGCTGACGATCGAACGCCCCCTCCATCTGCGGACGTTGCCGTCCACCGATCAGATCGTACACCTCGGTTGCTACCGGCTCGAAGAGATCGCGGTAGGTGGCCGTGGGTGACGCCTGCTGCAACTGCTGGTGCAGGTAGTACGAGAACGCCCCGTGATGTTCGAGCGACTGGTCCTCCTGTGGCAACCCGATTTCCGAGGCCAGTTCGGTGTCGCGACAGGCGGCGAGCAGCACGTACGGTGTGGAGGCCGACCGCGTACGCGCCACCACGGGTGCCGCGGAGCGCGTTGGGCGCGGACCGAGGTACGGTGGCAAGCCACGAACACCGGTCACCAGCGCTGACGAGGCGCCGCGTGTGATTGTGCCCGAGTGACAGGCGTCGACAATCACGGTCACGGCTTCCGTCTTCGCCGTCAACTGTTCGAGGTACCCACGCAGTTCGTCGTCGACGATGTCGAGGTTGAGTTCCGGGCGAGCGGCATCATGACAGGAATCGTGCGGCACCAGCGTATTGTCGAAACCGCTGGGCTCATCGCCATCGTCGTCACGCAGCTGCGAGCCGTGGCCGGCAAAAAAGAACACGACCACATCGCCCGTCTGCGTGTCATCAACGAGTTGCTGCAGCGCGGCGCGCATGCCCGCACCGGTAGCCTCGGTGGTGAGCAGCGTGCGACAGTGCGTGAACTCGTACCGTGTCTCGAGGAGACGCAACAAGTCACGCACATCGTTCTCACACCCCTGCAGGTCGGTGAAGTGCTGGTAACCGTTGATGCCGATGAGGAGCGCCCGACGGGTACTCATCACAACGAGGGGTGCGGGTCGTCGTTGACAAGCGGCTTGCTGCCAGGCTCGCGCGGCGCCGATACCACCGGCTTGGCCACCGGATCACGCGGACCGGATACCACCGGCTTGGCCACCGGATCACGCGGGCCCGATACCACCGGCTTCGCGACGGGGTCGCGCGGCGCCGACACCACCGGCTTCGCCACCGGATCACGCGGGCCCGATACCACCGGCTTCGCGACGGGGTCGCGCGGCGCCGACACCACCGGCTTCGCCACCGGATCACGCGGGGCAGACACCACGGGCTTTGCGACGGGATCGCGCGGCTGCGAGACCTGCGGTTTGTTGTCTGCGTTTTTCTTGGCACTCATCGTCGAGAATCCTCGGGAAAGACGGGGGGATCACCGCATTGGTGACCGGCGGGGAGGCACCGCTAACCCAACCTGCAGAACAAGGCGGCTGGCGTCCAATTAATTCCCATCAAGGCGGTCGAAAACGACAGTACGAGCTGTGGGCCGATCACTGCGGGGCGCGGCGCGCCTGCGCGCGCACCCCCTCGGCGGCGCGGCGAAAGAGCGGAAATACCACGGGGCCCGGCGTATCGAGCGTCGCCAACAGCTGAAGCGCCTGGGCAGTCTGTCCCTCGGCCACGTATAGACGCGCAAGCAGCAACCGTTCGAGACCGAAACCACTCACGGGATTCCAGGTCAGCAGGGCACCCGGCGGGAATGGTCGATCGAGCAGGGCCCGAAACTGTGCCCGCGCAGCCGTGCTGTCGCCGGCCGCGAGTGCGGCATGGGCGCGCGCCGCCATCGCGTAATAGGGAGGCAGTCCTGTATCCGCTTGCAGTACGGGCGCGCTGGCGGCGCCGCGGGCCGCGCTCACATGGCCGAGCTGAGCATGATACGCGGCCAGAATCCAGCATCGTTCAGCCGACGAACAGCGCGCGTTGTCCGCACCAAATCGCGCCGCGTCGGCAGCGGCCACGGCCATGGCACTACCGGCAAACGCCGAGTCCGCCGCTGCGGCAAACATGAGCAGCGAGGAGCCTCCTTCACCCCGTGCAACGGCGCGGTCGATTTCACTGATGGCCTCACGGTATCGCCCCTGTGCCGCCAGCAGGGCGAGCTCACCCATTTGCGCAGCCTGACGGCGCGCCGTCACATCGGTGTCGGGCACTCCCGTGCGCAGCGTATCCATAGTGCGCACGGCCGCGTACGCCGCCAGCGCGCACGGCTCGAGCAAGCGGCTGGCTCCCATGATGGCCGCAGCGGACAGCACCGAGAGCGGCGACCGCATGGCGGCTTCCCACCGCACCGCCCTCACGCCCTTACTTGCACAGTCCGCCACGAGCCGCACCGTTTCCGCTTGCGACGAGTCGGGGCGAGCCGCCAGGAAGCGATCGGTAAAAGCGCGGGCCCGTGTGGTGTCCCCACGTCGCCAGGCCATTTCGAGCGGATGCAGCAGGAGGTGCGTGGCCACCGTATCGCGTGCCCGCGCCTCGTCGAAGGCTCGCAGCGCCAGTGCTTCACGGGCACTGTCCGGCCCCACGAGATGGACATAACTCTCACCAAGCTGTGCCCACGCGGCGGTGAGGTCGGCGTCGAGCTTGAGGGCGCGTCGAAACGCGGCAACGGCCGAGTCGGGGCGTCCCTCAAGATACGCGAGATACCCGCGCGTGAACTCTGCGTATTGGGCCGGCATGGGCAGGTTCACGGCGCGACGCACCAGCTGCCGCGCTTCCTCTGGCCGGTGGTCGGCCGTGGCGGCCTGCGCGGCTCGAACGGCGGCCAACGCGAAGGCGCTGTCGATGCGCGTGGCTTCGCGGTAGTGAGCGAGCGCCTCCCCGGGCTGGGCACGCCGGAACGCAGCCTCGCCCGCGAGGAAGCTCGCCACGGCGCCCGGATCCCTATCCACCCATGCGCGCTCCAAATCGCGCGCATCGGTGCCGGGTACCAGCACCGGCAAGATCTGATTCACCGAGCGAATGGCAACTCGCCACAGATCGCGCTGCAAGCCGCTGGCGCGCGGGCGCACGGCCACCGAATCTCCTTGGACATCGACCAACTCGAGCAGCACATCACTCGAGTCACCGCGCGTCACGATGCGTCCGGCGAGGTACCACCGCGCTCCGGCCCGACGGGCGATGCGTCGCATGGTGTCATCACTCACGGCGCCACTTTCTGCACCCGCGCCACCCGTGGCCGCCGCGCCAAGCTCGCGCCAACCGTCTACCCAGCGCAGCGACTCGCGACGGTCGAGCGCACTGCCGATCAGTGTCGACACGTCCTCGCCGACGCGCGCCCCGTTCGCCCCGTCAGCACGCGCAATGAGTGGGAACCCGACCACGCGATGCGCATCGAGCGCTCGCACCCGATCGAACGTACCCCGCCACCACGCGATGGCGGCCACCATACCGACCACTCCGGCAACCGCTGCCCAGCGCACGCCGGCGGGCACAGGCCGCCTCGGTGCCACCGGCGCCGCGGCCGCGACTTCGGAGTCGGGCAGCAGCAGCGCGGGATCGCGCAACGCTTCCTGAAACGCGCGCGCATTCGGGTAGCGGTCGGCCGGCACCTTGGCTAGCGCCTTCGCCACGACTGACTCGAGCTTGCGCGTCACCGTGGGACGCACGACACGAATGCCGGGCATCGATTCCTGCAAGTGTCGCGCGCGAATCGCTTGCGCTGAAGTACCGGAGAACGGCGGACCACCGGCCAACATTTCGTAGATCACACAGCCGAGCGAATAGATGTCGCTGCGATGATCCACCCGATCGGCTGCGGCCTGCTCCGGGCTCATGTACTCGGAGGTCCCGATGGCGAGCCCGCTCGAAGTGAGCCGCTCATCGTTGCCTTCCATCGCCTTGGCGATACCGAAGTCGGCCAGCACGGCGCGCCCGCCGGAGAGCAGAATATTCGCCGGCTTGATGTCGCGGTGCGTGATGCCCATCTCGTGCGCGTGAGCGAGCGCATCAAGCAGTTCCTGCGCAATGGCGATCGTCTCTTCGAGCGGGATGTGTTGTTCCCGCTGCAGCCGCTGCGCCAGCGTTTCGCCCCGCACGAGCGGCATCGTGTAATACGGCTGCCCATCGACCTCACCAGTGTCGAGCAGGGGCACGATGCCGGGATGGCGCAGTGTCGACGTCACACGGATTTCCCGCATGAAGCGTTCTACACCCAGCAGGTCACCAAGAGACGGGTGCATGACCTTCACGGCCACGGCGCCATTGGTCTGGCGGTCGCGCGCCGCATAGACCGATGCCATGCCGCCGCGGCCGATTTCCTGCTCGATTTCGTAACGACCGGCCAGCAACTGGCCGACGACAACGGGCATGAAGAAGGGGAACGAGGGATCGGCGCGAATCGCGCGGCCTCAACGGGCGTATGCAACGCCGCTGATGGCAGGTGCCGACGCAATAGTCGCAGAGGGCGACCGGGCAGGCAAGGCTGCCCGGGAATACGCCTCCCCCGGTCGCTCAGCGAGAGGGGATCACTCCCGTGGTTTCGATGCTCGGCTGGAAATAACGTGCCGTGTAGTCGACGATGCGACCGCGATAGCCAACCTCGACCCCTTCAGCGGCGAGCAGTTCGGCCTGCGAGCGTCCCTGCGCATCGAACAGCACGCGCCCAATGGCACCACGATGGGCAAGCACCCGGTACCACGGCGAGGCCTCGCGCTCGCTCGCGTGGCGACGCGCGAGCAGATATGTGACATGATGCGCCGAGACGTGCAGAAACTGAGCGATCGCGTCGACGGTAGTGACCCGACCGACGGGGATGGCACGAACGACGCGCAGAATGTCGTCGTTGATGCGGGTGTACGAAGCCTTGATCGCGAGCGCGTTTCCGAACAGCGAATCGCGCGACGTGGAGATCATCGTGCTCATCGGACCTGTTTCAGCGTCAGATATGAGATTTGTGAGTGCGGCAGGCCGCCCCCCGGGATCGAGCGCGCGTATGGTAGGACGCCTTCAGGATCCCGGCAACAGGGAATTACGCGGTCCGTCCCGCATATCCCGCATTCCGTCTCACTTTTCGCCGTTTGTTACAACCAGATCGGTCGTACCGGAACGATGGTCACCAAGAAAAATTCACATGTCCGAGTGCGCTTGGTCCGACCGTTCCAACTCGTACAATCGTGTGCCGCCGCTATTTCAGCGCCAGCGCGTTGATGCGCTCGAGGAGTAACTGCTCGACTCGGCCGGAGCTTCGGCATACCAGACGGTCGTTGCTGGTGCCCTGCTGCACATCGCGCGCAGTCGCCTGAAAGAGCACCGCGACCGCCGTGCCTCCTGATGCATCGGCCTTGGTCGTCACCAGAATCGACATGAAGATGCGAAAGGAGGCAGCGTTGGGGCCGGTAATGCCCGACCCGCACGACACCAGCTCGGTCATGGGCCGCCCCATGAACTGCCGAGTGCGATAGAAATCGGTGTTCCCCGTTTGCCCGGCCGCGTTGTCGACGGTGATCGGGATGCTGAAATCCGCAAAGGCCTGGCGCACCGCCGTGCGCACCGTGGCCATGGGCCGGGGAATCGCCCCAGTCACCGAAACGGGGGCGTCGCTGTACATGGTTTGCGCCTCCGGCCCCTGAAAAATGGTGGCGGGGTGCTTGGCCGATTCTTCGATGACCGTGCCGGCGCTGGCGCAGCCTGCCATGAAAACGGCGGCCCCGACGACAAGAGCGGTGACCCGAATGCGGATGCGGCGCATGGAAGCTCCCGGAGCAAGAGAGAACGGAACGGCGCGGCGTGGCCGTTCGCGACGGATCAGGCTGATGGCGGCGTCAACACCTTGGCCGTCACCACCAGTTGACCAAGGTGACGCATGCCATGTTCGGCCGCGTGCACGATGCAGCCAAGCACAGTACTCGGTAGCTTCGCGCGACCAATCAGCCGTTCGTCAGCAAGCGTAGCGGGATCGATGCCGCGCAGCTCGTCGAGTCGCGACTCGATCTGCGACACCAACGCATCGAGCAGTGCGTCACGCGTATCGGCCACAAGCGGGTCGCCTTCTGCTTTGAGCGCAGCAAACTGCGCCTCGGTGAGCGGCGCACCGCGTGCATAGGTGAACAGCCGATCGAGCACGCCGGCCACGTGGCGCACGTGGAAGGCCATCGACGCCGCGCCGCCTGGTCGTTCGTTCCACGATTGCCATGGCAGCGGAGCCACCACGCTCGGAATTTCATCACGCAGTTGCAGTAGCATGTGCGCAACCGGCTGCAGCGCATCAGGCACGCCGGCCACGGGGCCGCGCTGCCACCATTCAGGAGATGAGGCCATGCTGAACGCTGCATGCGGACACGCTCCGTGGCAACACGGAGCGGCAAGATCGGCGGCAGACAGGTGCGCTCCGTGCCCTCCTCACATAGGTTGGGCCCCATGACGGAGCATTCGCGGGACGATCTGCACTCGGAGTTGACGGCCTTTGCGGGGTTTCTCGCAGGCCTGCCGTCGTTCGTGCGCCAGCGAATGACGGTTTCCCAAGCACTCAGCATTGTTCAGCAACGACTGGCCAACCGCGAAGTACAGCTGGGCGCGGCAATCGATCGCATCTTTGCGAATCCGCGCAGTCCGTATGGCGCGTTGCTTCGGCACGTCGGCTGCACGCAAGAGGACGCCCACGAACTCGTGGCGCGAGAGGGTGTCGAGGGAGCACTTTCAGCATTACGCGGTCGCGGTGTGTACGTATCGTTCGAAGAGTTCAAGGGACTGCAGCCCATCGTGCGTGGCAGCCTCTCCCTGACGCCGTCTCCGGCCGACTTCGACAACCCAACGGCCGGACGCTACTACAGCACCACCACGGGCGGCTCGACCGGTACGGGACGACGGGTTCGCCTCGACCTCGAACATTTTGCCGCGTTGCTGCCAGCGCGCATTGTCGTGCGTCATGTGCAGGGGCTCACTGGCATCCCGGCGGCAAGCTGGTCGGACTTGCCGCCCGGCGGCGGGCTCAAAGGGGTCCTCCTGCAGGCCGCTGCCGGCGAAGACGCGACGCACTGGTTCACCGCGCGTCTGCACGGAAAGGACGGCGCGGCGTGGCGCTTTCGCCTCGCAACCACAGCAACGTTGGCGGTAGCCCGACTGTCCGGTGCGCGGGTGCGCGCGCCGCAGTTCCTGCCATTCGAACGCGCCGTCGAACTCGCCCAATGGGCCGCCGGACAGGTCGCGCGTCACGGGTCGTGTACCATTCACGCGTCGGTGTCGCGCATCCTGCGCATCGCACTCGCGGCCGCCGAGCACGGCATTGATCTGCGTGGTACGATTCTGCGTGGTGGCGGCGAACCGCCCACCGACGCGAAGGTGGCGCACATTCGTGCCAGCGGCGCCACGTTCCATTCGAGCTACGCCTTCAGCGAAGTCGGAACCGTGGGTTCTTCCTGTTTGTCGCCTGAGGAGTGCAACGACCAGCACTTCATGCAGGACCACCTGGCACTGGTGCAGGCGGCGCGGCGTGTGCCCGGGTTCGATCTCGAGGTACCGGCGTTCTGCTTCACGAGTCTCCTGCCGAGTGCCCCCAAGTTGCTGTTCAACGTGGAATCAGACGACTACGGCACCATCTCACATCGCCGCTGCGGCTGCACATGGGAGCAGTTGGGCTTTGCCGTGCATCTCACCGGCATTCGCAGCTTTCGCAAGCTCACCGGCGAAGGGGTGACACTGGTCGGCAGTGATATGGAGCGCATTCTCGACACCGTATTGCCCGCCCGTTTTGGGGGGTCCGCCCTCGACTACCAGTTCGTCGAGGAAGAGGACGCGCAGGGGTTCACACGGTTGGTGCTGCGGGTTGCGCCGCACCTTGCGGTAACCGATGAGGGAGCCATCACGGAGTGCGTGCTCGAATCGCTTGAGCGCACGGGCGCCGCCGGAGCATTGGCGCGGTCAGCGTGGCGTCAGGCGGGTACGGTGCGAATCCGCCGCGAAGCGCCAACCATGACCACCCGAGGCAAGTTGTTGCCGCTCGATATCGGCGCCCGCTCGGTCCGTTCATGACCCGCGTGTCCCTCGCAAACATTGCACGATGGGCCTTGGCTGCCATCGGCGTTGTCCTGATCGCGGCCTGTTCCGGTGAACGCTCCAACCAGGCGTCGCCCGACGCGTTGACACCGCTGGCGAAGATCCGGGTGCGCATGTCACCGCATCTTTCATGGGCACCGGTATTCATCGCACTCGAGGAAGGGGATTTCCGGCGAGAAGGGCTCGACGTGGAGCTCGTGCCCACTATGCGCTCGGAGGAGTCGCTGGTGGCGCTCGTAACCGGCGATCTCGATGTCCGCCCGGGGCCACTCTCATCGGGGCTGTTGAGTGCCATTGCGCAGGGCGCGCCTATTCGCGTCGTAGCCGGCATGGGTGTACTCGACCCCGCAGGATGTACCTACTACGGCATCGTGGCGCGCCGCGATCTCGACACGACGGGCACGCCGGCGGTGCACCGCATTCGCGCCAGTGAAGACGGCGCGTCGCGCTATATCGTCGATCGCATGTTGGCCCAGCGCGGCCTGCCCTTGCCGTCGTTGGAAACCATCCGTCTGCCGGATGCCGTAGCCGCCGGTTCGCTTGGGAACGGTGCCATCGATCTGGCAGCCATTTCCGAGCCTGCCCTGCGACGCGTAAGCCTTGAGCACCCGTTGTGGCTGGTCGGCGAGCGCGCCGTGCCCAACTTCCAGTGGGCGGTCATCGCGTACAGTGAACGCCTTTGGAAGAGACAGCCGGACCTTGGCCATCGATTCATGCGGGCGTATCGCCGGGGGCTGATGCGCTATGCCGAGGGCAAGACGGCGCGCAACGTGGATATCGTGGCGCGCGCGACCAACGAAGATCCAGCCATCATCCGTGACGCCTGCTGGCTCACCATGCCAACCCACGCTCGCATCAC
>Ga0075157_10000695_pt1 | contig 24807 bp, 24 predicted proteins | sample JI81BgreenDNA_FD_70967 | JGI IMG/M metagenome (GOLD analysis project Ga0075157, IMG submission 70967) | Wastewater effluent complex algal communities from Wisconsin, to seasonally profile nutrient transformation and Carbon sequestration -... | ecosystem: Engineered > WWTP > Effluent > Algae...
TCGAAACATCTATGCAAATAACCAATATGAGGAACAACATCAACCACAATTTCGCCATCTGTAATCACTTCGAGCCTTAAAACACCATGTGTTGAGGGGTGTTGGGGACCCAAATTGATAATCATTTCTTCACTCTTGAGATTTTCTAATGAATATTTATTGGGTTCCGAAATGAGTAAATTATGTGAGTTGGTATGATGAGTCATAGTATTTATTTCAATAAAAAAGCATTGGATTTGCCAATGCTTTTCAATATTTAAAAGGGTAAATCGTCGCTTGGAGTACTTTCAATAGTAGGGGGGATGTATGGGGTTTCATCTGTATGATTACTCTGGTTGTGGTGTTCTGTATGTCCGCCACCACCCATAGAACCACCCAATAGGGTTAGATTTTGTCCAACTACTTCTGTAATATAACGAGTTTGTCCATCTTTCTCATAAGAACGACTCGATAATTTACCTTCTACATATACTTGTTTTCCTTTTTTTACATATTTTTCAATGACATCTACCACAGGACCCCAGAAAACGATATTATGCCACTCAGTTTTTTCTGTCGATTTTCCCTCTTTGTCTCTGTATTTTTCGGAAGTTGCTAGTGAAAAAGTTGCCTTTTTGCCACTCTCAAAGGTGATGATGTCTGGGTCTTTTCCTACATTTCCCACCAAAATTACTTTGTTTACGCCTGCCATATGGTTATTGATTTAATTCTAAAAACTTCCTAAATCTACCGAAAAATTTTATTCAAACAAATAATTTGCAATTAAAATTGGCTTTGGAAGCTCATGAGCCTCATCTCTATCAAAAAATTGTAACTCTTTGGAAAAACTTTGAAGAAGCTGAGTTTTTTGCAACTGTACGTGAAAAAATTTAATAAAAATTTTCTGATGGGTAAGCTGATGTTTATACACCTGAGATATTTTTCCGATAGTTATCTCTGGTTTTGCCCATGCAGTATCCATAAAATCATTCAAACTTTCAAGGGAATCTAACTCTGTTAAATGAAAATCATATAAATTCTGCCAAATATCTTTACCCAAACGTTTTTTCATAGCCACTTTTTCTTCATTTTCAAAAACGGTATAAGCAAAAAAGCGTTCTTTTACTTTTAATTTATTGATTTTAACGGGTAATTCTTGTTGTTTGCTGTGGTTGTAGGCATAACAATTTTCTCTCAAAGGGCAATACATACAATCAGGCTTTTGAGGCGAACATTGAATCGCTCCAAACTCCATAATTGCCTGATTATAAACATGACTTTTTTTGTCAGGTAACAAATCTTGGCTCAGTTTGCCAAACTCTTTTGCTCCTTTGGGGCTGGCTATATCCGTGAATATGCCAAAATAACGAGCCAAAACTCGATACACATTCCCATCAAGTACAGCCACTTTTTCTTCAAATGCAAAAGAAGCTATAGCTGCTGCTGTATATTTGCCTATCCCTTTGAGCTTTAACAACTCATCATAAGTTTTGGGAAACTGATTTTGATATTCTTGATGAATAATGTTGGCTGTATGGAGCATATTTTTAGCCCTTGAATAATAGCCCAAACCCTGCCAAAGCCTGAAAACTTCATCTTCGGGAGCATTTGCCAAATCTGCAACAGTGGGGTAGGTTTCTACAAAGCGTTCATAATAAGGCAAACCCTGTTTAACACGAGTTTGTTGCAAAATCACTTCTGAAAGCCATATATAATAAGGATTCTGTGTTGCTCGCCAAGGCAAATCTCGGTGGTGTGTTTCGTACCAATCAATAAGAATCTCTGCAAAATTCGTCATAAAAAGTTCTTTCTTCTCTAACTCATTTTACAACGAATGTGTTTTGGCTTCATTCCAATAAACATCCATTTCTGCAAGTGTCATTTCTGAGAGTTTTTTGCCATTTTCTTTGGCTTTCTTTTCAAGGTACTGAAAACGTTTCTGAAATTTCTGATTGGTACGTTCAAGAGCAGTTTCAGGGTTTATATCTACAAAACGAGCATAATTTACCAACGAAAACAGTAAATCTCCGAACTCAGCCTCAGCCTTTTGAGCATCAAAAGAGCTTGAAGGATTAAATTCTGCCTGAAATTCTTGCATTTCTTCTTCTACTTTTTGCCAAACTTGTTCTTTTTCTTCCCAATCGAAGCCTACAGCTCTGGCTTTTTCTTGCATACGCATGGCTTTAAGCAAAGCAGGTAAACTTTGGGGTACGCCCGAAAGAACAGATTTTTCTCCTTTATTTTCAGTCTGCTTAATTTGCTCCCAATTCTGTTTTACCTGTTCTTCATTTTCGACCTCTACGTTTCCATAAATATGTGGATGTCTGCGAATGAGCTTTTCGCAAAGAGAGTTAATTACGTCTGCAATATCAAAATGGGTTGTTTCGGAGGCAATACGGGCATAAAAAACAATATGGAGTAAAACATCTCCCAATTCTTTCTTGATTTCATCCATATCATTTTGCAAAATAGCATCAGAAAGCTCATGAACTTCCTCAATGCTCAAATGCCTGAGACTGTCAATAGTTTGTTTCATATCCCAAGGACACTTCTCCCTCAGTTCGTCCATAATATCAAGCAGTCGAGAAAAGGCTTGTAATTTATCTTCTTTGCTATTTTGGGGCATATTTTGATATTTTAAGTGTTATGAATGCCTGTGAACCATTTTGTAATCTGATTTACAATTCGAGGCAATACATCCAAATACAAAGTTATGTATAAACTCAATATCATCATCCAAATGATACTTAAATTAAACCAATAAGTATCAATAGATTGATGAAAAGCTTTTTTATTTGGTGCAAAAAAATGAGCAGAAATATCATGAGCATCTATATAAACACTATTGATAAGAGGCTCTATATGCGTTTTATGTGCAATAAGCTTTTTATCGCTATTGATATTTCTAGCAAGTAAAGAAACAGCATCATTATGATATAAAGGACGTAGTTCCTGATGTTTAGAATTTTCTCTCAAAAAACTATCTCTCTGACGCTGAGCATATTTTTGTCTATTTTGGTAATAAACCTTGATTTTTTTAAAAGCTTTCTCAGAATAGCCATAAACGGTTTGTTTATATTTAGGAATTGAAAAAGCATACAAATTAGGAATCTCCTTTTTATCAATATGTTCAAATTCTCGTTCCAATTCAGTCTTAATAATATTAAAATTTTGATAAGTAGTGGAAGGAGTATCTTTTGTTTCCTGAAGTATTTGTTTGAGTTTCTCTAAATAAAAAACCTTTTTATATTCTGCGGTAGCGATTATTTTATCATACTGATAAAGAGGTGATTGATATGAGTTGTCTCTAAACTGAGAAACGACCAAAGCTTCAAAAGCCCAGCGAGAAGCCAAAAGTTCAGAAAACCAAGGAATATGATCTGTAGGATTTGCTTTAAAATCGGGGTTTACTTTATCAAAACGGATAACAATACCACCCAATACCAACTGTGGAATCAATAATAATGGAATCAGGATATACACGGTAATCACAGACTTAAACGCCGAGGAAATATTCAGCCCTAATAGATTGGCAAAAGCCGAACACGAAAATAAAATAAGCCAATATTGCCAATACAAACCTTTAATTCCTAATATACTATTGCCAATCAGCACCAAAATAAAAGTTTGAATAGCCGAAATAAAAAAAAGAACACTTATTTTAGCTAAAAAGTAGCTGTTTTTACTTAGATGTAAGAATCGTTCACGCCTTAATACTTTTCTGTCGCTGATAATTTCTTCAGCACTACCTACTAAACCCGAAAAAATGGCAACAATAATAGCCATAAAAATATAAACAGGAATATTTTCATTTTCGTGAAATAAATACTTCCCTTTCTCAGCATCATAATATCGGTTTACATAAGAAAGTAAAAAAGCTAATAAGGGTGCTTGTAATAAATTAGCAATCCAATATTGTGTGTTGTTAAACTTGGTGAGAAGATCTCTCTTAAAAAAAATAATGCCTTGTTTTAAACGATTAGGTAAATGAAGTTTAATGGCTTTTCCATTTTGCTTTTTCTTTTCAATGAAATGGGCTTTGGTCTCTTTTTGATAAAGTTCATACCACTGTTGTGGCGATATTTTTCTGTTTTCTGTAAAACGTCCATACTCATTGACAATACGGGCTGCAATAATATCAAAAACTTGCTCAACATTGACATTGCCACACTCAAAACACTCACCTTGTTGCCTACTAATCTGATTAGCATGATGTTTGAAATACTGAATCATGTCAGCAGGGCTACCATAATAAATAGGATAGCCTCCTGTGTCTAAAATCAAGAATTTATCAAACATTTTAAATACTGAAGAAGAAGGCTGGTGAATCACCACAAAAACCAATTTACCCTCCAAAGCAAGCTCTTTGAGTAAATCCATGATATTCTCTGAATCTCTGGATGAAAGCCCAGATGTCGGTTCGTCTACGAATAATACAGAGGGTTTTCGGAGGAGTTCTAGCCCAATATTGAGTCTTTTGCGTTGCCCACCACTAATTTTACGATCCAAAGGCGAGCCAACTCGTAAATCTTGCACCTCTTGTAGCCCCAAACTATGAAGAGTATGTTCTACAACCTCTATTATTTGTTGTTCTGTATAATTTCCCAAACACAATTTGGCAGCAAAATAAAGATTATCTCTAACACTTAAATTCTCGATAAGCAAGTCGTCCTGAGGTACATATCCAATAATTCCCTCAAGTTTCTCTTTATGAACATCTATCCCATTAATTAAAACTTCGCCTTTCTGGGGTTTTAAATTGCCATTGAGTATTTCAAGTAATGTAGATTTTCCTGCACCACTCTCACCCATAATGCCAAAAAGCTTTCCTGAAGTTTCTTGAATATTAACATTCCTGACTCCACTCTTTTTTCCTGAAAATAAATAACTGATATGATTTGCCTCAAAAGTGATATTTTCCAGAGATTTATCTTTTCTGAAAATACTTACAATATCACTGTAATAAATAGGGTCAATTTTACCACCACGCACCACACTCCCAGGCGAAAAAATATGGATAGCATTTGGCTTTAAAATTAAACCATTCAGATAAAAATCTTGGTCTCCAACATATTTGAGCAGATATGTCTCTAAACTGACAACTCTAAGAATGACAAAAAAACCTGATAAGTAAATTTGTTGGAGATGGTACTGATGATGAACGTCTTCGAAAGGAGTAATATAAAGCGTATTTTCTAAAAAAGATTTGTCTATTCTCGTTAAATTTACAAAATGAAGAATGTTCTCTAGTTCTTGCCTTTGTATATTGAAAATAGAAGCAATTGTATTGATAAACTCTAATTCTGTATCTGTAATGACATTATCAGCAGCAATAAGCTCTAAAAGACGTGTAATAACAATGATTTTTTGTTGTTGGGTCAGCTCCTGATTGATATGTGTACAAATTACAAGCATTCTTGAAGAAACTCGCATGCTTGTGAGCTTCTGACCCTGTTCATCTACTTCTACAGTACGTAGTTTTGCATATTCCTCAAAAATAAGCAGGTATTTTTGAGAAAGTTCTAAATTAAGGTGTTCCTTTAAAAAGTTTTCTACAAGTAGCCTATATTGAGGACTAGTACCTTCTAAAGAGGCAGTAAGCCCAAACAATTGCATCAAGGCTTTGAGTATTTCTTCTGTCATAAATTCAGCTCACTATACACGCTTCGTGTTTAAAAAAACTTGTCTTTTAATATAGAAATTTCTTTGTTTGCAGAGGCTTTCTCATACAAAATTTTGTAAACAGCAGTTGTAATAGGCATATCTACCTGATATTTCTGATTGATTGCATAAATACTTTTTACAGCATAATAACCTTCAGCAATCATATTCATTTCCATTTGGGCAGACTTTACGCTATAACCTCTACCTATCATATTCCCAAAAGTTCTGTTTCTACTAAATTGCGAATACGATGTTACTAGCAAATCACCTAAATAGGCTGTATCTGTCAAATCTCTGTGTTGTGGGTAAATTTTATCTAAAAATGCTTTAATTTCTCGTAAAGAGTTGGTAACCAATACAGACTGGAAATTATCGCCATAGCCCAACCCATGACAAATACCACTTGCCAAAGCAATAATGTTTTTCATAACTGCACTATACTCCACACCATACATATCATCAAAGGCAGTAGCTTTGATATATCTACATGTAAGCATACTGGCAATATCCTTGGCTAATGCTATATTAGGCGAGGCAACTGTCAGATAGGATTGTCGTTCTAATGCAACTTCTTCAGCATGGCAAGGACCTCCAATAATAGCCATATCTAAAAAAGGAACACCTTTCTCCTGATTCATCAAGTCTGTTACCAAAAAATGCTTTTCGGGTATCATCCCTTTTACAGCAGAAATAACACGCTTTCCTACAAAATCTTCTGGCGTTAAATCTATCAATGCCTGTTCTGTGAATGCAGCAGGAACGGCAAGCAATATATAATCTGCATCTTGAATGGCTTGTTTGGCATCAATCCAAACTTTTACTTTTTCTTCATCTATATAAACATCACTCAAATAATTCGGATTGAGATGAAAACGTCTGATAAAGGCTGCTGTTTTGGAGTTTCGCATCCACCAGCTAATCTTGATATCTTGTTCTGTAAGAATTTTGACTAAGGCAGTAGCCCAACTACCACCTCCAAAAACAGCTATATGTGGTTTACTCATGTCTAATCGTATTTTATTCTACAAATTGCACGATTAAACACAATAAACCAAATTTTTTAGATTTATTTAATAAAATAATTCTAAAATTTGGAGATTTTGAAAAACTGTTTTACTTTTGCACTCCAGTTCGGGATGTAGTACAGCCAGGTAGTACACTCGTTTAGGGTGCGAGAGGTCGTCAGTTCGAATCTGGCCATCCCGACTTAGTTAAAAAAGAGCTATAAATTTAAGATTTGTAGCTCTTTATATTTTAAATCTTTCTTTTAAATAGTTTTAGAGAATTGATTTAAGTATTGCCACTATAATCAAAACCATAAATAAGGTAATTCCAATGTAACAAAGAATCATGATGTGTTTCTTTGTTAATCCAAATATTTTCAGGTTGAGTTGCTCTAAGTTTTTAAAATACAACAAGCAAAATATCATGCCCCCAAGAGCAATAAGATAATTACTGATTTCTGCAAATAGCTCTGCCATAATTTTTTATCTTTAGATTAGCAAGATTTATTTTTTAACATAAACATAAGAAAAAATAGAATAAATCTTTTTTTAAGCATAAATTTTGAGAGAAATATACCTAAATATTTTTTTATGAAAATCCTCAAAATAACGCTATTGCTACTGATTTTGGTAATGATGCCCTATCAGGTTTCTGCTGAACCTTTGTATATAGAGTTTGGAGAAATGATTTCAAAAACAAAAACAATCGTAATTGCTGAATATTTAGGAGCTACCTATCCCAATACGGAAATTATAGGGAGCTATCAACTGCTTGTAAAAGAGGTAATTTGGGGGAATATCAACGAAAAGATAATCACAGTAAAAAGAGCTCAGGGGGGCGTAGAATATAGTTTAAAGCCCAATACAATCTGTGTAGCTTTTATCAATCAGGATGGAGGCTTTGAATGGGTAGCTACACCTCATCAAAAAGATGCTGATATACAAGTATCTAGCTTGTATTTAAGAGGTTTCTACGACTATAATGCATATCTCATTTACCCTTCTCTTATTTCTGTACACCAAATCAAAGAATATTTACAAAAAGGCTCTATGAGCTATTATATAAAAGGGAATATTCATTTTTTTTCTTCGGAAGAGAAAAAAATGAAAGCAGGCAAAACCAGTTTTGACATAGAATATATTTATCAGCCTAAAAACAGTAAAAGCACCATCAAGGCAGAAAATTTGCCTATTAAAGATTTTCCTAAACAAGGAAATGCTTCTTTAGGAGCTTGGGAAGAGCCTGCTGTGAATATTGTCTATGAGCCGAATCTGATACGCCCTTTGAAGTTTGGAGGTAGAGTACAAACACTTAAAGATGGTAAAAATACTTTTGAAGCTATTTTTTATGTAGAAGAACTAGACGAAATTACCGAAAATATGTTTTTTGAATATCTCAATCACGAGGCTTATGGCTATTTGTACTACGAAGTGTTGGTGCAAACAGAAAAAGGAGAAAATTTTAAACTCATGTGTCAGGAGAATAAAGCAGGTGAAGAGTTAGTGGACTCTAAAGGTATACGTTATCGTTACAAGAGCTTTTCTGAGGATAAAATCATTTTTAATTATAAAGATGGGAAAGAATTAATTTTGGAATATATACCTTTAAATTTAACTCAAGAGAAGATGTTATACACCAGAGGTGTTTTAGGAAAATTTATCAGACAGTTAAAACTGAGTAGTCTGGCAGCAAAATTATACGAAAAAAAGGATGATAAAGAAGTACTTATTGGAAAATACACCTTAACTCTCAAAAGAACTCTTTTTGGACCAAACTTGAATTTTAAACCCAATAAAAAATAATAGAAAATCAACTCCTCACGTTAGTTAGTCAAAACTCAAAACATTTATTCCACTTAATCAATGTTCGGTTATGATTAAAAAACGTTTATCTACGTTAGCCATTGCTCTTTTTTGTAGTGCAAATATGGCATTTTCTCAAGGTCAGCTTACTTTACCTACTGAAGGAGGAAGTAAAAAAGCGATGGTTTCAGAATATATTGGTCTTACAGAAATTTCTGTGGCGTATGGTCGCCCTGCTGTACGTGGCAGAGAAGGAAAAGTCTGGGGCGATATAGTGCCTTTTGGCAATACCGACCAAGGTTTTGGAACAAGCAAATCTGCTCCGTGGCGTGCAGGAGCAAACGAAAACACAGTGATTTCCTTTTCTACTGATGTGAAAGTAGAAGGAAAGCCCCTCAAAGCAGGTAAATATGGGTTGTTTATGACAGTTGTATCAGAAAATGAGGTAATTGTCATTTTTTCTAAAAACGCTCAGGCTTGGGGAAGCTATTTCTATGACCCAGCCAACGATGCCCTTCAGGTAACTGTAAAACCCAAAAAAGTAGATGCCAGCAAAGAGTTTTTGGAATACGAATTCATGAACCAAACTCGAAATTCAGCAGATATTGTACTGGCTTGGGAAAAATGGCAGATTCCTTTCAAAATAGAAGTAGATGTAACAGGTACAGTTTTAGCATCTATTCGTGAAGAACTCAAAAGTAGTAAGGGGTTTGAATGGCAGTCGTGGAATCAGGCAGCTAGTTATTGTCTGCGTAATAATACCAACCTAGAAGAAGGCTTGATTTGGGCAGAAAACGCAATTTCCCTCAGAGGTACAGGCGAGAAAAACTTTACAACACTTTCTACAAAAGCCATGATTTTGGCGAAATTAGGCAAACAATCGGAAGCAGATGCCCTGATGAAAGAAGCTCTGCCAATGGGAGCTATGATGGAAGTACATGGCTATGGCAGACAACTAATAGCCCAGAAGAAATACAATGAGGCTTTGGAGGTATTTAAAATGAATGCCAAGAAAAACCCTACCAACTGGACACCCAGTTGGGGACTTGCCAGAGGCTACTCAGCAGTAGGGGACTTCAAAAATGCTCTCAAATATGCAGAACTGGCTCTTACCCAAAAGCCTGATGAACAAAACAAAAAGAATATTGAAAACTCAATTCCTAAATTAAAAGAGAAAAAAGATATTAATCAGTAACAAAATAACACTATCCAAATCATAAACCCATAAGATTTCACAAATCTTATGGGTTTTCTTATTTTATAAAAATATACTATTTCTAAACAATCATCCTAATTAGATGTTATAACATCAAATCCTTCTACATTTTTAATGTTTAATTATTATTTAAACTAGTTATGAACGCTTTAGAAACCGAAAAAATCATGATTTCGAGTAGTAAATTTTTAGAAGCTGTCTACTCCCCATCAGATAACTTTATTATCTGTACCACAAAATCGGAGTATATTCCGATGGAGGACTTCCAAAATCATTTCAACGCCATAGGAAGTTTCATCAAAAAGAATAAAACTGTTAAATTTATCTTTGATAAAACTTCTCTAAAAGTATTCCATCAGCCTTCTATGGAGTGGTATCATACAGTTTGGAAAAAGGAAATGGCAAACTACGGACTAAAATCGTATCGTAAAATACTGCCCAATCTGCAATACTTCAAGATGAGTGTAAAAATAGGAAAAGAACGTATTGTCAAAGAAAATCCTGATTTTAAATTTGAGGATTATGATATTCAATACTATGATACGCTCAAAGAAGCTATTTTATATTAAAAACATATCTTTGAGAGATTTCACAAAGTCGTTTCAACTTTTGAAACGACTTTGTATTTATGCTTTTTGCTGCTTATAAATACATTCTGGGTAATACCAAAAATAGGAAGAACCTTTTTCTACCAATTGCAGATATGAAATTCCGTAGCCATCCGTAAATGGAATCACATCATATTCAATTTCTACTTCTTCCTCAAAATTATCATCTGTTTCTACACTGAATTTAAGAAGAATTTTCCTTTCACTGATTCTTCTCCAGTCAATTTCTTGAAATTCCTCACCATGCATTCCCCAATATAAATCTATAGCTTTACCATTTTCTTTGAATTGGATGCCCATACCAAACACCATACTCAATCCACCATCCGAACCATAAGAAGTTGTCCAAACTCCAATGAGTTCATCTTCTGAAGGAGCAACAGAATGGTTGTAAATAGGTAAAACACTAGTATTTTGCTGTGGTTTAAATAAACTAAAAAACCAAGATAAAACAGATTTCATTTTTTTTCTTTAATTTTCCCTCTCGCAATTTGTTCTACAATACTGCTAAACAGAGGGTTTCGCCCCAATTGCCATTTGTTATCTCTATAAATTAACGTAAAATATTGTTTGAGTTCTCCAGTTTTCTGAAAACTGATACGCAGACTGTCATTTTCGTTGGGTTGATACTCAAAATCAAAAATATTGGATTGATTGAGCTGCTCCACAAGATTTTCAGGGCTAACACCATTGCCCAAATTGTTGGAAGGAGGCAGAATTTTTCCTACAAATTTCCCTTCTTTCAGCCCCGCCAACCGAGTGAGTACCCAGACATAATCGCTTTCTAAAAGCTCTTCTTCAGAGCCACACATACAAAAAACAAACTGATTGCCTTGATTACACATACTGAATGAAGTAAATTGATAGCATCAGCAATTTAATAAAATTTATCAAAATTGTACCGATAGAGGGACTCGAACCCTCAATTCCACGAAGGAGACAGGTTTTGAAGCTGCTGTGTCTTCCAATTCCACCATATCGGCAAATAGTACCCCAACTAGGACTCGAACCTAGAGAAAACAGTTTCTAAGGCTGCTACGTTTTCCAATTACGCCATTGGGGCATGTATTTTGTGCCAATAGAGGGACTCGAACCCTCACTTCCTTTCAAGGAAAACAGATTTTAAGTCTGTCATGTCTACCCATTCCAAACATATTGGCAAATAGTACCCCAACTGGGATTCGAACCCAGAGAAAACAGTTTCTAAGGCTGTTACGTTTTCCAATTACGCCATTGGGGCAGTATATAAATTGTACCAATAGAGAGACTCGAACTCTCATTCCACGAAGGAGGCAGTTTCTTAGGCTGCTGTGTCTTCCAATTCCACCATACTGGTATATCAAAAGTACCCCAACTGGGATTCGAACCCAGAAAAACAGTGTCTGAGACTGTTATGTTTGCCAATTACACCATTGGGGCATATATTTTGTACCGATAGAGGGACTCGAACCCTCAATTCCTTCAAGGAAAACAGATTTTAAGACTGCCGTGTCTTCCAATTCCACCATATCGGTATGAGTACCCTAACTGAGATTCGAACTCAGAAAAAACAGTTTCTTAGGCTGTTGCGTTTGCCAGTTACGCCATTAGGGTATAATTAATAATTGTACTTTTCTAATATTTTATTTTTAAATTAAACATACTTTTCCTGCCTCCAAAAATCTACAATTATGGAGTAAAATACGAAAACATAAATCCGAATATTGAAGCCATAGTAATACCAAATATGAGTAGCTACTTCACTGGTTTTGCTAAAGCCAAAGGCAATAAAAAAGCCCCTAAATTGCTTCAGGGGCTTTATATAAATATATAAATGATGCACAGTTACGCATACAGATAGCCCCCGCTACTCGATAAGAGTAAACCTAGCAGGCTGAGTAATGCGATATGTGTGTAGTTCTTTTTCATGTTACAAATGTAATACACGTTTTTATATTCTCCAAATTTTTGATAAAAATTTTTGCATTTTTTTTATAAATCTTTTAAAACTATGTCTAGAGATTCAATCCACTCACCAAATGTTTCACCTATACTCACCATTTCTTCAAAATCATGAATGCCACCCTCTTTATACATCAGACAAATTTTACCCGAAATCTTTTGTGTCTTTTTGCTCGGAGAAAGCTTGAGACCTACCCAAGCAATATCTGGATTAGAGGGTTCGTATAAAGCAATAATCAACAGATTGTTTTGTTTTTTGTTGGCAATAAAAAATTCACCAGCCATTTCGTAAGTGACGACGGGGCTGCCTTTGATATGCTGAGTTTGTTCGATAATTTCGTTTAGAGGCAGTAAACGTAAACCATCATACAAATAAGTATGAGGAGCAAAACCATTAAAAAGGAGATAAAGTTCCTTGAAATCATCTGGGAGGCTTAAGGTTAAGGTTTTTTCAAAGTCCTCAATTGCTTTAGGAGTTGCAGCAGGTAATAGTTGTGCAAATAAAGCAGGCTGTTCTTTTTCAATAGTTTGGTATAGTTCTTCAAATGGATTCATGGTGGTGTTGATTAGTACCCTAAAATACAAAAAATGAGAATTTCTTTGCGAAAATCCTGAAAATATTGATATTGTATTTCTCTAAATCAAATATCAATTTCTATGCAATTAGCTCAATTTGAAAAAATACTCTGGATTGCTGTAGGCATTATTGAAGCCATATTCCTTTTCTTACAATTTGCTGGTGGAGTGACTTTGCCTGTTTGGAATCTTATTATTATGGCTTTGGTGGCGTATGCAATCTACAACCGATTTAAAGGAAAACCTGTAAGCGAATCTGAAAGAAGCTCAGAATTGGGCGTATCAGGTATTATTGCTCTTATGAGTGGTTATTATTCCATTACAGGAGGCTTTTATTTCTTGAATGTGATAGAAACGGTATTAGCCATTGCCTTACTGGTAATTGGTTTTAAAAATATGGGACAAGGAGACAAAAAAGCTGAATAACTTAAAAGGCTCAGAAATGAGCCTTTTTTAATTTTTATGATTTCTTTTTACTGATGGCAATAACACATCTTAATTTATAAGTGTGTTCATTTTTATTGGGAGGTCATTTCACTTTTGGCATACCGAACAAAGTGAGGTATCTAAACACTTTTTTGTAGCTCAAATTCAGGCATTTCATCGTAGGTGCGTCCGTTTAATATTCTACCACTGGCTTTTTTATTTTTACCTCCCCATTGCTTGAAGAAAAATGCAACACCTGCATTTTCGCATTGTTCTTGTATATCCAAAACCCAATCGACTTTCATAGGTCGTGGATTATGCCCACTTTCTCCTCCAACAATAACCCAATCAATATTTTGTAAATCAAGATTATAAAGAGGACCTAATAATGGTTCTAACGAAAGAAATTTAACTTTTGCATTAGTTTGTCTTAATAAATCAATTCTTTGTTTTACTCTGCTATTTTCTACAGAAACACCCATCCATATATTATGTGTCCATTTTAATTCTTTATGAATTTCCAAAAGTCTATCAGCTCTTTTTGTTAAAACTTGAAAAACATGATTTGGGTTATCATTCATCACTTTAAAAACTTTTTGTATAAACTTTAAAGGAACATTTTTATGAAATAAATCACTCATAGAGTTTACAAAAACTACTTTAGACGATTTCCAAGTATAAGGTATATTTAATTGGTCTTCATGGATACGAACTTTAAAAGCATCTTTGTATTTTTCTATTCCCATTGCTTGTAAGCGTTTTGACATGATTTCTGCATAACAAAACTTACACCCTGTGGATATTTTGGTACATCCTGTTACTGGATTCCAAGTCATCTCTGTCCATTCTATACTTGATTGTGCCATAATTATATTATTTAAAAGTAACTATTATCTCATCTCCAAAAGTTCCTGATTTGGGAGGTCTGCCTTTACTATTTACAGCGTCTATAATGCCTTTATCATACATAGAACGCAAAACCTCTTTATAATTCTTTTTGATATATCTTGTATCTATGTTATCATTGTGATATATGTCAATCATAGTTAAAGTTTTACCAGAATATTTTTTTAATAATTTGTCTTTTAAATCATCAATTGGTTTAGATAGTTCAAATAATAATCCTTGTTTATTAGGTAAATTATCAGAAGGGTTATATTCAAATGAAGGTACTCCTTGTGTATTAGATGAACTTTCTTTAGCCATTATCTCTTTCATTATTTCATAGCCTTTAATGTCCTTGCTAACAAATATTAAATGATGACTAGTTCTTGTTCCATTTGTATTCTTAAAGCAAAAAGGAAGCACATACTTTGATCCATGTGTTTTTATTGCTTGGCAAAGCTCTTCAATAATATATTGTTCTCGTTCATGTGGCTTTAATAACTCTATATTACTCTTTAAACTTTCATATCTATCTTCTCCAAATAGAGAACAAATATGTTTTCTAACAGATTCATTATTTATTCCCATATTTATACGATTGTAGTTAAAGAAAAATATTGCATCACATCCCCAATCTTTTAATACAGAATTTACTAATTTTAATGATAAACCCTTGTAGCCCCAAGGATCAACAAAAAATAGTGTGGGAATAAAATTCATAGATTCAAATTCTTTTACTATAGATTCTCCAACTTCATTATTTTTAACAATAGGAGTATAGGTTAATGTATTAATATTGGGAATTTGTTTAATAGTTCTCTCTAATTCTTGAGAATTATTAGAATCTTTATCATTAAATAATGTTATCAATCTTTGTCTTAAATCAACATCTTTGATAGCATTTTCAAGAATCATTACAGGAGTAGATTTTGTACCATCATCATATCTACCAGGACCCGCAAATAAATCTATATAAGCTATTCTTTGATCATATTGAGGATATTTTTTCTGGGTATTTATTATGACTTTAGACCATGTTTCAAAGTATTTTGAAACTATAGTGGACTTTATAAGAGATTGTTCTTTTTGTTCTTCAAAGAATGATTCTGACATAAGTACAATATAATTTACTTGTTAGTTGAATTTTCCTCTCCAATTTACACACAAAAAAACTTCCACGCATCAGGGAATCCCTGATTTTTAGGGTGTGTAAGAAAAGTGTGCAAATAGTTTTGTAAAAATGCTAACAAGGATTTTAAAAAAGGTTTTTGTCTTTAAAAGAAGGCTTAAATAGGTGTAAGTTTTTAAAGAAATTTTTCTATTTCAATATTTAAAATTACTTTGTAAAATAAAGTATAAGCTCATAAAATCACTTTTTCGTTAAAAAAATAAAGTACCAGTTTAGCCAAACATTTCGTGTATCTGCTTGCGGTAGTCGTAAGTGTTTTGGGCTTCTTGTTGGGCTTTTTGGCTTATAGCTTGTCTTTTTTCAGGGTGTAAAATTACATCCATCAGGGCTTGAGCAAGAGATTGAGGGTTTTTGTTTTCAAAAAGCAGTCCGTTTTCTTGATGCTTGATAATCTGGGCTGTTCCGCCTGCATTTGCACCCACCACAGCCAATCTGCTTGCCATTGCCTCAAGGGTTACATAGCCATAGGTTTCATCAATAGAAGCCATTACAAAAATATCCAAAGCCTTAAAAGCATTTTGTATTTGTTTTTGGAACGGACGAATATACACATCTTCTTCTAAATGAAGTTCTTGCATAATACTTTTGAGGTATTGTAAATAGTTTCGTTTATCGCCCACGTTCTCTTCACCAATCATCACTACTTTGGCTTCAATGCCTTTGCCTTTCAGAATCGCCAACGCTCTAATGAGGTACTCTTGCCCTTTGGCAGGGTCAAATCTGCCAACAATGCCAATCAGTAAACTATTTTCGGGTAGTTGGAGTATTTTTCGGGCTTCCTGCTGGCTGGTTGTATTATTGATAAATAATTGTGTATCAATGCCAAATGGTATCACTTTTACTTTTTCGGGTTTAATGCGAGTACGCTGAAGCGTATTTTCTTTGAGCCAAGGCAATGGAGCAATCCAAGTGTCGAGAGCATTATAAAAAAATGTATGTAAAAAATCCTTTTTATCCACACCTATCTGCATTTGTTGTGGATAAACCAGTTTACATGGCAAACCAAATATTTTTTTTGTAAGAGCCAGTAAACCAATATCTTTGGAGTGTCCGATGAGGCAGGTTTCTATCTGGTATTTCTTAAAAAGTTTTTTGAGCTTGTACATAGCCAAAAGGTCGGCATATTTCCAAGATGTTGAAAATGAGATATATTCGAGTTGGTTTTCTTGGGCGTAGGCTTCTATTTTGCTATTGGGTGGGCAAAAAATAACAGGTGAATGCCCTTCCTGCTTCGACCACAAAGCAATTTTTCCCATAAAAAGCTCCAAACCTCCCCACGACAAACTATTGCAAATAATTCCGATTCTCATAAAACGTAGAAATTTGAAGCAAATTTAGAGGTCTATCCGAAAATTCCATAAAAATATAGTGTCTAATTGCTTAAAAAAGATAAGTTTGTATAAATAAACAATACAAATTAACTATGTCAGACTTTGTACATTTTACTTTTCATCAGGATTTCAATATATTTTTGGATAAAGTAAATAGAAATCAGACTTATACTTATTTTTTTGAAGAAAACTCAACTGTCAAAGATTCTATTGAAGTGCAGGGTGTCCCGCATACCGAAGTAGAGTGGGTGTTAGTTAATAAACAATCTGTAAATTTTAGTTACAGGCTTCAAAATGAAGATGTTGTAGAAGTTTTTTCGTATCATGCAGGGCTTCAAATGCCTTGTATTGTACGTCCTCCGTTATCCAATCTGGATTTTATGGTAGATTTCAATGTTCGAAAAATTACCAAATATCTCCGAATGCTTGGTTTCAGGACAGTAACAGACGAGGGCGTACCCGATGAAGAAATTGCTGCCATTGCCGAACGAGAAAATAAAATAGTGCTTACACGCGATATCGGGCTTCTGAAACGTAAAAACGTAACCTATGGTTATTTTTTAAGAAGCGAAGATGTTGAAAAACAAATTGCAGAAATTGTAAAAAGGTACGATTTATTGCCTAAAATAGCTCCGTTCTCTATATGCCTCACCTGTAATGGTGGTATTGGGCGTGTAGCCAAAGAAAGTATTTTAGAAGAATTGCCTATTTTAATCAGAGAAGAATACGATGAGTTTTTTCAGTGTAATGCTTGCCAAAAAGTATATTGGAAAGGCTCTCATTTCGATAATATGCGTAAAGTGATAGACTCTTTACAAGAACAAAACTAATAAACCTTTTATACCAAAGTTATGAGTACAAATCAGGAAACAATTAAAACTTTTTATGAGGCTTTTGCACGCAAAGACTCTGCTACTATGGCACAATGCTATCACGAAGAGGCTGTATTCAATGATGCAGCTTTTGTAAACCTCAATGCACAGCAGGTAAGAGCCATGTGGAAAATGCTGTGCGAGAGAGGAGCAGACCTTAAATTAGAGTATTCAGAAGTATCAGTAGAAGGAGATAAAGGCAAATGTCGTTGGGATGCTCATTATACATTTTCACAGACTCGCAGAAAAGTACACAATATTATTCATGCTGAGTTTGAGTTTAAAGATGGAAAAATAATCAAACATACAGACAATTTTGACTTTTATCGTTGGAGCAGACAAGCCCTCGGAATGACAGGTTTGTTGTTGGGCTGGACAGGTTTTCTCAAAAATAAAGTGCAACAAACTGCCAAGGCAAGCCTCGATAAATACATGAAACAATCATAAAACAAAAAAACCTCCTTAATAGGGGGTTTCTTTGGTCGCTTAATAAAACAACAATTCTGTTGTATAAACTTAACGTTTGAATACACAACTTTATTGTGCAACAATATTGCAAAAAGTATTTTTAATTTGCAACAAAGTTGCAATATTTTTTTTAAGCTTCTAATGCTTGAGCAATCGGTAATACTGGATTTCTTTTGAATGTAGAAAGTACAATCATAGATTGCATGTGATTGATTTCTTCAATCTCACTTACTTTTTCGAGCATGAGTTTTTGATAAGAAGGAATATCTTTGGCAGAAATTTTTAATAAAAAGTCTGCTGCACCTGTCATGTGATGACATTCTATCACATTATCAATTTCATTAATTTTCTTTACGAATGCCTCTATGACAGCCTTTTTATGACTGACCAAAGACACTTGTACATAAGTAGTTACGCCCAAACCAGCCTTTTCGGTATCCAAAACGGCATGATAACTTTTAATCAAACCAGAATTTTCTAATTTTTTTACACGTTCGAGTGTGGGAGCAGGCGACAGCCCAATTTCTTTGGCAAGTTGAGCATTGGTAATTTTAGAGTCTAATTGTAATTTTTCTAAAATCTGGAGATCAATTTCATCCAATTTTAAATACTTTTTGTCTGACATAGCTGTGAAGGTTTGATTTGAAATTTAATACTAAAATCGTTGCAAATTTGCAAAAATAATCTTTAAAAATAAACTTTTTTGAATAAAAATAAAATAAGATTTTGTTGTCTTTGCTTGTATGTCAATTTGGCAGATAAAAACTCTTGGCATATAGATTGTTAAAACAAATACAAAAATCTTTATACTCACTTTAAATTGATTGTTTAAAAATGGGAAAAATTATTGGAATCGACTTAGGGACTACCAATTCTTGTGTAGCAGTAATGGAAGGAAGTGAAGTGGTTGTAATCCCCAATAGCGAAGGTCGCCGTACAACACCTTCAATTGTAGCATTCTTAGAAAATGGGGAACGCAAAGTAGGGGATTCTGCTAAAAGACAGGCAGTTACAAATCCTAAGAAAACGATTATGTCTATTAAGCGTTTCATGGGTAAAAAATACTCAGAAGTAAGCAACGAACTCAGACACGTTTCTTATACAGTAGAACAAGGCACAAACGATACACCTCGTGTACGTATCGGTGACAGACTTTATACTCCTCAAGAACTTTCTGCCATGATTCTTCAGAAAATGAAATCAACAGCAGAAGATTATTTGGGTACAACTGTAACAGAGGCTGTTATCACAGTTCCAGCATATTTCAACGATGCTGAACGCCAAGCAACTAAAGAAGCTGGCTTGATTGCAGGTTTAGAAGTAAAACGTATCATCAACGAGCCTACAGCAGCAGCATTGGCTTATGGATTGGACAAACGTAATAAAGATGTAACCATTGCAGTATTTGACTTGGGTGGTGGTACATTCGATATTTCTGTATTAGAATTGGGTGATGGTGTATTTGAAGTAAAATCTACTAATGGTGATGTACACTTAGGTGGTGATGACTTTGACCAAAAAATCATTGACTGGTTGGCAGAAGAATTTACAAAAGAGCATCCAACCATTGATTTACGCAGAGATCCTATGGCTCTTCAGCGTTTGAAAGAAGCTGCTGAGAAAGCAAAAATAGAACTTTCTTCATCTCCTTCAACAGACATCAATTTGCCTTATATTATGCCTATTGATGGTGTTCCTCAACACTTAGTAAAATCTCTTTCAAGAGCTAAATTTGAGCAATTGGTAGATGATTTGGTACGCAGAACATTAGAGCCTTGTAAAAAAGCTATTCAAGATGCGGGCATTTCTGTAAGTGAAATAGACGAAGTAATCTTAGTAGGTGGTTCTACACGTATCCCTAAAATTCAGGAAGAAGTAGAGAAGTTTTTTGGTAAGAAACCTTCTAAAAACGTAAACCCTGATGAAGCAGTTGCAGTAGGTGCTGCTGTACAAGGTGCAGTTTTAAATAAAGAGGTAACAGACGTATTGTTATTGGATGTTACGCCTCTTGCTTTGGGTATCGAAACCTTGGGTGGTGTGTTTACTAAACTGATTGAAGCAAACACAACCATTCCTGCTAAAAAATCAGAGACATTCTCTACGGCTGAAGACAACCAAGCATCTGTGGTAATCCATGTATTGCAAGGTGAGAGACCACTAGCAAGCCAAAACCGTACAATTGGACGTTTCCATTTGGATGGTATCATGCCTGCCCCTCGTGGTATTCCTAAAGTAGAAGTTATTTTTGATATTGATGCAAACGGTATCTTAAACGTAACTGCTAAAGACCAAGCAACAGGAAAAGAACAAAAAATCCGTATTGAAGCTTCTTCAGGTCTTTCTAAAGAAGAAATTGAGAAGATGAAAAATGAAGCTAAAGCAAACGAAGCTGCTGATAAAGAAGAAAAAGATAAAATTGAAAAAGTAAATGCTGCTGATACCATGATTTTCCAAACTGAAAAACAGTTGAAAGAATATGGAGATAAGCTTTCTGCAAGTAGCAGAACAACAATTGAAGATGCTCTTGGAGCATTGCGTCAGGCTCATAGCAACAAAGATGTAGCGGGTATTGATGTAGCTTTAGAAAAATTAAATGCTGCTTGGCAACAAGCATCTACCGAAATGTACCAAAATACAGGAGATGCAGGAGCTAACACTGATACAAATGGATCTACAAATACAAATAAAGATTCTGATGTAACAGACGCTGAATTTGAAGAAGTAAAATAATTAAATCATAACACAAAATTTTTGTAGCTACACATAATTTATGTGTAGCTACTTTTTTAATTGCTCATACAATCACATTCAAATACCTGATCTGCAAATTCTTTGAGTTGTGGCATCTCTTTTCGAGATAAAGTTCTGCCTTGTCGAGCAATCAAATATAATAACACTAAAATAACGCTACCAAAGCCTACAATATAAAATCCCCACATTTCTTGCTCTATCATCCACTGAGAAACCCCAAGCATCAGACCAATAAAAATACTGGTGCTGACTACAATGCCTAGAAAAACAATCATTGTCCAAATTGTAGAAACAGGAGCTAACAAAACCCTGACCGAAGTGCTTTTATCCTGTAAATTTTCTTCTAAATTAATTTCCATGTGTGGAGTCCATAATCTGTGGAGATGTGCTGGAAACTTTATTTGAATGTGAAAATCTGTAAGCATCCCTGTAAAATGATGAGGATTGTTTTCAGAAAGCTCCCTTCTGAATTTTTCTACAATTTCGTCTCTGCTCATAGTTGTGTTGAAGCGAAATCGAGGACGTAATTTTAAATCGTTGGTATTCATAAGCATAAGATAAAAATACCAAGCTACAATTTCAGATTTATATAAGTTAGGATAAAAATCAAAAAAAAATCTGTGTAAAGTCAGCATTTGAATAAAAGAAATGTAATTTTGCGAAAAATTTTCTAAATCATGGCTGACCTCGCTTTCGTAAAATTCTTTTCTGGAACTGCCTCTCGTTATTTGGCAGAAAAAATCGCCCACGAATATGGAAAACCTCTTGGAGAGGTATCCATTCAACGTTTTAGTGATGGAGAAATATCTCCAAGTTTCACTGAATCTGTAAGAGGGTGTCATGTATTTCTTATTCAATCTACTTTTCCACCAGCAGATAACCTGATGGAGTTATTGCTACTCATTGATGCAGCTCGCAGAGCTTCTGCTCAGTATGTAACAGTAGTAATGCCTTATTTTGGCTATGCTCGTCAAGACAGAAAAGATAAGCCCCGTGTAGCAATTGCTGCTAAATTGGTCGCAAATCTACTTTCAGCAGCAGGAGCAGATAGGCTCATCACCTGCGATTTACATGCAGGACAAATTCAGGGCTTCTTCGATTTTCCTGTGGATCATCTGGATGGACAAGCTGTTTTTGTACCTTATTTACATAGCCTCAATCTGCCTAAACTTGTATTTGCTGCTCCAGACGTTGGAGGGGTAGGTAGAGCAAGAGCTTTTGCAACTATTTTCGCAGCAGACATGGTAGTTTGCGATAAACACAGAAAAAGAGCTAATGAAATAGCTTCTATGCAAATTATAGGTGATGTAGAAGGAGCAGATGTGGTAATTGTAGATGATATTATTGATACAGGAGGAACTATTACAAAGGCTGCTCAAATTATTAAAGAAAAAGGAGCAAGAACAGTAAGAGCCATTTGTACACATCCTGTACTTTCTGGAAAAGCTTACGATAACATCGAGAATTCAGTTTTAGAAGAGTTAATTGTTTCAGATACAATTCCTTTGAGAAAAGAATCGAATAAAATCAATGCATTGAGTGTGGCAAATTTATTTGCAAAAGCCATTCGTAGTGTACACGAATACGAATCTATTAGCTCATTATTTATTGCACCCACCAGTAAATTATAAAAAAATGAAAGCCTCTTTTTTAGAGGCTTTTTTTGTGTATTTTTGAGCTATGGAACAACACTATACTTCACTTTATACAGCTTTTGATGTGTTCCCATCGGCTAAAGGGGCAGCAACACATATTCATCATTTTGCCAATACACTTCTCAAAACATATCCCAAAGGAATGTTATATGTTTTGGGAGATGAAAAACTTCCTGATTTTGAAACATGGGAAAATGGAGTGGATGTTTGGCGTTTTAAAAGTGAAAACCCTAATTTTCTAGAAAGAACAGAGCTTTATAGTGAGCAATTATTGTTTTGGCTTAGAAATCAGCCTGACTTGAAAATATGTCATTTTAGAGATATTTGGGGAGGAGTACCGATTTTGTTAAACCCTGATAAACAATACAAAACGATTTTTGAGGTAAATGCACTGCCTTCTATTGAACTGCCTTACAGATACCTTATTTCAGAGAAAATACTGAAAAGAATACAACAATTAGAGCAATTTTGTTTAGAAAATGCAGATACAATAGTTGTTCCATCTCAAATTATAGAAAAATTTTTGATACAAAAAGGTGTACAACCTTCCAAAATACAAGTAATTACAAATGGTGCTGAAATACCTGAAAACCAACCTCGCCCAGAAGATGCCCCTGAAAAATACGTGATTTATTTTGGAGCATTGCAAAGCTGGCAAGGGGTAGATACTTTGTTGAGAGCATTCAGATTGTTACAAGATCTGGATGTAAAATTGGTAATATGCTCGTCTCATAAACCTCGCCATAGCAAGGCTTATACTAAATTTGCAGAAAAAATAGGACTACAAGAGAAGATAATTTGGAAATATCAACTCTCTAAACAAGAGCTTTCTACTTGGGTTGAACATGCTTTGTGTTCTGTTGCCCCTCTGAAGGAGTGTAGTAGAAATTTAGAACAAGGTTGTTCACCACTCAAAGTTTTTGAATCAATGGCAACAGGGACTCCCGTAATTGCTTCGGATATGCCTGTAATCAGAGAGATTATCTCCCATGAAGCATTGGGTAAGCTCATCAGAGCAGATAGACCTATGGAATTGGCAAGGGCTATTCGTATTTGGCTTTCTTATCCAGAAAAGGCAAAAGAAATAGGAAAGAATGCAAAAAAACACATTGAAACATTTTTTTCGTGGGAACAGAAAAAAGAAGAACTTTTGGCACTAACAAAAAAACTCTTAGACTAGTCTAAGAGTTTTTTTGTTTGGTAGTTATCGTAAATCAACTTCTGTTACTTTTGGATATTTTTTCTTATCAAATACAAAGAAACTGTCATCAACAGCTACATCGTAAGCTATGCTATTGACGGTATACTTGAATCTGTTTTGGTTTCTCTCAAAAATTTCCCAGCTCTTGATACTTTTTGTTTTTTTATTGATAACCAAACGAATTTTGAATACTTTTTTGCTACGATCTGTAGGCTGTAAATCTATTTCTTCATAAGTTTTGCCATTTTCAACAAACTCTCTAATAAATACATATTTATAGTCCTTTTTGTATAAAGTGAAAACTTTTTCGGGTGTGATGTCATCACTTTCTGGCAAGTAATCAGAAATATTTACTTCGTTGGCATCTTTCAGGTAAGTCCATACGGTGGTACCATTGTTATAAATTTCTTGGTCAGCCAATTTTAATTTAAACTTGTTCTTTTTCATAACAAAGCTACCTTTTACTTCTTCTTTGGCTTTGTTTGCATCATTTCTCATCTCATAAATAAAGTCTGCTTGTAAGGCTTTTGCCGACTTGTATTTATTTTCTACATCCACCAGTATTTTTTTTGCCTTTTCCTCGGGAGATGTCTGTTGAGCAGTATTTTGAGCAAAAGAAGCTTGCAAACCCACGATTAAAAAACAATTTAAAAGATATTTTTTCATTTTGTGTTTTCGTTTTTAGATTTTCGGGAACAAAAGTACATATTTTTTAGACTTTTTTGAAGCAAAAAGGTTTAAAAAACTTACATCAATTCTAAAAAAAGATAAATAGCTGATAATTTTATAAATACTAAATATATTCTTAGTAATAAATTTGTATTTGGCTAAATTTTCGTAAATTTGCAAACTTAACTTAGTTTTGACGAAGTGGAAGCCAAATTTGTAAAGAGTAGTAAAGCCTTAGATCAGTGCCCAACCCCCAATAAACCCGAATATGCTTTTATTGGGCGATCGAACGTAGGGAAATCTTCCCTGATTAATATGCTTGCAAACAATAAGAATTTAGCAAAAACTTCTCAAACACCAGGCAAAACCCAATTAATTAATCACTTTGTAGTAGATGAAAAATGGTTTATTGTTGATTTACCAGGTTATGGATTTGCCAAGGTAAGCAAAACAGACAGAGAAGCTTGGGAACAAATGATTTATGAATACCTAAGCCAAAGAGAAAACTTGCTTTGTATCTTTGTTTTGGTGGACTCTCGACTAGAGCCTCAAAAAAATGACTTGGAGTT
>Ga0075157_10000699_pt1 | contig 24756 bp, 14 predicted proteins | sample JI81BgreenDNA_FD_70967 | JGI IMG/M metagenome (GOLD analysis project Ga0075157, IMG submission 70967) | Wastewater effluent complex algal communities from Wisconsin, to seasonally profile nutrient transformation and Carbon sequestration -... | ecosystem: Engineered > WWTP > Effluent > Algae...
CGCGAGAATGATCGCATCGGGCAATAATTTCGGGCGTTGGCGTGTGGCCTTATCGCTGGCGCGCATGGCGGTAACATCCAGCCGTTGTGCTTCGCACAGCATGGCCGCGTTTTCTGGCGAGAGCGGCATGCGGGCGGCGTATTCGCCGTCGGACGTCAGTTGCCAATCCTCGTCGATCAGTCCTAGCAGCATGAGTTGGGATTTCGCCTCCGCAAGGCGCGATGGGGCTATCGTCGCATCAAATTTTAGCTGGCGCGGATCGTAGCCAAGGCTGGCAGCGTGGAAGGCAATGCGTGTAAGCGCACGCCGCTCAATCTCTGGGGTTGCTTGCTGTGGCCGATGCTCCATTTCCTTATTGGAGAACAGAATAAAAATACCACGATCAAATCCTGTCACCTGCGGGGCACGGTTCGGCCTGCCGCGTTGCTGCACCACGCGCCATTGCGGCAGGTCTTCGAGCACCAGCGCGCTTGCCCCAGTATCCGGCCGATCGTAGGGGATTTTGCCAGTGCCATCGGAAATGCCGGCATCCAACCACGGCAGTGTAACGCCGGACTCGATGACATTGGTGCCGACAATGATTTTACAATGGTCGGGTTTTGGATCCTGTAAGGCCTGCGCGCGCTCATCGGCCGGGGTTCCACCGTAGATCTGCACAATCTCCAGATTGGGGATGCGTGCCCGTGCGGCCAGCGTTTGCAACTCCTGCACGGTGGATTCGACATCCTTAATACCCGAGCGGAAAATAGCGATGCCTTTGCGCCCTTCTTTCTGGATTAGATCCAGCGCGACCTGTGCAATGGAATCAGCATCGCGGCCGGGGGTGAGGCGGCGTTCGTCGCACGGCATTGCATGCCCGGTCACTTCATGGATGGCGGTGTCTGCGATGTCGTTCCAGTAATGGCGCTGGCGTGCAGCATTCACCGTGGCGCTCATCTCCAGCAAGTGTAATTCCGGCTCATGTTGTTTGCGGCCATGTAAAATAGCACGCGCCAGCGAGATATCTTCCGAGGCTTCATGCACTTCATCCAGCACGATGTGGTTGGCGCGATTGATCAGGCCCGAGCTGATCGCATAGCCATACGTTGCAAAGAGTAGTTTCGTTTGGTCGGAGAAGTTTGATTTCTCGCCTGCCATGCTGCCGATCGCATAGCCAACATCTTGGCCGAGGGTGGTGCCGGCAAGTTTGGCAACGTTCGCGGCAGCATTCGTTGCCAGGTCACGCCGTGGTACCAGCACGACCACCTGAGCATTGCAGGCATCCGCCAGTTTTGCCGGGACGATCATCGATTTGCCGCTGCCCGTGGGGGCAGCCAGAATGCTTACCTTCTGTTGCATGACCGACTGCACCACCGCCTCGGCAACGCGGGTAACGGGGAGGCTGGCAAGGCGCTCGTTCAAGTGTTCAAAGGTCATGGAGGCAGTATGCATAGGTTATTTGGGAAGGCTAGCGCACATTGATTGCAGTTCGATGAAGTTTTTCTGCTGCCATTAGAATGAAATCATAGAAAAGCCTGAATAGAAAAGTGCTGCCTACATGCATCTGCATCGCCTTAGGCGGGGGCTGGATAAGGCCATTTCGATGCTGGATGCGCGTGCCTGCAACGAGGAGATCCCTGCGCAGGTCGGGCACACAACATACACAAAACTTTAGCAAATTCTTTACGCATCAAGTGTTAGATTAAGGTTTATGGAACCTACCGAACAGAAATTGTTAAAAGCCTTGCAGCAACAAGACTGGGCACTAGCGCAACGTCTTATTGATGATGGCGCACCGATTGGCAGTAGATCGCTTCACGATGCAATCTATAAAAATCAGTTGGAGCTTGCTAAACTACTCATCGAAAAGGGTGCGCCACTTGATGCAGTAGACAGCTATGGCAACACGCCGCTTCATGAGGCAATCAATAAAGGTCAGTGGGAGCTTGCGAAGCTACTGATCAAAAAGGTTGCGTCAGTGGATGCAGTGGACAGCTATGGCTCATCGCTTAACTACGCAATCAACAAAGATCAGTGGGAGCTTGCTAAGCTGCTGATCGAAAAGGGTGCGTCAGTGGATGCAGTGGATAGGTATGGCTACACACCGCTTCACTATGCAATCAATAAAAATCAGTGGGAGCTTGCTAAGCTACTGATCGAAAAGGGTGCGCCACTTGACGCGGCGGATAAAGAAGGTAAGAAAACACCGCTTCACTATGCAATCAATAAAGATCAGTTGGAGCTTGCTAAACTACTGATCGAAAAGGGTGCGTCAGTGGATGCAGTGGATAGGTATGGCTACACACCGCTTCACTATGCAATCAATAAAGATCAGTTGGAGCTTGCTAAACTACTGATCGAAAAGGGTGCGCCACTTGATGCAGTGAAGGAGATTCGCACCACACCGCTTCACTATGCAATCAATAAAGGCAAGCCGGAGCTTGCTAAACTTTTGATTGCAAAGGGCGGATGTAAAGATACAAAATTCTTTGCGGAGAAGTTACGGATAGTTCCGTACAAGCCTGAATACAGTGAAATTGCATTTAGAGACGGCCAACCAAAAATATACAAACTGGAAGATTTAGCAAGCTATCAACGTTGGAAAGCAAAGCAGGATGATGAGGCATCGGCCGGTATCCCCGAAATCAGGGACTTTGCCACGGCGCATTTAGGGATTTTATTTGAGCCGCTGCGCGAAGAAAAAATTCAATTTGAAGGCCGTGAAACGTTGGAGGATCTGCGCGAAGCGACAAGTCTATTTGACCGAACCCCGCAGCTTTACCGCGCTGTGGAAGCCGGACAATGGGACGACATCATCGCCTTGAGTAAAAAAGTCGGTGCGGGGCACTTCATGGCTGAGGATTTTATTGCTCGCCCATTCAGCTTTCCCCATAAACCACCGCGCCCCAATGTCATCGAGCTTCTCACCGCGCAAGGCCGGCTTGGTGATGTGTTCACGAAGGATGTCTGGAATATAAGCAATATTGATGCGCTACAAAGCGTCATGAAGGCCATTCCTCCACTCTATCTTGAGCATCAGGTGGGGATAAAGCGGTTGCAGGCACTGGTGAATGAGGTGTGCGAGGGAAATTTGCAGCAGGTTGGGGCTATTCATCACGCCCTAATCGAGAAAGTGGAAGCTACCGCACCTCCCGCGCTTGAAGCAGAGCCAGACCCACAGCCGCACTCGCATATGAGTGAGGTTGAACTGCGTATTGCAGCGGAAGCGCAAGAAAAATTCTGGGCGCAGAAATTCGCTCAACCGAATCATCTTGACTTGAACGAGGATGGTAGCCCCGGTAACAGGCTTATCGATGCTTCACGTGATTACCGCGAGCGGCTTGAATGGAAAGTAAGGCAGCTGGAAGCACGGGTTGCTGAGCTGGAAGATACGCGCGAAAAAGCAGCGGATGCCCGTCTAGCCGAAGCAGGAAAAGATTGGACGAGCCGCATCACACGTGGTGGCAATAAGCAAGCGCAGCTTGGTGGTTAGGCGCCTAACTTTAGCTTGGCTTTCGCGTTGGCTAAAAATTCCCGTGTTAGTGCGAACCATTTGGTCGCCAGTGTTTATGAACAGCGGGATGAGCTAACAGCCGAGGTAGTCCGCAACATGTGCCATCTAAAGGCATCAAGGTCCACGGTTTATTGGGGTATGTTGACTTGCCAATGGGACTCTTTTGATAGGCGGTTATTTTTTGATTTGTGAAGATGTAGCCTCAAGCTTCCCTTGATACGGTGAAGCTGAACTCTGTGTATGGATAGTTGCTAGAGGATTTGACTTCCACTGCTGCTCTAAAGAAGGATGATAATATACTTTTTTTCCGCCCGCATAAGGATGTCGCCAAATTAATGGGGCATTTTGATCCGCAAAATTAATGCTAGGAAAACTTTCTATTTGTTTGGCACGCTTCTGAATCGTTTGAACATCGACACCAACTTTTTCGGCCATTTGTTGCCTGGATAAATAACCAACAGCTACATAACCTCTTTCAACGCTCTCAGCTTTTTCCCAAGCATCTACTAAGCCAGGATGAATCAGTACGCCCTTTCTACTATACGGACTTCGATAAATTAGTTCGCTTCCTTTAAGGCTTTCTTTGGTATCGGCATCAGATGCAATACCAGCCGCAGTGTAGTAACCCTTGGGATCATAAGTTTGAAGCCTTACGCCCAGTGTCATTTTACTTATGCCTGTGTATTTTTCTGCTTTGTCTAAGCTGAAATAGTTTTGCTCAATGAAGGCGCTCTCCTTTTTGGCCGCATCTTCCCACCCAGCCGCCAATCCAGGATGAATAAGTACCATGTTCTTGTCGGGGTGTTTCCAAAACAAATCTTGCCCTTTGACAGTTTGTTCATCGGGTAGCGGCTCTCTCAATTCACCATTATCGGGATATATTTTCAGCGGTTCGTAATTCTTCAGGCGATATGACAGCGCACTAGTAGTTAGACCTGTCTTTTCTTCTATTGCTGATAATGGTTGATAGCCCTTAGCAATCCATTCTTTTTCTTTAACTTCGACTTTTTGCCATGCGTCTATCAAGATGGGATTAACTAGGATGGCTCCGCTGTATGGGTGTTTCCAATATAAGTCTTTACCTTTTAAACTTTCATCATTGAGGGACTCAATGGGCATGCCTTCCTTAGTATAACTCCCTTCTGGTTGAATTCTTAAGATACGGCCAATAATTGTACCTTCAGCTAAACCTACAGCATTGGATGCTACTTGTACGGTGCGGTAGCCAGCTTCCTGTAAAGCAGTATATTGTTCGTTGGCGCTAACCCATGCACTGACGATTGATTTATGAACCAATATATTTCCGGTTTTGCTGTGAGGATTCTGCTTTATAAAATCCTTTCCTAGCATGGCACCAACAGTGTCATTTGCCGCTTCATTTCCTGCGGCATCATAATACTTATTTGGATCCAACTTCGTTAAGCGATCACGCAGCGTAACTGGAGCTACTCCAACTAGTGCAGCGGCCGCAACCAGTGGTGTGTATGTTGCATCAGGATCTGTACTATCAAATGATGTTTTGCGCGAAATTCTAGCACCTTCGGAACGAATCTCGACGAATTTAGGATGTAGCAGAACAACGTTGGAATTGTAGGGGTGTTTCCAGACTAGCTCATTACCTTGAAAAGTATCTTCCCTTTCTTCTTTGGCGAGCGATCCTGACACTGTGTATTCTTGATAAGGATCAATTTTTGCAAACCAATGTTGAACAGTTCCCCCGCTTATTTCTTCAGACTGTTTAGGGGTTTTGTAATGCAGATCAAGCAGTGCCGACTGCTTATCGTCTGCACTCTTCCATGCATCGACCAAAGAACGCCGGATGTATTTCGATCGAGTGCCAAATTTTTTAGTAAAGTCGGAACCTCTAAGAATCGTTTCGCCAGAAGAACCTGTGGGAGGCAGCCCATTCTCTCCATATGATTTCTGCGGATCAATTAGCTTCAGTCGATTTAGGACAGTAGTGTGCGGAGCATGAAGTAGCCGCGCAGCCTCTGCCATTTGTATCCATTCATTATTGTCCCCGTGACGCTCTTTTATTCCCTGAATCAAACTAGGAGCTAAGAGCATTTTACCCGAGTAGGGATTCACCCATTTTATCTTATTTCCTTGAACCAGCATTCCATCTGGTTGCAGTGTGGATACTCTACCGTCGGCAAGGTAGTTTTCATTCGGCTGAATTTGCTGAACAGAAGCGAGAATGGTGAAGTGCTCTACACCCAATTCTTCTGCGAGTTCAGGAGGAGTCTGGTAACCTAGATTTCGTAATTCCTTTTCTTTTGCATAAACGCTAGACAGTGATTTCAAGAAGTCAGGATGGTAAAGCACTTCATTGCTGTAGGGATGCTGCCACCGAATCTCAGATCCAAGTAATGTTTCTGCAGGCGCTTCACCTTCATAAACTATTCCTGAACAAAGATAGCGTTTAGTGGGATCGATATATTGTGCGCGATACCTCAGTTGATGCTGATTGATAGGAAATTCTTTTAAAGCGGCATTCTCATTTAAGTAGCCAGCCGCAATTAGCGCCTCCCTTTGTTGCGCAACCTGTTGTTGAGCTTCCACATACTCTGGGTGAAGCAGCAGAATATTGGATCTGGGATGCGACCACCTGAGTTGCGCCCCTTTAAAAAGTTTTCCTGTGTAGCCTACCGGGGCAGCCAGGCCACTTGGCAAATAATCTTCGTCTGCTTTCAGCCTGCGTGCTTGATGGGCTAAATTCTTTTTTCTTACTCCAGTTAAAGATTCCGCTTCATTGAGAGTTTTATACCCCTCGCTACGCAATTGTTCATATTGAGATGAAGAAAGAGCGCGCCACTCTCTTTCGGCTTGCAGCTCGGTTGCAACCGAATCCATCTCTGTACGGCTGAGATAACGCTCATCAAGCCAAGGATCGATATTGGGGTCGAGATGCTCAAACGCGGGTTTGTCTTGCTCTCCGGATTGCATGGGCTAGCCTCGGCTAGTGCCTTTGGGGCGTGGGAGTGGGCCACCAAGTTCTTCGATGGCGCGCATGTTCAGTGTGGGGCGGAAAGTTTTGAGCTTTTTGACGTCTGAAACGCGCACGCCTTGCTCGCGGGCGATATCTTGCGCGGTGCCTGCACCTGGTCCGTGCCTTTCCTCGACGCGCTGCTGCCACTTCGCCCATAGGTCAACCATTTCAGCATTGAGAAGGCGCTGCCCGCGTCGGTTCATGACTAATGCTTCGGGCGGATAGTTATTACCGACTTGTTCTCGATTTTCCGGTGCGAGCTTGGTGCCGAAGATCGTGTAGCGTTCGCCAGCATGAATGGTGCGTAGGCGTGTCTGCATTTGGTCGGGTGTAATGCCTATAATCTCCAGCGCCTCTTCGTAGGAAACCCATCCGGGCGGCACAATGCCTTCACGCTCCATGCGCGCCAACTCGGCATCTTGATACAGTTGATTTAGCTTCTTGACGTCCGTAATGGTCGTCGTGCTCGCGTGAACCGCCATGTCTGCAGCACTGCCTTCCTGCAACTTCTCGGGGATCGGCTCGATGGTCGGTAGTTCATTCTTTTTACGCGGTTTTTTCTGGCTGTAGATGGTGGGACCATCGATCACTTGGCTGAACAAGGCCGGGCGAGCACCCTTACTAAAAATATTAACGCCTAGCGCAATCTTATCGTTCCCGTATCGCTCACAATATTCCTCTTCCCCAGGTCGAACTACACGACCCAAATTCTGCGTCAGCGGATCTATCTGGATGTGGTCACTTACCGAAAGGATTACGGTCGCATTGGCAATGTCGGTGCCACGCCCCAGCACTTGCGGGAAAGTAATGACTCGCGGCTTCAAGCCCGCATTGAAATCACGGATGAGCGAATTTAGCCCGCGCTCAACGACAATGCCTGTATTGGGATCCAGCTGATCTTCGTGAGGTGTGTCGCCTGACACCGCCACTGCATAATCTTCACCGAAGACATTGTTGAATGTTTCCGCGTAACGATTCGCGGCATCGATCGACGGAACCTTGACCAGCGTGGGGAAGCGGCGAATCGGGCCGATGCCGATCTTTTTATTTTTTAGGTCGTCTTTGTCGTCGTACGTGCCATGGAAATGCACCACGGAATCAACCACCGCCTTATCCTTGGCGAATTTATCGTTCAACTCTTCAGAAACATGCTTGGTAGCAAGCTGCGCACGCTCTTGCGCGCTTAAATCTTTCGCTTCTACTTCCAAAGCCGCGGTGTTGACCCCATAGCACAGCAGCCCGCGCGAAATGGAATCGGTTGTTGGAAGATCATGGATTCGCGGCTGATTACCAAAAAGCGTTTCACTTACGCCTCTATCCGTTGCACTGAAACCCAGTGTGACGCAGTTAGGGATGTAATGTTGTTTCAGTAGCTCAGAACTATTCGGCCCGATCATCAGGTCGGATTCATCCAGCAGCACAAGTGGGCGATAGGCATCATTTTCAGGATCGCCAGAAACAATGCCCTTCTCGTGAAGCGTGCGGAAGCTATCATCCGTAGTGACAAGAATCTTCGCCTCTTTCGCTCGGCGTTTCTCAGCAGCTGGGCGACGATCGTCATAAACAGCTATATCATCAGGATTCAGCCCCAGCTTATGCGCCAGCTTGTATGTATCGGCGATCTGCGTATTGATCTTGGTAAGGGGCGAAATGATGACTGCTCTTTCCCCTGCGGCAATGGCAGTGCATAGCTCAACCCATGTCTTGCCGGTACCCGTTGCCATACGGTTCGAGCCACCCTCAAATTTCTTGCCCGTTTTCGATTCCGCATCAATTGGGCGATCAAGGAAATCGGCATTATCATGAATCGCGTCGATCTGGTGCGGCAGTAGCGGATTTTCATTCGCGACATATTCGCGCATGCCCGCAATCATTCTTTGTTTCAGGAGCTGGTCAACCATACCGTCTACTCCCTCGCTCTGCTTGCGCGTTCACGCGAAGTGATGCTGCTGGCATGCTCAAGCTCGACGACCTTACCGCTGAAGCGAGGATTGTTTAAATGTGCCTCGACTGCGCTATGGAAGCGATTCTCGATGGTACGATCGTTAAACCGCTGCAATTGAATGCGCTGCGTTGTCCCATCGGGATCGGTTCGTCGAGTGGCATAGGTTTCCTGCACCGCATCACGGAATGAATCATTCACCGCGCCAGCAAAAGTTTCGGCGACTGCGGGATCAGTTGCGCTAAACTGGCGAGTGAGTAACCGGCCATCGGTCGCTTTGTACGCCGTTATGTCCTGCTCTGCTTCCTGTCCGCGATGCACAGCAAGACTAAAATGTTGGTTATTACTACCTTCTGGCGCGCGCATGGATGAATGGACATGGAAATCCGATTTTACCAGCGCTACCGCATCGTCAACAATATCCGAAAGATACTCGGGCTCAGGCGATGGAAGCTTCACGCCATGATTGCCGACTAATTTGATGCCTCCGCGCTGTTGCGCATCGCGCATTTGCCAGCGCAATTCGGAATAGGGTGGTTCATTCTTGCCCGCAAGCTGAGAGAAGTTTTGCTGTATCGCCTCGATAATAAGCTCCGCCTTGCGCAGCGCCGCTTCTTCATTACTCGTCTGCAAGCGAATATTAGGCTGGTACTTGTATTCCTGATCATTCTCCTGGACCACTAATGTGAAACTCAGATGCCAGGTCGGATTGCGGCTATCTTCGGCATCGCGGCTAACGTTACCTTCGGCATCGCGGCCCGAGCCCGTGAATTTTATCGTGGGATTATTCAGCAGAGTGGTTTGACCACGCAGGCGGCCAGGGAACCCAAGGTCGATGGAGGAATCCTCAATACTTTCAAGGCTTAAATTTGGTGCTTCGTACCATTGCTTATTCGATGACTTCGCCGCGAAATGCTTACGCATGCGCTGGGTCAACTCCTCGCGCGTCTCGTGGATACCTTGAAGGTCATTCACTTGCACATGGCGGGCTAACCAATCGAGACGCTTCTGTGCGCTAGAGAGGCCATAATCCGTGGTTTGCTCATCGTGTTTAATACCGAGTGGGAAAATCATCTCTACTGGCTTTGAGGCTCCATCTTGTATTTCTTCACCAGCAAAACGGGCCACATAGTAGCCCTTGCGTACCTCCGGCTTTTCAGGCGCGACTAAGCCCGTGGGAATGACTTCGTTGGGGCGTAATTCAGCAGAATATGCCTGATACGCATAACGCAAGGGGCTGATACCCTTACGGTTCAACATGTGACTTTGCAGCGCGCGCTTAAGCGCCAAGGCTTGATCGAGATCAGTCGTATGAGTCTGAATCACATGCTCTTCTGGAGCTTCATTGCCGTTACCCAGTACCATTACAATCGAATGCCCAGACTTGCCCGAGTTCAGGCGGCAACGGAATTTGCTGCGCGTAGGATCGCTAACCAGGCTTGTATTAACGATACGGGTGGCTTTGAGCAGTACCGAACGTTCTTGCGGGTCTTTCGTAAAGAAACGTGGCTGACGCTCATTTTCTGCACCGCTTTGCTTGGCAGCGGCGAGAATTTGGCCATCGGTCAGCGCAGCATCTTCCAATGATTGTGCTCGTTTTAGTGCCTTCTCTGCAAGCTGATCGTAGATACGGCGGGTGCGAGGAAGTGTAAGTGATTCCTGATCTGCCATTGCCTGACTTGCAACAGCATTGAGTGCCACCATTTGCAGCCATTCACGTGGATTTTCATGGTCGATTTGTTCAGGACTACATTCAATGCCTATATTTTTTTTCAATGCGCGCTGAATCGCTGGTGCATGCTGACGGCGCATTTCCATCGGATCAATTAAGTAATTAGGAACATCAGCCTCAGGCAACCCCATATCCCTAAGCACTGCAGCCTGCCATTTATCTGGCGTGACACGCAATTCTTCTAGAATAGAGGTCAACCCCCGCCACTGCATGATACGGCTGAACCCTGCAGCCGATGCGGGGAGATAAAATTCACGTCCTTGATGGGTAAAACCACCATATTCTTGGATTGTTTCCTGATACTGTTCTAGCTGAGTGGCATTAAGTCCAAATCGCTCAGGTGCAGCTGCTAACTCCTCTTCACTGCAGAAAACATAGTTCTTTTGGCGCTTACCGTGCTCCATCACCAAACGCATAGCTTGCGGCAAGCGCCCGTAAGCTTCGGCAAATTGTGCCGATACCAGCAAATGACCTGAGGTATAATCGCTTGGCTCGGTGGTTCTGGGTAATGGCTGGTTACTCGAGATAGGCATGGAAGTTCCACTACAGGGTTACCTGACCATACCTTAGGAATATTAAGATTTTATGTCGGTAATATTGCTTTCTGCCTTAAACAGATGGGAGAGAGGTGATATTTGTTAAAAAATTGATTTTATTTATTTTTTTCTTGCGCGAATGTTGGGTATACCCCTCTTAGCCATAAGTGGAATATACCCTGTTCCTGGGTCTGTTATCACCCTGTTATGGGCCTGTTTCTCCAGCGGGCGGAGTGCTGCACTAAGCGGCTGTCTCTGTTGCTTTGCGAGAATTCGCTGCAAAAATCCGGCCTGTAAAATGGCTCATAACAGGCTGAGTGGGGATATTTTTGGCCGGAAATCAACGATTTCGGACATGGCGGTGAATGCCGCAATAACGGCGGAAAGCGCCACTATTTCGAGTTCTCAGGCCAAACTTATGTTCGAACTGCAAAATCTTGGCTGTGCAGGTCACGGGTGGCTAAACGGCTCTCAGTATGCTATTGGAGAACAGTTCCTGTAAGATAATTCATTCAGGCAGTATATGCTGCGTTACACGGCAGAGTTCCACCAGTGTTTGGTCCAGCTGCTGCAGCGCCCGTTCGCGTGCTGAAAAACGCCAGCGCACCTTGTGTGGTGGAGGGTTTTCTGGCGGCATGCTGCGCAGGCGCACCATGTATTCCGCAAAGGTGACGCCGCTAGCAAGGAGTGCGGCTTCCACATCACTCAGTGCATGAATGGCAGCATCCCGTGCGTTTGGCGAAACCTCGGCACGGCCGATCGCCACAAGGCTACTTGAGAATATTGCTTGCACCACATCGCTTACATTGAGTGCTTGGTAGGAACTGTAGGCCATACAACCTCCATACTCTTTATTTATTGCAAACGCGTATCCGCAAATATGATCGCCCGCCTAATGCGTAATATGCAATCGAGCCATGCGTTATTGGCAATCGTATCTAAAACCTATTGCCCTATGCCTGAACGCACTCGGTAAAAAGCAACAGGACGTCCGATGAACGCGACGCTTGATACGGCAACCATGGACGCGCTGATTTTACGGGCGCGTGAAAAATTCCGCAGATTGCTGCAGGACTCTCCGCAGCTGTTTGGCGGCGAGCATAATCCACGCATTGCGCATACGATCAGTGAGACTGCACCGCTTGGCACGAATGCCGTGCCTGCCGGCCGTGATGTATATAGCACATCTGGTTTGATGGCCGGTGTAGACCTTACCTTACTTGATCCCGCGGCCACGGAAGAACAGATCCGGCACATTGCTGCGCGGGGTGTGCGCGATGGGGCCGCCACCATCTGCGTGTACCCGCAGCATGTGGCGCTGGTCCAGCAGGTAACGCGTGGTGCGCCACCACCGATTGCGGTGGTGGGGTTTCCCAGCGTGGAAGACCCCGTAACGGCATTGGCTGGCACATTGGCAGAAACCCGCACGGCCATTCGTGATGGGGCGCGTGAGATTGATATGGTTCTGCCTGCTAGTTTTGCGCAAGCAAACCCGGATTATACGGCGCACTACCAGTATATCCGTGCAGTAGTGGAAGAAGCGGGTAAGGCGCAGGTGCCGGTGAAGCTGATTTTAGAGACGGCCTGCCTGACGGATGCACAAAAGATCGAGGCGTGCCTGCTGGCGAAAATAGCGGGTGCTGCATGGGTAAAAACCTCGACCGGCTTTGCCGATCCGGCGTGCATGCGCCCAGAGATTCCGCCGGAACAAAAAGGCGCCACCCCGGAAGATATCGCGCTCATGCGCCGCACGGTGGGGGACACCACCCTGACTGATGATGGGCGTGTGATGCCCATGGGCGTAAAAGCATCCGGCGGTGTGCGCACGCGTGAGCAGGTTATGGAATATTACTGGCTGGGAGCCGATCGCATTGGCGCCAGCGGCGGGCTTGATCTGCGCAGCATGCTCGAAAAGCAGGTCACCGACCGCCGTGCCGCCGCGCCAAAAGGCCGCATCATGGGGGATTACTAGGATGGTTGGATATCGTTGCGCAGCACGCATGCGCAGGTTGCGGAATGAGCATGCGATTTGTCATGCAACCGTCATACGTGGCTGACAGAGATCATACGCGAACCACACGGAAGGAACCTTATGGCACAGGAACAACCACGCACAACAGACCTTCCCGTTTCTAATCCCGTACCGCTGCCGAAAACACTTCCAGCCTCGCTGGCGTGGATCGACAGCTATTTTCATGGCGCGCACGCCGCCCGTCGTTTCGATGGATTTGGTCGCAGCAACGATGCGAATGCGCCCGCGTATTTCGATATACGCCATCACCCCGAATCAGCACGCACGCGCGCCTGTGTATCAGTTGAATGGGTGGCGTTCAGCGAGATCACCCAGCACATGCCCATGATCTATGTGCCGTGTGGCATTTCCTCGGGCCTGCGCCCGCATGAATTGTTAGACATGAAAAACCGCAGCAATCGCCAGAAGGAGGGCTACGAGCCGGCGGTAAGCACCTACAAGGCCGAGGAACATCTCGGTGATGCGCATAAAACCAAATCCATCGAACCCAACCGCGCCGATAATTTGCGCCGTGGTCGTATCGTGGGGCGCCTGCATGCCGACAGCATGGTGGTGCCGCCCGTGGGCCGTGAAGGCTCCGTGCGCGAGCTGACGCGCACCGGCGCGTTCTCGCGTTGGCAGAAATACGAAGAAGAAGATTTCATGGCCTTCTGGTACCCGGTCATCGACCGCTGTACCGGCATGGTGCTGGATGGGGACTGGAATTTCTCGCGCAACTCCATTTGGGAGATGATGCGCGGCGTACTGATACAAACCGGAGAGATACCTTCGCGCCCGAAGGCAGATATGGAAGTGATGGACCTTGAAGGCCAGCCGGTGAGCCTGCTTGCCCGCGCCGAGAAGGTGGCGCAAACGCTGCGCTACCAGCTTGGTAAGGGGTTTGAACCGCGCGAAGCCGCCACAGCTTTAGCACAGATCTTTGCCATTGATGCCGATTTGCGCGCCGGGCGCCTGCCTGCGCCGGGCACCAGCGTGCACCGCGTTCTGCACTACCGCCCGCCCGAGGAGCTGGCCGCCATGGACAAGCTTCAGGCCGAGCTGCAGCCGCTGCTTCTTCATTGCGCACCGCTGATGCGGCTGGATGGGCTGCCAGAAATCTATCAGGAAGCGGCGAAGAAGAAGCCACGCAAGCTAAGTAAAGAGCAACGCGAAGCCTGCGAGAGGGTGGCCGAGGAAGTATCGCAGCAGCAGCTTTCCATTCTTTCGGTCGATCCGTCGCCTCGCTTGCGTGCACGGCTGGCCGAAACATCGCCCGCGCCACAACGCCTGTTCGATGGGCATGAGCGTTTCTTTGAGAAGCGTGCGCAGGCCAAATTGTTCGAAGATGATCTCTACGGCAAACTGAACGAGTGGGAGCGGCTGGCGCTGCCATTCGCCGTGGGCGGCATGGAGACCGCACTTTACCCCACCGCCCAACCCATGGCGACGGCGATTTTTACGGATCTGAAACGCGGCGACCGTGGCTTCGCCCATGCCAGTCAGCATGGCGTTGCCGACATGAATGAGCTGGCCGGTGCGGCAGGGAGGGATATCACCGATGTGATCAGTGCGAATGCACAAGAAGCGGAAGCATTAAAGGCAAGCCTGCGCCACGCGCAGCCGGGGCAGGTGGTGGTGAACACACTCAGCTTCCTGCGCGTGGCCGATACGATCGAGCATTTCCGCAAACAGGATGAGTCGGGGCGCTTCGTGGCGGCGCATGGTGCATCCGAGACCAGCCCACAGGCACGGCTGGCGTTGCAGATGAAATACCTCGACCGGCAAGTGGGGCGCGCGGTGTTCCAGCCGGGCTGGCAATACTCGAACGATCTGGTGCAATTGCGCGTGCGCGCACGACTGATTCAGGCAGGGCTCATCGAACGGCCTGCTGGCGTTCAGTCGGGCATGCAGGTGTTTAATGCGGATGCGCTGGATACCCCACAGACCCTGCTAGATGATATGCTTACCCTGACCGCCGAGGTCAAACGCGCCTGCGATGCACAGGTGCGTGCGCCCGAGCAGGCGATTGCGTTGATGCGGCTGGTGACCCTGCATGAATTGCTGATCGACCCCACCTTGCAACAGGCGGGTGGCAAGACCAGCCGCGAGCTGATTAACCCCATGCTCGCCGATGAGTCCTTAACGTGTTACGACCGCGCGCAAGCCAAACATGTGGTCGAAGAAGCCAAGGCTTTGCTGCTGGGGCAGGCCGCGCAATGGGTGCCACGCGAGCGGCTTTATGCCGAGCGTGATGCCAGCGACGATGCCGACCGCGCCAACGCAAAAGACGTGCAGAACCGCCGCATGGAAGACTATATCAAAGCGGGCGAAACGCTGCGCAGCCAGCAAGGTTGGGCCATGCGCACCCAGCGGCAGGATGAGGTGCGCACCACCCGTCGCGGAGGAAGCCGATGAGCGCGTTGGCTCAGGCAAGCGCAGCATCAGATGCTATGCTGCCGCCACGCGGCTTGCAGCCGGGTGAACGGCTGAACCATGTGGCGTTTGATCCGCGCAGTGGGGATTATCGGGTCTATCACTTGTCGCTGATTGCCGAAGCCGCCGACGCGCCATTGCGACTTCGGCTGGAACTGCACCGTCAGGGACCGGGGTTCGACCGACGTGTTTTTATGTTACTGGACGAATCGCTCGATGCGGCGCGGCAGGAATCTCTGCAGCCGCTCATGCCGAGTCTGGCGCATTTAGCCATGTTGTTACGTGCGCGCCAGATGCCACCGGCGGAACTGCTCGCGCCCTTCATGACGCGCGCCGCGTTACGGTTATGGACCAAACCGCTGCCCCACCAACGCGGAGGCAGCCATGAGTGATTTCGGCTGGCAGCGCCGTGGCTTCCTAAGCTTGTTAGGGCTGGATCACACCGACAGTGAGGATGGGCAAATGCGGCCCGTAGAGCTGGCAGAGGCGGGCATTGATCCGCGCACCGGCGGAGCCGTGGCCATTACCACCAAAGCCACGCTGGATGGAAAGGATGGGCTGACACGCCTGAAAACCTATTACTGGCGCATGCTGCCCAATGGCGAGCAGCTTTCGGAGAAACTGTTCGATCTCGAGTTCGAACCGGGGCAAGCCACTGCGCTGGATGCGCATGGCAACCCGGTATCGATTCCAACGCTGCTGCCGCACGCCGTGTGGGTGCTGGGCAGAAAATTATACGATGCGAGCGATGCGGTCGATCACCCGGAACTGGCGCATGGCCCGGGGTTGATGCGCAACCTCACCCGCGTGATGATGGCCGTGGGCGAGGTCAATCAGCAGCTACGCGACGGTGCCCTGCCGAATGTCGCCAAGATCCTAGAGCAATGCGCGGTACATGAGGCCGTGGGCGAGCGTCTGCAGATCACCGGGCAATCGGTGCGTGGCGGGTTTGATTTTGATACTGCACCGTACATGGGATCGGCAGGTGCGCATGATTTTATCGTGCCGCAGGCAGTCGCGCGTGCTTTGACGGGGTTGGATGTCAATACGCTTGATCCCCACCAGCGCTTGCAGGCGCGCCCGCGCCAGGCGACCGACGTGCGCAGTGGTGCGGTCTTCACCACGGATATTGCGCTGGAGGGGGAAGGGGCGGTGCCCGCCATACGCACGGCGGTGCAGACCGCCACGCTAGGCGATGCGCATGCAACGTTAGCCATTCCATGCCTGACGCAATGTGTGTGGCAGGAGCAGGGAAACCAGACCGCGCAGCTCGCCGATTTTCATCTGCTGGGTGAGGACTTAAGCGATGACCAGCACCTGACCCGCATGCGTGCGCTGGGGGTGACCAACCGCATCCTGCACGACATGCGTCGCCAGCGTTACCCGGCCGCGATGGACCATCTGATCGAATACGACCTGCATGATCTGGTCTATCAGTTCGATCCGCCGCCACCATTGGAAGAAGGTGGCCGACTGACGATGATCTCCGTCGGTGGTAACAATATGGAAGAAATCGCCGATGGGTTCGGCGGGGTGATCGGTGGTAACTCGAAGGTGATCTACCATGAGGGAAGGAACGTTAAGGGCAAGGTCGATCGTGTGGGCGTCATTATTGATCTTGGCCTGCATCTCAGCCCGAAGGATGAGACGGATATTTCCGCAGCGCCCGATGTGATCGAGCATTTAAAGCACTGCCAGGATATCTTGATCACTCACCGCCACCTTGATCACACGGATGGCTTGTTCGCCTATATTCAATATGGCTACCTGCGCAATAAAACGATCCATGCCACGCCGGAAGTCATTCGTTCCATTCGTGATAAACTGAGTACATATCCCAGCATTCACCGGAATGATCTGCCAAGTTTTGTTCCCCTGCAGGGCGAAGGATGGCTGCATGTGGCGGATGCCCAAGGCGATGTACGCCTGTCAGTCGATTACGCACGCAATGCCACGCCGCACTCGGCGCGCACCACACCGTTCACGGTGCATGGGCATTACAAGGGCCAGTGGATCGGCTCCTACATGAACCATGGCGACGCGCGGTTTGGGCGCCATAACGCGAAGGATTATGACGGACCAGCGGTCGATGCGGACCATCTGAACAAGGCGTTCTTTGCCGAAAGTAACCGCCGTTTGCTGGCCGAAATCCCCGGTCTGGATCCAGCGATTGCCTCGCGTGGCCCCACCTATTTCGACATGGATACCACGTCGATCCTCAAAGCAGGGTGGACGCCGACGGAAGGCGAAGTGGAGGATAACCTCGTTGAGTTGTCGCAGTGGTTCGGTGATAAGGGCATGTTGCTTGCCATGATCTCCACGAACGATAACCGTTTCGAGACGGCGTTGCGCGTGGCAACTCGCGCCGATCGTGATCTGACGGAGTTCGGGGCAAATCTCGAGAAAACAACGACCACCGCCAACGTGCTTGGCGTGAACGACCTGCGCCACACACCGGGGCCGCGCAATAACGTGCAGCTCTATCTCGATTATTATTTTGAAAGCCTACTGCGCCAGCGTATCGCCACGTTCGAACAGCGCATGGAGGGAGCCAGCGGCAAGAAATTACGGCGCATGGAGCATGCGCTGGAATCTCAGCAGGCGCGGCTGGAGGCATTTGAGAAATTGAAGGCCATGCCGCACAAGTTCGGGCGCTACCAAACGCGCGATGCGCTGGAATCCGAGCTGGCCGATCGTTACGGCGAGAAGATCACGCTTGGTTCGGTGCGGGTGGGGCGCAATTCCAAAACCTCGCGCATGATCATGAACCGCCCGGATTATGATTGGCGGCGTCTGGCGCTGCTTACCGGCACGCAAGGCACGAATGTGGAAGTGGATGCTGCGCTGACGGCCCTATCCGAAGGCCGCAGCCTAATGGATGGCAACCCTGAACATAGCCATACTGCCCGGCCGGTAGAGCCCGCAAGGAATGTGGTGGTGATTTCGCAGACGGCGATTCCGGGCAACGACAGCAAGCAAACCGAGCTGGTACGCAAGCTCAGCAACCGTGGATTTACGGTGGTGCAGGCCATGCATGATGGATTTAAGATCCATCATCTGGAGCCCGAGCGGCGCAACCAGATCATCGCGCGGCTACACAAACTGGGTAAAGCGTTTGAGGTCGAGGCCGATGGCGCATTGAGCGTGAAGGGCATGCCAGTGCATGCCAGTGGCCATGGGTATGAGCAGGATTGCCGGGCCTGGGCCGATCTGGTGCGCGCCGATGTGACCGCGCCGCAGCATACCTCGGACCCGCAGGCAAGCCAGCGCATGGCCGATATCTGCGGTGGACTTGGGCTGCGCCACATGAACCGCGTCGTACCGAACTTCGAGGGCCTATCGATTCGTGCGGGCACAACGCCCGCGCAGACGCAGATCGACTCCATCGGTCGCACACTAGCCTCCCTCATTCGCATTCGTACCGTGCGTCAGCAGCGCAAATATTATGGCGGCCATCTGGAGGCACAGCGGTTGGTGAGCCTTGATCCGGCAGGCGGTGTTCGGGCCGATGGCCTGCGTGCGAGCGCCCGTGAGGATGGATTTTTTGCAAAGGCATTTGCCACGCGTGATGCCGAACAGGAAGTGCGCGATGGCATGCAGCGGCAAGGGATGCGGCCCGAGCCCGTGCCTGAGAACCGCATGACCCCTCCCGGGGAACGGCCGGATCGTGGACCAGTATTGCCGGGGCAGGCCTTCCGCCATCGGCTCTTTAGTGGGCCGGCACCGCAACATGTCGGATTTACGAGGGCTTAAGCATGACAAAAATTCCTGCATCGACACCACCCCATGCATCCGAGCATTTCGACGATCGCTGGCTACGCCAGACCTTTCGCTGGGACGCGGTGCAGCACTTGCTGGCAGAGGGAAAACTTCTCAGCCTGTATTACGATTTTGAAGCTACCGACCTGAACACCATGTTTGCTGCCCCCACGCAGTTCTGCGGCAAGATCGTCGATGTGCAGGGCCGCATCATTGATCGCGTCAAGTTGCAGATTCAAGTGCCCGAGGATGTGGCCATCTCACCGCAGGCGGCGATCGTCACGCAAAGTGACCCTGCCGCGCTTTATGATCCCGAAGGAAGGGTGCCGCCGCACATCGCCGCAGGGCAGATTCTGCTGTTCTTCCGCAACCCTTATCGCGCGCTGTGGGATATGCAGAAACATGAGGCGCAGATGATTGCCACGGCGAGTGGCCGCGAAGAAGAAGTGCGTGCCTACACCGTTACTAGTCCCGATGGTGCCCAGAATGCGACCTTCCGCATCCATCAGGGGGGGAAATTCCTCTCCATGCCCTATCCGGATGAGGCGCGCCTGCCCGATGGCGCCAACACCTACCGCGATGCGGACGGCACACGCTGGAAGAAGATCGCTGCACCCGCCATGACCAAAGGGCACAATATCGGACGCTACGATGATCGGCTGCTTTGGGCATTCCTGCACCGTGCCTTAAGTGACGAGATTTTTTTAACCCATACCAAGAAGTTCAAGCGATTTAGGGCGGATACATTGGCGCTCGCAAAAATGGTGGCGTTGCTTGATAACGCCGGTGAGCATGGGTTTAAGCCGGGGCAGAAACTGCACCCCGCCACGGGCAAGCCGTATGCCGCATTTACCCTGTCCAGTCTAATGGAGGCAAACACACGCGAAGCCGTACCGGAGCGTGGCCTCGACGAAGGGGTGCGTATGCCCGACGGATCGAAATATGACCGCGGCTATGCCCATGCCGATGCGGAATATGACGTGGATGCGAACATCGCGCTCGATATGTTCTTGCGCCAGCGCGATACCGAAACCGTGCAGTTGATGGAAGACCACGCGGATTTTGACCGTATCAAACCGTTTCTGATGGGTGGTGAAGGCTTCGAGATGCGGCCGTTGCGTGCCTTTGCGCGCGATGTCTTCCCGCATGGTGCGCAATTGCATCTCGGCGTATGCGTGAACATCAACGAAGAGATCGAGGAGCGCCGCCAGGCCTTGCTGATCCGCACCGATACCGACCAACCGCTAAGCGCCTATACCTTCCGCGGTAAGGCATTGGCGGAGATGTCGGTGGAAGAGCTTGCCGTGATGCTTGAGGCTCAGCGCGGCAAGCCGGATGCGTTGTGCGAAGTGCTGGACCTGCGCAAGAACCCGCGCGTAGTGCCGGCCGCACTGGCCTTCGCACGTGGCAAGGCTTCCAACCCCGAACAGCATGAAGAAAACCGACGGTTTGTGCTGGCCAACGAAACGCTGTGCGACCGGCTGATGCAGGCGCACCGGAAAACCATGCCGCCCATGCCGGATTATCGCAGCCTGCGAAACCCACAGGCCGAGGAGCATCTGTTCACCGGCATTGCCTCGCCAAAGCGTTACGAATTCCCGATGGATGGTAAGCCCACTCTGTTGACGGAAACGGTGCACAGCGAATGGGTGAAGGCACTGCGTCGCAATCGTGCCATTGACAGTTTATTGCGCCGCGCCGTAAAGCCGCAGACGGTTGAGTTCGAAGTGCGAGCCGACACGCTGGAGAGTTTCATTGAGCGCATGCAATCGGTCGACCGGCAATTGCAGCGTTACCTGAACCATGAGGCAGAGGGGTATACCATCACCCCTCAGAACCCCTTCGTACTGCTGCCAGCACCCGAGCAATCCTTTATCCCTCCCAAATGGGATCATGTGCCCCACCCGAATAAACCGGGAAAAACCAAGCGTGTTCCGCATGTCATGAGCGATGAGGAATGCGCGCAACTGACGGCGAACGCGGTGGAATATCTGTGGAAGCTGCGCGCAGAACTGATGCATGAATTCCATGATAACACCACGCATTTTACCGTGCAGGATCGGCACGGTCACAACATGCCATTTGTGCAGCTGAACCGCATGAAAACGGGCGACCTGGCCGATCGGCTGCGTACTGGCGAATACCGGTTGCAGCTGGAATCGCTGAATTGGAGTGCCGAATTGCTGGCCCGTATGTTCCGCGATGCGGATCGCGTCGCGTGGGTCAAGCAATACTGGCAGGATAAGGGCCAGCCTGAGCGCGTGCAGGCATGGCAGGACTGGGAGCGTTATTTCGACGACCTGAAAACATTGCGTATGCACGGCGCGCCCCATGAAGACCCCGATGACGCACGCTGGATGACTGCTGCCAAGGCGCTGAAAGAAACGGCGCGCATCCGCGCGAACCTGCGCACTGGCGATGTGCGCGCGCATGGCCAGCAATGGGGCGCATGGGATATCTTCATGCCGGATAACGCCAAAGCCGAGCCGATTCTTGATGCGTGCGAACGGCTTTGCAAGCAGCAGCTTGCACAAAACCCGCCTTACCCGGAACGTTGGGCAAGGCTGGGCTACGACCATGCGAGTGGCCTGCCATTAGAGCATGCGACGTACACGTTGCCGGCCGATGCAGTGACCCTGACGCTGGATGTGCCGGACCGCATGCTGGAGCAACCCTTGACGCATCACCATGTCGCGCCGACATTGCTGATGTTGCACCCCAGCATGGCCGAGCGCAAAGCGCTCGCTGCGGCTGATGCGAACACCTACCTGCTGTTGCGTGGTGCGCAATCGGGTCGGACCTATCTTGCGGCCAAACCAGCCTTACTGCACGCGCAGGAAATCGCGCCGACGCCGTATTTTCAGGAAGTCTATGCTGCGGCACGCACCCGGTTTGAGGATAGCGGCATGATGCCCCCGCGTGCGGAAGACATGCTGCCACTGGCCGTGGAATCGCTGGCCCCGGTGCCCAGCACAGTAGAGCGATCGGCACAAACCATCAAAGTGCCACGTTCGGAGGATTTCATGGCGATGGTCAGCCCCGTGCTTGGCTACCGCGATCAGCCATTAACCGGGCTGGTGGTGGAGGATGATGGCTTCACGCCAACGCTAGGCATCGCTCGCTTGCAACAGATGCAGCCACGCGCGCATGGTGCTGGCATGGTGGAAACAGGCTGGGAGCTGCAGGCACAGGTGCAACAGGTGCGCAGCCTTACGCTGGCACAGGTCCGCGAGCGCATCAATATCGGACGTGAGCAGATGCGCGCCGCCATCGCGCTGGGCATGGATTCGGTCGAAACGCTGCGCACGGCACTGGCCCATGACGATGTGCGCAAAAAAACCGTTGAAAAGGCGGGGCTGAAAAGCTTGCAGTCCCTTCACAAATTGATGGCCAAGGAAAGCTTCACCCCGAAGGATGCAACGCATTACGGCTATGCCAGCCTGACGGATATGAAATCCAAGATCACGGCGCTTTTTGCCGAGCGTGAACGCGGGCTTGAGCGCGCCGACAACCTGCTGCATTTCGTGGATATCGCCCCGGTTCAGCGTCACGATATGCGCTGGCACCAACCCGCACGCCGACCGGAAGTGGCGATCGTGCCCGCGAGCCTATCAACGGTGCCACCATCACCCGATACGGCGGATGCGCCCGATCCGTCGCGCGTGCGCGGTGCGCCGCAGATTGCGCGTGCCCACGCCGCACAGCAACGGCGAGCATAGCATGGCGGTGACGGTGCATGCCATGCCTGAGCACGAAGTGGCAGCCGGGTTTGCCGCGCGCTTGCGTGACCATGGGCATGCGCTTTATCGGGTTCAAACCATCGATGCAGCGGGTAGGGCGTGCTGGTTTTTGATGCAGCTTTCGCTGACGCAGCGCATTCGCCTGCAGCAGACCACGGCCGATGCGATGGTGGATCTTCAGCAATACGGTGTAATTCTTGATGCCGGGTGGGGTATTGAGGGGAGAGCAGAGGGGTTTTGAGGAGTTGCCCGAAAAACGGCATTGCAGGGGTGGCGGTGATGCGACAAACGTCGGCGGAAAGCGCCGGTTTTTTGGAGTCTCAGTCTCGGGGGATCTTAGAACTGGTAAATGTTGGCTGTGCAAGAAGGCGATAGGCTGGAAAGCTCGCCGCATGCCTCTTCCTGGTAAATGCAAGGCGTGCATAGTGAGAGAGTAATTAAGCAGGAATCGTCATGCCCTCTTTCAACAACGCCCCCATATCCAATATTTATCAGCTCGGCCTGAAGAATCAGCAGCTTATTCATAAAAGTCTTAATCTAGGCCTTATTGGGGAGGCCTACCGATTGCGCCAGATCGATGGGCTTCTGGTGCGTATGCTGCACAAAGTACGAAGGTTCGATTTTATCGGTGCAGTCGCCGAAGGCAGAACGCTCTTGGTTGGTGAAGGTAACTTAAGCTTTGCTTTAGCGTTGGCTAAAAATTCCCATATCAGCGCGAACCGATTGGTTGCCAGCGTTTATGAGAAGAGGGACGAACTAGCAGACAACGCAATCAGTAATATTAACCATCTAAAGGCATTGGGATCCACGGTTTTATTGGTGTAGATGCAACGGCTTTGCATGGCAGCCTTGGTTCTTGGCTATTTGATACGATAGTCTTCCAATTCCCCCACACTGGTAGTCGAGAGTCTGTGCAGGGGCACAATCCTAATTTTATTCTTGTGCGCGATTTCCTCAAAAGTGCGGCCCTTCAATTAAGAATTGGCGGGAAAGTGCTTATTACTGCAGTGGACAGCCCACATTATCAGGGCGCTTTTCAATTTGATGAGGCAGCTAAGATCGCTGGCTTTTCACCACCCGAGTCCTACTCGTTTGATCCCGATGCATTTCCAGAATATGAACACACCATGACCCATCAAAGCGGCAGCGCGCTCGACGAGCATCAACGTTTCCGTACCTGGGTTTTTCGAAAATAGAATTGGTGGCAATGAAGCAGCGAGTATTATTTGAAATAAACGAGGATGCAGCCAATGCGCTTAGCATCCCAGGTGTACGCTACATGCCACATTTTATAAGTAGCGAAGCAGAAGCTGCATTAATCCAAATGATCGACCAGCAACCATGGATCACGGACCTTCGGCGTCACGTGCAGCATTATGGTTATCGCTACGACTATAGAGCACGAGGTTTGGCAAGCGACCTTTACCTTGGGCCTATTCCAGATTGGCTACATCCTTGCTGTCAAAAATTACAAAGCGAGGGTCATTTTAGCCAGATTCCAGATCAGGTCATTGTGAACGAATATCTGCCGGGGCAGGGAATTGCGCTGCACACGGATTGCATCCCTTGTTTTGGAGATACGGTTGCTTCCATTAGCTTAGGATCTGGCTGTCAGATGGATTTTGAGAGTGGTGAAGAAAGAACATCGCATTATCTTGAGCATCAAAGCCTGCTCATTCTGTCCGGCGAAGCGCGGTATCAGTGGAAGCACGGAATAGCTGCGCGTAAGTCAGATAGAGTCGACGGTAACCTAGTACCGCGTGACCGGCGTATATCGCTCACCTTTCGGAACGTGATTCTATAATTAGCTATCAACCTCACTATTATAAGATTTCGAACTGATAACTTTGCCCCATTTAGAACTATTGGAAGCTCCTCATAGATGTCGACATTTGCAAATTAACTTACTAATTGGAAGCTCTGATGGTGGCGCTGAATTCGATGAAACCCGCAGAAATTCCCTTGTTTCAGGGGCTTTCCCACTTTGTTGTTCGAACTGCAAAATGTTGGCTGGGGGAGGGGACGTGGAGGCAGAGCGCTCTCAGTATACCCGGTTATTAAGCTTTCCTAGCCCCACCTTTGAAGATGTCGGGGAGGCTATCGACGAATTGCACTAATTTG
>Ga0075157_10000707_pt1 | contig 24587 bp, 16 predicted proteins | sample JI81BgreenDNA_FD_70967 | JGI IMG/M metagenome (GOLD analysis project Ga0075157, IMG submission 70967) | Wastewater effluent complex algal communities from Wisconsin, to seasonally profile nutrient transformation and Carbon sequestration -... | ecosystem: Engineered > WWTP > Effluent > Algae...
GTAAAAATATGTAGGGGTAGTGCTACCCCTACTCCCCGTGCCTACCCCAGCCTGCATCGGGGCAACCGGGCGTGGGGAGAGCCCCTACAAGAATTACACGAATCATTTAGGATTGCTATATATCTAATTTAGATGAAATGATATTTTTTATTGCCCATCTGTAAAGTAAAGTTAAAAACCACTACAAATAGCTGTAAACCAAGTAATCTATTAGATAGAATTGCTAGCTGATTTTCTCAAAAAATTTTTTTTTTACAAATGCTAGTAAAAAAATCAGGCGCTTCAGCAGGGAGCATCTCATATTTGTAAAAACACTTCTTCTTCCTCCTGCCTTCTGCCTCCTGCCTCCTCCCTCCTGCCTCGCAGCAAGAGAGCCTCAAAAATCCAATTTCTAACTTAGGTGCTTTCATTGAGATGTTCCCCTTCAGCATCTTTAGTCAGCTATAATTATAACCCTCTCATAGTAAACACCTAGAGTAGCTATGCTGGTTCAAGCAAGTTACTTTCTAAAAAGTTTCAATAACTATTATAGATAGCTTTTCAATATATATTTCCTCAGTCTCATTTCACTAAATCCACAGAGATTTTCCCTCAACTCGTTACCCCAGGAGTAACACCAATCAATGTCACACACATCTCGCACCACTTTTCTGTCAAACCGTTCTCAAAAAAAGCTGTCACTTCGCCTGATCCTAGTGTTGCCATTCGTCGTGCAAATCTTTGCCGCCGTCGGGCTGACCGCTTGGGTCTCGGTACGCAACGGACAAGAAGCTGTCAATAATGTTGCGACTCAACTCCGCAGTGAAGTCTCCGAACGCATCAATCAGAAGCTTAACGAATATTTAGAGGCTCCCCACCTAGTCAATCAAATCAATCTTGAGGCTGTCCGCCTAGGTCAAATTGACGTTCAAGACTTGCCACGCCTAGAGCGCTACTTTGTGCAGCAGGTACAGTTATTTCCGACAGCAGGTTCCATTATGTTCGGTAGTCAAAAATATGATGGCTTTATTGGGGCATTAAAACCTAAAAAAGACACCTTGCAAATCATGGAAGCCGGCCAAGCCACAGGGGGAAGTATTCGATTTTATGATATGACTAAAGACGGAGAGCGTATAAGGCTCATTCAGGAAAAGCCCGACTTCAAGATAGAGGAACGACCCTGGTACGTGGCTGCCGTCCAAGCAGGCAAACCAGTGTGGGGCGAAATATTTTCCTATCACGCTTTCCCAGAAATGGTTTTGCCTGCTAGTGTTGCTCTCAATGATAGTAAAGGAGCAGTCATTGGGGTATTCGCCGATCATTTTTTTCTAACACAAATTAGTGACTTTCTCAAAAATATAAAAATCGGTCGTTCAGGGCAAACTTTTATCATCGAGCGCTCAGGACTCATCGTTGCCAGCTCTACCCTAGAGCAGCCATTTTTAGTTGAAAATGCGAAAGCTAAACGCATCAATGCAGCTAAAAGCACAGATCCCTTAATAAGCTCTGCTACGAAGCAATTACAACAGCAATTTGGCGACCTAAAAAAAATTACCAAGCGAGAACAGCTTGACTTCTGGATCGATGGCCAACGACAATTTCTACAAGCGCTTCCTTATAAAGACGATCGCGGTTTGGACTGGTTAATTGTAATCACAGTTCCCGAAGCTGACTTCATGGAGCAAATTAATGTTAACACCCAGACGACCATTTTTTTGTGTTTAGGAGCCTTGGGACTGGCTACGGTTTTAGGAATATTAACCGCACGCTGGATTACTAACCCGATTCTTCGCTTGAGTGAAGCTTCTAGGGCAATCGCTAGTGGAGATTTAGACCAAAATGTGCAAGTAAAAGGCGTAGAAGAACTAGAAGTTCTGGGTCAATCATTCAACCAAATGGCACAACAGTTGCGCGAATCCTTTGATGCGCTAGCCAAGACCAATTCCGAACTAGAAATCAGAGTACAAGAACGCACTGCTGAACTCACGGAAGCCAAACAAATCGCGGATACTGCCAACCAAGCTAAAAGTGAATTTTTAGCAAATATGAGTCACGAATTGAGAACACCACTCAATGGAATTTTAGGATACGCTCAAATCCTAGAACGCTCAAAAACGATGGCTCCCAAGGAACTCCAAGGCATCAGTATTATTCACCAGTGTGGCTCCCACCTGCTAACCCTGATCAATGACATCTTAGACCTCGCTAAAATTGAAGCCCAGAAACTGGAACTGTACGCGAAAGATTTTCATTTTCCTTCCTTTTTGCAGGGAGTCGCGGAAATCTGCCGCATCCGAGCCGAACAAAAAGGAATTGCTTTTGTTTATCAACCCAGTTCGGAAATTCCTGCTGGCATCTACGCTGACGAAAAACGCTTGCGACAGGTACTAATTAACTTACTGAGCAATGCAATTAAGTTTACAGACTCGGGACGAGTGACTTTTAAGATAGAATATCTGGAAAAGGGGACAGGTGCAAAGGTACAAAGCCATCAGCAAAAGCCAGCCTCACCAATTCACAAAATTCGGTTTCAAATAGAAGATACTGGCGTTGGTATGACGCCAGAACACTTAAAAAAAATATTTTTGCCTTTTGAACAGGTAGGAGAGAGCAAGCGTCAGGCGGAAGGAACCGGACTCGGTTTAACAATTAGCCAGAAAATTGTCGAAATGATGGGTAGTACCATTCAAGTAAAAAGTCAGTCACGAACAGGCAGTGTTTTTTGGCTAGATTTGGATTTACCGGAAGCGGCAGACTGGGCAAATACAGTCACGATTGCCAAGCAAAGAAAGCTAGTTGGGTACCAAGGTAGAAAACAGAAAGTTTTGGTTGTGGATGACAAATGGGAAAATCTCTCAGTCATTGTCAATCTCCTGGAACCCCTCGGATTTGAAGTAACCGAAGCTAAAAACGGTCAAGAAGGTTTAGAAAAAGTAGAAGAGTTTAAGTTCGATTTGATTATCACTGACTTAGTGATGCCAGTGTTAGATGGCTTTGAGATGATGCGCCGTATCCGAAATTTGTCAGACTATACAGACGTGGCAATCATTGCTTCATCTGCCAGTGTATTTGCTACCGACCAACATAAAAGTTTGGAGGGGGGAGCCAACGATTTTCTCGGTAAGCCTGTGCAGGCAGAAGAGCTATTTGAGATGTTGCAAAAGTATTTAAAACTTGAATGGATATATGAGGAACGAAAAAATGAAAAAATCAGCAATATTGCCTTTTCCTCTGAGCCTCAATCACTTTCTGAATCGAACTCTGTAGTGGCTCCCCCGCCCGGAGAAATGGAACTCCTACTTGAACTGGCGATGAGAGGCAACGTGAAAGGAATTGTGAAGCGCAGTGAACACTTAGAGAAATTGGATCAGAAATTTGTGTCTTTTGCTGTTGAGCTGCGCCAGTTAGCCCAAGGCTATCAGGTCAAAAAAATTAAAGAGTTTATTACATCCCACAGGATAGAAAAAGAATGAAGGCAGCAAATATTGAAACAAGTAGCATCTTAATCGTCGATGATAATCCTAGCAATCTAGACGTGCTTTCTGAAGCTTTAGCGGGTTTTGGATGGGAGATATTGGTAGCAACTGATGGCGAAACCGCCATCGAACAGGCTGAATATACTCAGCCTGATTTGATTCTTTTAGATGTGATGATGCCAGGAATTGACGGGTTTGAAACCTGCCATCGCCTGAAGGCAAGTCCGTTGACGAACGAAATTTCGGTAATTTTTATGACGGCTCTTTCTGACATAGGAGATAAAGTCAAAGGCTTTAATCTAGGGGCTGTGGATTACATTACTAAGCCTTTTGAACAAAATGAGGTATTAGCTCGCGTCAATCTCCATTTAAAACTGCGTTCTTTGACTAAAACTCTCGCCGATCAAAATCTGCTTCTCAAACGGGAAATTGAAGACAGGATCGCAGCCGAAGCAGCGTTACATCAGCTCGCGCAGGAGTTAGAAAAACGGGTGGAAGAACGAACCGCTGAACTTTCTCAAGCTTTGGATAATCTTAAAAAAGCTCAGGTGCAAATCGTTCAAAGTGAAAAGATGGCTTGTCTGGGTCAACTTGTAGCTGGGGTAGCTCACGAAATTAACAATCCAGTTAGTTTTATCTCCAATAATATCCCTATTGCCAAGGAATATATTGCCGATTTGATCGAGATAACTCGGCTTTGCCAGCACCACGTTAATTCGACATCAGAATTTGAGGAGAAGTCCCAAGAGATTGAGTTAGATTTTATTGTGGAAGATTTGCCAAAAATTATTGATTCAATGGCGGTCGGAACAGAGCGACTTTACAATCTTTCTATGTCACTGCGTAATTTCTCTCGGTTGGATATATCGGCACTAACGCCAGTGAATATTCACGATGGGCTAGATAGTACCCTGTTGATTTTAGGTCATCGATTGAAAGGTAAAGGCACTCGCCCAGCTATTAAGGTTATTAAAGAGTACGGCGAATTACCGCTGGTAGAGTGCTATCCTGGGCAAATCAATCAGGTGTTTATGAATGTATTAGCGAATGCAATTGATGCTTTAGAAGAGTCTACGAGCAGTTGTCCGCCCTGCGGGGAAAAGCAACAGAGCAATGACAACCCACAGATTCGTATCTGCACTGAAATGCTTCAGGGCGACAGAGTTTTGATTCGGATTGCTGATAATGGGGTTGGCATAACTCAGGAAGTAATGCAGCATTTATTCACGCCGATGTTTACTACTAAATCAGTAGGTAAAGGGACAGGTTTAGGTTTGTCTATTAGCCGTGAGATTGTAGAAGCAAAACATGGTGGTAAGCTGACTTGCATTTCCTCGCCCGAATGGGGGGTAGAGTTTGTTATTGAGCTTCCAATTCAGCATTAGTAATGGGGAGTTTTTAGGGTTAATTTTAGTTTGGCTGTTTGGTCAATATAGCTGGTAATTTGCCGATCGCCCATGTCTAATCTACCAATCACCATCACTGTCAAACTCTTGGCCCCCTATCAAGAAGCAGAGGGCTTGTCCGAACTGAAATTACAATTTACCCAAGAAACTCCCGTATCGCAAGTCCTAGAACGCCTGAGTGCCACTCCTCCCCCTGTTCTAGGGGCGATCGCACATCTTGCACCATTGTCAATAAGCTTTTTAGGAACAGGCTTTTCGGCCTGTTCCACAAAGAGTAGATTTTCTTGTGGAACAGGCCGAAAAGCCTGTTAAGCGAGAATGGTGCAACATCTCAGATCGATCGCACCCGCTTGGGTATCAACCAGGAATTTGCCACACGCGACACCCCACTCCAAAACTGTGATGAAGTCGTCCTTATTCCCCCTGTCAGCTCTCCCCTTCTGCCCTCGGACAGTCCGCCGATGGCGATCAGTTTGTCACCGGGCGGGCGATCGAGCTAAACTGAGAACTGAGGCCTCCCTTCGATCGGAAGAAGTCCTCAAACTTCTTGGAAGAAATTGTTTTACCTAGGAGTGGGTCAAGCCCACTTTTTTTGTTGCATTAGTCGCAGGAAAAGAGCTCAGGGCGTCTGACTTGCAAGTTGAGGACTGATTTAGTAGGGGTATCCCCCCGCTTGAGATCCCTGCTGGGATGTTGGGTAAGTCCCAAAGTTGAAGACGAAAGTCGCAGCCACCTAATCAAACCACCTCAAAACCAAGCAATCTCAACAACAAATTTTTCCTTGCCCGTGTCCGAGTTTAGGAGTTTTAACTTAAGTATTCGATATGACTCATCCCCTAATCCCACAAATCATTGACTTAGCTACCCCCGTTGCGGAAACACTGGGATTGGAAGTAGTGGGAGCAGTGTTTCACACCAACCAAAATCCTCCCGTCTTGCGGGTAGACATCCGCAACCTCCAACAAGACACTGGTTTAGCCGACTGCGAGCGCATGAGCACAGCCCTCGATGCCGAGTTAGAGGCAGCCGACATCATAGCCGATGCCTACGTGCTAGAGATTTCCAGTCCCGGAATATCCCGATTGCTCAGCAGCGATCGAGAATTCATTACCTTTAAAGGTTTCCCCGTGACAGCCAAAACCACCGAACCCGACTCGCGAATCAAAGAGTGGAAAGGACTACTCCTGGGCCGGGATGAAACAGCGGTTTATCTCAATCAAAAAGGGCGACAGGTTAAAATTCCCCGCCCTCAGATTGTCAAAGTTGAACTAGACGAAGGAAAGGAGATGTAAAGGGAAATTTTGAGTTTTGAGTTGTAGGGGCAGTGCCCCTGTGCCCGCCCGATTTGAGTTTTGCGATTGCCTCGCAGCAAGCTGAAAACGCTTGGCTGCGAGTTAATTTTTAACAATCACATCTGTAGCAGCGGGTTGAAGAGGAACAACAAATAAATTGTTACTGCACCTAGCTTCCCTAATCCTATCCAGTAACTCATCACTCCTCGTCATCACTTTTTCTGGAAATTTTTCCAGTACCAATTACCGATTACCAGTTACTTGTTACCACAGCAAAAAAGGAGAGTTTTATATGTCAATGGTTCCCCTGCCCGGACTAAAAGAAATGGTCGAAGGTATTAGCAAAGAACGCAATTTACCCAAACACGCCGTCCAAGCAGCCTTGCGAGAAGCTCTGCTCAAAGGATACGAACGCTACCGCCGTACCCAAAAACTCGACCACTTCAGCGAAGAATACTTCGACAACTTTGATGTAGAACTAGACGCAGAACAAGAAGGTTTCCGCGTTTTAGCCAACAAAACTATTGTCGAAGAAGTCATCAATCCCGATCACGAAATCTCACTTACGGAAGTGCAAGAAGTAGCCACGGAAGCTCAACCTGGGAGCATCGTGCTCGTAGACGTAACACCAAATCAAAAAGAATTTGGTCGCATGGCGGCGATCCAGACCAAACAAGTTCTCGCTCAAAAACTGCGCGACCAACAGCGCAAAATGATTCAAGAAGAGTTTAAAGATTTAGAAGAAACCGTTCTTCAAGCAAGAGTGCTCAGGTTTGAGAGGCAGTCGGTAATTTTAGCTGTCACCAGCAGCTTCGGTCAGCCAGAAGTAGATGCCGAACTCCCTAAGCGCGAACAGTTGCCCAACGACAATTATCGGGCCAACGCTACATTCAAGGTTTATCTCAAAAAAGTAGGCGAAGGCTCAACTCGTGGGCCGCAGTTACTTGTTTCTAGAGCCGACGCAGGTTTGGTGGTTTACCTGTTTGCTAACGAAGTACCAGAAATAGAAGACGGGGTGGTGAGAATTGTTGCCGTAGCCAGGGAGGCAAATCCGCCATCCCGGCACGTCGGCCCCCGGACTAAAATAGCAGTTGATACTCTCGATCGCGACGTAGACCCTGTAGGAGCCTGCATCGGAGCGCGGGGATCGCGGATTCAGGTAGTAGTCAACGAATTGCGGGGCGAAAAAATCGACGTGATCCGCTGGTCTCCAGACCCAGCAACTTATATTGCTAACGCTCTGAGTCCCGCTAGAGTAGATGAAGTACGTTTAGTTGCTCCAGAAGGCAGGAGAGCTCACATTTTGGTCGCTGAAGACCAACTGAGTCTTGCCATTGGCAAAGAAGGTCAGAACGTGCGTCTCGCAGCCCGCCTCACCGGTTGGAAAATCGATATCAAAGATATTGCTAAGTACGATCGCGCGGCCGAAGACAGCAAATTGGCTGCAGAAGCAACTAGGCTCGAAGAACTAGAAGGCGACTACGAGGAAGCAGGCGACTACGACGAGGAAACCGCAGAATTTGAGGAAGAGGAGGCAGCAGCTACGGAGGAAACCGAAGCCGCTGTCTAAAAACTGTGACATTTACCGAAGAAGAATTCAGAATTCAGAATCCAGAATGGGTTCCGTGCGACAGGATGGAGAATCGAGCTTTAAAGCCCCCGATTTTAATCGTGGAACACAAAAAATTTTTTCCGTAACCCTTACCCCTGACTTGGGGCATGGCGTATTTTGAATTCTGAATTCTGTCTTCTGACTCCTTGTCCTAAGATTTTCTATCTTCGCCAGACAAGGAGGAGTTGTCCCCTACTCCCCCTCTCACAAGAAATGAAACCGAACTACCGGTGCTGTGCAAGTTGTCGAAAAATAGCTCCTAAGGAAGCTTTTTGGCGAGTAGTCAGGCTCTATCCTTCTCATCAGGTACAATTAGATCGTGGCATGGGTCGTTCTGCTTACCTTTGTCGGGAAGCCGAATGCCTCAAAGCAGCTCAGAAAAAAAATCGACTTGGGCGATCGCTCAAAGCGCCTGTGTCTGACGAACTCTACCAAACACTTTGGCAGCGTTTAGCCACATCTGACTGTACATCTTACTCGGGCCTAGCCGGACGAAAAACCGACAATAGTTCGGCATCGACTGTATAAACCCTCTTGGCAGCCCTACCAGTAATTACCGGTAGCGCCAGCTATAAAACCCCAATCCGATCTGCCCACCAGTCTGGAAAGATTTGTGTCAGATTAGATAAGGGTAGGGTACTAGCAGAGGTATCCTCAAGGTGGAAAGGCAAACTTTGAAGCTTGAGAGAGTGGGTTTTGCCAAAACTCAGACTTCGGAGTTCCAAGTTCCCAAACAGACTTGAGAATTCTTCAACCGCAGACTTCAGCGAGTTGCATCTTTTAGATAAAATTGCTGAGCGAGTACCAAAACCCCGATTCCTGACACTGAATCAATCACACCGAATGATGTCGTCATTAGCACAAAAAATCACAATGTAAAAACTGGTTGGCACAAAAGAGGGCAGAGTGGATGAACAACGGCAAAGTAAGAATTTACGAATTATCACGGGAACTAAATTTGGATAATAAAGACATCTTGGCAGTTTGCGAGCGGCTCAATATTTCAGTCAAGAGCCACAGCAGCACAATTACAGAATCCGAAGCAGAGCGCATTCGCAAAACGGCGGAAAAATACGTAGCCAGTAGCCACTCTTCCCCCGGCAAGCCAGCTCCACCCGAAAGAGCAGCCGCGCCATCGAGAGAATCTGGCCCTCACCCTAACGACCAACAAAAAAAGCAGCAAATTTTAGAAATACGCAGTCCAAAAGTACGGCCGGCTGGTGCCTCCTCCCAGCCTGCAGGCAACGAGGAGAACAAAAACCAGCCGGCGGCAACCGTGGCAACTCCTCCCAAGTCGCCTGCTGCTCAACAACTCCAGCCTCCAGCTAAACCAAATATCAATCGACCTGTACTGTCGAAGCCAAATGTCGCTGTGTCGGCGGCTCCGTCAGAAAGAGTGTCGGAAAATGTAGGTGCGATCGCCCCGGAAACCACCGCCCAGGCTCAGGCACCGGCGGCACCTCAACCGCCGTCGTCCAAGGCTCCAGAACGCACCCAGCAACCGCCGATGGCCCCTCCTGCGCCCTCGGCAAAACTCACGTCGCCGCCCGTCAGAGGGGCGTCCGAGTCGGCTAGCCGTACCCCACAAAATCTGGGGAACAAGCCGGTACTCAAACTGGCAAAAACCGAGCAAGAGCAATCAGGACAGTCAGAAACTCTGGAAGCGCCGGCTAAACCGAGCCGCCCCAGCAGACCTGCACCGGGAGGTACCGAATCTCGCGACGCGCGCATACCGCGCCGGGAAGGCCCTGGTGGCCCAGTCAAAACTCCACTGGCCGATCGACCCCAGCCCGGTGGGCCGCGCCGGAGCCTGGCCCCCGCAACGTCAGCTACCGGGCTGCGTAGCCGGGGCGGTGGCACCGGAGCGCTAGGGGATGACACTGATGACAATGAAGAAGATAATACGCCGTTGCTGGAGATTCCTCTCCTCGAAAGGCCCTCCCTCCCTCGTCCTGCCAAAAAGACATCGGTCATTTGGGAAGAAGATGATGACGAAAACTCAGATGCTGCCAAAGCTGCCAAAGCTGTTAAGGCAAAACGTTCTCGCCTCAAACCCATAGACGAGGATGACGATGACTTAGAAAACGGCTTGGATCTCCCAGCACCAGTCACGGTCAGCCTGTCCCTAGCCCGCCCAGCGAAAGCGAAGGGACAAGCAGCACCCAAGTCAACACCAACTCCGGGCGCACCCGGAAGCAGCGGAAAAAATAAGAGACCAGGCCCTTCTCACGATAAAAGTTCTTCAGGTTCGAGCGGGGGACGCGGCAACCGGGGCAAAACAGCCGAAGCTAAGGTAGAACGTCCAGAAAAGCTGCTGCTGAGCAGGCCGATGACCGTTCAAGAACTAGCAGTTACTCTGGCTGTTCCCGAAACCGAAATTATTAAGCGGCTTTTCTCTAAAGGAATTGCGGTAAATATTACCGAAACCCTGGACATTCCAGCGGTGAGGATGGTAGCCGAAGAAATGGGCGTAGAGGTGGAAACCCCAGAAAAAGTAGCCCCAGCTATCAAAGTGATCGAGATGCTGGACGAAGCGGATTTGGAATACCTCGAACGCCGTCCCCCAGTAGTAACGATTATGGGTCACGTGGATCACGGTAAAACTACCTTGCTCGACTCGATCCGCAAAACCAAGGTGGCTCAGGGAGAAGCTGGGGGCATTACCCAGCACATCGGTGCTTACCACGTGGATGTGGTACACGAAGGCAAGAGCCAGCAGGTGGTATTTTTGGATACGCCCGGTCACGAAGCCTTTACAGCGATGCGGGCTCGGGGAACACGGGTTACGGACATCGCCATCTTGGTGGTGGCGGCGGACGACGGCGTGCGACCCCAGACAATTGAAGCGATCAGCCACGCGAAAGCTGCGAAAGTGCCAATTGTCGTGGCTATCAATAAAGTTGACAAGGAGGGTGCTCAGCCGGAACGGGTGAAGCAAGAGCTTACTGAGTACGGCTTGGTGGCAGATGACTGGGGGGGCGATATCACGATGGTTCCAGTCAGCGCGATCCGAGGCGAAAACCTGGATACGCTGTTGGAAATGATTCTGACAGTCGCGGAAATGGAAGACCTCAACGCCAACCCGCACCGACCGGCTAAGGGTACTGTGATTGAAGCTCACCTCGACAAGGCAAGGGGGCCTGTGGCAACTCTGCTGGTTCAGAACGGCACTCTGCGAGTGGGCGATATTGTGGTCGCAGGCTCGGCTTTGGGCAAGGTGCGGGCAATGATCGATGACCGGGGCGATCGCGTAGAACACGCAACTCCATCCTTCGCGGTGGAAGTGCTAGGGCTGCGGGAAGTTCCTCGCGCCGGAGACGAGTTTGATGTCTTCGCAAACGAAAAAGAAGCTGCGGCGATCGCAAGCGGAAGAGCTACCTCCAGACGAGATTCACGCCTGCTGCAAGGCGGCCGGATCAGCCTCAGCGGCTTCTCTCAACAAGCTAAGGAAGGCGTTCTCAAGGAACTCAACTTGATCTTGAAGGCAGATGTCCAAGGCTCCCTCGAAGCAATTGTCGGCGCTCTGACTCAACTTCCTCAAAAAGAAGTTCAACTCCGACTGCTGCTATCTGCTCCTGGGGAAATTACAGAAACGGATATTGACCTCGCAGCAGCCAGTAATGCTGTAATTATCGGGTTCAATACTACTCTGGTCACCGACGCTCGCCTCGCGGCTGACCAAGCTGGCGTAGACGTGCGGGAATACAGCATCATCTACAACCTCTTGGATGACATTCAAGGGGCGATGGAAGGCCTGCTGGAACCCGAATTGGTGGAAGAACCTTTGGGAAGCGTCGAAGTGCGCGCTGTCTTTGCGATCGGTCGCGGGGCTGTGGCTGGATGTATGGTACTCTCTGGCAAAGTCATCCGTAACTGTAAGGTGCGGGTGCGCCGGGGCAACAATGTCGTTTACGAAGGTGTCCTCGACTCCCTAAAACGGATGAAGGAAGATGCCAAGGAAGTCAATGCTGGCTTTGAATGCGGCATTTCCTTGAGCGGGTTTAGCGACTGGGCGGATGGCGATATTATTGAAGCCTACCGGATGGTTACTAAACGCCGGACTCTCTCTCAATAGTTTTGAGTGGTGAGTGTTGAGAGGGAAGAGAATTTTTGAGCGATCGCAACTAAATTGCCGATCGCTCGCAACTCTTCTCTTCACTCAATACTCCTAAAGTCATCACTCGCAACTTTTGTTTTTAACTTATAGCAGAAGCAAGAATCCAGAAGGCAGAAGGTTTTAGTTATCGAGGAGAGAAGGAAGAAGTAAGAAAAGCAAATATATCCACAATTAACAACGTCCTCATCGTCTTGGCTGTTGCTAAAAATTCAAAATTTCAAACTCCAATAAGACTTACGCACCGCAATCGAGTTTCCTCCCAAAATGCTTGGTGTTACTTCTAGAGATGTACTCTTTGCACCAGGTTTATTGCTTAAGAATGCGTCCCCGACTATCAAAACTCAAAATTCAAAACTCATAACTCATAATTATTTTTTAAAGTGCGTTCTTTTTGGTCAGATCCTTTCTTGTGGATTCATCTTTCTGGGGCGGCTGCACTGCCGATATTCCTAGGAGTGTGCTTGCTGGGACTCGCAGTGGGTTCTCCCCTGCTCCCTGTCTGGTTAGAAATATTTTTAGTGGCTGTAGCCGGTATTGTTCCTGTGCTGTGGATGCAGTGGTTCCGCCCTTTTTACATTTTTAGTATTTTAGTTGTGGCGGTGAAACCGCAGAATTTAACTTCGGTGCAGCAGCGGCTTCTGACTCGATTTAAAACTAAGTTAAATCAAGGAATCGCTCTTTTTGTAGCTGTTTTGCTGGCAGTAATTTTGTGGCAACTCTACCGATTGGCTCCCCTCGCGGCAACGGTTGCTCCCTTTCCTCCTTCCTGGCGGTGGGCTGGATTGTTGTTGGCAGTTGCTGCTTTTTTAGCTAGCAATTTGTTTTTGCAGGTGTCTGCTAGTGTCATGGCGGTTTTGCTGACGCCGGAATCAGAATTTGCAGCGACACAGCCTCATGTTTTAGAAAAAATTCGGCAGGATTTTACGATCGCGCCTTGGCAAGTCGATCGACTTTTGCCGGCTTTGGCAGCCGAGACAACTGCCGCTGTGGCTGCAGCGGCAGAGTCAATTGGTTCAGCATCCACAAGAGGGAATTCGTCAGTCGGCAGTATTGTCAACCCAAAACCTGCTGACTCCAACGGCGTTACATCTCTACCCGAAGAGTCGATCGAAAAAAAGTGAAATAAAAAATTAATAAGGGGACAATTGTAGTTTAAGCTACTTTAATTTGTACAGATGTATGCTGTGAAGAAAATAGGTAACACCCCTCTTGTGATAGAGATTATTAATAGTCTTAATATTTAATTTTTAATCGCAGGTTGTGGATATTTTAGGTTGGCTCTTTGGAGAGAAGAATCTATAATAGAGAGTGTCAAGGTCAGCTTTCAATCCTTACAGGGGATTAAAACAGAGGTATAACAATATGGCGAATTATCTACCGATCGCACAAGAACCTCAAGCCGCCGAGCCGATCGAGCTGTGCGAAGATTCTGAAATCTGGGGCAGTCTCAAATCCGCGATCGGCGCAAGTTCAGGATTTCAACGCTGGCAGCTAGAACTCAATTTTGAGCGTCAGCACCAAAATGCCACCCTCGATCAGCAGGTTCGTTCCTATCTGCGAGAAACTTTAGAAACTTTGGCTTATTGAGCGCCGTAAAACCAAATATTGTCACGATTTGTGAACTTTATAGCCCAATTCTGCTGGCATCCCCTCCAATATGCTAACTGAGTACCGATAGTGAGTGTCGAGAGTGAGTGTCGATCGCAACTTCGGAGATCAAATTGCAGGGGACAGTATTTCTCCTTACTTAGTCGGGATTAATTCCCGCATTCTACTTGCAACACACTCTCAGATACATCAAGAGAAAATTAGCCTGAAACCCCCAATACAAAGCGACTGCGGCCGCTATCTATTGACCTGGCTGTTGCCGAAACTCTTTATAATAAGACTGAAGCAAAATAAAATTAATAGTGCGGTTGTGGCGGTACCTCAAACCGTCCCGATCAACCTACTTACACATCTTTTGCATCGTAAGTCCTATTAAATACTTTACAACCAGAGTTGAGGAAAATGCGCTTAGTCATAGTTCAGTATGCCGGCGATTACGCAGAAGCCTTTGATCGTTTAGCCAAAGGTGGAAGCGAAACATACTACGCTCAAAAATATTCTGTTGATGCCGTCACCGAGATGGCAAAACGAGCTGAGTCAGTAACGGTTATTTGCTGCATGACACCCGAATTTAACGATCGGGTTCTAGAAAACGGCGTGCGGGCGATCGGTTGCGGATTTAATTACAAAATTGATACCCAAAAATTGATCGAGTTAATTGCCCAGCAAAAGCCGACTCATTTAGTCATGCGGACGACTTTTCCAGACATTTTTAAGTGGGCAATAAAAAACAAAATTAAAACCATCGCTGTATTTGCAGAATCTATTGCGACAACAACTTGGCGCAATAAATACCGCAACTATTTCCTGTCCCAATTGTTGAATAACAAGCAAATAGAATGGGTTGGAACTTACGGCATTACGTCATCTTTATTGTTCCAACAAATAGGAGTAAAAGCTGATAAAATAATTCCCTGGGACTTTCTCTTAGAGACCAATCCCGGCTCTTTGTCGCCGAAAACAATCCCTGCGGACATCAAAAAAATTCAACTTTTTTACGCTGGTTCGTTAATACAAAGTAAGGGCGTGGGTGATATATTGAGAGCCGTAGCAAAGTTAAGAGAACGGAATAATATATCAGTTCACTTAAAAATGGCAGGTAAAGGTGAAGAGGAGTTTTTTGCCCAGCGAGTCGAAGAGTTACAAATTAAAGATTGTGTAGATTTTCTGGGAATCGTGCCAACTCAGAGTTTAGAACCTTTAATGAGAGAATCCGATCTCGTGTTAGTTACTAGCAGGCACGAGTATCCCGAAGGTTTTCCCCTGACTATTCAGCACGCTTTACGGACTAGAACACCGATAGTAGCTTCAGATCACCCGATGTTTAAAACCCACTTAAAACACGGTATTAATTCGATGATTTTTGAAGCGGGGAACTCTCTGGCTTTAGCAGAATGTATCGAAAAAGTTATTTCGGATTCAGCGCTTTACCACAATCTTTCTGTCGCTTCTCACTCAACCTGGCAGGAGTTGCGTCTGCCTGTCAAATGGGCGGACTTGATCGATCGCTGGCTGGATGATTCTCCTGAAAGCAAACAGTGGTTATTTGAACAACGACTAGCTTCTGCAGCCTATAGCGCGTCGCGTGAGAACCCCGGTATTTCAAGCTCTTGATGAAACGCAGTTGTAGTCTTTAGGCTACCAGTGTTGCGGAGTATTTATTTCTCTGTTCTTCAATATATTTTCGGACGGTTTCAGTTGAGACATTGCCAACACTACCGACAAAATAACTAGGAGTCCACAAGGTAGGCAATTTTCACTATTCAGGAAACTCTTTTCTTAAGTAACTGGAAGCCCTGCCTTTGACTCTTTGCAGGACAAAGCTAGCGACATCAGTCGGGTTAACGTTAACCAATAAATGTACATCCCACATTTTGCAGGTATTTAAATAGAATTGATGGTTATAAATTTAAAAAATTCCAGCCTGAAGTGATTGATCCGTAATCACTTCAGGCTTTTTTGAGTTACAATGAACGAATTAGGGCTTGCTGAATAATCGATCGCAAACTAAGAACAGGAGCTCACGATATATTCAAGCAGAGTTAAAGATGAGTTTTTCCTTCGTCAATGTGAGCAAGTTATAAACGCAGATTATATTAGAGCCAAAAATGGGCATTGTTTTCCACGAACGGCATAAAAACACAAAAAAAACCCATCTTAACCAGGTAGAAAGGTTCATGACTAAAAAAGTGATAGCAATAGCTGTCTGTGAAGTATTATCAAGTTTTGCCATGATGAGATCGAGACTAAATCTGCGTTTACGCAAGCCCCAAATTTTCCCTCAATTGCCTGACGAATCCTCTCATCTTCTAAGGCTTGCTTCTTTTTTTCTTTACTCACAGTTGCTGGGGGTCTTCCCAAGGGTGGCCCACTGATTCTAATTCCTTTTTCTTTGCACCATGCTCGGTTTTCCCGATTTCGGTAAATGCGATCCTCTTCGAGGGCTTCGCTAACGGCATGGACTGATTCACCGATAGTATCCTGTGTAATTTTTAAAGGCTTCAAATGAGTGCTTTTAAGTCTCCTGATTCGTTAAAATTATCCCAGCTCATCCGGTATAAAAATACATATCCTTCACTGCAACTCGCTGATAGTTTTGCTCCAAACTCTACAGGTTTCCCTGCTTTTCCTCTGACAATGGGACGGATGTGCGGTTGGCTTAAACTTACCCCAACTGTCCGATATACTCTGTTTTTTATTTTCAAATAACCAGAGTTGTTGCCGATAGACTTCTGTGACAACTAGCAAGGTTTTATATTGCTTTTTGGTCATACTTTGTAGGGTGGCACCTGATTCAATTAGCTGTTCAATATGAGCGAGGTTTCTTTTAATATATTGCCGTTATTTTTTCAAGGCTGGGATTTTTTTGTTTCGTAATGGTCGTGGTTGTTTGGCTACTGCTAAGTAGTCTTTTCTGGCTATTTTTCGGTAGGTTCTGGGTTTTTTATTAATTTTTACTTTGAGGGACTTATAAAGAATGTCGATGATTTTTTCTGTGTGAATTCTTGCCTTGTTTAATAGTCCTAAGTCGGTGGGGTAGCTAATGTCTGCTGGGGCACAGGTGGCATCTATGATTAATTTTCCTTGATTGGTTGATTCATTTTTTGCGTCTGATTCAAATTTCGACCAAGGAATTAGTTGGGCCATTTTTACCCAACGGTTATCTTCTGATAATCTTCCTTCAAAGGGGAGTTCTTGCGTCGGATGGGGGGCTTGGGGCAAGCTCAGCTTTTTTATACACGATCGCAGGTGGTGATGCACGGCTTTTGACCTATTCTACCTGTTGATCGCTGCGACTTTACTCTCGATCGCGCGATCAAATAACCCAGGCCACGTAACACGCGGGCGATATATTCAGCAACCCCTAAGTATTTCTGTCTAGTTAAACAGCGGGATGCTCCCACTTGGTTTGGTACTTTAGTAGGGTTGAGCTTTTTAGGCATTGGCGCAGCAAAATGCAAAATTAAGGATCGCAAATTAAATAATTTACACTATTGAAAGTGGGATGGGCGTCCCGCCCGTCCTTTATGCACGGGCGGGACGCCCATGCCACAAGAACAATAAAGATTGTAAGTTATTTAATTCTCATTCCTAAGCGCAAGATTTCCTAAGTTAGGTAGGGTGTGCATTAAGTACCTTACGAATAGCTGTTATGCACACCTTACGAATAGCCGCAGTGCCTCACAATTTGCTAACAGTAGAGTAAATTATGGATAGATAAAATGTGCCCAAACATTCCCATCTGGCCCAGCAACTTGATTGACATAACTGTAGGGATACATCAACTTTCTCCCCTCAGTATCGCTGTAACCAGTGAGTGCATCTCCCCAAGGATCTTGCACGATATAACCCTGAGAATTGTAGCCAATGACAGTAAGAATGTGACCGGCAGCAGTAAAATCTCCTGCTAAAACTACTGGCCGCCGATTTAGCAATTCCGATCGCACCTCGGCCCATTTGCGAGTCGTACTAAAACTCGTCTTAAACCCGTAGGCCTGAATCAGCGCCGAAAGCACGCTGTGATCCGTTTGAGATCCCTGGCCGGCATAGTCGAAACACCACTGCAACAACTCATCCTCCAACTGTCCGCCCCACTTAGAACGAAGGCCGTAATAATAAAGCACCATGGCGATCGAAGTTACGTTGCAAGTAGACCAGTCAAAACGCGGATTGTCTCGCTGCGAAAAATACGGCACGTTCAATTCCACATTGTTCGGAACCGGATCGAAAATTTTATCTCCCCGCTTGAACTGAACAAAACTAGGAAAAACATAACCTGTATTGCCCAAATTCGGCAGTTCTTCAGTCAGAGAAACTTTCAGGTGAGATCCTTCCGCACCGTAGCTGTTCACGCCGTAAACTCGACCTAAAGGCAGCGTAGTTTTCTCGGTACTGCTCAGGCTAGAAGAATCTACCGGCCGTTTTTTAAAGACAGTTGCTTGCAGGATTGTCATCGTCAAAGCATCCGCGTCAAAGGGAACTTCTTTGCCGTCTTTTTTAATTTTAACGTCCTGCCAATAAATAAATCCGATATTGCCGAAACCGGGAATAGATTGGGCGAGAGTTACTCGGAAATGCCCCAAAATGCAGGCATAACCAGTAATGGCATAGGTGCTGCCTAAAAGTAGGTCAGCAATTTGATCGGCAGGCAGTTTCGATGAATCTTCGGGTTTAGCTTTAATCTGAGTTGTTTGAGTTACCAAAAGTTGAGCGCCCCCGTTGCTATTGGGTACGTCAGCCAGGTCAAATCTTAGGATTTGAGTACCTTTTGCCAACTGAACGTCGGGTTCATAAAAATAGCCAAAAGTGCCGATCGGCCAAATTGCTGAATCCAGAACCACCTTGAGATGCCCGTCAATAAATCCGTATTTGCTAACGGCCAACGTCTGGCCTGCTTTGACAACAACTTTTTGCTGATTGTTGAGCCTGGAAGAATCAAGAGGAACTACCTTAAACAAAGTGTCAGAAACTATCTTTAAGGTCAAACCTCGTCCGACAGTTAGCGGATCGGAAGTTACGGCAATGTAAATTATTTGGCTGCCAGTAACGTTGCCTTTGCTGTCAGTTGCCCGCAACCTGAGCCACCGAGCTCCAGCTACGCTAAATCCTTTAGACAAATTAACTTGCCAAGTGCTAGTCTCTTGGTTTAGAGTGACGGTTAGGGGAAATTTATCCTCAGCTATCACGTCAATTTTTGCTGCTTGTTGCCGGTCAAAAGTACCCCGAAGGACGATCGGCTGATTTACTAAAACTTCTGACGGCCCTTGATAAGTTAAATTCACAGCGGGATTAAAAGATTTGCCACCGCGGCTGAATTGCACAAAATCGGGATAAATGAAGCCTGTATTGCCAAATTGTGGCAAATTCTCGGTCAGCGAGACTTTAATGTGGCTTTGTTCGATCAAGAATCCGGCAATTCCGTAAATCATTCCCGCCGGCAAGGTAATTTTTTCTTGGGGTGGCAGGCTAGCGGCATTTATCGGCCGCTTTTTAAACACAGTTGTTTTGATGATTGTCATCGTAACTGCATTTCTATCATACTCAATTCCCCTCCCGTCTCGCAAAATTTGGACGTGCAGCCAGTACAGAAATCCCGAAGTTCCTAAGTTAGGAACTGCCCGAGCAAAAGCGACTCTGAAATGGTTTTCCACGCAAGCGTAGCCGAGAAGATTGAAAGTTTCTCCTGGGTTAAATAGTAATTTCTGAGTTGGGCCTAAAGTTCCAGAATCTGCGGGGGTGAACTTTAACCAGGTCTTTTTGATCACCCACAGTAACTGCATTCCAGGAGGCGGGGTCGGCAACTCGGCGCGATCGAATATGAGAATTTTTGCGCCTTTGGTTATGAGTACGTGTTTTTCGTAGAAAAAGCCGGTTTTTCCCACCGGATAAATTGGATTATTTAGTTGAACATTTAGATGTCCGTCTTCTAACTCGTAGTCGCTAACTGGATATATTTTCCCTGCTGGTATGTCCGCTTTTTGCAGATCGTTGAGATTGCTGGCGGGCAGTGTTCCGGCTTTGAATTTGGTATCTGTGAGAGTAATTAACGTGAAAATTTGAGCGGGTGCCCCAGAAGCAGGATTAACTTTGATGTTAATTGTTTGTTGGCCGATAACTTTGCCAGTCTTATCAGTTGCCCTCACCTGCACTGTGCGAGTTCCTGCGCTATCGAATCCTTTTTCTAAACTGATGTTCCAAATGCCTCTAGAGAGATTTCTCCCGACATTCAGGGCATTTGAGCCTTCTAATGCTGAAATCGCTGCCACTAGATTTGTGTCAAAAGTGCCAAGTAACACAGCGGCTCTATTGACCTCAATTTCTCGCGGGCCTAAGTAACTCAAAATAATGTTGTTGGTTGTCATTATATATCCCTCTACCTACTTAGTTATTCAGCTAAAGCAAGGATAACTTCTGATTTTATTAAACACCATGACCTGAACCAGGACAAAATCGCCCCTAGATTCAGCCTACGGGCGGTTAATGCCTTTTCCAGCATAAGTTTTTAACTATTGGCGGGAGTTGCGCCACAAATCTAACTTTAGACGTACCATAAGCACCTTAACCGAATATATGCCTGGTTGAGCTGATTTGTGGTGCAAGTTTTGAGGGAAGGAATTTAATTCGAGTCGGTTGTTTCCCCCTGTACCCTTGACCCCTCACTTGCTGAGTCAATCGATTGCGCGATTTTAGATTTTAGATTTTAGATTTTAGAATTGAAGCATTGACTTGCGCGAGATGAATGCGGGGGCTTGTATCCTGGATGCTTTCGGTCAGGACTTAGGAACGCGAATTAAATAACTTACAATTTTAATTGTTATTGTGGGACGGGCGGGACGCCCATCCTTTTTGGACGGGCGGGACGCCCATCCCACTTTCAAGAGTGGAAGTTATTTAATTCTCATTCCTTACTAAAAAAAACCGGTTCCTAGGAGAATATTGCCTATAGCAACGAGGCATCTAGGAAGGAACCGGGTTTTTAGCGCTTTGGTGCGTGCAGGAGTGTTAGCGCGATCGACTAAACTTCGGCTAAACTTCGACTAAACTATGGTGACGAGAATATCTTGAGCGTGAGTGTCAACTTTCATGGTTTCCCCTTCATAAACCTGAATAATTTTGCCAGTACCGTCGATGACGAAGGTGACGCGCTTGGCATAATCGCCTTTCTCCACATCGTAAGCTTTGGTAATCGTGCCATCAACATCTGCTAATAGCTGGAAAGGTAAACCGTATTTTTCTGTGAACTTTTGGTGCGATTCTTCGTTGTCGCGGCTGACACCGAGAACTACTATATCTTTGCCCTTGTATTCTTCATGGGCTGCTTTGAAGCTTTGGGCTTGTCTGGTGCAGCCGGGGGTGTCATCTTTGGGGTAGAAATACAGAATTACGGTTTTACCTGCGAATTGGGACAGGGAGACGGTGTTGCCGTTGGTGTCTTTGGCGGTAAACTGAGGGGCGGCGCACCCAACTGGTAATGTCATAGTTTTGTTTCCCTTGGGATTTATAAATGTATTTTAATTGATTTTGTGCTTCGGCGATTGAAAAAGTTATCGGCGATGGAAATCGCTTTTTTTGAACTGGAACTCGAATATGCTACGCTCGTTATTCGAGTTCCAGTTCAAGCAATCACCTTGACTCAAGTCCATTGGCGACGGCGGAAATTCGCAATATCCATCAAAAATACCATAGCTTAAAATGCCTTTTACAGCCAAACTCGTCTAGCCTGTCATAAAATAGAAGACACATCCTATATTAATTCCCTACCATGTCGATCGCCGTCATTAAAGAACATATCGAAATCACCCCAGGAATCTGTGGGAGAAAACCCCGTATCGCCGGACATCGCATCCGAGTTCAGGATATAGTTGTTTGGCACGAACAAATGGGAATGTCACCAGACGAAATTTTGTATCACTATCCGAGTATTACTTTATCTGATATCTATGCAGCTTTAGCCTATTATCACGATCGTCGAGATGAAATTCGCTCTGCAATCGAAGCAGATGCAGAATTTGCCAGCCAATTGAAAGCTCAAAACCCATCGCTCTTGCAACAAAAATTAAAAAATCGTCTGTAATTAATTCACTGGGATTTTATACAACAGGTGGCAAACAGGGAGCGACAACAGGTAATCCCTCAGTTTCTCGCTGTGCAACTTCAAAGTTTAATTCTAATAGAAACTTTAAGGGGTCTTGGTTTGTTTTGATATCGTAGGCTTTGCAAACGAGTTGGTCTAATTGGGCGTGGAGTTTGGCGAGTTGGCTGGCAGGTTCATTAAAAAACTCGTTGTATAATTGGGTAATACCACACTGTTTGCGCTCCATATACTCTGTACGATAGTTATGGAGAACCTGCATAGCTGCTCGAATTTCAGTTTTGGTTTTTTCTGGGCAATTTTGGGGAAAGGGAAAGGTTTCAAAACAGGTGTTGTGAGTGTAAGAAATATCGGCTTTAAGTGTTGATTTTTGTGCGTGCATCCAAATCTGATGAGTGCTAGATGTGAGTATTCCCAAAATATAAAAGTCGTCGCAGGTAACAACTCGCGTTCTAGCATTAGGTAGCCATTCAATAGGACAAGGAAGAAAAATTGCCCATTTCGATGTCTGAGTAACTGCAAAGTATTGAGAAACCGATTTTAGGGCTTGACGCATTGCGGGTCTTCGTTCTCCAAATTGCCACCAGTATTTTTGATAAACCTTTCTACGATTCAAATCTCTTTCTGGTTTCACTCTCATTTTAACCCATTGAAAAGGCTGGACATATTCACTTGCCTCTTCAATACTCATGTCATTAAAGTCGATAATCAAATTTTTTAGACCTCTGTAGGGGTTGGCTACGAGGTCATTACCTTCTAGAAAAGGACGAATTACTTCCAGATTTTTGGGATTTACTTTATTCCATACTTCAGCTTGCTCCAAGGACACAATAAAGCCCGTACCTACAGGAGTTATACCTGCAAAACATCGATTCAAATTTGTCTTCAGTCGCACTGCTTGGGTAACATCAACTTCAGCTTTTAGAGAAGAGTTAATGTTTGAGACAATTGTGTGATCGATACGGTAGGTTAATTCTTGAGCATCAGAGGTTTTGAGCCAGTTGATAATGCTAATATGTACTTTAGCTTCACCAGACCAAGGTTGTGTGGAGATGGCATCGTAAATGCAGCCGCCATTTTGGGCAATGTAATCTAGGGCAGCTTTACGACTTTTACCCTGAGAAATGGAATTGGTGGCGACTAAACCAGCGCGGCAATTTTCTCCTAAATGTTGATGGGCAAGACGGAACCAATAGGTGCAAAAATCCACAGAATCTTTTACTTCAGGAAATTTAGCAAAGATGCGATCGATATATTCATCACCCAAAACCAAGCGCATCTGCTTACCACCCAAAAAGGGAGGATTGCCAATAATTACATTAACTTGTTCCCACTCGCAAAACAGAGCATCATCACAGCGGATATTGCGATCGAGATTATCGAGTGGCAATGCTTGCTCTAGTTCCAATGCCAGGTTCAACTGTACCGTATTGAGCAACTGGTTTTCTTCATCTAAGGCTAACTTTTTGGCAAGCATCAGCGTCACTTTTGCCAATTCCACGGCAAAGGGTTTGATGTCAATGCCGTAAAACTGGCTTGTCTTCACCAGCGACATCGTACCTATCGCATTAGCAGCACGAGAGAAATTTTCATGAATTTTAGTTAGCAGTTGTGCCTCTAGTCGCTTCAGTTCCCGATAAGCAACATAGAGAAAATTACCGCTGCCGCAAGCTGGATCGAGAACTTTGAAATCAAGTAATTCTTGCCGCAGTGCCAACAAATCTTTGAGCGTCTTCGCAGCTTCAATCCGTTCTCGCAACGGGCGGATAATCGTAGGCAAAACCACTTTTTGAATGTCTGCCTCGCTGGTATAGTGCGCTCCCAAGGCATGACGTTCCTCTTTGCCCATACTGGACTCAAACAACGCGCCAAAAATCGCAGGTTCTACCTTTGACCACCGTTCCTTTGCTGCCTCTAATAGCAGATCGATTTCGCTGCGAGTCAGGGCGATGGGTTCAACAACTGAGAAGATACCGCCATTAAAATAGGATACATCCCGATAGCGGCTGTCTTTAGGTGCGGGGCGATCGCTTCCCATTTGCCGAAACAATCCCCCAATTAAATCATAAGAACTCTCTCGATTGGTCTTGCAAATATCTAAAAATTCCGTGAATAAACCGCGCGGCAACAAATCGATATCTTCAGCAAACAATGCTACTACACACTGAAGGATAAACCTTTGAGCCGTTTCTACTTTTTCGCCGCGCTCTACCAAGCGATTAAAAAGTAGAGCAACTTTGTCAGCGGCAGTTCGCGTTACATCAATTTTATTGTTATTGAATAAAGGCTGGCGATTTTCGGGGAAAAGAAAGTTTAAGGCTGTGAAGCGATCGGGTATCTCTTCGAGATTTATGCGGTCTACAGGTTCCCGCAGTTGTAAATCGAAGTCATAAATCCAAAACTCATCAAAGTTGCAAAGAACCACATATTTGGGACGTTGCGGCACTAGCTCAAGCCAGTATTCAAAGGCTTGTTGATAGTGTTTTTCCAGTCTTTCGCCCCGTTTTTTCATCTCCAGCAACAACCTGGGCCGCCACAGCAAATCGGCAAATTTCGTAGTTTTGCCTTTCGCCTTTACTCGAAATTCTAGTTCGGCTCCCGCTTCCTTGTAGCCTAGATGACCGAAGGCTTGAAACAGGCGATCGCAAAATACTTGAGCTTCGCCTTTTTCGTCTCCCTTCAAAGTACGAACGTATTCAACAAATTTGTTGATGTTATTTAGTGTATCGGTCATAATAAGTGTAAAATTAGGATCGATAGGGTGAATCAGCCCGCTCGGATATCTGTAACAATTAAAAATATAGTACCTGTTCAGAGGTTTTTTGAATGACTTTTATTCCATCCGAAGCATTTAAATCTATTAGTTATCCCGATCGCACTGTCAAAAGAGCCGATCGCGCGGTCCGGTGCAGCCCTTTTCAATTACACTTCTTCCAGACCATCCGCGATAACAGTGTTTTCCTAAGTGCGATCGCATCTAATTCCGGTGTCGAAAGCGGCTACAC
>Ga0075157_10000710_pt1 | contig 24532 bp, 16 predicted proteins | sample JI81BgreenDNA_FD_70967 | JGI IMG/M metagenome (GOLD analysis project Ga0075157, IMG submission 70967) | Wastewater effluent complex algal communities from Wisconsin, to seasonally profile nutrient transformation and Carbon sequestration -... | ecosystem: Engineered > WWTP > Effluent > Algae...
TATTCCGCTACGGTTATCAGTTCAGCTCTCCCGAATCTTATGGTTTTATCAAAACCATCAGCGCCAGCCCATCGGTGCAGTATTGCACTTTTGATCGGGGTATTGCTGCGGTATCTGCCTCGGCGGCATCAAACCCGGTTGTGAACTATTGTGATTTCAAAAATCTGGAGTGGGGTGTTTATAACGTGAACCGCTCATTCAACATCGATGCGCGCAACAACTGGTGGGGCAACAACAGCGGCCCAACCCATGCGGGTAATGTGGGTGGTACCGGCGCCAAAGCAACCGATAGCGTGCGTTACACACCTTGGTTGGTAAATGGTTCAAACAACCCCATTATGGGTGATGTGAGCCTAAATGGTTCGGTACAAGCATTTGACGCTGCCATGGTATTGCAGTCGAATGTGAGCCTCATTGCCTTTAACGCCACCCAAAATCTGGTAGGTGATGTAACCGGAAATGGTTCAATCAGTGCCATGGATGCTTCGTACATTCTGCAATTTGTAACCGGCTTGATCAACAAATTCCCCGCTGAGGAGTTGAACATCAACCCCATTTTCCCTGACGTTAGCAATGCCCGCTTTGCCCTGGGTCAAACGCAGGCTCAGCCCCAGTCGAGCGTTGTTCTTCCTTTGGAAATCATGCTTGCAGACGGCATTTTCAGCGCTGATTTGACCATAACCACCAACCCTAACTTGTTGCAGTTCCAGTCGGTTCAATCACTGCTTCCTGGCTTGCAACTGAGTCAGCAATACGACCCCATGAGTGGTACTTTAAGGTTGTCGGTTGCCGGTTTGCAGCAATTGCGTGGCAATGTTCAGTTGCTTCAATTGGTATTCAACACCGGTGCATTGCGTGGCTCAAGTGCACGTGCCGATGTGCATTTTGATGCTGCCATGGGCAATGAAACCAACCTGGTGGCACAAGCCATTCATGGAGGGGTAGACATCTTGTCGCTGACAACTTCTGTAAATCAGCTGGGCAGTCAGCAAGCAAACACCTTGCTGCCGGTTTACCCGAACCCGGTAGATGGGGAAGCACTGCTGCGCTTTAACCTCGATCGACAGTCGGAGGTAGTACTCGAAATCAGTGATTTGCAGGGTCGACAGCTGCTGCTGTTGCAAAGCGGACAGCTTGATGCAGGTGCGCATGAGTTCCGTTGGGATGGTCGCGATGCGGCAGGTCGCCGATTAGCTTCGGGGGTTTACCTGGTTCGCCTCACAGCGGCTTCGACACAGTCGGTTCAGCGCATAATGGTTAAGTAAGGATGCCTACAGGTTTAACCTCAACCACAGCATCCATGAAAAAGCTTCTATTGGCACTTTGGGCAGGTCTGTTACTCCAGGTAGGAGTGGCAGGCGCCCAATCCATCAGGTTGCGATTGCCCGATACCACAGCCTTGGTGGGCAGCAGTTTTCTGATGCCCGTTTATGTTGACTCCTCCCTTACAGGCAGGAGTGTTTTGAGCTATCAGATTCAGCTGAGTTATACGAGTTCGCAATTGTTGGCCGATTCGTTGGTGACCACGGGTACGCTTTCTGCCAATGCCAGTCCCATTGCCAATTTTGGTGGATCCGGTTTGGTAACAGTGGCAGCCGCAACAGCCACACCTTTGGTGGGTACCGGTGTACTCTTTTATGTGCGCTTCCGGGTTATCTCCAATACGGGTGGTTATAATTCAGCCATCAGTTTCGGTAGCAGTGCGAATACTTTTCTGAATCAGGGGAGTCCGGCACTTACCTTTAGAAATGGCAATGTGAATGTTCCATCATTGCCTTTCATCAATGTAAGCATACCCACCAATAACATGGTCGTGGGCGACACCGTGCAGGCTTCAGCCAGTGGTGGCCGGTCGCCCTACACCTGGCGATTGAGCGACAGTACGCGTGGAACCATCCAAAGCCTCACGCCAACTACTGCCCGGTTTATAGCCGGTAGCGCTGGCAGAACGCGCATTGTAGCAGTTGATTCCAATGGTTTCAGTGGCCAATCTCCCCAGGACCAGATTGTGCATAATTTCCGCATGTGGACACGCGATAGTTCACGACTCCAAGGTACCGAATGGCTTATGCCCATTTATGTGGGCTCATTAACGCCTTGGAATGTACTGTCGGGCTCCTTCGAAATTCAGTTTTCGAATTACCAAGGATTGGGGGTGGTAGGCATTGAAAGAACAGGCACCCTTCTGGCGGCGGTGAACCAGACCTTTTTTGCTGCTCAAGGCAACAACAGCTGGGAAGTAAGCTTTGCCAACGCTACCCCTGTTACCGGCTCGGGCATTCTCTGCTATGTGCGTGTGAGCATTCCCAATGCTTCAACCAGTAATTTTAGCTACCAGGTTCAGCTTTTGAACACGCTGTTTAACCAAAACCTCACAGCATTAACTTCTACCAGCAACCAAACGGCCATAGCCTTGCCTCAAATAGCCATTTCGCCGAATACGGCTGAATTGGTGGCGGGTGAATCGCGTCAGTTTACGGCCAGCAATGGCTTTGCGCCTTATCGTTGGTCGGTTAGCGACAGTACTTTGGCTACCATCAGTGCAAGCGGGTTGCTAACAGCCCGTCAGGGTGGCTCTATTCGGGTCACTGCACGCGATACCGTGGGGGCAGCAGGCACTTCGGGCAATATTGTGCTTTATGACACCCGCGTGTATGTACGCGATACGGTGCTCATAACGGGCGATAGCCTGGTGGATGTGGCTGTGTTCATGGATCAATTGCCTCAGGGAAAGTCGATAACGGCGGTATCCATGGCATTTGATTACAACAACAACATGATCAGGCCATTGGGCGTATTGCAGGCGGGCACCGCATCTGCTAACTGGGCTGGCGCAGCGAACCAAATCGGCACCAATCGTTATTCCATTGCCTTGGCCGGCACCACGCCACAAGCAGCAGCGGGTAATTTGTTTTTCATTCGTTTCAGGGTTTTGCCGGGCTTTACGGTCAACAATACCACCAGTCTTTCCAACTTCCAGGTGCAATTGAATGAAGGCAATCCCAACTTGTTATTGGTGAACGGACAAATTCGGTCGCTTCCTTGCAATCCGGTTGCTACCGTATCACCTTCGGGTAATGTGAATTTTTGTGCGAACCAACCGGTACAACTTACGGGCTCATCGGGTACGGCCTATCAATACCAATGGTCGCGGAATGGCTCGCCCATCGCCGGAGCAACCGGTAGGCTCTTCACCCCTAGCCAGAGTGGCAATTACACCTTGCGCGTATCGCTGAATAGCACTTGTTTTGTGGTGAGTGATACCGTGAGGGTAACCATCAATCCTGCACCCATTGCCCAAATAAGGCCGTATGCCGATACCTTGAATGCCTGCCATGGAGATACCGTTCGTTTAAGCGCCTACTTTGAGCCGGGATATACTTTGCAATGGCTCCGAAATGGGTCTGTCATTAGCGGCGCAACCGATACCGTGTTCCGTGCCACCCAAAGTGGTTCGTACACCGTGCGTGCTACGCTCAACGGATGTCAGACCATTTCCGCTGTGCAGGCAGTAATGATCAGGCCACTGCCAACCAAGCCCACCATTTCGGTAACAGGTTCTCCGGTTTGTGCCGGCGATTCTGCCACTTTGCGCATTCCGGCTACCACGGCTGCCGTACAATGGTTTGGCTTGAACGGCCCAATTCCAGGTGCTACAGACACCGTATTGCGGGTACCACCCGGAAGATATACCGTGAGGTTAACCAGTGCATTCGGTTGTACTGCCCTGGCCGATTCGGTGAGTGTGAATCCGGCAACGGCCTCGGCACAAATTGATCCTTCGGGACCAACCACCTTCTGCCAGGGAGGAAGCGTAAACCTCGATTTAACCCAGCAAACCTCTTTTGTTCGTTGGTTTAGAAACGGCATCCAATTGCCCGATACCATTCGTCCGCTCACAGTAACAGTCGGTGGAACCTATACAGCCAATTACCGTTTGCTCGGGAATACCAGTTGTACCTTCAGCACGCCTGCCATTCAGGTGACTGTGATCCCACGTCCCGTTGTGACTTTCGATAGTCTCGCGCCGGTTTGTGTGAATGCTCCCCACTTTGCGCTCGTCGGAGGTTTGCCTGCCGGTGGTACCTATGTGGGTCCGGGCGTTGTGAACAACAGGTTTTATCCGGCCAGCTTACAGCCTGGCACCTATCAGTTGAAATACGGCTTCCAGCAAAATGGTTGCAGCGATACAGCTATCCGGAGTATCACGGTATTGCCCTTGCCTGGCACTACCCTGGCACAACAAGCCCCGGTATGTATTTCAAATGCAGTCTTTGCACTCACCGGTGGATTTCCATTGGGCGGAACGTATTTTGGAACGGGCGTTAGCGCAGGCAATTTTAATCCTGCCATTGCGGGTGTGGGAACACATCTCATTGGCTATACCACGCAAAACGCAAATGGTTGTCGCGATACAGCCTACCAAAACATTTTGGTCAACCCACTGCCGGTAGCGACAATCAGCCAGGGCGCGCAGGCTTCATTCTGCACAGGCAGCTCGTTGGTGCTGAATGCCTCGCCGGTTGTAGGCATGAACTTCAGGTGGTTGCGCAATGGATTGCCGGTAACAGGACAGCAGAACGCCACCTTGACGGTGACGCAAACAGGTGCCTACCAGGTGATTGTTACCAATGCCGCCACGCAGTGTTTCGATACGTCGGATGTGACCACAGTTAGCATCAATCCCCTGCCAACGGCTGGTATAGCAGCTGCAGGCCCTACGACTTTCTGCTCAGGCAGTTCGGTGGTGCTGAATGCCAGTCCAACCACGGGTGTGAGCTATACCTGGCTTTTGAATGGCAATGTTCTGACAGGCCAAAGTGCAGCCAACCTAACGGCTTCGGCTGCCGGCGCTTACCGGGTGGTGGTGACCAATGCCAATGGTTGTAGCGATACCAGCAGCGCGATTGTTGTGACGCTGCAGTTTTGCGGATTTGTTGAGGGTAATGTGAAATACCTCAACCAGGCAGCAACACCCATGACCAATACGCAGGTGACATTGTTGAATCAGCAACAGCAGGTGGTAGGACAAACAACCACCAATGCCAATGGCGGATTCAGCTTTAACAATACCGGTAACGGCCAGTTTTCGCTGCAGTTCAATACCGCCAAACCCTGGGGTGGGGTAAACGCCACCGATGCCCTGGCCGCCTCGCGCTATTTTGTGGGATTGGCACCCTTATCGGGTCTACGATTGCGCGTGGCCGACGTAAACATGAGCAACCAGGTAAACACCACCGATGCCTTGCAAATGGCACGCAGGTTCACGGGTGATATCAACAGCTTTGCTGCAGGCGACTGGGCCTTTGAGCAGCCTGTGGTGGTAGTGAACAACGATACCGCTTTTGTACAGGTTGGAGCCTTGACCTATGGGGATATCAACGGCAGCTATTTGCCCAATGTCCAACTGCGTTTAGGCAGGGAGGTTCTACTAAGTTCGAAAGGATATTTGCAGCCCACTGCCCAAAGCTGGAGCATTCAAACTGAAACGGCAGTAGAACTCGGTGCCATGTCGCTGGTCTTGACCTTGCCAGAGGGCATTCAGGTACACCGCGTAAGCGTTCCCGGCTCGAAAGAGCAGGCACAGTTCACCCGTCAGGGACGGCAATTGCGCATCAGCTGGTTCAGTTTGCAGCCTTTGACTTTACATGCGGGTGATGAGGTGCTCCAACTGCACTTCAACGGCACCGCCACCGCTACAGAGGCTGAATTGGTACTCGAGCCCGGTTGTGAGCTCGCCGATGCTTGGGCGCATCCTTTGCAGGAAGTGCGACTGAGGGCTCCACAGATGCGCAATTACGCATCATTAGAGCTTTTTGCCAGCAATTATCCCAATCCATTCACCTCAACAACCAAATTAGAATGGATGGTGCCCGAAGCAGGCGATGTGTTGATTCGCATCACCGATGGCAAGGGCAGATTAATGGGTCAGTGGTCCTACAAGTCGATGGATGCAGGTGCGCATGAGTTACTTTTGCCGGCTGATGATTGGCAGGCAGGTGCGTACCAGTGTGAATTACTTTATACTGCTGAAAAACGCATGGAGCGCAAAGTGCTGCGCATGATCAAACAATAACCGGTTTTAAACTTCTTCTAGGGGCCATCATCTTTGGGTGATGGCCCTTTGTTTTTCGGCACTTCGCCGTACATTTGAAAAAACCTTATACGATGCAAGCCCGCCCCTTCGATCGCACTTTCCGCATGATGCATTGGCTGTTGGCCATCCTGATGTTTTTGTTGCTTGTAACCATTTTTTTACGCCTTACCTGGCTCGAAAAATCGAATGTGGCAGAAATCATCAACAATTATGCGACCGATGAGCAAATAGATATCAGCGAGGACCAGGCATTGAGCATGGCACGAAAAATCCGCAAGCCCATGTGGCAATGGCACATTTGGTTGGGCTATGCCATCACGGCGGTGTATGTGCTACGCATGTTGCTGCCACTTTTTGGTAGGATGCGTTTTGCCTCTCCCAAACAAGCCGGAATCGATAGCAAAACCCGCTTGCAATACGTCATCTACCTGGTTTTTTACGTCCTGCTGGGCGCATCGCTTACCACCGGATTGTTGATTGAATTTGGTCCCGATGCCTGGCACGAAGCCGCCGAAGAGGCCCACGTACTTTCCATCTACTACTTTCTCGCCTACATGGTGCTGCACTTGGGTGGGGTATTTTTGGCGGAGTTTACCACCTTGCCGGGACTCATCTCACGGGTGATTTCGGGCGACAAGTCTACCCGTTAGGCCATAGTCGTTTTTAGGGAAGGAGAGACCTTGCCGCTGCATCGACTATCTTTGCAACATGGCGAGCAAAACCGATATCCGTGCACTCAAGCTTGAGGAGCTAACCGAAAAGCTGGTGGCCCTGGGTGAAAAGCCTTTTCGTTCCAAACAGGTGTATGAATGGCTGTGGAACAAAGGGGCACGCACCTTTGCCGACATGACCAACCTTTCGCTCGAGTTGCGCACGCGCCTCGAAGAGCATTTCACCATCAACCACATCCAGGTAGATGAAGAGCAGCGCAGCGAAGATGGTACCATCAAAAATGCGGTGAAGTTGTTCGACGGCCGCGTGGTAGAATCGGTACTCATTCCCACCGAAACGCGCATCACAGCTTGTATCAGCAGTCAGGTGGGTTGCAGCCTCGATTGCACTTTCTGCGCCACAGCCCGCCTCAAGCGCATGCGCAACCTGAATCCGGATGAGATTTACGACCAGGTAGTAGCCATCCGCCAACAAGCAGAAACCTACTATGGCCGTCCGCTCACCAACATCGTGCTCATGGGCATGGGTGAACCGCTGCTCAACTACAACAATGTGATTGCGGCCATCGATAAAATCACTTCACCAGAGGGACTTGGGATGTCGCCGCGGCGCATCACCTTGAGTACCGTAGGCGTTACCAAGATGATCCGCAAAATGGCAGATGACGGGGTGAAGTTTAAGCTCGCCGTGAGCCTGCACTCGGCCATCGACGAAAAGCGGTCGAAACTCATGCCCATCAACGAAACCAACAAGCTCAGCGAATTGGTGTCGGCCCTGCAGTACTGGTACCAAAAAACGGGCAGCCGGGTAACTTTTGAATACGTGGTTTGGCGGGGCATTAATGATGGAGAGGAAGACATCCGGGCCTTGGTGAAGCTGTGTAAAAAGCTGCCGTGTAAAGTCAACCTCATTGAATACAACCCCATCGACGATGGTCCATACCAACAAGCCGATGCCGACAGGGTAGCTGCCTATCAACAGGCGTTAGAGGCGGTGGGGGTAGTGGCTAAAGTTCGTCGCTCGCGGGGCAAGGACATTGATGCTGCTTGTGGACAGTTAGCCAATAAAAACTTGGCAGTAGTGGCAGATTAGTGCTGCCCTCTGGAACCGGGTGGTTATTTCGCTTCCTCAGCGACTTTTCTCCTGATCCAAATAGTTAGGACCTGCTTATCGCCCTTGCGGGTTTCGAAATAGGACGGGCGGTAGGCCCCGGGTGCTGCAAAACAAGCTTCTAAAGTATCCCCCTTTAAACGGTAAATGCCGTTGCGTTTTAGGCCGTGTTCTTCGTAGCCATCTACCCATATGTCGAGGTGGCGGGGGGAAAATTCATTTTGAACAATGTGTCGGCCGTGGTAAAGTTCATCGGAGCGCACCCGATAAATAGAAAAAATGCTGTCTTGCAAGTTTAGGTGTACCCCGTGCGCTTGTTCATCGGGGTACACCACACCATCTGCTTCGGTGTGGAGGAGATCCCACTCTCCGGTTAAGGAAACCTCCCTGCTGTCTGTCAGGTTGCTACTGGCCAGGTAGGCAAGCAAAGCCGAGAGCAATAGAATGACGGCAGCGGATTTTAAGTATACTTTTCTTAATACCATGGGGACCTAACCCGCAGGGGGTGGTTTAGGTTCAGAGTTGCAAATAAAAGACTTTCGTATTACAATCAAAAATGCCCGGACGAGCCGGGCATTTGTCAAAGAACCTGATGCAATTTACGGAAGGGTGATGGTGCGTGTGCGTCCATTCATGGTTACGGTGGCTTGGTTATCGCAGCTTCCGTTGCCATAGTCGATGGTGCGGGTACCGCGGGTGCCATGCGTAGTGGTCATTACGCCACTTACCAACCAATTGCAGCTACCCTCGCGACGCAGCGGAGTGGTGATGTTTTGCGTATGGGTAACGCCATTGCGGGTCATGCTGCTGTTGCCCGAAATCAGGAACACATCATCGGTACGCACATTGGGAGTAGCATAACCTGCAATCATTTCGATGGTACGGGTAGCAGTGCGATTGCTACTCACATTAGCAGGTGTAGTGATGGTGATGTTGCTGCTGCGGTTGATCAACGGATTGGTGCCGTTGAGGGTATAGCTGCCCGAAATGCTGCCAGTTACAGCATTGTCGTTCACAAAATAATTGGTGAAGGCTACGCTGAAACTGCTACCGGCCGTGCGACGCGTGCCCGTATAGCTGATGGTGACTACGCCCCTGCGGAAGCGGCCATCGCGGCAACGACAATTGGTGGTGCCATAATTGATGGTGATGGTGCTTGGGTTGCTGATGGTGTCGCGGGTAACGGTGGCACAAGGTGCAGGAGGAAAGCTTTCCGGGCTTTCATCCAGGAAGGTCTCATCGACAATGTTTTCGTCAACACTTAGCAGGGTTTCAAACTGCGCCGTTTCGGTAGTTTGTTCTTGCTCTTCCGTGGTTTCTACCTCATTGTCCTTTTGGCACGACACCGCAAACAAGCTGATGCCAAGGCCGAGAAGAAGTAACTTTTTCATGTGCTTAAAGATTTTTAACAACGCTATGACGCCAACAGGAATACGGGAGTTTAACGCTTGTACAGATTTATTTTCAGTACGAAAGTCAATCATTTCGGCCTGATATACAAGGGTTTTGGATGTTTATAATCACCCAATTAATGGCATTTTGTGTTTGATGCGTTGGCACCTGCCTTAACTTGCCTTCAGTCTGCGCACCGAAGTTTTATCGGCCAGAACGCGTGGCAACACCACTTGCTTTTTGCCCAACTTAATGCCAATGCTGTTTCCTTCGGCGGGTACCAGTTCCAATACCTGGTTGGGATTGATGCCCAGCTGCCACAGCTGACTGATGACCTCAGGTACATGCTGTTCGGTGAGTAGCATGGCGCGTTCACCGGGCGAAAGCGAGCTCAAGGCAACGGCTTGCTGTCCGGCTTGCGGAATGGGCGAACCGTGCGGGTCGGTGATGGGGTGGCCCAGTTCGGCAGAAAGTTCCTGCAAAAAGCCCTCAGGCAATGAGTGTTCGTACTGCTCGGCCTGCTGGTGAATTTGGCTGGCTTGCAAACCCATGCTTTGCACGAGGTAACTCTCCCACATGCGGTGCGCCCTGATGAGTTGGTAACCACGGCGAAGTCCTTCGGCTGAAAGCTGCACTTCGTAGCGATCGGCACGTTCGAGCCAATTGCGGCGGCGCAACGGACGCAAGTGCCGCAACAGGGCCTGTGGGGTTACACCCAGGGCAGCGGCAACTTCTTCGGTGGCCCGATGCCCGGCTTCCTGCTCTTTCACCAAGGCTTTCAACATGTCTTCCTGCTGCTGCAGCTGGCGGCGTTTCAACTGACGGAACCAGCGCACTACCAGGCCTTTTTGCGGTGAAAATGCCATGGCGAGCAGGTAAAACAGGGTGGCCACAAGGGTCATGGCCGGACCGGGCGTGGTTTCCAACAAGATGGCAGCCACCAGGCCCAGGCTGGCCGACAGCATGCCCGTGAGTGCCGATAACAGCAGCACCACCTTCAGCCGATTGCTCAGCAAAAGTGCAGTAGCAGCCGGAATGATCAGCATGGCCACCACCAAAATCACCCCTACCGATTGCAGCGAGGCCACCACAGCAAAGCTTAGGAGCATCATCAAAAAGTAATGCAGCAGGTGCGAACGGATATCGGTGGTTCCTGCCACCACCGATTGGAAGGTGGTTACAAAAAAGAAACGGTAAAAGGCCACCAAGCACAAGAGCGTGTAGGCCATGATGAGCGTGGTGAGCCAGATGTCTTGATCACTGATGCCGAGCACATTGCCGAACAGGAAGTCCTTCATATCGAGGTGCACGCCTTCCTGTCGGGTAACGGCCGAAATGCCCACAATGCCCAGGGCGAACATGGCCGAGAACACAATCCCAATGGCGGCGTCGTCTTTGGTTTTTACGTGGCGTTGTAGCCAGGTGATGCTCAAAGCAGCAATCAAACCGGCAATGACCGAACCGGTGAAAAAGGCGAAAATACTGTGACCGGCAATCATGAATCCGGCCACTACACCCGGCAAAATGGCGTGCGACAAGGCATCGCCAATGAGCGACATGTTACGTAGCACAATGAAAACGCCGAGCAATCCACAGGTAATGCCAACGAGTACCGAAGCGAGCAGGGCACGTTGGGCGTAAGCATAGCCGAATACTTCCTGAAGTTGGTCGATGGCGTTCATGGGCGTAAGTTGAATTGTTCGGCCTGGTCGTACAAGGGTTGCGTGCCGCTGAAGGCCGCCAAGATGTTGGCTTCGGTTACTACTTCGGAAGGTGGACCAAAAGCCACCAAACGACGGTTGATAAGCACTACGGCATCGAAATAGGCCGCGGCCTTCGACAAATCGTGGTGAATCATCACAACGGTGGCTCCTTTGGCCACTTTCTGGCGCAGGATGGCCATGATTTTTTCTTCGGTGGTGATGTCTACGCCCACAAAAGGTTCGTCGAGGAAGTACCAGCTGGCTTCCTGGGCCAGGGCACGGGCAATGAACACACGCTGTTGCTGACCGCCCGAGAGCTCGCCGATTTGCTTGTTGCGCAAATGCTCAATATCGAGAGCGCGCAGCTGTTCCAAAACCAATTGGTGATCGGTCTGCGAAATGCTTTCAAAGGGCCGGCGGTGCGGATACCGGCCCATGAGCACCACGTCGTAAACTGTAGCCGGAAAGGTCCAGTCGATTTCTTCCTTTTGCGGCACATAGGCCAGGTGGGTATGCAGCTCAGATATGGGCAAACCACCCAGGCGAATGTGCGAGCGGTCGGTTTCTACCAGGCCCAAAATGCTTTTGAACAGGGTACTTTTTCCCGATCCATTTGGACCCAGCAGTCCGTACAATTTGCCGGGAGCAAGTTGCAAATCGAAATGGTTAAGCACCACTTTGTTGTCATAGGCCACGGTGAGGCTGCTTACTTCGAGGGCTGCGGCTTTGGGGAGTGCTCCCGATTTGGGGCGCTGGATGCGGAAGGCCAAATAGCCGAAAGCCGTCATGAAAAACAGGGCAATCACCCCAAGCAGCAGCAGATCGAGCCGCCTTTGATTGTTGGTGGCCTCACCGCCCAATCCTTCGGCCAGTATGCGGGCGTTGTGCAGCAACATGCGCAGGTAGGTGTCGGCACCGCTGCCTTCAGGACCCATGCTATCGGCATACATGCTGCCGCCAATGCGGATGCCGGCATCCTCAGCTACCTGCTGCAGCAATTTGGGATTGATGGTGCTTTCTACAAAAATGGCGGGCAGTTGCCGGCTTTCAATGGTGTTGATGAGCGCCTGCAAATCGGCGGTGCGCACCTCGGCATCGGTGGTGGTGCCCAATACCGAAATCACGTCCATCTTGTAGCGTTGCCCAAAGTAGCGGAAGGCATCGTGCGTGGTGGCAATCACCCGGCGTTGGGCGGGAATGCCCCCCAAAAGCTGTTCGATTTCGCGGTGCGTTGCCAGGAGCAGGCTGTCGTAACGGGCGAGCCGGACTTGCAAGTAAGCCGTTTTTTGCGGCAACAAGCTTTGCAAGGCCTGGCTGATGTTCTTTGCGTACTGCCGACCGAGCAGCGGATCCATCCAGGCGTGTGGGTCGTAACTGCCGGCATGCTCTGCGCTGCCAATGGGCGTGATGCCTTCGGTGGCTACCAGTCGCTTGGCATCTTTGCCGGCTTGGGTGATGAGCTCGCTCAGCCAGCCTTCGAGGTTCAGTCCGTTTTCTATGATGAGGTCGGCCTGTGCCAGCAAAAGGGCGTCGCCGGGAACGGCATCGTAAATGTGCGGATCGGCGCCTAGCGGAAGGAGCGAGCGCACATCTACGGCATCACCACCCAATTCACGGGTCATATCGGCCAAAAAGCTGGTGGTGGCCACTACCACAGGCTTCTGGGCCCACGCGTTCAGCGAGCAGCAAAGCAGCAAAAACAATATCCACCTCTTATTCATGAGACAAACATAGCCAATTTAGACGAGTCTAAAAATATATTTCGATTAATTCGTTTGGCACAAAAAAACCGGCAAGAAAACTTGCCGGTCGTACCAAGCCACGTGGGCTGTGCTTATGGATGCTTTTGGTGCCTTTTGTGCCAGGCCGCTTTTTTTCGTTCTTTTTGTTTTTCCTTGACCCTCGCTTGATCCGCTTCATACTGCTTTTTCTGCTCAGGTGTCATTACCGCTAAGATGGCGGCGTTTTGTTCTGCACGGGCCGACTCGCTTGCCAGTTTGGCTTCGCGTGCCAACTCCTTTTTGTTGGCAATGAGTTGTTCTGTTTTAAGCAATTCGGGCTGAAGCCGGGCCTGCTGATCGGCACTGAGCTGGTAACGCTCGCTGATTTTTTTGGCTTTCAGGGCAGCGCGTTCTTCAGGCGTTTTGGTGCGATTGGCATCTTGGGCCATCAGGGGCAGCGACCATGCGAGGAGCAGCACCCAAATCCATACTTTTTTCATGCGATTTGATTTAATGCCGGTCCGACTCGCTGAAATGTCGGAAGGTTTAAAATGCAGTAGTCGGTTTTTTTCAATCCCAGGAAACGCTTTCGCCAAGACGGGTGTTAAGGAATTACACTAATTTTGCAGTCCAACTTTAAAAACATTAAAAATGGCATTTGAATTACCCGCACTTCCTTACGCGCACAACGCGCTCGAACCGCATATCGACACCGCTACCATGGAAATTCACCATGGTAAACACCACGCGGCTTACGTAAATAACCTCAATGCTGCCATCGCCGGCACCGAGCACGAAGGCAAGTCGCTCGAAGAACTGATGGCCAACATCAGCAAATTGCCCGCTGCAGTACGCAACAACGGCGGTGGTCACTACAACCACAGCCTGTTCTGGAGCATCATGGCACCAAATGCTGGTGGCGAACCTACCGGCGCTTTGGCCGAAGCCATCAGCAGCACTTTCGGTTCATTCGCTGCCTTCAAAGAAGAGTTTGCAAAGGCCGGTGCTACCCGTTTCGGTTCGGGCTGGGCTTGGTTGTGCGTGGAGAATGGCAAGCTGAAAATTTGCAGCACGCCTAACCAGGACAATCCTTTGATGGACGTGGTTACCGATTGCAATGGTACCCCTATCCTCGGTCTCGACGTATGGGAGCACGCTTATTATTTGCACTACCAGAATCGTCGCCCCGACTACATCAGCGCTTTCTGGAGCGTGGTGAACTGGGCTGAAGTTAGCCGCCGCTACGAAGCTGCACTCTAAGTCTAATCGCTATCCATTAAAAAAGCCGCTCCTGTTAAAAGGGCGGCTTTTTTGCTGAAAGGCGGATGGCTCATAGCGACCATGGATTAACCGCAGAAATTTAGAGGGATTTTAGCCTGTAAGTGGCTGTTTCCGTAGATTACTGCCTTCTGCGCCAAACAGCTGCTTTTTGGGTGCGGCTCCAGGCGTCACTCGCTGCCGAGGTAGCGGAGCCTTTGCCAGAAACGCTTCGCATTTCTGGTGGAGGACGCAGAGAAAAGCCTGCGGATGTAAGTTGACTTGTGGTTCTTACTTCAATACGCCTTCGTAAAAGGTTTTTACATCCTCAGTGAAGGTTTTGAGATCGCGCTCACGGGTGTACATCATGTGGCCCCCTTCGTAATACTTCATTTGCAGCTGCTTGCGCAATTCGGGCCGCACAAACATGTGGTTGAGGGTGTAGTCGGTGGCAAAATAAGGCGTGGCCAAGTCGTAATAGCCATTGCAGATGAGCACCTGCAAATTGGGATTTTTGTGGATGGAGGCTGCCAAAACGCCCGAATTGTCGAGGTAGCGGTTGGTGGCCTCTCCGTAATTCCAGGGCTGTACCTTGCCGGTGAGGATTTCGTACACCTGGTCGGGATACGGATACTGCAGCGTGGCCCGCAAGTGGTGGTTGATCGCAGAGGTGTACGGACCGTAAATGCTGAGGTTGTAGCTGGGGTCGTATTCGTAGCTGTCGCCCCCGTCTTTGCGGTCGATGCCTTTGATGGTGGCATCAAATCGGCCCACGGTTTCGCCTTTCGAACGCAACAGTTCCTTGGTAAACTCTTGCGTGCTTACCCGGTAGTGGTAGCCTTTGAGGAAAGTGGGCGACAAACCGGTGAGTGCCGACAGCTCGCTGCTGAGGCGCTTTTCTTCTTCGGCCGTAAGGCGGTCGCCTTTCATGAGCAGGCTGTTGTACTCGCCCAAGGCAAAGGCTTCAGCAGCACGCAGGGTGGTTTTCAGGTCGGGAAAGCGGCTTTTGTCGAGCAGGCCATGGTGCCAGGCCGAAGCGGCAAAGCTGGGCAAAATGAGCGGGTAGGGCAGGTCGTTGCCCGCAGCCGGACGAATGGTTTGGAAGTTCAACACTGCCGATACCAACACGATGCCGTTGAGGTACATGCCGTGGCGGTCTTGCAGGTAGCCCGATAAGCCAGCGGCGCGGGTGGTGCCGTAACTTTCGCCCACCAAAAATTTGGGCGATTGCCAGCGGTTTTGGGTGCTGGTATATTTGTAAATGAAGTCGCCTACCGAGCGCAAATCTTCGCTGTAGCCAGTGAATTCTTTTTTGTCGGTGCCTTCGGCCGGACGACTATAGCCCGTTTCAACCGGATCGATGAATACCAAATCGGTAAAGGCCAGCCAGCTGTAGGCATTGTCGGTGAGGCCGTAAGGTGGACGTGTAGCGCCACCGTCTTCGGTCATCACAATGCGTTTGGGGCCGAGGGCGCCCATGTGCAGCCAAACCGAGCTCGAGCCCGGACCACCATTGAAGCTAAAAGTCAGCGGTCGTTTGGCGGCATCGGCACCGTCGCGGTGGTAGGCGATGTAAAATATCTCCGCAATCTTCTCGCCCTTATCGTTCACCTGGCTTTGGTGGCCTGTAGTAGCGGTGAAATTGATTTTTTGTCCGTTAATGGTAATACTGTGCTTGGTGGTCACCGGTGCTGGCCATTCGATTTTGGCTTTGGCGTTGGCTTTGTCGCCTTGGGCAGCAACCGAAAGGGTCGACAGACTGAGCAGCAGCAAGAAAAGTTTGTTCATAACGAGCTTTTGCAAGGCAAAATAGGGTTTTTGGCTGATTATTGGTTATACTCGTCGTATAAATATACCAATAAGTATAAAACCAAAAAGTATAAAACTAATGAGTATAAAACAATTTGGTATAATTTGGTCTGACCCGCTAAAAATGATATTTTCGGTACTTAACCAAATGGCGTCTGATGGCAAGAGTCCCTTTTCGGTACGGATTTACTGTGAGCGATCAAACATTCGTTGACCGCGAGCAGGAGGTGGCGCGATTAAAAAGCAATTTGCTGGGAGGTATCAATACCATTTTATTATCGCCACGCCGTTGGGGCAAGTCGTCGTTGGTAGAAAAAACCCTTGCACAAATCAGGCAAGAAGAAACAGCAGTCAAAATCGTGCACATTGATTTGTTTTCGGCGGCGAACGAAACTGAATTTTTGCAGCTGTTTGCCCGCGAACTGATCAAAGCCTCGAGCAACCGCTGGGAAGAATGGATGGAGGTGGGTAAAAAATTCTTCAAGCGCCTGGTACCCAAATTATCGGTAGGCAACGAGCCTTTCCACGATTTTCACATTGGCTTTGAATGGAGCGATTTAGAGCAGCATACCGACGAGCTTTTGAATTTACCCGAACTGATTGCCGAAGACAAAAATTGCCGATTCATCATCTGTATCGACGAATTTCAAAACCTCGCCACCTTTGGCAGTTTTGCGAGTTTGGAGAAAAAAATGCGTGCTTGCTGGCAGCGACAAAAGCGGGTGAGTTATTGTTTGTACGGCAGCAAACGCCAATTGATGGCCGAATTATTCAACCATCCCTCCAGGCCTTTTTACCGCTTTGGCGATCTCATGACCCTCCCCAAAATTGCCGAACACCATTGGGTAAACTACATTGTAAGTGGCTTTGAGCGCACGCACAAGCGCATTTCGCCCGATTTGGCCTTGACCCTCACCCGCTACATGCATAATCACGCTTGGTACGTGCAGCAATTGGCGCATTACTTATGGAGCCGCACCCAAGTAGATGCCGATGTGGACTTGTTTAATTCAGCACTCGACGAGTTGATTCAGGCAAACAGTCCGCTTTACCAACGCGAAATTGAAGTGATGAGCAGTACCCAGTTGAATTTGTTGCGTGCCATTGCGCGGGGCGAAAGCCAGCTGAGCTCGGTGGAGGTGATGCACAAATACGGGCTCGGAACCCCCAACAATGTCACCAAAAACAAGCGCCACTTTATTGCCAACGATTTTATAGAAGAAAGCGATATCAAAACCGGCACCCGCTCAACGCTGTACGAATTTGTGGACCCGGCTTTTGCTTTGTGGTTCAAAAAGCGGTTTTTTGGGGAGGATTATTGGTTGCGAAATAAATGAGTTAGGTGCAGGGATAAAACAATTTGTATGAAGGATAACAATCTACAGCTTGAAATCGAGCAATTGAAGAGCGTTTTTATTTCAGACGATTTAAAAAACTTAGAAGATGTTCAAACCAGACTAATAGTAATCGGCGGAAAAGAGGTTGTTGACTTTTTAAAATCACTACTCGCCGATGATGATTCAAAAATCAGAAATAGAGCAGCATTGGTTTTGGGAGATATTAAAGACAATAGTGCCGTTGAGCCGCTTCTTAAAGCCATATTCAAAAAAGAGAATCACGATTATAACGGGACATTAGTTTACGCATTGGAAGCTCTAGATTGCAGTCAAAAATTGAAAGAGGTATTTAGAATCCTTTTTTTTGAATCTTATGAATCAAAATTGCATGCCTACAATATACTTACAGAGCAAGAGTTTGAGTTCACCAAAAGTGACTTGAAGGAAATCCAAAATATGTGGAATGAATATAAGAATAACCCCGACCAACATCAGCTTTATGACGATCAAGAAACAAAAGAAATGATTCAAGACGCGGTGGAAGGTTATATGTGGTATTTGAATCCTAATAATCAAACAGAAGCTAAATAGCCCAGCACCACACAAGCGTTTGGCTGCCATGCAGGCGTCAGTTCTAACAAAAACCTCTTCGCGCTTCACTTTACGCAATAGCAATCATTTCAGTGTTCTAAAGAACTTCAATGGCTGATAGGGCAATTATAACAAATGCAAAGCTGCTGTTGGAAGCACACATTTTGTTCGAATGCTTACGCACCACTAAATTGTCGTTAAAACCTTTTGTATATGAACCGCATCCAAACCTTCAAAGAATTTTACCCCTATTACCTCAGCGAACACAGCAAGCCTGCCACCCGTGCCTTGCATTATGTTGGTACCAGCTTGTTTTTTGTGCTGCTCATTACCGGCCTGTTACGTGGTAAATGGTACTACTTTGCCCTATTGCCCATCATGGGTTACGGTTTTGCCTGGGTGGGCCACTTTTTCGTGGAGAAGAACAAACCCGCAACCTTTCAGTACCCGCTATGGAGCTTGGCCAGCGATTTTGTGATGTACTTCCAGTGGTTGACGGGCAGATTGAAGGTCAAATAAGTAGCTAAAGTGCGTTATTGGCTGCTGGAAGGCTTTTCAAAGCTTCAAACATCGGCCAAAATCCAGTCCAAACGCGCGGTTTTTTTGCCTACCTTTGTGGGATTTTTTGCGTATGTGGACATTCCTCGCCCGTTTTATACTGCGTAACCGCGCTGCACTGCTGGTGGTTCTTACACTGGCAACAGGCTTCATGGCCTGGCAGGCAGCACAGGTGCGCATGTCATACGACGGCAACAAGCTGATACCGGAGAACGATCCGGATCTCCAGATTTACAAGGACTTTCAGAAAACCTTTGGGATCGACGGCAACGTGATGGTGGTTGGGGTGCAATCCGACCGCCTGTTCGAGCTCGAATTTTTCAATGAATGGGTGAAGGTGACCCAGAAGGTAAAGCATTTGCCCCTTACTGCCAATGCCATCAGCATCACCAACCTGCCCAAAATTCAAAAGAATACCGAAGTACGAAAGTTCGACTTTGTGCCGATTGTTCCTGAATTGCCCCAAAATCAGGATGACCTCGACCGCATTCGCACCGATTTATTAAACAACAAGCTGTATGGCGGCATCCTCTTGAATGCCGAAACCAATACCACCCTCATGGCGGTTACCTTCGATTCGGTGGTGCTCAATACCGAAGACCGCATCGAAGCCGTGCAGTCGGTCACACGCATCATGGATGCCTTTGCTGTTCAAAACGACGTGACGGTACATTATTCGGGCTTGCCCTATGTACGCACGATTTTCAGCACCAAAGTGGCCGACGAACTCAAGCTTTTCAGCGTACTCGCGGTGCTGGTTACAGCTTTTGTGCTGTTCATGTTCTTCAGATCTTTTTACGCGGTATTGGTGCCTGTTTTGGTGGTAATCATCGGTGCTACCTGGGCCATGGGGCTCATTCATTTGCTGGGGTACAAAATCACCATCCTGAGTGGACTCATTCCGGCACTCATTGTAGTGATTGGGGTACCCAACTGCGTGTATTTGCTCAATAAGTACCACGACGAATACCGCAAACACAGCAATAAAATCAAGGCCCTCAGCCGCATCATTGAACGCATAGGCATTGCCACACTCATTACCAACACCACCACGGCCATTGGTTTTGGGGTATTTGCCCTTACCAAAACGGCCATTTTGCAAGAATTTGGTATCGTGGTGGCTACCAGCATCATGTTGGTATTTGTGGCCAGTATCATCCTCATTCCGGCGGTATTCGCCTACCTGCCCAGTCCAGAGCAACAACAGCTCAGACATCTCGACAACAAGCAGGTTTCGGGTGTGGTGAACATCATCGTACGCATTGTAAGCGGTCACCGAAACGCCATTTACGCGGCGGTGTTGGTCATTGCCCTGGTTGCGGGTTTGGGTGCCATGCGACTTCAAGCTCTGAGTTACATCGTAGATGATTTGCCTAAAGAGGACAAGGTCTACACCGATTTGATCTTTTTTGAGAAGCACTTCACGGGGGTCATGCCCTTTGAGATCCTCATTGATACCGGTCGAAGGGGCGGCGCCCAATCGGCTTCCCAATTGGCCAGGGCCGATGAGGTACAAGCCATTTTCAGTGAACGACCCGAGTTTGCACGCCCATTATCGGTAGTCCAATTGGTGAAGGGTGCCAACCAGGCTTATTTCGGTGGCGATTCGTCGTTTTTCAGACTTCCAAACGGTCAGGAACGCAATTTTGTATTGCCTTACTTGCTCCGCACCCGGGGCGATGGCACCAGCAAGGCCATGAACGCACTCACCGATTCGGCCCGCCAAATCATCCGTATCAGCCTGAACATGGCCGATGTGGGAACCATTGAAATGCGCCGCATTTTCGATGAGGTGAAACCCGAGGTAGCCAAAGTGATGGAAGGAACCAACAACAAGGTGCAGTACACCGGCACCAGCCTCATCTTCCTCAAGGGTAACACCTATCTGATCAACTCGCTGGTGAGCAGCCTGGCTTTGGCCTTTGCCCTCATCAGCATCATCATGGCTTTGATGTTCCGCTCCTGGAAGATCATTGTCATCAGCATCGTACCCAACCTCTTTCCGCTCATCGTAACGGCCGGCGTGATGGGCTATTTGGGTGTGGCGCTCAAGCCCAGCACGGTGCTCATCTTCAGCATTGCCTTTGGCATTGCAGTTGACGACAGCATCCACTTCCTCACCAAATACCGCCAGGAACTCAAACGCCACAACTGGGACATCCCGAAAACCGTGGTCATGGCCCTGCTTGAAACCGCCCCGAGCATGATGTACACCTCCATCATTCTATTCTTTGGCTTCATTATTTTCGGCGCCAGCTCCTTTGGTGGCACCGTGGCATTGGGACTCATGACCAGCGGCACCCTGCTAGTAGCCATGATCAGCAACTTGCTGCTGCTGCCATCGCTCATCCTGTCGTTCGACCGCCGCGATAAAATCCGTCAACAAAAACTCGAATCTGCAAAAGCCCATGGCTAAGACATATCCCGAATACAAACAGCTCGACCTCACCGCCGTCAACCGCGACATCGCCGCCTGGTGGAAAAAAGAGGGCATTTTCGAACGCAGCATCAGCGAGCGCGAAGGAGCCCCGGCCTTTGTGTTTTATGAAGGTCCACCCTCGGCCAATGGCATTCCCGGCATTCACCACGTCATGGCCCGTGCCATCAAAGACATCTTTTGCCGCTTCCAAACCATGCAAGGCAAGCAGGTGAAGCGCAAGAGTGGCTGGGATACCCACGGTTTGCCCATTGAGCTGCAGGTAGAGAAGAAACTCGGCATTACCAAAGACGACATCGGCAAAAAAATCAGCGTAGAAGAGTACAACCGCCTTTGCCGCCAGGACGTGATGGAGTTCACCGGCCTATGGGAAGAACTTACCGAGCAGATGGGCTACTGGGTCGACCTGAAAGATCCGTATGTAACCTACAAAAACGAATACATCGAAACCATTTGGGCCTTGCTCAAGCGCCTGCATGAGAAGGGTCTGCTGTACAAGGGCTACACCATCCAGCCTTTTTCGCCGGCTGCCGGTACCGGACTGAGCTCGCACGAACTCAACCAGCCGGGTACTTACCGCGAGGTGAAAGACACGAGCGCTGTGGCCCAGTTCAAGGCCGAGGAAAGTTCAAAGTTCAAGGTTCAAAGTTTGGTAGGTGCGGAGGTTGACACCGATCTTTTCTTCCTGGCTTGGACGACTACGCCATGGACCCTGCCGTCGAATACGGCTTTGGCAGTGGGCGAGAAGATAGATTACGTGTTGGTTCGGACCTTCAATCCATACACCCACCTGCCCGTTACCCTCATTTTGGCCGAAGCCCTGGTGGGCAAATATTTCAAGCCCGAGCAGGCCGAATTGCCGCTTGAAGGCTATGAGGCCGGACAAAAGCAGGTTCCTTACCGCATACTCGGTAAGTTCAAAGGCGCTGCCCTCGATGGCCTGCGCTACGAACAACTGCTGCCTTTTGCCCAACCTGAAGATGGCGATGCCTTCCGCGTGGTACTGGGCGATTTTGTAACCACCGAAGACGGTACGGGCATCGTACACATTGCGCCCAGCTTTGGTGCCGACGACTTCCGCGTGGCCAAACAAAACGGCATCGGCAGCTTGACACTGGTGGATCGCCGCGGTCGTTTTGTAGATGCGGTAAACGACGCCACCTTCCCCCTGGCAGGCATGTTTGTGAAAGAAGCCTACCTCAGCGACGAAGAAAAAGCCGAGGTTTTGGCCCTGCAGCAAGAAAAGCTCAAGGCTATCATTCCCAACCTGAGCAAATACCTGAGCGTCGATGAGCTCATCACCCTCAAGCTGAAACTCGAAAACCGGGCCTTCAAAATTGAGAAGTACGAGCACAGCTATCCGCATTGCTGGCGTACCGACAAGCCCATTTTGTACTACCCGCTTGATAGCTGGTTCATCCGCACCACGACTTACAAGGAGCGCATGGCCGATCTCAACAAAACCATCAACTGGAAGCCCGAAAGCACCGGCACCGGTCGCTTTGGCAACTGGCTCGAAAACCTGGTCGACTGGAACCTCAGCCGTTCTCGCTACTGGGGCACGCCGCTGCCCATTTGGCGCAGTCAGGATGGCGAAGAAAGCATCTGCATCGGCTCCATGGAAGAGCTCCGTGCCGAAATGGACAAAGCCCGTGCGGCCGGCATCGCCAATCCCGCTGAAATCACCGACCTGCACCGCCCGCAAGTCGACGAAATTGTTTTGCTGAGTCCCTCGGGCAAGCCCATGTACCGCGAAACCGACCTCATCGACGTTTGGTTCGACTCAGGTGCCATGCCCTATGCCCAGTGGCATTATCCCTTCGAAAACCGCGAGCTGATTGAAAGCGGCAAGGCATTCCCGGCCGATTTCATTGCCGAAGGTGTTGACCAAACCCGCGGCTGGTTCTTTACGCTGCACGCCCTGGCGGTGATGCTGTTCGATTCGGTGGCCTTCAAAGCTGTGGTAAGCAATGGCCTCGTGCTCGACAAAGACGGCAACAAAATGTCGAAGCGCCTTGGCAATGCCATCGATCCGTTCAAAACCCTCGATCAATACGGCGCCGATGCCACGCGCTGGTACATGGTGAGCAATTCGCAGCCTTGGGACAACCTCAAATTCGACCTCGAAGGCGTAAAAGAAGTGCAGCGCAAGTTTTTCGGCACGTTGTACAACACCTATGGCTTCTTTGCCCTATACGCCAACATCGACGCTTTCCGATACGAGCAGGCCGAAGTGCCCATGGCCGAGCGACCCGAAATTGACCGTTGGATCATTTCGCTGCTCAACAGCCTGATTAGCGAGGTGGAAGAAGCCTATGCGAGCTACGAGCCTACCCGTGCTGCCCGCGCCATCCAGGAATTTGTGGATGAGCACCTCAGCAACTGGTACGTACGCCTGTGCCGCCGCCGTTTCTGGCGCGGTGAACTCAATACCGATAAGTTGGCCGCCTACCAAACGCTCTATCGTTGTTTGGAAGTCATCAGCCAGTTGATGGCACCTGTGGCGCCTTTCTACGCCGACCGCCTGTTCCGCGACCTGAACGAAACCACCGGCCGTCTCACAGCCGATTCGGTGCACCTCGCCCTGTTCCCCAAGGCCGACACACAGCTCATCGACAAAGCCCTCGAAAGCCGCATGCAATTGGCTCAGGAAGTGTGTTCGATGGTGCTTTCGTTGCGCAAAAAAGAGAACATCAAGGTGCGTCAGCCCCTGCAAAAAATCATGATTCCCGTACTCGAGCCCGAGCAGCAAGCACAAATTGCAGCCGTTGCCGAGCTCATTCAGACTGAGGTGAACGTAAAGGAAATCGAGTTTCTTACCGACACCACCGGGGTAATTACCAAAAAAGTGAAGCCCAATTTCAAAACCTTGGGTCCCAAATACCCCAAGCAGATGAAGGGCATTGCATTGGTATTGGCAGCCTTCACCCAGGCACAAATCGCCGATTTGGAGCGAAACAATGGGGTGGAGTTAAACGTTGAAGGTACGTTATGCACCCTCACCCGTGAGGATGTGGACATTTTGTCGGAAGATATTCCCGGATGGTTAGTAGCTTCCGCCGGAAAATTAACCGTTGCGCTCGACATCACCGTTACGGAGGAGCTCAAAAACGAGGGCATTGCCCGCGAATTGGTCAACCGCATTCAAAAACTGCGGAAAGACAGCGACTTTGAAGTAACCGACCGCATCTCGGTTAGGCTGGAAGATGATGAATTTGTTAAGGCAGCTGTACGTGACTTTAAAGCGTATATTTGCGGCGAAATTCTGGCCACCGATTTGGAGTTGGTGAAAACGTTTGACGTTGAGCCTCAAGAAATAGAGGTTGACGAGCGTACGTTAAGAATTGTGGTAAAACGATAAGGCCATGGAAAACAAAGTAGAAAAAACACGCTACAGCGACGAAGAACTCCAGGAGTTCAAAAAGCTCATCCTCGAGAAGCTTGAAGCCGCCCGTTCGGAGTTCAAGTACTATCAGGAGCAACTCATGACCGCCAACGCCAATGGCACTGACGACACTTCGAACAGCTATGTTACGCTTGAAGAAGGTTCGGTAACCATGGACAAGGAGCATTACAGCCAGTTGGCATCGCGTCAGCGCAAATTCATCGATCACCTCGAGAACGCGTTGATCCGTATCGAAAACAAGACCTACGGCATTTGTCGCGAAACCGGCAAGCTCATTCCCCGTGAGCGTTTGATGGCGGTTCCGCACGCTACCTTGTCGATGGAAGCCAAGTTGAAGCAATAAGCTTTACTGCTTGAAAAAGTCGCTCATTCCCGCGCTCGTTATAGGCCTGGTTCTTTTGGTAGACCAGGCCTCTAAATTATTGGTCAAAACCCAGATGTT
>Ga0075157_10000712_pt1 | contig 24513 bp, 15 predicted proteins | sample JI81BgreenDNA_FD_70967 | JGI IMG/M metagenome (GOLD analysis project Ga0075157, IMG submission 70967) | Wastewater effluent complex algal communities from Wisconsin, to seasonally profile nutrient transformation and Carbon sequestration -... | ecosystem: Engineered > WWTP > Effluent > Algae...
GCACCGGCAAGGCAAAGGTGACGCGATTGAACTGAACGTGGTCGGTGCTCATGCCTTGAACTCCTGCGCACGGACGATGGCAGCCCGCTGCGTTCCAGCCAGAGCCTCCACCTTCTTGAGAACCTGGCCCAGCGGCGTCCCCTCGTTCCTTCCGCGCCACATTGCCGTAGAGCCCACCACGATCAGACGCTCCATCGCACGTGACATCGCCACATTGATCCGATTCGGGCTCCGGAGGAAGCCAGGGTTCAGCTGCGGGTTGTTGCGAACCGTCGAGAGGATCACCACTCGGTTCTCCTTGCCTTGGTAGCTGTCAACCGTGTCCACCTTGATCAGCTTGCGAAGCTCTACCGGTATCCACCGCGCTTCTCCCTTCATCCGGTTGAGGAGTTCGCTTTGCTTGGAGTACATGCAGATGATGCCGACGATAGGGTCACCTGGCTGCAGGCCCTCGCGCAACGCACGCACGAGTGCTGGGTTCTGGATCAGCGCTCGAAGGACTGCCATCACAACATCTGCTTCCGTGTCGTTCCAGCTGTCAATCCGATCCGGCGAGGTGCTCTCCAGCGAGCTCTTGCCGAGTGTGCTGGTGTCTACCCAAGAGACCTCATGCCGAAGGGGAAGAGGTAGCAGGCTCGTATCCAACCACGACGCGGCTCGCCCCGTCGCAAGCTGCCCGCGATAGAAGACCTCGGAGACAAGCTCACCGATGGCGGGCGCCATTCGGTACTGCTCTCTCAGCGCTGACCCAACAGTGGCTCCGTACGGTGAGTCGAACACCCTCTCGAAATCGCTTGCGAAGGCCTTGGAATCGTGGGGGCAACCAAGCTTCTTAGCCACGGCGTCACGCACTTCGTCCGTGAACCTAGGCGGCAGTTGCTTGTGATCACCCACGAGGAGGATGCGCCTTCCGGTCTGCATCGCGACTGCCAGTTCGCTCGGCGCAGCCCGCCCAGCCTCATCGATGATGACCCAGTCGTACATGTTCTGAATGACACCGGCCGCACGGCGTCCGATGCCTACCAAGGTGCCGGCAACCACCGTTCGCGACTTGGCCAGAAACTCCACGAAGTTGGCGGCGGGCTCCCCAAGCGTCTTGAGCCAGTCATCCGACATCTTCAGCAAACGCCGCAGGCGATCCACACCTTGCGGTGACTGAACTTCAAACTTCTCGGCCAACTGTTCGAACAGGTCGTCGAGCACCTCGCCCAGTTGCACCTCACCGACTTCGTACTGGTAGTCCCGCTTGCAGACCTCGTGCAGGGCGTCCGTCAGCTGGCGAAGTCGGTTGGCAGCCGGGTCTTCCACAGGCGCATCGCTGTCCTTCACTTTGGGCTTGCGTGCTGCTTGTTCCGGAGCCTCCGTCGTCAACATGGCGATCTGATCCACTAGGCGCCCGACATTCACATGAAGCCGAACTGCCGCCGAGGCGAAGGGCGCCGGTAGGCCCATCTCCGTCGCCAGCCTGACCACGCGCTCCTTGTACTCAGCCTTGAAGCCCTCTCTGTATGACTGTTCGATGGAGGCCGAGTGGAGGTGCCGGATCGGTTCCGAGACCACTGATTCGTGCCCCAGGCGAACAGCATCGAAGGCGATGCCCTTGCTTTCGAAGAGTTCCAGCGCCTTTTCAAGTGCGGTGTTCACCGCCTCGTGGGCTTGACTGACCACCAGAATGCGCCGAGCGCCTTCCCTTGAAATCAGGTAGTGAAGCAGCGACGCGATGAACCACGTCTTGCCTGTTCCTGGAGGCCCCTGAAGCAGACTGAGCGGGCCAAACTGCAGCGCCTTCCGGAACGCGTCCTTCTGGCTTTCGTTCAGGCGCTTGCTGCCTTGCGCATAGGCATCCAGCGCCTCCTCAGCCGGAAGATGAAACGCCATAGGCGTCGGTTGCTTACCGGACGACTGGAAGTAGTCCATCAAGTCCGGAATGACAGACCGGCCTTCCAGGATTCGATCAACAGCGGCAGCACGTCGGGTCAGCGAGGCGCTTTCCATGTTGCTGCGCAGCCGCAACTTGTCTCCGGGCTTCGGTGGCTTTCCGCTCCAGCGCTCGATCGCCAGCTCGGCGTTCGCACCCAGGTAGGTGTCGCGCAACTCAAGGTCGCCGCAACGGCGCCAGGTGCCCTCGGCGTTCTTGCGCTCAACCCAGGTCCTGTCGTCCACATCTGGATCAAAGCCAGCCCCGTCCAGTACGCAGGGCAGAAGCATCTGATGCTCGCGCTGCGGGTTTCGCCGCGCCTCGGCAGTGACAGTTGCCAATGGAAGTGATTCTTCTTCGGCGTCCAGCAGGCTGCGCCAAAGCTCTTCCACGTCGATCTCAAGCGGAGCGTCTACCTCCTCGGTTTGATCCGTGTTCGATGCCTGCGCCGGCAACTGCGGTTCGCCGGCCGAAGGCTCGCCCTGATCGGACTCCGCCGGCTGTCCGGGGCGGTCACCGAACTCTTCGTCCCACAGCTCCATGGAGGGTTCGAGGTCCGAGGCTTCGTTCCGGGCCCCGTCCACCAACACCAAACGAACGCGAATTCGACCGAGGCACTTGTCTTGGGCCCAGATCAGTTGGGTAAGGTCTACTTGCTTGGCCGTCACCCATGCAGCGCGACGCTCGGCGCTTTGCCACTCGATCGTCAGCCGGGCGCCTGCCCCCGTCAGGTGAATCAGCCTGGACCCGGGGTTCCTGCGTGAGTTCTCCATCGTGAGGTAGAAGAACCCGTTGTCGCTGACCATCTCGCCCTGGGCCACTCCAGTTGCCGCGAGGTTCCTGACCGTGATTCGATACGGCTCGACATCAGGCACGTCGGTCGGTTGCCCCTTGCCATCGAGCGCGCTTTGCAGCGGTTCGAGGGCAGAGACGTGGCGCTCGGTGAGTAGGCGCTGAATCTCGTCGCGCACGTGTTCCAGACCCAACAAGGCATCCTCGCCTTGGGCGCTCACCAGCAGCTCATTCAGCACGGCGGCTAAGGCATAGCGGTCGCGCGCCAGCGGCGACATCGATTTGTAGTCCGCTGGCAGGTACGCCGTCGTGTAGGCATCACCTGACGAACGGCGGAAGTCCAGTATGTCGACGTAGACGGGCTTGCCATCGGTACCGATGACGATGTTGTCCGGTTTGATGTCGCCATGCGGCCACTCGAAGTCGTGCATCTGCGCCAAGGTTCGCGTCAAGGCACGTGCAACGGAGAGCTTGGCGTCGCGCGACTGCGGGCGTCGCATCCAGTCGGCCAACGTTTCACCTTCAACCCAGCCTTGAACGAGCAGCAGGCTGCGCCGGCTCAGGCCGCAATCGAACACCGTGGCCAGGCCCGGCAGGGCGGCGGCACGCAGGTTCCGGGCACGTTCCAGAAAGGAAAGGAGCCGGATGGCGAGATCAGGCCGCTTGAGGTCGGGCTCAACCCCATGCCACTCCTTGACCAACACGGGTTGGCCTTCGAATGAACTGCGGAAGGCCAATAGGTCGTCATCGTCAGCCAGCGGCTTGCCTTCTTCGGCGTAGTCCCTGACTCGGCTCTTGGCCTTGTAGATGTCGAATGCTGCGAGGTCGATGACCTGTTCGCTATCGCCCTTGGCGACATCATTCACCGCCTCCAGCATGTCGCGCGCCGATTCGTAGCGATCCTTGGGCTGGGGACTCAGCGCCCGCGAGAGCACCCCATCGAAGCCACCGCCGTAGGCGTCGTCAGCACGCTTCTCGCAGACAAAGTTGCCTTCCACACGAGGGGGCCGTTCGCCGTGGAGCATCAAGTGCGCGAGCACACCCAACATGTAGATGTCGCGCCGGTAGGGCGTGGCGCCCTCGGCGTTGCCTGAGTCTTCGGGCAAGTTGGCCCGTTCAACCTGCACTCTGTCTCGGAAGGCGCCGACGGTCGCCATGGTCGGGTAGTAGGCCGCAGGGAAGCCTGAAATGATGACCCTGGCGGGGCGCTCCACCCACAGGCAGTGCGCACCGATGTCTCGGTGCGCAACGTTCAGGTCGTGCAGATCGGCAAAGCGCTGCAGCATCGCCTTCACCAGGACAACGCGCTCCGGCGGAGTCAGCCTGGCGAGCCCGGAGTTCACGAACTCGCTCAGCCGGGTCACCTTGGGGGGCAATGCATAGAGTTCGGCGAAGTCTCGCGTCACGTCGGCTTCGGACATCCGAGCGATCGGCCTCAGCAGGCTGCGCGACAGTTCCTCGTTTCGCGGTTCGACGTGTTCGTAGACACGCTGCTCGCGCAGACCGATGAAGCCACGTTCACCCTCGCCGATAAGTTCCGTGCCGAGGGCGGCAAAGTCCCACTGCCTCAGCAGTGCGAGCTTGTCAGGGTCGGCCTTTTCCTTCGCGCGGTACTCGGCATAGAGCCGCTTGGGGTGCTCCCACAGCGGCTGAGGCTCTGGCCTGTACCCGTGGATGTTGAAGCCGGCCGGGCGGCCGCGCTGCCCCTCGAAGAACAGGTCATAGGCGTTCAGGAAGGTCAGCGGCTTGATGCGCGGAGGACGGTTGACGAACTTCCGGTACTCGTCTTCCTTAGTCCACTCCAGCAACTCATCGATGAACAGCACCGACTTCGCTTCTTCCTGCTCTTCCGAGAGGTCCAGTTCCTCGATCGTCCCTGACAGAACAACGAAAGACAGCACCAAAGGCGTCTTCGCTGGCCCCAGACGGGTCTGCATCGTGGTGCCCAGGCGCTTGGCCTTGAGGCTGATGAGCGGCACGGGAGATCTACCCCGAGGCTGCCCATCCACGTACCAGTTGCCCCCGCGAGCAACCAGTGACTTGCCGCGCCAGTTCTTCAGTTCAATGGCAATGATGTGGGTGTGCGTTACCAGGACGAGGTCGAAGTCGTCGTCGCCACCACCAGGGCCGCCCCGGCTTAGCTTGAACGACGCATATCCCCGCCAGCCTTTGGTGAACGGGGCGGCATCGAAAGCCTTCTGGATGCGCTGCTGCGCGTCGATCTCCGACGCCGGAACGCCAGCCTTCTCGATGAGGCGAATCTCCATGCGCGCCCCTCAGCCCTGGCGCGAAACGCGATGGCCGTAGCAGTACGGCGACATCGCAACGCAGACCGACTCAATCCGTGCCGCCCCGGGCAACGCTGTGAACATCTTGTATGGCTCCCTTTGGTTCCTGCCGCCTCGAACGGGCGTTCCGTGCTCTGTCTTCTTGCTCTTCCGTTCCCGCCGAAGTCACGCCTCCGCCAACTCCCACTTGGTGCTCAGCATCTCCAGCAGGTCAGCCTGCCGCTGCTCGACGACGGTCGGCGTCCAGGTTGCGGTATTCAGAACCTGGGTCGTCAGCGCGTATGACGACACGCCTTGCTTGCCACCGAAGTAAGCCTTCTTCTTGCGCTCGAAGTCGTAGTTCTGCGCCTGTGAGTTCCGACGCTGGGTCAGCGGCACCAGGTTGGCCAGGCGGTGCAGCCAGAGGTTGCGGTCGCTAGTGTTCGGCCACTGCGTGGCCCACGCCGAGTTGTCGTCCACGGTCTGCGGCAGCACGTGTTCGATGGTCAGGACGGTCGGGTCGTAGGTGGCCGCCCCGTCCACCAGGAACGAGTCCAAGCGCAGGATCAGGTAGTTGCGGCGCCTTGCAGTCATCAGGTAGATGTCGCTCTGCAAGACCCGTCGCAGAGTGGACTGCTCGTAGGCCGTCAGGTCTACGGCCGTCACCGGCGATGCCATTGAGTGGGTCTTCTCCAGTGCCCGCAGCAGGGTGGCGTAGCGCTCGATCCGCGCGTTTACGTCGTACCCACAGATGTGCATGCACGCGGCCAGGCGCTCCAGCTTGCGCAAGAACCAGTGCACGTAGGCCGCATCGTTTTCGTGGTCGGCCAGGAACTTCATGGCCGAGGGCAGCCAGTCGGAGTTGTCAATGCGGTTCAGCCACTTCAGCAGCGCGTTGATCTCCGCCGCGTTGGAGGTAGACACATACTGGCAATGCTTGGCGATGAGGTAGGCCTGTGTGTAGGGCTCCACCACCTTGGAGACCAGGTCTTCAGCCGAACCCACTTTGGCGATCACCCGCTCGCGGAACTCCTCCAGCAGCGATCTACGGGCCTTCTCCTTCGCGTAGATCATGCGGATGTGGCCGAACACCTCGGCGAAGCCGTCGCGCCCGGTCTCGACCTCCAGTTCCTCCCAGGTCTCGGTGAAGGCTTCTTGCCTGGCCTGCTTGATGCTGCCGATGACATCGGACTTGATGATGTCGGTAGGCAGCAGGTCCAGGCCCCGGCTATTGAGCACCGAGAACACGCGGAAGGCCGACTGCTGGCTGGGCGTGGACACGGCCACCAGGAAGCAGCGCTGAACCAGGAAAGCGCCGAACTCGCAAAGGCGATCCGTGTCCTCCCCGAAGGTGGTCTTCAGACGTTGCAGCATCACCTCTGCGTTGCGCCGTACGTTGCGCTGGGACTCGTTGTCCAGTTGTGCCGGGTCCAGCGCGACCAGCTCAGCCAACCGGAGCCCTTGGATGTAGTCGGCGAAGAACTGCCGATCGCGCTCGCGCGGCGCGAGGCGCGGTTTGGGCTTAAGGCCCTGCGAGGCCCGACCGGGCTCACGAATGTAGTTCTCGAAGTCAGCGCGAAGCTCGCCGGTGAACTGCGTTGTCAGCGCCGCCAGCAGGATGGTTAGGGTGGTCAGGCGCTGTTGGCCGTCTATGACCTCCGCAGGCGGCTTGCCTTCTTCCTTGATGAGCACGATGCTGCCCAAGAAGTAGGTGTCATCCTTCTCCTTGGCGAAAAAGTCTGCCAGGTCAGAGAACAGCTCTCCAGCTTGCACGTCGGTCCACGCGTAGGGCCGCTGGTAGGACGGGATGGAATAGTCAAAATCCGAGCTGAATATCTTGGCGAGCGGATACTCGGCTCCGCTGATCTTCTTGGTCATGCGTTCTCCCTGCCTGTGCTCTCTTCGACTATTGTTCAACGATGGTAGTTGACGGGCGCGTTGCAGGCGAAGTCGTCGATGCTATCTGGTGCGCGGTCATCACCGCTTCGCGCTTCCAACCTGCTCGGCTACGCAACACTCGCGATGGGGCACACAGCGATCGTCGGCCGATCGCCTCCATTTCCAATCAACGCGGGGCAAATAGTCTGATTTCGCATAGTCCACTTTCGACTTGAGGATTCGGTCACCAATGACGGTGGCAGATGAAAAAACAGTCGAACTCGGAGCAGCGTCTTTGCCTAGTAGGGCTTCTACGCGAGTGCCGTCAAGCGGCACAGCTGACCCAGATTGAGGTCGCTGACCGACTGCAAAGCACCCAAAGTGAAGTGAGCAAGGTCGAGCGGGGCGTCAAGTCGCTCGACGTGCTGGAACTCCGCCTATGGGTAGCAGCGATGGGCCTGGATTTCGAAGAGTTCATCGCTGAGTTGGAGCGGCGCCTCAGCTCCATTGAGAGCCTATCGGCACACTGGTCTCGCCCCTTGCGCGCTGCAGACAAGAAGCGCTCGCGTCGCTAAGGCTGCACCTTGGACCTGCCACTTCCCTTAGGCGGTGAGGACGAGCTAGCGTCTGGGCACCTCGGCAGGATCAGGCAGTGGATCGGCGCACGTTCACGCGCCGAAGTCGCCCGAGCTCTGCGAGATCGCCTCTCAGCGGCCGATCGGGACTCTATGCCCCTACTCCAAGCCATTGCGACTTCATGTGGGCTGCAACTTGATCAATACGTCGGTAGGCACTCGATGCTGCCGTTCAGCTGCTTCTTGATCAGAAACGACCCGACCTTGAGCCCAACTGGCAGGAGCTGGTCGAAGCTTGTAGTGAGCAGAGACGACTATCTCAATCCCGCGCGACTCCCAGCGTTCTGCCCGGAGTGCGCGTCAGAGCAAAAGAGCCGCCGAACGTACAGCATCTGGCGACGTGCGCTTCAACTGCCAGGTCAGCAGGTCTGTGAGCAGCATGGCTGCCTTCTATATCAGGGTCGAGGCGTCGACGCATTCATGGAGCAGCCATCAGATCTCCTGGCTTCGGGAAGATGCGATCAGGTACCTGTCAGAGAGTGGGCGGCAGACCATCCTGCAATCACCAAGCTTGTCACGTTTAGCGAGGCGATGCTCACCACCGGAAGATCTTGGTTTGCGCCTGTGGTTCGCGCTGCCTTAGCTCATCAGGCGTCGCTTCGCGGCCTCCGAACCTCCGTATCTGGCTCGCTTCCATTGGTAAGCGACCTCGCATTTGAAACCTTTCCAGCAGCCTTTATCGGAGAGCACTTGGCGCTGCAGAAGGTCAAGAGGCAGGGAGTTCCAGTTTCCGCCATCGACTGTACAGTGATTGGCTGGGACAATGTACCAACGGGAACGGCGGTGGCAATGGCGATGTCTTTGCTGTTCAACTCTCCGAGCGAGGCAATTGAGGCATTCGACGCTGCGCAAATGCTTACCCTCACGGTGGAGGCAGCATAGCTGGCACTCAGCCGATCACGTGTTCACCATTGAGATGGACATTCGGCGCGAAACCCTAATGCCCGTCGGCCAGCTTGATGGCCAGTGGCCTTGAATTCTGTTTTGCAATGCGTTTAGCGTTTGCAATGCTGACGTACCGGAGTGTGCTTACGCAGAAGGCTCATCGCCCACGGCTCCCGGTGCGGGAGCACTGCGCCTGCTTCGTGCGCGGCGGCCGGCCTCAAGGAGACTCTCCAAGGTTCGCTTCCCACCTCGCTTGACCTTCAACGCTTCACCGGTGTTACTCGGCACCGCTTGAACTGCCATCTTCTCAATGTCGACTATCGCTTGCCTTTCTGAGCCTGTCATGGCTGATCTGATTACCTCGTCGGCCACCCTGGCGGCTCTCGCTTGCCGCAGCTTCTCCTCGTATCCCTGCTTCTGCTCATTTATCTCGGTGCCGGAGAAGGGGCACTCGAGGTCTTTGCGAAGATCACCGCCCTGCGCGGCATGAGCGATTAGTAGATTGATGTCACGCCGCGGCACAGAGAACTCAACTGATGCAAAAGCCAGCTTCACGTGCTCCCAAGTAATCTTTTCTGCACCACAGCGCCGCGCGAGACGATACGAGTGCACCAGCAGCTTGACGAGTTCACGCTTCAGGCCGGCGCTGAGGTTCCAGAAGCCAACGGTTTGCTCAGTCAGCTTGAAAGAGAACAACTCCCCTGCTACCAACTGATACTCATTCAGCAGAGCAATCCAGTCAGCGGAGTCTGGAGGGTCAGGAAGCATCAGAGTCGGGTTGCCGAGCAGGCGCTGGGTTGCCTCGGCGGGACGCGAAAAAAGCTTCCAGCCAAGGCTGTAATTGGCGATCGCGAACCACGGCAGCTGGAGTTCCGCGATCGCCAGCATCGTGCTTGTGATGAGTACGGTCGCGTTCGCTGACTGGGTCATGAACTGCATCTCATCCGCCCCCAGCAGACACGTGCCACAGAGACGTTGCCACCTCGCACATTGACCAGGCAACTCCGGCGCCTTGATCTTGACTCTGCCGGCTGCGATCTCTGGCCCCGCCAGAGGGCGGAGAACCCCAGAAACGCTCTTCTGATTGCCGACTGCACACTCTACGTAGTCAATGAGGGGAACTCGAGGATGCGATTCGTCAATCCACACCTCTCTTCGTCCGTTCAGCACCCGCCCAATCGCCAGACGCAGCTGCGTTTTTCCGCTTCCTGCTGGCCCGGTGATGAGGGTTGGCATGTAGGGCTCTACGCTCATGAAGCCGGAGTACCCCGCCCTCAGGACTTCCCTCGGATCTTGATAGACCTTTGACGCATGAGCAAGAGCGCGCTCGACCTCGCGCCGGATGAGCGCGCAGCAGCGCTCGGTAGGCAAGAAGACAGCCTTCAACCCGTCTCGTAAGAGCGAACAGGCAACCTCTATGGGTAGAGCTTCCAGGCCGTGAAGCGCCGTGCCCCGCACAGTCGCCCGCTGCCTGATCACATCGAGGTCAAGCGCATCGCGGTAGCGACTGGTCCATGTGTCGGAGTTGAGCTCACTCATGCTGCCCCCGTTCCCGCGGTTGCGTGCTTGGCCTCTCCAGCCTCCTGTTTCGCAATCCGACCACCGCGCTTTGGACGCCCGTTGACGCGCTTGCCCGACTTCCACTCTAGGCCCGTCTGAGCCTCGTAGTCCTGCTCCGTCTCGACCTGAACTGCTCTCCGATGCTCGAGGTGTTCCCTGTCACGGTCCTTTGCGAACTTGTGGTACTGCTCAGCCTCCGCGAGCGACATGTACTTGACAACACTATCAACGGGAATCGGGTAGCGAACGTCAAGCTCGATGAGACGCTGCTTCCAGTCGAACCAAACGTGCCTTACGCAGGCCTCGAGAACGTAGATTTTGATGTCCACCTCTTGGTCACCGGTCACCGACTCCCGCGCCTGTAGGAACTCGGGCCCAGGTGAGAAGTAATTCCTACCTGCGAGCACCACACCAGCACGCGTCAGCTTTGCGGGAACCAAGTCAAGATAAGCCCGTACAGCATCCTCGAACGGTATCTGTACGGCGTCATTCCGACCTAACTTGTCCAGCGCCTCCCATAGGCCATTCGGTGTAGGCCGGCTAACGTGGTCGGCAAGATCGGGGGGAATGCGATCACCCACATTGCACGACTCATTGAACCTGAGGAGATCCCAGATTGCTTTCCGCGCCAACTCAATGCTGTGGAGGTCCGACTTTACGAAGTTTGGCGCCTCGGCGTTGCTGGCCGACTTCGGGTTGGACGACTCGATGACAGCCTTGCTTTGGCCAGCATGGCTCGGAGCGGTTTCGCGGACCACCTGGCGGTAGTCCTCATCCCGGCTTTGCGCTCCAGCGGTCGCTCCTGGCCCCCGGTCAGTGATGTCTGCAGGAGAGGCTCCTTCGCTTGGCCACTGTTGCGGCCTGATCTTGACGCCAAACAGCATGCAGAAGCGTTCCTTGGGAATCGCCTCACAGAACTTCGCCATGCGGTAGCTGCTGGCCCTTTCGCTGCCCTGCGAGAACCCAATGCCGGTCTTCATTCCTGATGCGGTATCACGCCTAGTGCTGACGTACAGCGGAGGAAGGGATGACCCTTCAACATAGCCGCGGGGAAGCTCCTCGATGGCAAATGCATCGGCCTCCACGCGCTGCATCAAGTTCCAACTTCCTTCGGTGAAGCTGCCTCGCACCGGCAGGAGCTTGGACCGGGCTCGCACCTTCCCGTAGAGCGTCGTTTGAACCTTCCGAAGTCCGATTACCTTGAGAACGTGATAGACGAATGTCTTCAAGGTTGGGAATGCCTTCCCTTGAGGGTGACAGATCTCGAGGCGCTTCTTCTTCCCCTCGCTGATCCATCGACTCTGGCATCCAAAGTCTTTCCTCATGACACGGATGTAGATGTCGCTCAACTTGACTCCAAGCCCGCACTCCCTCCGGTAGCCCTTCACCAGCTTCTCGAGCATTTCGGCCGTCGTGTTGTAGCCGTGGCCCTTCCCTTTGGCACCGGCCCGACCTCGCTTGACCGCAGAGGCCTTTTCGAGCCGGTTCCAGCGTCCGATCTTGTGAATAGCGTAGTGCAGGACGGCACGCTGTCGGCCAAACGCGAGGTACGTGTAGAACCATAGGCGAACACGGGTCTCATTGAAACGTTTACCCAGCGAGCGCGTATGCCGGTTGATTGCGAGATCCGGGTCGGGCGAGTCGAGGATCTCGTCGAACCGTTGGACGAGCGGATAGATGGCCTGCAACTTGTCGTCCACCCTGTCGGCGTGCAACCTCGTGGGCTTTCGCCGCAATGAGTCCACCACGTCGAGGTTCAACCCCTCGAGCCCCTGCTGCCATGGGGGAAGGCCGCGCTCGCCCTGCTTCGCTTCGATCAGCGTCCGCGTTACACCGCGCTCGAAGTCGGCACGAGCCATCGCGACGATGAGCGGCAGTGGAATCAGAGTTACGTTTCGATCGGGACGAGTTTTTGACGCGTAGACAGCGGCCTTGGTCTCCCGCTCGACCAGTTGGAGCAAGGTGACTAGGCCTGTGATCGGGCTACTCCTGAGAAAGTAGTATGTATCTCCCTTGACGAGATTGAGGTATCCGTCTGGAGCGCTGATTTCCGTGCCTATCGAGATTCCACTCATGCCGTGGCCCTCCGAAACCAACTCGCGTACTCGTCGAGAACGTCTCTGGACTCCTGGACCATGGGCTTGTCGATATAGAAGCGCTCGGAGAAAAGGTCGACTCTCAATTCCCGATTCCAGATGGCCTGATACAGGACGATCTTGGTCTCATAGGCGCTGAAGCCTTTGGACACCTCAAGGGCGTGCATGACCTCCAATGCGGACGCCTCGGACTCCATGCCCTGGCAAAGCGCTTCAACGATCTCCTCTCGCTGTTCGTCGGTGAAGCCGTGCTTGCGCTTCTGCCACAGCAGGATCTGGCGAAGGTTGGCCACGACCATCGGATGCAGTTCGTCTGCTGCCACTTCAACGGTCGGAATGCCAACATCCCGATACAGCACCTCTTCAACCTTGTGACGGGCGACTTCCTTCAGTCTCGCGCGGGCCATATCTGTCTTTGGCGTCACGCCCACAGCGGGCTCAGAAAACTCGGATCTAGTTGACTTGACGTTCAGGTTGACGCAGTGGGGCCCGGTGGCGTCCTTCAGGAAGAGCAAGAAGTCCCCGATCCAGCAACCCGGCTCGGGTGGCTCGTCCTGTTCAGGGCCTTCATCATCCCTGTCATCCACCGCGACGACTGGGTGGTAGCGCAGGTACCCAAGTTCAGCTGCAACAGTCAGGCTCCCGCGGAACGCCGGCAGAGTTAGACCCACAGCGGAGGGATGCCCATCCAACGGATGCGCGCTGGGCAGGAAGGGGAGCATGCGCTCTTCTTGCAGTTCGAAGAGCCAAGGGCAGTACAGCACGATGGGCAGCACGTCCCGCTCGGGCTCTGACAGCGTCGCGATGTAGCGCTGCAGGCGTTCAGACCAAACGTCTGCGGGTCGGCTCCCCGCAGGTGCCTCTTCCCTCGTTGCCTTGATGGACGGTTGGTATCCCTTGCCGAAAACTGGCGGGTCCTGCCGCTTGAGGATCTCTTCGAACCGCTTCTTGGTCAGCCGCTTTGGCATTCCCATGTGACTTCTCCATTCGATGAACGCGAGGCCCCCGGTCGAACGAAAGCTCGTCCGAGGTATCGAAGTGGGGATGGCACAGGGCATCACTCGGGGCTGCGAGGCCCCGAGGTTCTCTTGACAGAGAGCGTGCTTTCTTGGACAGTACGTAGCAGGCTGCTTCCCTAAAGAACTGATCGCACATCCAGACGCCCGGATAGCCTTTGGCGAGGCTACCCGGGCGTTGTGCTTCTCCCCTGAAGTGGCTGCTTCAGGTCATGCGGGCCTCCTCTCGTGACGGGCCCATACGGCTGGCCGGCGTGCGGTCCAGCGACGAAGTCGCCAGAGGGTGGTCTTCGTCATCCGAAGGTGCAGGTCTCAATCCAAGCAGGATTGCTACCTCGTGCGCCTCGCCCCAACAGCCTCGGGTTCTCCCTGCCAAAAGCGCCGACACGATGGCGGGCTTGAAGCCGTGCCGGCGCGCCCATTCGCTGATCGTCACGCCGTGGCGTTCCAACCATGCGCGCACTTCTGCAGGAGTTCGCAAAGTTGATTGAGACATTGCGCACATCCTGCCATCTGCGGTAGGATGTGTCAACTTATGCGATCTTGTGTCAACCATGTTGACATCTTGTGGGGCCCATGATGTTTGGATTTCGACTCGCTGCGGAGCGCAAACGCCTTAGCCTCACTCAGAAGGCCGTCGGCACGCTGCTGGGTATTGGTCGGTCGGCGGTCGGCATGATCGAGACTGACCAGGCGCCTCTTGACGCACAGCGGTTGGTCAATCTCGGGACCGAAGGCTTCGACGTCTTGTACGTGCTTTCAGGCGAACCCGGTAAGGTCGCGGCAGGGCGTCTGATCGACTGGAACCTCTGCATGCAGATCGCTCAGCACGTTGACAGTTGGGCTCTGAGCAGAGGCATCAACCTGTCACATGAGAAGAAGGGCCTCATCGTCAAGCACTTGTATCTTCAGCTCGCTGCGCGCGGTGAGATGGATGAATCCGTGGTGGCCGAAACGATGCGCATGGTGGCTTGACCGGAGCAGCCTACGCAGACGCTACAGCGGGCCCGGCGATGAAGGATGAGATCGTTTCAATCCTCGATGACGCATTACGCGACACCCTCAGCGAGGTTGAGGATGCGCAGTTGGCAGCTCGTGCTCAACGACATAGGGTCGTGGGCCTCTCGCTCCTGGTGCTATCGATCGCATTCATCCTCCCGGTCGCAGTGCTTCAGGCTTCGAACAGGGCAATCGGGAGCCTGCTGCTTGGCAGCGCAGCCATACTTCTTCTCATTGGCGGCGGCTGGTTAGTAGACCGGGCTGCCCACGCGGAGATCCGTGCACACCGGAGCGAGTTCTCCGGTGAATTGATGGACGCTTTGCGTGATGCGGACGAGGGGCTGATGCAGGCGAAGATCCGTCGTCGTCGGTTTTTCGCGATCAGCATGCTGGTCTTGTCCGGGTTCTGCATGGCAGTCGCTGCAACGCCCTTTCCAGGCAAGCAGGAAGTCGACGCGCTGCTGTGGACGGGACTTGCAGTCGCGCTGATTGCTGTGGGGGTCTGGCAACTTCTGGTTGCCACGAGAGAGGCTCGCCGCGCGACGGCGATGATGGTTGCCGCTATGCGACGAGCTGCCTCACGAACCGGCGATCACCTCACCCCCGTAAAGCGCTAGTCTGTCTCAGGGAAGCGGCTCGTGGCTCTGCTGGCACCTTGCGAGTACGGCCTTCCGCAGTCCTGGCTGCCCGACGAGACGCTGTTCAGCCTGTGCAGCAGGTACCACGCCATCAGCGGCAATCGTCTTGCATCGACAACGTGCCGTTTGCTCTTCGGCCACAAGACTCAGGGTTGCGCACACGACTTCCCCGCACGCATCGGGCACTTTCTGACAGCCGCCGGGCCAGCCCTCGGACCTGCGGCCGATATCGTCGAAGACCGAACGGTGCTCCCGTTCTATCTGCGCTTTGCCAACCCTGACTTCGCGGAACGGGTCGTTCTTGCTTCTCAGCAGGCGTCCTCTGGCGCTCTCAAGTTTCAACTTGGTCTGTTGACCAGCCGCTTCAGGGCAAACCACCCTCTCAAGGCATGCCATCTTTGCATGTCGGAGGACGCGCGCGAGCACCTGACCGCCTACTGGCACAGGACGCATCAGCTCCCGGGCGTTTGGGTCTGCCAGCGTCACCGGTGCTGGCTCCACATGTCAGACCTCAAGGCAACCGGTGTCGCCCGTTTCCAGTGGATCTTGCCTTCCTGGTCTCAAGCCATAACGAGCGACGACGCACAGCCTCCGGAAGAGGCCTTCGCGCTGGCAGCAATGATCACCGGGCTTGTGTCTCAGAGAGGGCTGTCGCTCTCCCCGGAAGTGCTCCGCGAGACGTATCGACGAGGCCTGCGGAACCGAGGTCTGCTGGGTACAGGCGGCCACCGGTTGCGCAGCAAGGAGGCGGGCAACGTGTACGCAGCGTTTCTGGGGCCACTCCCACGAATGGACCAACTTGGCGGACTCCCTACCTGCCGCGCTGCAGCTTCTGCGGAGATTGCGCGGCTGATCGGTCCTATCCGGTCGGGCATCCATCCCCTTCGACACATAGCACTTGCCTCTTGGCTGTTTGACAGCACGGACGCGTTCCTGAACCAGTGCGAAGCCGCTGGTCACACTACCGTCACCAGAGAGGAAAGGCATCCAAGCGCGCCACCTGCGACCAGCGCGAACGCTCCCGACGAGCGCAAGCAGCGGCTCATCACACTTCTTGAGGCGGGAGTCTCAGTTTCTCGCGCAGCTCGCGAAGTAGGTGTCGACACGAACACCGGCATGGCATGGGCAGCGAGCCATGGCATTGCCACGCCGCGCCGCCCGAAAGTCTTGACGCCCGAGGTCCGAACGGCACTGTTGCGACTACTAAAGCGGGGCGTCAGCAAGGATGCCGCCGCCGAGGCGGCAAAGGTCTCCGTGCAGACGATCACCAACATCTTGAGAAGCGAAGTTGGACTGCATCAAGCCTGGAAGGAAGCGCAGTTCGATAGAACCCAACGACACAGCCGTCGGCGATGGCTTTGCTACATCACCGCAAACCCGCACTCTGGCGTGAAGGCCGCAAGGCTCACCGAGCCCGCCGTCTATGCCTGGCTATATCGAAACGATCGAGACTGGCTGAAGAACCAGACTCTCGCAATGGAGCGAGTCGCCCGGAGTCCCCAGGCCCGCGTTGACTGGGATCAACGAGACCGGGAACTATCGGATCAGGTGGGTCGGGTTGCCCTGGAACTGCACGAGGCAGAACCCGATCGGCGGATCAGGCTTTTCCAGATCTACCAACGCCTCCCGGAACTCAAGGCCAAGTTGTTTAAGCTGGATCGCCTGCCACTCACCAAGTCCGTGCTGTATAGCGTGGTGGGCAAGAAGCGAGGCCGGGACGGGGGCCAAATGGGCAACACCCAGCAGGTCTGAGGCTGCGTATCCCCGGGGGCAGTGCGAGAGCGCGAGCGCATACAGTTCGCATGCAACAGCTCAAGACGCATCCGGTGAAGAAGTCAGCCGAGGAGAACCAGTGCCCATCTTCAAGATCCATGCTGGCAAGCTGAAGAAGCTGCACGCAATACCCCTGGACAAGGAGAAGAGCCTTCAGGCTCTGCTGGAAGCAAACCTACAGGAGGTGCTCGAGCTTCAGTTCCTGGCGACCGAGTACACAACCACCTTTGGTGGGCGCATCGACACCTTGGCGGTCGACAGCGGCGGCGCGCCGGTCATCATCGAATACAAGCGCAACAAGAACGACAACGTCATCAACCAGTCGCTGTCGTACCTGAAGTGGCTGAAGACGCAGAAGCCGGGCTTCTTCGAGAAGCTGATGATCGACAAGCTCGGTCAGCAAGCTGCCGGCCACATCAAGCTGGACTGGGCCAATCCGCGAGTGATCTGCATCGCGGAGTCGTACAGCAAGTTCGATATCGACACGGCCGAGGTCGTACCACTGCGGATCGAGCTGATGCGCTATCGCTACTACGAAGATGGCGTGTTTGCGCTTGAGCCTATCAACTTGCCGGAGGAGCCGAGCTTCGTTTCCTTGCCCGTGAAGGGCGCTGCAGAGAAGGCTGAGATCAATGAGCCAGCATCAGCAGAGGGGCTTCTGACCAAGGCGACGCCTGCCACGAAGGAGCTGTTCGAGCAGCTTAGGGAAAAGGTACGGGCGATGGACGATGCCATCGTCGAGAAGGCCACCGCCTTCTACGTCGCCTTTCGGGTATCCAACAACTTTGCCGAAGTACACATCGGCAAGAACCAGCTGAAGATCCACCTGCGCCCGATCGACTACGCAGACCCCAAGGGCCTGGTCGACAAGATTCCTGAGGGATACAACTGGACCATGGATCGGCGGATATACCTCAAGGGCCCTGAGGATCTCGACTACGTCGTCGGGATCATCGAGCAGTCCTACAAGAACGTGCTGTAGCCAGCAGAGCGCGCTTGGCACTCCCTGCTGGTCAAGCTACCGCTACGAGATCTTCACGTAGGTCAGGTTGAACTCTTTGCACTGCCGGTGCTGCTGCATCCGGTTCGCAAAGCTGAAGGCGTCGTTGGGTTCGAAGCGCTGGTACACGTCAAGGCCACGGCTGAGCACGATCTTCCAACCATGGTCGGTCGTGATGTCACGGTCGTGCTTCGTACCCGTCGTGTCGTATTCCCAGGTGAACTTGATGCCCACCGCGGCACAAGCCTGGGTGATCTTCTGGAAGTTCTCGGTCTGGCGGTCGCCATTGAAGTCGTCTGCCACGGTGATCACATGGACTGCAACCTCGTCCTCGGGCTGGCCGTGCCGGTTGATGGTTTCCATCAACTCCATGAGGTTGCGTTGCTGATGGAACATGCGGAGGTACGGGTCGGTGACCACGATTCGCTTGGCCCCGACCAGGTACAGGCCGAAGAGCTTGTCGAAGGTCACCCCGCGCTGGTTCTCTTGGAATACCAGATGCTGCTCCCTCAGAACCGAAACGGGCGCCGCTGGCGCTTGCGGAGATGCCGCGAGGCCAACTTGCAGTGACGACGCCGGCTCGCCCGCTGCACCGTCTCCTCGCACCGCCTGAGTGGCTTCTTCATCATCCGGCACCACGCGCCGGTGGTAGGCACCGGGATACTCTTCTTCCTCAAGCGTCGTCACCGAACGCTCTGCGCCCTGCTGATCAAAGTATGCGAAGTTGACCTTCGGATACGTCGCGTCAATCCGAAGCAGCTGATCCTTCACACGCTTGCGGCCTTCCATGGCAACGCGCAGCACCTCTTCGATCTCTTCGTCCGTCGCGCCTCCGTGCGGGAAGAGGATTTTCATAAGACCCGAGAAGGTCTTGTGGATGCCGTCGCGGTCGCGCGTGGAGATCTCATCTGACAAGCGCCATGTGCCCTTGTAGAGGTCAGAGAAGTCATGGCTCCGCAGCGACTTCAGGATCTCTGCCAGGTAGTCCACCACGAAGCCGTAGCCGCTGGAGAACATCTCCCCGCGGATGACGTCCACTTCCCATCCCGGGATATAGCTGTGGATCCGGTCGAGGAAGGCAGAGTCATGGAACTTCTCGGGCAGCGGATCGAACAGGTCCGAGTGCTTCAGCATGTAGGGCACCGTGTGGTCGGTGTTGCCCACGAACACCATGCTGGCCTCTGCCCCCAAGGTCTCCACACCTCGGGAGAACGACTTGTTGGCCATGTAGTTCTTCATGATGTCCACCAGCGCCTTGTCCACGCGCTTCTGCTTGCCGGCGAACTCGTCGAAGGCCACCACGTCCCAGTACCCCACCAGCCCCAACTTACCGGTGCCGTTGTGCACGAAGAGCTTTGGCACCGTCACCTCACCGCCCGAGATCAAGATGCCATGCGGCGAGAACTCTGAGTAGATGTGCGACTTGCCCGTGCCCTTGGGGCCGAGCTCGATCAGGTTGTAGTTGCGCTCGCAGAACGGGATCAGGCGCACCAGCTGGCTGATCTTGTTGCGCTTGCCGAACATCTGCGGGTTGAAGCCCACGCTCTGGATGAGCAGGTCGATCCACTCGTCAGTGGTGAACTGCTTGCGCGCCGCCACGTACCCATCGAAGTCGAAGTGAGACAGCTGAATGGGCTTGATGGACGACAGGATCCAGGGCGAGTCGTTCTTCTCCTCGGTGAAAAGGTACTCTAGGTCGGCGATGCACCAGACCCCGCCGACCAGAAGCTTGGGGTGCTTCTTGACCGTGGCCGAGTCGATGATGACCTTCTTGATGCCCAGGTTCGCAAACTCGGCTTCGTACGCATCTGACTTGTCGTTCAACGCGACGCTGATGCGATCGATGACCTTGTGCCGGCCCTTTTCCTTGATCGTCGATCGCACTAGGCCGGCCTCGTTGCGATGCACGTAGTGCTTGCGCAGGATCTCGCGGACCGTGTCGATGCCCGCCTGGATCGTGGCCTCGTCGTTCGTGGCGCAGTACTGCCCGAGCAAGTACTCCAGCACGTAAGTAGGAACGATCGCGTTGCCCTTGACCGTCTTCACCAAGTCCTTGCGGACGACCAGGCCCGCGAAGTGCTGGTTGATCTTGTCGTCAAGTTGACTCATGGCGCGTCTCTCATCTCATTCTTCAGAAGTCGAACTCGCTGGTGAACGAGCGACGGATCGTGTAGCGCACGGCGTGGTAGCGGCTGAAGTGGGTGGTGCCCTCCACGGGCTCCTCCAGGCGCAGCTCGACCGGTTGGTTGTTGAAGCTGTCGGCCTTGCGGCTGAGGATGAAGCGCACAGACACCTCGCGCTCACGTGGGTTCTCTGAGGCCATGTCAAAGGTGAGCTGGTGCGTATCCGAAATGGACTCACCTTCCAGGGTGTACAGCCCGGCGCGAAGCTTGCGAGGTTGCCGCTTCTCGGTGACAGGCTCCGTCTGGTACAGCACCACGGCCAGCTGGCCCGTGGTGATGGTCTTGCCCCCGCCGCCGATCAACTCCACCTCCACACGCCCCACGTCGCTCTGGCGCTTCTTGTTGATGCTGATGACCGGGATGACCACCTCTTGCAGCGTGGCGCCACCATGGACGAAGCGGCTGCCCGATCCCTTCAAGCGCAGTCGGTTGATTGACTTCGGGATCTGGACCTGCAGGTCGCCCGCCAGACCCAGTTGCTTGGGCTGCAGCGTCTTGAAGCTGGCATGCTCAACCAGTCCGCGCCCGAGCACGAAGCGCCGGTCGGTGTAGAGCACTTCAGCGCCCTCGGGCTGCGTACTCAGGAAATCGCTGTCCTGCAGGGGGTGGTTCTGATAGATGAATCCGTGGTCGGCCGTGACAAGCACGTTACTGGCATTGGCATTGGCCAGCTTCTTGATCACCCGAAGCAGTTCTTCCAGGGTCTCTTCCGCAGCGCCAAACACGCGCTCTTCGGTGTCACGTGTATCACCGGTCTTGTCGATGAGGTTGTGATAAACGTAGACCACTTCGTGGTCGCGAATCAGCGCACGGGACTCTTCCTTGCCCATCGCCAATACGTCCTTGGCAAGCACGGCCGTTGAGGCTGGTACGGTCTGAGCCAGGATGCGCGCCCGGTTGGCAGTGCCGGTTGCGCTGATGCCGTCCACCAAGACTTCCCCTGTCCCGTCATCGGCCAACTGCAGGGACGCATGGGGTAGCAGCGCGGCCATGCCCAACTGCGTGTAGCTGGGCAAGGCAGCGAGAGCGGGTACCAGATCGGCTTCAAACCGGTCTTCACGGCGAATCAACGTTTGCAGCTCTTCGCCGATCTCATAGCGGAAGGCGTCTGAGATCAACACGCAGACCTTGCCCTTGCGGTCGAGGTAAGGCTGGACGAAGTGCGAGAAGAACTTCGACTGGCTCACCACAGGGTCGGCCGCCCAAGTCTGGCAAGAGTCCACCCACTGCTGCCACCGCACGTTCAAGCGGGACAGGTAGTTGTTGTTGTAGAGGTTCTCAACCTGCTGATTGAGCGCCTGCAAGAGAGACGCCTGTCCTGACTCTCGCGCGTGAAACACAAACTTGCGGTAGCGCTGGTCCAGCTGGTACCAGGACTGCGTGTACTTGTGGATGCCTTCGGCCAGCGAGTCCATCTCCAGCGACGCCAGCTCCAGCTGCTGCATGAACTGGGCCGCGTGCTCGATCGCCAAGTACTCGTGTTGGTAGCGCTCGAACCAATGCCCCTGACGGCGCTGGCGCACCCACTGCTCCACCTCCTGAACGGAAGCCGTGCGCGCCACCACGTCGCGGACCAGATCACTCAAGATCTTGCGATCGACCGCCTCAAACTCGTCGACCGTCATCAGCGCCCTGTAGTCCAGCGCCTGCAGCCGATCCTCAATCTGTAGAAGCTCGGCGCACCGGGCAGAGAGCTTCTCAAAGGCGTCGGCGTGAGAGCGGCTGTCCTTCCAGCGCTTGATGAAAACCTTCACCTCGGCCGAGAGTTGCGGCTTGAAGCCGGCATCTACCTCGGTCAGGAAGCAAGTCTTGAACAGCTCGATGACGAAGTCGTGCAGGCCGGGCTGATCGCTGGCGTAGCCGTAAGCCCGCTTCATCTGTTCCCACAGGTGCGGCTGCAGCCCACTGCGTTCGATCAGCTTGATGCGAACGTCAGATCCGGCAGCCAGCTCAGCCAGCAGGGCTTCCAGCATCACGTCCAGCCGGGCATCGCTGCCCACACAGACCGACAGCATCTTGTGGCGCAGCGCCTGCTGGCTGTCGCTGGGCTGCAGCAGCTCTTTGAGCTTTTGGCGCCGCTTGTCCGCTTCAAAGAACGCCAGGTGCGTCTCTAGCAGCGGGTACGCGTCGGGCCCCAAGCCCAGCTCGGCCAGCCAAAGGGCCACCTGGTCGGTGCGGAAGGTGTTGCCGCTGGCCAGCTGCACGTCCAGCAGCCAGTTTTCCAGGTGGGCGGGCTCTGGCCCGTGGCGGTAGAGAAGGAACTTCTGATCGGGCTGTTGCCGCAGCAACCGGTGCTTCAAGCCGAACTCGTTGTTCGCCAGTTCGACCTTCTCGACGCCATGCACCTCCAGCGCGGCAAAGTCCGCCCGAAACTCCTGGCGCGTGTCGTACCAGAAGACGATGCGCTGCTTCTCGAACAGGTTGCTCAGGGCCAGCTGGATCTTGGCGTTGTTCATCGGCGGTCAGTCCTCGTCCTTGGCTTCAAGGCCGACGATCTTCTTCAGCGCCGAGCCGAACTTCAGGTAGTTCACCTTCACACCGTCGTCCAGGTCAATTTCGATCTGCTGCGTGGCCAGCGGGTAGATCACGTCACGCTCGTAGTCATCCAGTTCGGCCAGCACCTTGCTGAGGCGGTCGGTCTCTTTCAGCGCTCGGGTACGGTCGCCTTGGCTCACCGCCGGATTGATGCTGGCTGAGGCCTGCCGGTCTTTCTCGTCGGCCACCTTCTTGCGGAAGTCTCGCAGGTAGCGCAACACCACGCTCACCGTGTCTGGGCGGTAGCGGTGCATGTAGATCAGCGCGTTGAAGCTGCCCTTGGGGCTGCTGAACAGCCAGTAGATGGGGCGCTTCTTGTAGCGCTTCACATGGTCGGCATAGAACTCGCCCAAGAAGTAATCGCGCAGGCTGTAGTTGCGCTTGCCCTTGAGGTTGAGCGCCTGTTCGATGAAGGCCAAGTTGCCTTCGTAGTGCTCGTCACCGAAAGCCACCCGCAGGAACTGGCGGAAGCGCAGGGTGATGTCGTCGGCAAACCAGTCGCCGTCCAGCATCGGGATCACGTTGTCGTCATCGGCTGGAAAGCGGGGCTGCGGCACCTGGGCCAGACGGTGTTGTTCCAAATAATCTGCTAGCGTCTCGCCCAAGTTGGCCAAGATCAACCCCGGCTTGTCCAAGCTGTAACGGCCCAGCATGCAGCCCACGGCGTAGCTCACCAGCTCACGCATGGTGTCGGCCAGCAGCATCGCCTCTAGCTCTTCTTCGGTCTTGTCGCCGCCGTAGCGATAGTGCGGGTTGCAGGTGAGCGTGATCTCGCTCAACGGCACGTCGGGACTCAGTTCGTCATGTAGCTCGTAGGCGTCAATGAAGAGGCGGTTGTTTTCCTGCTCCAAGCGCTGCATTTCCAGTGTCAGATCCCGCCAGCGAGAGCGCAGATCGCGGTAGCTCGCCATGACAGACCCTTTATGAAGGGATCCATCAATTAGTGGCAACTTGACGAAACTCCAGGAGGTTTCCAATGAGTCCCAGTCAGCTCTTGCGACGTCGATTAGCCGATCCACCCCGGCCACCTTTGCCGAGAGGTATGGGGTTTCGTTAACTTGGCCCGGGAGGAGATTGAAGGTCGGGTTAATACTCTCCAATACTACCGAGCGAAGCGGCGAATTCAAATACGCGAGTAGATTGATATTCTCCTGATGGCTGTTGCCGACTACAAAGCAACTGGCGTCGTTGTGAATGAAGCCCCCTTGGATGTAGCGGAAAGAGATGCTTCCAGATGTGATTCGAGACCAAGTAACACATGGCCGAAAATATAGGCCTTCATTTCGAATGACGGCACTCGGGACATTCGCCTTAAGAGCAGCCCCTTTATTCGCCCACAAAATGACTTCAAGGCCATTGCCAAACCACTTTCGATAATCACCCCCTTTATTACATCGATACCATTTATAGGATGGATCATTGTTCTCGCCTGTAAGCGACGTTTCCGATCTATTAACTTCAAACCAGTACCGAATGAATCTCGCATTGTCGCCTGTCTGAAGCCCGACGCCAACTTGACCGTGTTCTGAGATTTTGGGCTGCTCGAACAGCCTTATTTCAGCCGAGGACAGCCAATACGCGAGAGGAAGCCCTTGGATTCTTTTGAAGTCAGCAGCCGTGGCGCGAAAGAAATACTCTTCTTTGCCTCGCTTATCACTGCTGTCCCGGCCGTCACTCATTCGTTCTCTCCCGCCGGCGATACCTTGCGGCCAAAATCAATCTCAAAGCCATGCGGCACTGGCTTGAAAGGCTTCGCCGGTGAGCGGTGGCTGCTCTGGAACCGGCGAAGCGACTGAACGTCGATCTCGCCGATCACGCAGTAGTCGGTGATGCCGCCTTTGACTCGCAGCAAGTCGCGCTGCCAGCTTTCCTTGAATGGGGCGCGTATGCGGCTGTCGCCGTACTGGCGGTCGTTGCACTGCACGATGTAGGCATGAACATCCAGCGCGGCCGACTCCACGAGGGCGTTGAAAGTTTCGGTGTCCGGGTTCCATTCGGGCACGAACAGGGCATCCACCTTGCCGCGCAGCGCTGCGCGGTGGCTGATGTTGGTCAGCTCGCTGCAGATCAGCAGGGCAAAGCGCAGGTCGCCGTGTTGCAGCAGGGGCGGGGTCTTCCAGGCCTTATCCGGCTTCAGCTCCAGCCCGGCCAAGCGCTGCAGCTCTTGCTCTTCGTGCAAGGCCGGGCGTTGCTTGTCTTGCCGGTAGATCATCAGCGAAGGGAAGCCCAGTCCGCTGTGCGACAAAGCGGCCCACACCTGGTTGCGCACCCGTGCCTTGCTGGCGTGCAGGTACTCGATGCCGGTGATCAGCGAGATGCCGCGCCCTTGCAGCTTGCG
>Ga0075157_10000713_pt1 | contig 24502 bp, 26 predicted proteins | sample JI81BgreenDNA_FD_70967 | JGI IMG/M metagenome (GOLD analysis project Ga0075157, IMG submission 70967) | Wastewater effluent complex algal communities from Wisconsin, to seasonally profile nutrient transformation and Carbon sequestration -... | ecosystem: Engineered > WWTP > Effluent > Algae...
GCCGCAAGGTGGGAGAGTAGGTCGCCGCCTATAAATTTTAAAAAGAGCTGATCGTAAGATTTAGCTCTTTTTTTTTGCCCCTAACTCATTAACCCTCTAATCTTTTTTTGTTCGTTATCTGCCAAAACCGACTTTTGCAATTGCGCCTCATAAACTTTCACATAAAAAGGCTACTTTTGTGCATAATGTAGTCCGCGCTAGTCAAAATGAAACTTAACCTTGCTGTACTCAAAATCTTAATCTTGTTTCTGTTTGGGAATCCCTTACTCAGCCAAGTTTCCAATAATCCTTTTGAAATAAAAGCAAGACAGCAAAAAGCAACAACTACTTCGAAAGTTGATTCAGTTGTAATTAATGAATCTACAAAACCTACTAATATTACCAGTCCTGTTGCAGCCAAAAATCCCTTTGATGTATCACATATCCCGTTAAGAAAACAAATCAAATCATCTAGTAATCTTGCAAAAAAGGACAGCCTGCTTGCTGAGCGTCAAAGTTTTTCATTCGTACTTTCTGTCATTGCTCTCATTATTCTTGCTATTTCTCTAGGATTTAGTAGGAGCTCTTATTTAAAAAAACTTAGAGCAATGATGAATGATAATCTTCTCGAACAGGATTTACGTAACGAAACTTTCAATTCAAAAGTATCAAGCTGGATAGCAGCATTTGGGAGTATATACTGTTTTTGTATCTTAGGCTTCTTAAATTTTAAGTCAACTTCCCTAAGTGGAGAATGGTTTTTTCAACTTTTATCATTAGCCTTTTTGCTTTCTGTCGGGAAAATTTTTATTTCAAAAGCCATTGCTCACATTTTCGAACTGGCGAACGTAGAAATCAGATACCTATATATAATTAGGTCTATGCTCACGTTATGCTTTCCCGCATTAATTTCATTTACCTTTATTAAAGGGGCAATTGGTTCAGAGAGCCTTTCCCATTTTGATTTAGGGTTTTCGATTTTTTTATATATCATTCTATTGTTTACCTTCTTTAGGATTATTTTCGCATTGGCCTCGTTGATATTCAACAATTTGTTTAGTTTTTTTTTGTACCTTTGCGCTCTGGAAATTTTGCCCGTACTTTTTATACTTGATTTTTGGAGTTGAATGGGTATTTTTTGCTAACGAAACTATTTATAGAATGGCTTCATCAGAATTCGAAACAAAGGTGGATTCACAATACATAGAAAAATACAAACCTGTAAGAACAATCTTGGTGTCTCAGCCCAAACCTGAACGTTCTCCGTATTATAATTTAGAAGAGAAATATGGTATCAAGATAGATTGGAGACCATTCATTTACGTGGAGGGAGTTTCTGAAAAGGAGTTCAGAAAAAATAGAGTAAGGCCTGATGAGTATTCCTCTGTCATTTTCACGAGTAAGAGTTCTATTGAGAACTATTTCCGACTTTGTGAAGAAATGAGGATAAAGGTTACCCAAGAGATGAAATACTTTTGCATATCGGAAGCGCTTGCAAATTATCTTCAAAAGTATATCACCTACCGAAAAAGAAAGGTCTTTGTAGGGGTAAAAAAAATTGAAGATTTGCATCCCTACTTTATGAAACATAAAAATGGTGAGCGGTTTCTACTACCATGCTCCAATTTAGGGGCAAAAGAAGTAGTAAGTTATCTAGATGCAAATTCTATCAACTATACAGAGGTCATTATGTACAAGACTTTGTCGTCGGATCTATCTGATCTGACAGATGTGACTTATGATATGTTGATCTTTTTTAGTCCACAGGGTATCGAGTCGCTTTTTGAAAATTTTCCAGGTTTCAAACAGAATGATACTAGGATTGCTGTTTTTGGTCAGGCGACTTTTCAAGCAGTAATTGATAAAAATTTGATTGTCAATGTACCAGCTCCTACAGCTGAGGCACCTTCAATGGCAATGGCCTTGGAACTATACCTTCAAAAATCAAATACAAAAAGTTGATTCAAGTAGCTGAGTATTTGAAATTTATATTATCTTTGCGGCCTTAATTTTATTTTTTAACAACTTCAATTAAAAATTTGATGAAGCATTATGAAGTTACTTTCATCGTCGATCCCGTTCTGTCAGGCGATGAAATAAAGACAGCGGCCAAGACCTACGAACAAATGTTGGTTAATGAAGGCTGTAAAATTACTCACATCGATGAAATGGGACTTAAGCAACTAGCTTACCCAATTAACAAAAGATCTTCAGGTATTTACTACTGCATCGAGTTCGCATCTGAATCAGGTGAGATCATTTCTAAGCTAGAGCTTGCACTTAGAAGAGATGAAAGAATGATGAGATTTCTTACCATCGCGCTTGATAAGTATGGCGTGAAGTACAATGAGGACAAGAGAAACGGTTTGATCGGTAAAGTCAAGAAGAAAGCTGCAAAAGGAGCGAAAAAAGTTGATGCTGTAGAAACCGTGGCTGCACCTGCCGTAGTGGAAGCTCCTGTTATAGAAGAAATCCAAGAAGAAGAGTAATTATTAACCAAGAAAAAAAATAGACATGGCTTCTAGAGATGATATAAAATTCTTATCCAATCCAACCATTGGTAAAGCAAACAAAAAATACTGCCGATTCAAAAAATTTGGCATCAAACACATAGACTACAAGGATAGTGATTTCCTTCTTCAATTCGTAAATGAGCAAGGTAAACTATTGCCAAGAAGGATTACAGGAAACTCCCTTAAGTGGCAAAAAAGAGTAGCTATCGCGGTAAAACGTGCTAGACACCTTTCGCTACTTCCTTATGTAACAGATTTATTAAAGTAAACAATCGTAAAGAAATGGATGTAATTTTATTGAAAGATATAGACAAACTTGGAGACAAGCATGAAATCGTTTCTGTAAAAGACGGATACGGTAGAAATTATCTTGTTCCACAAAAACTTGCGGTTGTTGCAAATGCCGTAAACAAAAAGAAACTCGAAGGCCTCATCGCAGAGGAGGAAGCTAAGGAAGCTGCTCGCCTAGACGAATACAAAGAGTTGGCAAAACAAATCGAGGGTCAAAATTTGAAAATCGGTGTTAAAGCTGGTACTTCTGGTAAAATCTTCGGTAGCGTTACCAATGTTCAAGTAGCTCAAGCTATCAAGGAACAGCTTGGTGTCGAGATCGAAAGGAAGAAAGTAGTACTTCCTGAAGAAATTAAAGAAGTGGGAAGCTATACTGCTCATGTGCACCTGCATAAGGAAGTCCTCGCCAAGGTAGGATTAGAACTTATCGTAGAATAAAAAAGAGGCGGCCAAATGGTCGCCTTTTTTGTTTTAAACCTAGTTGAAAACTTTTTGTTCTCTCGAATATGATAAACAATCAATCAAAAAGCCTATTGATCAGGGCTGAATTACTTAGTATCCTCATCTCCATCGTAGCATGTCTACTGATCATAGTGCCGATATATAGAGCTTTTGGGAATGATTATGGATTTTATATTGCCAATATTTTTGCGATCCTGATTTTCATTAACTATACCAGGCTAATCTTTCTACTTAAGTATACCCCTTATGCATATTCTACGATTGTCAAATTGGTATTGATCTTTGCGAGCATTCCACTTGGTTTCTACTTCGTAGATAGATTGTATGATTTTCAGAGGTTATTGGATGAGGTCGGACTGAATGGATTTTTAAATTCAGAAGCGAATGCGCCGACTGGTATGGCTAAGTTCGCTCGCATCCAGTATCTTTTTTTTAACTCAGGGACCATTACAGTCCTAATTATGCTTCCTATCCGGATGATCGTATCCATCTGGCGAATTCGTAACAATAAAAACAGTGTCTAAAAAATGAGTCAAGATTTAGTCAAAGAATTTAATGAATACCGCTCTTCGATGAATGAGCGTATGATGGCGCAAGATAATAAAGTCCTGAAAAGGTTTTTTTCTCTTGATAATCAAGCTTATCAAGACGGTGCCCTGTCTGAAAAGGTAAAAGAGCTTTTGGGACTTGTAGCTTCTATGGTACTCCGGTGTGATGATTGTATAAAGTATCACTTGGGTACTTGTCATCAATTAGGCGTTACTACGGAAGAAGTTTTTGAAGTGTTTTCTATTGCAAACTTAGTAGGAGGTAGTATATGTATACCACATACTCGAAGAGCAGTAGAGTATTGGGATGCCCTACAGCAACAAACTTTAGACAATAAATAACTCTGAGATAATCCTATCAGCGAGCGGCTTGCCTGTAGCATTGAGTTTCAAATATCCATCTTCATCCTTGAAAAACTTCGTTAATGGGTCCCTAGCTATTGACGAGAGGATTGAATCTCCGTAAGTAGGAAATCTGAGGAGGAGATCCTTTTTTTCAAAGCCCCACATGGTACGAAGTCGGATCATTAGGTATTCGTTGACCAGTTCTGTTTCGCTGAGCTTTTCTTCGGTTACAAATGGAGTACCTTCTTCAATGTGCTTGATATATAAGGCATTGTTACTGATATTCCAGCTTCTAAGCCTCTCGCCATCATATGAATGAGCACTAGGGCCAATGCCAAGATAGGGTTGCCCCATCCAGTAATTCGTATTATGGATAGCATAAGCATCTGGTAACGCAAAATTGGAGATTTCATAATGATGGTATCCGGATTCAGCCAGTCTTTGAATAATCAGTTCAAATTGCCGTGCAGACCGAATGTCATCCACAGGCTGAATCTTGCCTTTTTGTAACCAATTACCCATAGCGGTACCTTCTTCGATGGTCAAATTGTACGCAGAAATGTGCGGAATCTCATAGCTCAGAATGGTATCCACTGCTTGAAGTAATGTCGCGTCATCAGTGTATGGACCTCCGTAGATGAGATCTACTGAAAGGCTGATACCCATTGACCTCAGTAACTCGATGGATTGAAGACTTTGGGAATGGTCATGGCTGCGGTTCATATACCTTAGCTCTTGATCGGAAAAGGATTGTATACCCAGGGATACTCGATTGATGCCCATTTTTTTCCAAGTTGTTATCTTTTCTAGTGTGATATCGTCGGGATTTGCTTCGATGGTCACTTCAATGAGTTTCAGTTTTTCTTTGGAAATCTTATTTTTGATGGCATTCAGCAACAATTGAATGTCTTCCTCTTTCAGGATTGAGGGTGTACCTCCTCCGAAATAGATGGTCTCCACCGTCATTCCAGTAAGTATGTGACTCCGCAAATGGATTTCTTGGACCATCGCATGGATCATTTTATCTTTGAGACTCAGGTTTGTACTGAAATGAAAGTTGCAATAGTGACAGGCTTTTTTACAAAAAGGAATGTGAAGGTATATACCAGCCATCGTGTTAAATACGTTGTGAGCTAATGATTGGACAAACAAAAGTAGGTAATCAAATACTTATCTTGTTATGCTTTTTTTTTATGAATGATATATTGCAAGGCCAAAAGCTGTTCGGTCTGCGATATTCTCTTTATGGAAAGAAGGAAACAGAAGTTCAATCCAAATTCGAAGTTCCCAAAGATTCCATTTCCACCATACGTTATCTCCAATCTATTGTGCTTAGTCATCGGTCCAAGGGTCATATACTAGCGGCGTTAGACACCATATTTTTCAAGAAGGATAGCTGTTTTGCGAGGATATTTATCGGAGAAAAATTTGAAATAGGCCAGATCAGCTTTGATGAGAATCTTTCAGAAAAACTCTTCCTAAAGAACTTTACCAACTACAATTGGAAAACGAAAAGTATCGATTCTATAAGTATTTATAGTTTTTACAGTACCGTGCTCAAGACTTTGGCAAATAACGGATATCCTTTTGGGGAGATGAGCATGGATTTTTCATTCGAAGACGGGCGCATTTTACAAGGTAGTCTACAGTTGGACATGGGGACTTATTTTAGCTTTGATACCTTGGAGATCAGGGGTGAAAGTACAATTTCTAAAAACTTTTTAGAAAAGTACCTCGATATTATTCCAGGTACCCCTTACCACCATGACAAGGTTTTGGACATCAAAAAGAAAATGTCAAATGTAGCATTTCTACAGTTGGAACAAGATCCAATAATACGATTTGTGAATGATAAGGCACTTGTGATTTTAGATTTGGGACCAAAATCCGCGAGTCGTTTTGATTTTATCATTGGGGTGCAGCCTGGGACTACATTTGGACAACGAAGATTTACTATTACGGGGGATTTTCTGTTTGATGGTGTCAATCTTTTCAAACAGGGGGAACGAATGATGATACAAATCCGAAGACTATCAGCAGAGGACCAAACCCTTCAGGGGGCTTTGAATTTTCCTTACATTTTTGGCAGTCGATTTGGGTTGGATGGCTCCTTCGAAATCAGGCGAAATAGAAATATTACGCTGGATCGTTCTGCAATCCTTGGAGCGCAGTATATTTTGTCATCGAAAAGTATCATAAAACTGGGGTGGAATTATCGGGGCAGTAGTGTCATCAATGTGGATACGGTGGCTATTCTAAATACCAATAGATTACCGGCCAACTTAGATTTTGGATATACCGGAGGTAGCCTTTCCATGGTGGTAAATAGTTTGGATTATAGATTCAATCCACGCAGTGGATACGAAGTGGCGGGGGCAGTGAGCTTAGGTAGTCGCTCTATTGTAAAAAATTCTACGATCGTGAATTTGAGGTCGGAGCGAACGGATTTTTCAATGGCTTATGATACCTTGAGTCTAACCAATATCCAGTTTTCAAGTGAATTTCGAGGCAGTTTTTTTGTGCCGGTCCGTAATTTTGGGACGATCAGGCTCGGATTGGATGCTGGGATTCGGCTCGTAAACGGTCGTGTGGTCGAGAATGAACTCTTCCGAATAGGCGGCAATCGATTGTTAAGGGGCTTTGATGAGTTAAGTATTTTTTCGGATGCATATGCTGTTGGTACAGCGGAGTTTAGACTAATTTTGGATCGGGATTCATATCTAACGCTTCCATTTTTTGATGTAGCTCGATTACGGTACTATAATGAAGGAGTTCCAGCTATGGATACAGCCCTCGGTGTTGGTCTAGGGCTCAATTTTGCGACGCGAGTAGGTATCTTTAATGTAGCTTTTGCAGCGGGAAATCGCTTAGGAATGGGTTTTGATTTTCAAAATACGAAAGTGCATTTTGGGTATACTAATTTATTCTAAACCGCTGGAACAATCAACTTCAATGGAATCACTTTTTTCGGATAATATGCAGACCATCTCGAAGAGGCAGTAGGACGGTTTGTATCCGTGGGTCAATAGCCAGTTTTTCGTTGAAATGATGGATCTTTTGGGTTTTCGCATCCTTCTGGGGCTCTAGGACTTTTCCACTCCAAAATACATTATCGATCAGTATGACGCCACCCACTTTCAGTTTAGGGAGGAGTATCTCGTAGTATGATTCATTGTTGTCCTTATCGGCATCTATAAATGCCAGATCGATGGAATCAGGTAAGTCAGGAATAATATCCAAACCTGCGCCGGTGTGAAGATGGATTTTGTGGGCATGTTCATAAGTTGTAAAGTGTTTTTTAGCCAGGGCTGCGTGTTCGGGATTATACTCGATGGTATGTATGCGTCCATTTGGTGGAAGACCCTCTGCCATACAGACTGTGGCATACCCCGTAAAAGTACCCACTTCGACAATAAGCTCGCATTGCAATAGGGCTACGAGTAGACGAAGTAGTGCTCCTTGAGATTTTCCTGAAAGCATCCTGGGCTTGAGCGTGTGCAGGTGGGTAGAACGCTCTATATCATCAAGGATGCATGGTAAAGCGCTGCTGTGCTTCCATGCATATTCCATAAAACGCTCGATGTCAATATTTTCCATGATTTTTTAGTTTATTTTGAACAAAGGGATATGCTAAGATAAGGCCCACAATAAAAAAACCCGCAATGTAAAATCGAGGTGAAAGGTATTTGTACTCTTTGAGTAAGATCGCACCCAGAATAATACCATAAATTGGCTCAAGATTTATGACCAGGGTGGAGGTAAACGCAGAAACGGACTTAAGGGCTGCGATAGAAAGTACCCATGCCAATGTAGTGCACAGAAGGGCCAAAATCAACAGATATACGAAGTCTAAGAATGATGGAGGTAATATTACTAGGTCAGGCTCCCTAAAATAGTAGAAAGGCAAAATAGCGCTGAACAGCACCAAAATACTGCTCAGCTCCAAAAACGAGATTTCTAAGGGAGCAGCCTCCGAAATGTATTTTTTATTGAGAATGCTGAAAATACCCGCGAGTAAGGCAGATAAAATACCGACCATTGCACCCAGGTAGAATTTTTGATCGATGTCCGATAGGGCTATGTACATCAATGGTATGATCATTAGTCCTAAAAAAAGATCTGATTTCTCTAATCGCTTTCGCAATATCAAGGGTTCAAAAATAGAAACAAAAAAGGAGGTGGTAGACATACAAATCAAAGTGATGGAAGAAGAGCTCCATTTGATCGAGCCATAGAAACAAAGCCAGTGGAGCCCAATAATGAGGCCAATTCCCGAAAATCGTAAAATTGTCTTGGTGGATAGTTTATTGAGATTTTTCCCCATTTGAATGAAGAATAGGAGGCTCACACTCGTGATAAGCACCCGCCACCAAATGATCATGAACGCAGACATTTCGATCACGCTACCAAGGATGGCTGTGAGCCCAAATAAGAAGACGGCAATATGTAATTGAATGTAAGCTTTATTATGATCTGGATTCATTAGCGGGCTAAATTTCAATGCGAAGGTAGGTGCTTTTGAGGAATTGAGCTACATAGGAAATTTACAAACTCGGGATTGATTGATCCTCTGAATGTATCTGCCTTGTCAAACTTTTCGAGAAATCTGCGTACCTTTGAAATTGAATATCCAATCTGACTATCGACTTATGATTAAGCCCACACTTTATTACTGTTATGATGCTTACTGCGGCTGGTGCTATGGATTCAGTAATGCTCTCAATACCTATATGGCACATTTCGGTGCATCAATCGAATATGATGCGCTGAATGGAGGCATGGTGCTTCCGGAAAAACCAGTTCACATTGCTCATATTGCTAGCTATATCGAGGAGGGATACTTAAAGGTAGAACAGACCACGGGGGTAAAATTTGGGGAAGATTACTTGTGGCATATTTTTAATCCTGCTGAGAGTGATTGGTACCCCCATAGCTTACCACCTGCAAAGGCGCATTGCTTCTTTAAAAAAAATACTACGATCAATCCCATTCTTCTAGCCTCAGATATTCAGTACGCCCTTCATGCAGAAGGCAGAGATCTCACGGATCCTGAAGCGTATCAGCATTTATGTGAAAGGTATGGCATCTCCTTTGGTGATTTTCTGATGGCTTTTGAGGGGGAGACATACGAGGAGGTAGCTCGATATGAATTCGCACTTGTCAAGCAATTGCAAGTCACGGGGTATCCTGGCTTATTGCTTCAAACAGCACCTTCCCAGTTTTACCTAATTTCTCGAGGATATAGCCAGCCCGAGGACTTGATCGCACGAACTGAACGCATCCTCGAAGAGCTTGAGGGCTAATAGATACTAGGCATTTGATACATATAGTCAAGCCAAACTTGTGTTTCTGTCAGAACTTTTTCATGGGACTTAGATAAGATAGAAGAACAAATGACGTGGGATTCTGCATCTGGAAACTTCACCATTTTTTTTAAATCATTGGGCGTACCGCAATTTTTAAAGAATTCCTCCATTTTTGCTACAGATACTACATCATCTTGTTTGCTTTCATCCTTGTAGTAAGCCCCGATAAAGAGCGGTTTTGTGAATCGTCGGATGGTCTGTGGGGTCAGATATTGACGCACCAAAGTTTTGACTACGAAAATTCCATTTTTATGATACACGGAATTCCAATATTTCTGGGCCTCTTCGCTATAAGTCACATGGTTATAATCCCCTCCTAAATTTAGACTTGTCATATGACTACCCCATGGTTTCAGTACGAGATCTGAAAGAGGATCTGCAATGTCGATGTTTGGAGAATACATAATGTGTCCGATGATATCAGGAAAATACGAGTCCAAAATGATGGCAAGTGTACTTCCCGTAGAGCAAGATATGACGATAACCTTTTCTCCAATCTTTCTGCCTATTTGAATCGCTTCGGCTGCCGAACGAAGGTAGTCTGCTGGTGTGAGTTCTTTAAAACTTTCGCTGGTTTCCATGCCATGCCCTTCAAGTCGGGCTAAGTACAGATTCATTCCATACATTTTGGCCAACTCTTGGTGAATCGGAAATCCCTCATGGTGGGATGCCGAAAATCCATGCAAATACACAATGGAGACCGGTGTCTTCCGCTTGTCAATGTGTGCCCATTCGAATTTTGCTTCATTTCCCGCCTTCAGGGTAAGGGCTCTTTCTTTATCTTGAACATATTGAATCAAGGAATCTATATTGCTGGGTACTTCGATGGCTTCATGCTCATACACTGGGTAACTGACCTTTGGACCGAGATTGAAAATGACAATCAAAAGACCCAGTAATCCGACTGCGTATAGGGACGATTTTAAATATTTGTTTACCATTGGCTTCAATTATTAGCGGAGGATCGATGAAATGAGCGGTTCGTAAATCTTTGATTCATGATTTTAGTCATCAATGAAAGTTTCCAAATATAGCTCTTCCAGTTTTTTTCGGGCCCAAGGGGTTTTGCGAAGGAAGGTCAGACTAGATTTGATCGAAGGGTCGAATTGGAAGCATCGCACGGGGATAAGTTCCGCCAGCATGGTCCATCCATATTTTTGGACGAGGGCCTCGAGCATTTTTTGGAGGGTGATGCCATGGAGTGGATTGTTGAGTTGGAATTTTTCAGGATTCATCTTCACGAATACAAATCTAAAGAATACTAGATACGATCTTATGCGTAGTCTTGGTATCACCCATGGTGTAATAATGAAGACATGGCGCTCCCGCTTGGATTAATTCTTTGGATTGGGCGATGCACCATTCTGTACCGATTTCCTTCACTTTCTTGTCATCTGCATGGATGATTTCGGAAGTTAGTTCCTGAGGGATGTTGATGAAAAACTTCCTAGGTATCGATGCCAATTGATATTTTTTTGTCAATGGCTTGAGTCCAGGTACAATAGGCACATTGATCCCCGCTTTTTTGCAGTCGTCCACAAATCTGAAATAGTGGTTATTGTCAAAAAACATTTGGGTGACAATGTAGTCTGCTCCAGCGTCTACTTTGGCCTTGATGTTGAGGATATCTTGTTGATAATTGGGTGATTCGAAATGTTTTTCGGGATACCCTGCCACACCGATACAGAAATTTGTTTTTGCTCCATTAGCAATGGCCGGATCTAGGTAAACACCCTGATTCATTTGATGAATCTGTTTTACCAAGTCAATGGCATAGCTGTGGCCATCGGATTCAGGTACAAACTTATCTTCAAACTGACGGGCATCACCCCGGAGTGCAAGGACATTATTGATACCTAAAAAGTTTAGGTCAATAAGTGCGTTTTCAGTTTCTTCCCTCGAAAAGCCACCACATATCAAGTGTGGGATGGCTTCGACACCATATCTATGCATGATTGATGCACAGATACCCACCGTGCCAGGCCGTTTCCGAATTGCTATTTTCTCATAATAACCAGATTCCTGTCGGTTATAAATGTATTCTTCTCGATGGTATGTGACATCAATGAATGGAGGCTTGAATTCCATCAATGGATCAAGGGTATCAAAAATGTCTTGCATACTACCACCCTTTAGCGGAGGGAGGACTTCAAATGAGACATAGGTTTTGCCAGCAGCTCCAGAAAAGTAATCGGTCACTTTCATCTAGTCATTATTGATTTCGGACAAAAGTACGATACTCCACTACATTCACGGACCACTTGTGCAAAAAAACTGAGGACGAATCACTTCTTTTTGTCTTTTTTCTTAAAGTCTCCCCGTTTCCATGCCTCAATAAATTGCTTCCATGCGAATGCATCAAATATACGCTGCGGTTTATATTGTCCGGCTGAGTAATATGATCTTGCGGTCTCTCGGAGCACAAGATTGGAGGTTTCGCGACCATCTGCTGGTATGGTATATCGGAGATTGGTCAATACTTCTTGAGCTAGATTCTCTCTTGCTTGTTCTCGGAGCTCGTTTGTAATATCGATCGCTAAGAATTCCTGCTTGAAGTGCTCACGGCTAGGCCATGGTAAAATGATGACTTCAGGAAGTAGTACACTATCTTGGCTCATGATCTGAATCCAGCTGTAGTATTGGGACTTAAGCGTGTCAGGAATCGAAAACTCAACATCCTTATACCCGATTCTCGAAAAGATAATATCCTCACCTTTGAGAGCCACAAATGAAAAGTATCCATCAAACTCAGAGACGGTACCTCGGGAAGTTCCCTTGACTGAGATATTTACATATGGAAGTGGGATGATTTCTCCATTTTCGTCAGCTGTCACCACCTTTCCCGAAAACTGAACGGCCCGATCTGTGTCCTGACTTTTTTGAGCCAAAACAAGACTCGGTATCAGCGCAAAGAGAAGTGTAATGAATAATTCTTTTATCATGTGGTATGGCTTATCATATTCGATATTGGAACGAAATTACGACTTTTTTTTCAGCTAGGCTGCTTGGTTTAACGCAATCTTAACTAATTGAAGAAAATATTGTAGTGAATTAAGTCTTAATCAATATTTCGAGACCTTCTAAATTCATTCCATATCTCCAAAAAGGGAATATGTAAAAAAAAATAGCTGGGTACTAACTAGAATTATCCAAAAAAGTACTATTTTTGCACTCCTTTTGGAAAAGAATCACGTCATGGACAAATTAGCTCACTTCACGATTCCGTATGCAGGCCTAAAAGTAGGTAGGCATGAGCTTAATTTCGAGATAGATGATCAGTTTTTTGAATTGATGGAAGGGTCGCCGATCAAAAAAGGAAACTTTCGAGTTATCCTAGATCTTGATAAGCGACACGACATGGGTATCATGATCTTTCACATCACTGGGCAAACGCCAGCAGTATGTGAGCGGTGCAATTTGGATTTCGATTTGGATTTAGAATCAGATTTTCGTCTAGTTTTGAAATTTGGAGAGAATACAGACATCGCAGATGATGAAGTGATGTACCTGCCTTCTGAAAAAGACGAGCTTAATGTGGCGCAGTATTTATACGAAAGCATCGTATTGTCTATGCCACTCATCATTGTCCATGAAGATACCAATGATTGTGATCCAGACGTGATAAAGGTTTTACAATCGGAACAAACAGAAGATGAACCCATTACCAAAAGCAGTATTTGGGATCAGCTGAAAAATTTGGATTTGAATAATTAGTTTATACAATAAATTTGATCGATAATGGCACATGCTAAAAGTAGAGTATCAGCTCAAAGAAGACGAAAGAGAAGAACCCATTATAAGACTGCTGTACCTCAGTTCTCCATCTGTAAGGTGACGGGAGAGGCACATCAGTTTCACAGAGCATACTACCACGAGGGAGCTCTATACTACAGAGGTCAGGTATTGGTACCTGCTAAAGCAGTAGCGGAGGTAGAGGAGTCTGAAGATTAAAATTTTCCAAAGGGAAAATTTATATGATAAATAGCATAGCTCCCTCCTTCGAGGGGGCTATACTAGTTTGTGAACCATCATTATATTGTCATAGTCATCCGAATGAGTTTTCATTTGATCTTGGCATTGATCGTATCAGGGATGTTTTTTTATTTTAAAAATTTTAGTAGCTATGACAATTCAAGCAAACAAGGTAGTGTCATTACACTATAGACTCCGTGAAGATGATATTCAAGGAGAGTTGATCGAGGAGACCTATGGACAGGAGCCTCTTTCTTTTATTCACGGCATTGGTATGATGATTCCAGCTTTCGAAGCACAGCTGGAGGGAAAATCTACGGGTGATACTTTTGACTTCACGCTAGAGCCAGAGGAGGCTTACGGCCTCTTTGACGAAGATGCGGTCGTAGAAATCCCTAAGGCAAATTTCACCAACGATCAGGGAGAGATAGATATGGATCGACTTGCTCTTGGAGAACAAGTGGTGATGAATGATCAGGAAGGTAACTCTTACGCTGGTATCATTATTGAGCATTTGGAAGATGATATCGTGTTGGATTTTAACCATCCAATGGCGGGTATTGCTTTACATTTCTCTGGTGAGATTCTAGGAGTACGAGAGGCTACAGAATCTGAGCTAGACCACGGTCACGTACATGGATCTGAGGAAGGGCATTGAATGATGTCTTTCAAATCATAAGTTGGTAAGGGACTTCAGTTTGAATGAATCCAATCCTGGGTTTTCTGGTTTCAAGTTACCATACAGACAAATAAAAAGGTTTTTTCTCTTTGCCGAGGAAAAATCTTTTTTTTTGCCTTCAAATCATTTGATGTTTTCTAGGTTTCCCTTTTTTTACACAAAAAATTGATTTTGGAAAACACTAATGATTCAATTTGTGTATCCAAAATCCATTGCTTGAGGTTTCTGAAGACGATTTCGACTGAAAAGTTTGTTGGCCTCCAAGAAAAACCTATTTTTGGAGAATGAAACTATTGGATTGGCATTTCAATAAGGAATTGGTTCCTGTCAGCTATTTGACGAAAATCGGTGGAGTCCGCTGGGTGCTTTATGGATATCTTTTCTTGGCCATTTTTCAAGGGATGTTAGCGAATAATCGACCGATCTTGGTGGTTTCTGAGAAAAATATCACTTTCCCCATCTTCTCACAAAATGCCATTGGATTACCTGTAGAGAATCTAAAGGGAAAGTTCTCTGTTTGGCCAATTGTAAAATTTCGGTATAGCGACATCGATAGCAGTGTGCCGCCCTTATCCCCACCATTTACGCTAAGCAAAACTTCTGATGGTGGCATTCATTGGTTAGGGACGGATCACATCGGAAGAGACGTACTGGCAGGTGTGCTTAGGGGTATGTATATTTCAATGATTATCGGGGTGTTTGGTTCGCTAGGAGCTGCAGTATTGGGGATATGGATTGGAATGTGGGCAGGATACCAGAATATCACGAAGTTGCGTATGAATTTATTCCAGGCATTGTGGTTACTTTTCAATATTGGTGTGTCGGTTTATGTTTTAGTTTTTGTAAATTCGAGTTGGTTCAAGTTTCTTGGATTGTTGGTGTGGTGGACGATATCCTACACAACATATCAGGGATTAAGGTTTGAGAACAAATGGCTTCAAATCCAAATTCCACTAGATGCCATGGTGGTAAGAATCATGGAAATAAAGAAGTCCATTCCTAGTTTGATTTTGATATTAGCATTGGTAGGATTTTTCGGGACCACTAGCTTGAGTAGCTTGTTTAGTTTGATCATCGGATTGGGCTGGTTTGGATTTGCGGGCATTACGAGGGCTGAAACCCTCATTACGGGTAGGCAGTCATTTGTCGAGTCAGCGAGGGCATTGGGTATAAGCAAGTCGAGGATTGTCTTTCGTCATATTTTGCCTAGTATTTGGCCGCCATTGGCCGTGTATGCGTGTATGATGGTAGGCAGTAATATCATTATTGAATCCAGCCTTTCTTTTATTGGCCTGGGACTGGCACCCGAGGAGCAGAGTTGGGGGACGATGATTGCTGAAGCTAGAAAGTATCCAAGTGCATGGTGGTTATATCTTTGTCCCGGTATTTGTATGGTTGTGGTTATTCTTATGTTCCAGCGATTGTCTTCTCGAGTTCAGAAGATTTTGAATTCAGGGTAGTAAGTCCGGGCTATGATTTTTTCATTTTTTTTCGCTGTTTTGGAGAAAAAAGCTCTGATTTTCCTTTTTTGGTGCTAAGTTGGCCTTCTTTATCGGTGGGCGGAGCATATTGCTCTTGAAGACCGCATCCCTCGCCCGTCTTGCAGCTGGTAGTGGTCAAGCAAAAAAACAACATTAAAATGAAGGCTGGAGTCCAAGTAAACAATCTAGAAAATGGATGATAATTACGTACCATATTGCTAAGGTTTTTATTTTCAATTGTAAAGTTCTACCATTTTTTTGTTTTCCCAAGTTTTTTGGTTCTAAATTTTGGAAGTAATCTTACAGATCGTCTATTTTTTTTTACAGCTTACTTTATGATTAGGGGTTTGATCTTTGCTACTCCCGGATTTCCAAATCGAAAACGGAGGCATCAGGTAATAGCCACTTTGTGGTTATAGGTCGATTGGTATCGTCATTAAGGGAAAGAATCTGGATCATGATCCATTATCATTACACTACGATACTATTTGTAGTTACAAATTTTAGAATTGACCACCATCTAAATAACATAGAGTGACTCAGTATAGTGCTTAAATATTACATAAGCTGGACCATTTAGTGGGGTAAAACCCTATATTTAATAGTGTTTTTGCTAGTTTTTTGTAGGAATAGTTGTATATTAGGAATTGACTATATACATTTGTGACGATTTATTAAAAATTAAACAATATAACAATGAACAAAGGAGATTTGATCAATGCCGTTTCAGAGGCAACTGGTTTGACAAAAGGTCAGTCTGGTGATGCAGTAAATGCAGTTTTCGCAGCAATCGAGGGCGCATTAAAGGCAGGTGATAAAGCTGCATTCGTAGGGTTCGGCACATTCTCTACTTCCAAAAGAGAAGAAAGAGAAGGTAGAAATCCGTCAACTGGAGCTACTATAAAAATCCCAGCAAAAACTCAAGTAAAGTTCAAAGCTGGTCAAGCACTTGTAGATTCTTGCAATTAATGCTTGAAAGTAGAAGTTAAATGAAAGGCAGTCATCCTTCTGGTTTGATTGCCTTTTATTTTTTTATCGTTTTCCCGTTCTGGACTTAATGAGGTAAAGCTGAAGTATATTGAAATAATTTTTGATTACCTATCCTTTGTTGTACCGGAGTTTGTCTTCGTGAGACTGCCTCTTTTTAATTTTACATTCAGATGAGATCAATAGAAGAATTAACAAGCATAGCGACACAAGTACGCAGAGATATTTTAAGGCAGGTTCATGCCTGTCAAAGTGGACACCCTGGTGGTTCGCTGGGTTGTGCTGATTTTTTGACAGCATTGTATTTTCGGTGCCTACACCACAATCCAAGTTTTGATATGAAGGGCCATGGAGAAGATGTGTTTTTCCTCTCGAATGGTCATATATCGCCTGTTTGGTATAGTGTATTAGCGAGAAGTGGCTACTTTTCGGTTTCAGAACTGGCAACATTTAGAAAGCTTAACAGTAGACTTCAAGGTCATCCTACTACACATGAAGGGCTACCTGGGGTGCGAATTGCCTCGGGCTCTCTTGGGCAGGGCATTTCTGCTGCAATCGGTGTGGCACTTGCCAAAAAACTAAATAAAGACAGTTCTCTCGTGTATGTACTTTGTGGAGATGGCGAGTTGCAAGAAGGACAGATATGGGAGGCGGCTATGTTTGCTGCGCATCATAAGGTAGATAATCTGATCTGTACCGTAGACCTGAATGGGCGCCAGATCGATGGTGACACAGAGGAGGTAATGTCGCTTGGCGATATCCGTGCGAAATGGGAGAGCTTCGGCTGGAAAGTCATGGATATGGAAGGTAATGATATGGGGCATGTGGTCTCGACCTTGGAAATGGCGAGGCAGCATACAAATCTTGGAACACCAATTTGTATCCTAATGCGAACAGAAATGGGTTACCCAATAGATTTTATGGTGGGGTCCCATAAGTGGCACGGTGTAGCTCCCAATGATGCACAACTAGCGGATGCTCTTAGCCAGCTTCAGGAAACGATCGGTGACTATTAATTTATTTGTAACTATGGCTAACAAAAGGTCTTTGATGGAATGATCCTGAGATCTTAGGCGCTAAAGTTCAAATCTACAAAAACTAAAAAAAGTAATGTTAGATAAATTTGAAGTTCGAGGAAAGAAGGCTACTAGGGACGGATTCGGAGATGGATTGCTCGAAGTAGGTAAAAATAACAGCGAGGTGGTAGCGCTTTGTGCGGATTTGATTGGCTCTTTGAAAATGAATGATTTTATCAAACATTTTCCAGATCGGTTTTTTCAAGTAGGAATTGCGGAAGCGAATATGATGGGAATTGCTGCGGGGCTTGCTACCGCTGGAAAAATCCCTTACACCGGTACATTTGCTAATTTTTCGACGGGTAGGGTGTATGACCAAATCAGACAAAGTATAGCCTATTCCCACAAAAATGTAAAAATATGTGCTTCTCACGCGGGGCTTACGCTTGGGGAAGATGGCGCCACGCACCAAATCCTAGAAGATGTAGGCATGATGAAAATGCTTCCAGGCATGGTCGTGATTAATCCATGTGACTATCAGCAGACCAAGGACGCTACCATCGCTATTGCGGAACATTACGGTCCCGTATATCTCAGATTTGGCAGACCTAGCTGGCCTATATTTATGCCTGAAAATCAGAAGTTTGAAATCGGAAAGGCCATCAAGATGAATGATGGAGCAGATGTAACACTCCTCGCTACTGGCCACCTGACTTGGTTTGCCGTAGAGGCTACCAAACAACTAATGGAGCAAGGCATTCGAGTAGACCTTCTCAATATCCACACCATCAAGCCATTGGACGAGGAAGCTATTCTAGATAGTATTTCAAAGACAAAATGCTGTGTCGTAGCAGAAGAGCACCAGATCCACGGAGGGCTTGGTGACAGCGTAGCGCAGCTGCTCGCACGGAAAATGCCTGCCCCACTGGAATATGTAGGCGTCAATGATAGTTTCGGGGAATCGGGGGATCCATTAGCACTGCTTACCAAATATGGATTGGATACTGCGCATATTCTTGCTGCAGCTAAGCGAGTACTTCAAAGAAAGTAGAGGCGAAAACTAAATTTATAGAAAATATATTAGTTTCTGTTCTCAGAAAGAAATTAAGCCTGTAAGTAAAGCCAAAGTGATGAAAAATTTTATAAAAAATTTTGACAATTTGGACTCAAGGCATAATTTTGCCGCGTTTTTGGGTGGATGATTTAGAACTATCCAAAACTATGGTATCACATTAATGATTTTTGAATGTTAATAATTAACGTAAAGGACGAAGAATCAATTGATAAGGCGTTGAAAAGTTACAAACGCAAATATCAACAAACTGGGATTATGAATCAATTAAGATCTCGAAAGCATTTCGAAAAACCATCTGTCAGTAGAAGGAACCAGATCTTAAATGCTAAGTACAGACAAGCTTTTTTGTCAAAATCAGAAGGCTAGTCTTAGAGAAAAAGATAAAAAAGGGAAGCGTGATATCTACGCTTCCCTTTTTTTTTGATTAGATCTCGATGAAGGGGAGTTTTACCACTTTTGCCTCTAGGGCCTTTTTGCCCACGGAAATAAAGATCGAAGTGCCTACCTTGTCATAAGGCAATTTTACATAACCCATTCCAATAGGAATATCTAGATTCGGACTCTGAGTACCACTGGTGACGGTACCTATTTGTTCGCCTGCCTCATTGAGGATTTCGTATCCGTGCCTAGGTACCCTTCGTTCGTTCGGTAGGATGAAACCGACTAATTTTTTTTCAAACCCTTGCTTCTTTTGTTCGATCAATCGATCTTTTTGGATAAAGTCTGTACTTTTATTTAATTTAGTTATCCATCCTAGGCCAGCTTCGAGTGGGCTCGTATGATCATCGATGTCGTTACCGTATAGGCAGAAACCCATTTCCAACCGGAGGGTGTCCCTAGCCCCGAGCCCGCATGGTTTGATCCCCGTTTCATCAGCATTTTCGAAAAGTTTATTCCATAAGGCTTCTAATTGATCCACTGCTACGTAGAGTTCGAATCCCCCGCTGCCTGTATAACCTGTTGCTGAAATGAGGACATTGGGAATGCCTGCAAATTCTCCTTTTTTGAATTTGTAGTATGGGATGCTACGGAGATCTATTTCTGTATGTTTTTGAAGCAGCTCTATTGCTTTGGGGCCTTGTACAGCCAAGAGACCAGTTTGATCCGATATATTGATCATCTTTGTATCAAAGGTATTTTGTGTGGCTATCCAATTCCAGTCTTTTTCAATATTCGAAGCATTGACTACTAGCATAAAGGCCATTTCCCCCTCACTGCATTGTTCTTCTGAAAGACGATAAACCAAGAGATCATCTACGATGCCACCTTCCTCATTGGGTAGACAAGCGTATTGGATATCTCCGATTTCGAGTTTGGAAGCGTCATTGCTGATGACTTTTTGTACGAGGTCAAGTGCTTGCGGACCACGGATGATAAATTCGCCCATGTGGCTCACATCGAACACGCCCAAGTGATTTCTCACAGAAGCATGTTCTTCGTTGATAGAGCTATACACAATGGGCATGTTGTATCCGGCAAATTCAGCCATTTTTGCACCTAGTGCGATATGGACTGGTGTTAATGCGGTTGTTTTCATTTACTTCTTTTATTTAGTTGGGTTAGGATTTTAGTTTCGAGTTGTTGCTGACGATCATATCTACGATTTTGTCACCAATTTGAATTTTATTCACGGTCTCCATTCCTTCGATGATTTCACCGAAGATGGTATATTTTCCGTCTAGATGGGGAGCGGGTCCTTGAGTGACGAAAAATTGTACACTTTCGGTATTGGGCCCAGCAGAAGCCATGCCCAAAAGTCCGGCCCGGTCAAATCTAGCTTGAAATACTTCCGACCTCAGCAGTTGGCTGCCACCTCCATAGCCATCTCCCGTGGGGCATCCTCCTTGAATAACAAAACCTGGAACGACGCGGTGAAATACCTTATCATCGTAGTAATCGGAATTGATCAAAGATAAAAAGTGAGATACAGTGGCAGGTGCATCTTTGGGAAATAATTTTATCTTGAAGTTTCCAGCGGAAGTTTTTACTATGACCTGCGTTGAATCCGTGACTGTGGCTAGGCTAGTCCAATCTATCTTGGTAAAATTCTGTGGTGGTGGAGGCACTGGAGTCCTTTTTTCAAACCAAGCCAAGGTTTTTTCGATTTCGATGTATGTTTCCAAATCTTGAGGCATATTTAGAGACTCTTTCATTGATTTGAATGCAGCCAAATCCTCTAACATCGGTCTGACCTGAAATTTTGTATTTCTGAAGAATTCTCCGAGGATGATGGCCACACCCGGCCATTCTGGCTTTACGAGCGCCATCAGTTGGGTAATGATCTCTCTTCTTACTGGGAATGCGGCATCACCAAATACTTTGTAGTACCCTGGATGATTGAGGACCGTGATTAGAGCTTCTGTGACGGCATTACATTCGATGGGAGTTTTTGCTTTTTTCGAAAGATCGATCAAGACTCTGTATTGGAAGGGATCTTCGCCGATTGAACGGATATATGCAGCTTTTTGGTAAGGATCTTTGGTTTTGTTAATAAAAAAAAGTAGATCATCTTTATATTCATTTTTTACCCTTGTGTAAAATAGTGGAGAATGCCTCATCAGTGCTCCGTAGAGTGTAGCCTTGGTCTGCCAAGCCATGCTGTCATTGACATAAGCTCTGTAGATGATGATGTCTTCTTTATTTCCATTGTCAAGGAGGTATTGTGCAGCTGCGTGAGCTATAGCTACTTGGTCACTTTTTAGCTTTTTTAAAATAGGTTCTGCCACATGAATGTATGGTGCATTATAAAGGCTTTTGATTATATGAGTCATCACTCTCGCATCTTGTTCGTAGATAAGTCTTTGGGTGAGATGCTGTTCGATTTCAGGTAGTTTGGTTCTGCCTAGTGCTATAACGAGGTGCTGTCTTACGATGGGGTTTGATTCTTTGGATAATACTTCGAGCAGTCGAAGGGCAATACCAGAGATATCTGCTTTTTTGAATCTACCGAGATAAGCAGCTGCTATTTCTCTGACCTTTTCGGGGTGGGGTTCTAGGAGAAATTGACACATCCTGTCTGTGGCGAGTGGACTATCCAGCGCTCGAAGCCCGAACTGAAAGATGGCTCTGGCTTGTCCGAGCAGCAATAGGGTATCGGTCTTTCGGTAGGTGGTTACGGAAGCGATTTGCTCCAGCACCTCTTTGTTGGCTAGTTTTCCGAGAGCTTCTAGAATATTGCTATTGAATTGGTTGTTTACACTGATGGTATCTTCAGTTTTGAAGGATTTGATGAGGGAGGCTGTTGATTTTTGATTTGCGATCTGCCCAATAGCGTATGCAGCCGCAGTTCGTACTTTCAGCAGGCTATCTTGAAGCATGGGGTAGATACTATCTAAGCTATTGGGCTGTCGGATAGAAGCTAAGCCATAGGCACAGAGGTATCGGTGGGTAGGATTCGCTGAGGATATATACCGAAGAAGGCTATCTATCTTTTCTTCGTGTATAAGTCTGTATATTTTTTGTGTTTCGAGGTCACTTAGCTCTATTTGCACTTCACGCACCACATCCAATTCGGGAGGCGTACAGCTGGCCCAGAAGAGGATGACGGATAAGTACCACAATCTAATTATAGGCATGATTCACAAAAATTTTCCAAATATAGAGATTTCTTCAAAGATTGCAACAAATTGGACGGATTCAAGCGATGATTTGGTTGGCTTTTTATGGGATAAACGGTCAGATTGAAGTTTTTCTATTTTTTTCGTCGAAAATAGATAAATATCTACACGTATATCGAATAAAATGTTACATTTTTGCGGAGGTAGATATTCTACAATCAAACTAAAGCAAAATTATCATGACTTCAAACTTTGCATTGATTTTGTCAAAACACATTTTGGGTTTTGCTAAAACAAAACTATTGAGGATGGTTATCCTTCTTCTATTAGTTACTTCTAACATTCTAACTGGTCAGCTAACCTGGCAAGTACAATCCGATTATTTTGGAGAGAGAAATATCGTTAGCTCACCGAGGACAATCAGGTCAATGGCGCTATCCAAAGACGCAAATAGAGTTTACACCGGGAATATTCAAAGCCCGAATACTGGTAGCACATCAATTAGGGCAGTATCAGGAAGCATACTAACTATCCCAGGTTCAGACCATGTTATTTTTGGAAATGGCTTTCCTGGAGGGACTGGAGTCTTTGCACCGGTAGGTTCTAATCCTGTATATGCGGGAGGTGCTAGTGGGACCTTCCTAGGGTGGGCGGATACTGGAAATGATCCAAGATCCATTGCTACCGACGATAGAAATAATGTATTTGTAGCACTTTCTTCTGGAGTATCTTCAGCAAATCGCTTAGATGTTTTTTCATCGGATCTGACATCTGTACTTAGCACGACCAGCATATCTGGGGTAGCGGGTGTAGATGTTGTAAAATTAAGCGGAAATTATTTTGCATACACCATTTCTAGTCTTGGGGTACAAAGGTATAATGCTAACAATGTAAATGCGCCGCTCGTTTTAGATAATACTTGGAATACCAACTCAGTTTTTTCAGGTAATCTAAAGGTGGATAGTGATGGTACCGTTTTTATTGCAGGTGAGAATTCTGTAAGAAGAATTAATGCTAGTGGTGGGGCACCAACACATACGGCTGCTCTTACCAATGCAGCGGATGTCGCTATATTTGGGGATAAACTTTACGTAATTGTACGAGCTGCATCCAGCTCCTTTATTAAGGTATATAATAAAGCAGACCTTACGCCTGCGTCCGCAGATATAAGTGTGCCTGATTTGGGTTTTACGAGAGGCACCTTGGCCCAATTTACTGCTATTGAGGCATCTTTTGATGGGAGATTGTTTATTTCTGAAGAAAATTATACCGCAGATGGAAATGGCATTCCTAGCTATACACCTCCTGCTACGACCTTCAATCCTACTCCCACTGCTATCATTGGTAGAATCTATTTTGATAGGGTTTTAGTGAGTAGTCCTGTCACTACACCAGATCCAGTTTTTGTTGATGATGATTGGTTAAACTTACCCAATGGTACTATCGTAAATGTTGCAGGTAATGATTATACAATAGGATTTAACGCATTTCACACGATCCAACTTGGTGTAAACGCCGTAACAGCTGGGGGCACAGTTCAAGTCAGAGAAGGTAATTATAATGAGCAGGTTGTAGTGGGAAAAGCTTGTTTGATCAATGGCTTCGACGCTACTAAGCCAGTAGTCAATTTCACAGGTACCGTAAGCGGTAAGCCGACCATTTTTGATGTAACGGCAAATAATGTAACCATCAACAACTTTGAGATCAATGTAGATCTGGTAAAGCTCAGTAGTGGTATCATCGCATCTGGTGCAACGATTGACAATGTAGTGGTTACCAATAATACCATCAATGCTACAGGTAGTAGTGCAGCTGGACCCTTCGGCACCTTTGGCAATAGAAATGCAGTCAGTGTCAACTACAATGGAGGTATCAATTACCGATTGGCTGCAGCAGGTGTGGACAATGTGACTTTCACGGGAAATACAGTGACTGGTGGAACTGATGCATTTGGAGTATCTCGTGGATTCCGGTCTGGAATCTCCGCTGATGAGGTGGGAGGAACATTCTCGAATAATGTAATTACTTCCGTTAGCCAAGACATCACCATCCGATTTGCTAGCAATGGAGATATCACCATCCAAGGAAACCAAATATTAGGCGGCGGTATCGAAATCGCGGATCCAAATGCGGGAGCTGGAACCATTACCATCTCAGGAAATACATTCAATGGTACAGTTGGCAATACTTATAGCAGCCTTCTACGGTTGAGAAATAACTATACTTTCAAA
>Ga0075157_10000716_pt1 | contig 24437 bp, 21 predicted proteins | sample JI81BgreenDNA_FD_70967 | JGI IMG/M metagenome (GOLD analysis project Ga0075157, IMG submission 70967) | Wastewater effluent complex algal communities from Wisconsin, to seasonally profile nutrient transformation and Carbon sequestration -... | ecosystem: Engineered > WWTP > Effluent > Algae...
GTCCTCCAAGGTCGCTGTCGTCCCTGTCTACAGCCAGCACGCCGCACCCTCAACCCGCGAGCGTGGGATGCGACATCACCGCCTGAAGGGCGCGCAGTATTCCGCCGGAATCCGGGGTTTCGGCGATGGTGGCGTCAAGGGGCGTCGGCAGGGCCGCGGCGCAGGCCGGCGAGATGGCGACCAGATGCAGCGCGGAGGCGGTCAGGGCCCCGGGGACCTGCGCGAAAAGCCGCGCGGCGCGGGGGGAAAACAGCGGGGCGAAGACCGGCCTTGTGCCGGCAAGCGCGGCCAGCAGCGCCGGCCCCGGAGCACGGGCGCGGGCGTCATAGACGGCAACGGCGCAGAGGCCGGGCAGATCGCGCGTCAGATCGCGCGACAGGTCGGTGCCATGGGCGTAGACCAGCGGCCCCTCGGGCGCCTCGGCCCGCAACAGCCGCAAGAGCGCCGCCGCATCCCCGCCGCCATCGCGCGCCGCAAATCCCGCGGCCTGCGCCGCCCGGGCGGTGGCCGCGCCCACGCACCAGGCGGGCAGGCCGGGCATGGCGGGCAGCATCGGCACGGCATTGGCCGAGGTCAGGATCACCCCCCTGGCGCCGTCGAACACCGCGGGGTCGAAGGGCAGCGCCACCACCTCGGTCAGGGGCGCGATCAGCACTTCATGCGGGGGCAGCACGGCGGCCTGGGCGGCAAAGCGGCGCGAGGGGCCCTCGGGGCGGGTAAGGAGCAGGATCGGAGGCATCAGGGGCCATTGCCGGGGGTGTGCGCCGATGCTACCCCCCTTGCGACACCCCACGCAAGGCGGGCCATGCAGCCGACCCTGACCATCCTGGGCATCGAGAGCAGTTGCGACGATACCGGCGCGGCCGTGGTGCGGCATGGGCCAGGGGGCGCGCAGGTGCTGGCGAATGTGGTGGCCGGGCAGGCCGAGCTGCACGCGGCCTTCGGCGGCGTGGTGCCGGAAATCGCCGCCCGGGCGCATGTGGAAAAGCTGGATCTGGTGGTCGAGGAGGCGCTGGCCCGCGCCGGGCTGACGCTGGCGGATGTGGATGCGGTGGCGGTGACCGCTGGGCCGGGGCTGATCGGCGGGGTTCTGTCGGGCGTGATGCTGGCCAAGGGGATCTGCGCCGCCACGGGCAAGCCCCTGATCGGCGTCAACCATCTGGCCGGCCACGCGCTGACGCCGCGGCTGACGGATGGGCTGGAGTTCCCGTATCTGATGCTGCTGGTTTCCGGCGGGCATTGCCAATTCCTGCGGGTGGACGGGCCCCAGGATTTCACCCGCCTCGGCGGCACGATCGACGATGCCCCGGGCGAGGCCTTCGACAAATGCGCGAAACTGCTAGGCCTGCCCCAGCCAGGCGGGCCGCAGGTGGAACGCGAGGCGCAGAACGGCGACCCGCGCCGCTTTGCCTTTCCCCGCCCGCTGCTGGACAGGCCGGGCTGCGATCTGTCGTTTTCCGGCCTGAAAACCGCGCTGATGCGGGCCCGCGACGGGCTGGTGGCCGAACAGGGCGGGCTGACACGGCAGGACCGGGCCGATCTGTGCGCCGGGTTTCAGGCCGCCATCGCCGATGTGCTGGCCGAAAAATCCCGCCGCGCGCTGGCGCTGTGCCCCGGGATCACCGGTTTTGCCGTGGCGGGCGGCGTGGCCGCGAACCAGACGATCCGCGCGCGGCTTCTGGCCGTTTCGCCCGTGCCCTTCGTGGCGCCGCCCCTCGCCCTCTGCACCGACAACGCCGCGATGATCGCCTGGGCGGGGCTGGAGCGTCTGCGCCTCGGCCACACCGACGACATGACCCTCAGCGCCCGGCCCCGCTGGCCGCTGGACCAATCCGCCGCGCCCCTGATCGGATCGGGCAAGCGCGGCGCCAAAGCCTAGGAGTTTGCCATGCCCCTTTTCGCCCTGATCTGCACCGACAAGGCCGACCATGAACCCCTGCGCAAGGCCACGCGCGACGCGCATCTGGCCTATCTGAACGGCACCGGCGTGGTGCGCATGGCGGGGCCGTTCCTGAACGCGGGCACGATGACCGGCAGCCTGGTGGTGATCGAGGTCGCCGATACCGCCGCCGCGCAGGCCTGGGCCGCGAATGACCCCTATGCGCTGGCCGGGCTTTTCGCCAAGGTGCGGATCGAGGAATGGAAGAAGGTGATCGGCTGATGCGCCGCTGGTTGATGAAATCCGAACCCGATGTGTTTTCCTGGGATCAACTGGTTGCCGTTGGTGCCAAGGGCGAGGAATGGCACGGCGTGCGCAACTACCTTGCGCGCAACAACATGCGGGCGATGCAACTGGGCGATCCGGTGTTCTATTACCATTCCAACATCGGGCTCGAGATCGTCGGCATCGCCGAGGTCTGCGCCCTCTCGCACCCCGACAGCACGGCGGGCATGGACCTGCGCTGGGACTGCGTCGATATCCGCGCCGTGCGGCCCCTGCCCCGGCCTGTCACCCTGAAGCAGATCAAAGCCACGCCGGAACTGGCGCAGATGTCGCTGGTCACGTCGATGCGGCTGTCGGTGCAGCCGGTGACCGATGCGGAATGGGCCATCATCTGCCGCATGGGCGGGCTGGAATGACCCGCCAGAACATCGCCGACATCCTGTGCATCGGCTGCCAGAAGGGGTCCACCTCATGGCTGCATTCGGTGCTGAACACCCACCCCGATACCTGGGCCTTTCCGGACAGCGAGCCGCTGACCTCGACCGACAAGGAGGCGCATTTCTGGGACCGCAACCATGCGCGCGGCGAGGACTGGTATCGCGCGCTGATGACCCCCCCCGATCCGGCGCTGAAATCCATGGATTTCACGCCCGAATACGCCTTTCTGAGCGACCGCCAGATTGCCGATTGCAAGCGCCTGAACCCGGGCGCGCGGGTCATCTACATCCTGCGCGATCCGATGGCGCGGGCGGTGTCGGCGCTGCGCATGCGGATGCTGTGGCGCTTTGGCGCCGGGGCCGATGTGCGCCTCACGCGGTCGCTGCTGGACGAGATGCTGCCGCACGCGCAGATCGACGAACACGGCTCGTTCATGCGCAACCTGGACGCCTGGAAGCGGCAGTATCCCGATGTCCTGGTGCTGAATTACGAGGAGCTGCACGCCAACCGCGCCGCCGGGATGGCGCGGATCATGGCGCATGTGGGCCTGGATCCCGCGCGGCTGACGGGTGAATCGCGCGAGCGTTTCGACGCGGTGATGGCCGGCAAGGTCTGGGAAAGCGAGCGTTTCCCGGTGGACCGCGACGTTCTGGTGCATCTGATGGGCTTCACCGCGCGCACCCGTGCGGCTGTCAAGGGCGCGCTGGGGTTCGATTTCGCCGAAGGCCAGCGCATGATCGATGCCGCCGCCGCCCCCTCGGGCGACCTGTCGCCGCTGCTGGGCGCGCTGGAGGCGATCCGCGCCGAACTGGTCACCACGCGCGATGTGGCGGCGCAGCAGCGCAAGCTGCTGGAGGATCTGCGCAACGAGGTGCAGGGCGTGCGGCGGCTGAACCGGCTGATCCTGGATCGCAGCGTCGCCGCGATGGACGACGAGATCGAGGCCACGATCAGCGCCGTGCAGATGAGCTTTGCGCAGACCCTGGACGCGATCCACGAGCGGCGCCTGTCGCTGGCGCGCTTTGGCGACGGCGAGTTCCTGCTGATGGTCAACCCCGACCACAAACTGCAGTTCCAGCGCAATTCCGAGGGCCTGCGCCGCGAATTGCGCGACGCGATGAACCCCGACTGGCTGGCGCCGGGGCGGGTGCTGGTGGGCCTTTCGCCGGCGTTTCGCGGCAATCTGCACTGGACCAGCACCTGGATCACCACCTGGCCCACCATCCGCACCCTGATCGACCCAAAGCGCCGCTATGCCAATTCCCATGTCACGCGGCCGGTCTTCTTCGAAAAGGAGGGAAAGGCCGGCGTCGCGCGCTGGCGCAAGCTCTGGCAGGGGCGGCCGGTTCTGGTGGTCACCGGCAAGGGCTCGCGCTTTGACCTGATCCCGGAGCTGTTCGATGCGGCGGGCAAGGTGGATTTCCTGCACGCCGCGCCGGTCCATGCCTTTGACGACCGGGCCGAGATCCTGAAAGGCATCACCGAGCGCGCCAGCGCCGACACGCTGGTGCTGCTGTCGCTGGGGCCGACGGCGACGGTGCTGGCCCACATGATCGCCGCCCGCGGCCTCCAGGCGCTGGACATCGGGCATCTGAGCGCGAGCTACAATTTCGTCCATGCCAACGGCGCCCTGCCCGAGGCGATGCAGGCCGTGCGGCAGACCTGACAGGGGTTTTGCGACTCGCAGCGAGGCGCTAGGCTGGCCCCGGGCGCGGCAGAAGGCCGCGTAGCGGGGAGCAGGGACATGGACTGGCTTTCGGTGATTGTCGCGGCCGTTGTCGGCTTTGGCGTCGGCGCGGGGTGGTATGGGGCGTTCTCGAAGGTCTGGGTCGCGGCCTCGGGCGTGCCGACCGATGACAAGGGCGCGCCGCAGAACGCCGGGGATCCGGTCACCTATGCCGGCGCGTTCCTGTGCATCCTGCTGGTCGCCGGGATGATGCGGCACACCTTCACCATGGCGGGCATCGATGCGCTGGGCGAAGGCGTGGTGGCAGGCCTGGGAATCGGGCTGTTCCTGATCGCGCCCTGGATCACGCTGAACGTGCTGTTCGCGCAGCGGCCACGGGTGCTGGCGGCGATCGACGGCGGCTATGCCGCGGTGGGCTGCGCGGCGATGGGCGGGGTGCTGATGCTGCTGTGAGGGGTGCATCGGGTGGGGTTCAACCCCACCTTACCCCAGCAGCGCCTCGGCGGCCTTCAGATCGACGCTGACCAGCTGGCTGACGCCCTGTTCCGCCATCGTCACACCGAACAGCCGGTTCATCCGCGCCATCGTGAGGGCATTGTGGGTGATGATCAGGAACCGCGTCTCGGTCCGGCGGATCATCTCGTCCAGCAGGTCGCAGAACCGCATGACGTTCGCGTCATCCAAGGGCGCGTCCACCTCATCGAGGACGCAGATCGGCGCCGGATTGGCCAGGAACACGCCAAAGATCAGCGCCAGCGCGGTCAGCGTCTGCTCGCCACCCGACAGCAGGCTGAGCGAGGACAGCTTCTTGCCGGGCGGCTGGCAGAGGATTTCCAGCCCGGCCTCGAGCGGATCGTCGGATTCCACCAGCACCAGCCGCGCCTCGCCCCCGCCGAAGAGATGCGTGAACAGCATCGCGAAATTGGCGTTCACCTGATCGAAGGCGGCGAGCAACCTCTCGCGCCCCTCGCGGTTCAGCGCGGCGATGCCGGCGCGCAGCTTGACCACCGCCGCCTCCAGATCGGCGCGCTCGGTGACCAGCGCATCGTGTTCGCCCTGCAGGGCGCGGGCGTCTTCCTCGGCGCGCAGGTTGACGGCGCCCAAGGCCTCGCGCGCGCGGCGCAGGCGGGCGATGTCGGTCTCCAGATCGGTGGTCGGCGGGATCGCATCCACGGCAACGGCCAGTTGGTTGAGCAACCCCTGCGGGGTGGTGTCCTGCTCCTCGGCGATGCGGTTGGCGGCCAGGGTCACGGCCTCGCCCGCCGCATCGACGCGCGCTTCCGCCCGGGCGCGGCCCTCGCGCGCCTCGCCGGCGGCGCGTTCGGCGGCGCGTTCCGCCTCCTGCGCGGCGCGCAGGGCGCTTTCGGCGGCCAGTAGCGATTCCACCGCGGCGGTGCGGCGGGTTTCGGCGGCGGTGATCGCCTCGGCCAGTTCGGCGCGGCGGATGCGGATATCCTCGGGCGCGGCATGGGCTTCGGCCAGGTCCTCGGCGGCATCCTCGGCCCGGCGTTCCAGCTCGGCGATGCGGCTGGCGGCGCTGTCCTTGCGGGCGGTCCAGCTCTGGATGTCGCGGGCCACCTCCTGCGCGCGGGTGCGCCGCGCGGCGGCATCGCGGCGCAACTCCTCCTGCGCGGCGCGGCGGGCCATCATGGCCATGCGCGCGGCCTCGACGCGGGTGCGCAGCGTTTCCAGCCGGCCCCGCGCGGCTTCGAGGTTGTCGAGCCCCGCCAGCGCGCCCTCGGCCTGTTCCAGCCGCGCTTCGGCGGATTCGGACTCGGCCTGCATGCGCTCCAGCGTCAGCGCGGCACTTTCCCGGCGCGACGCGGCCAGAGAGGCCTCGGACTCGGCCTTCGAGGCCGCGCGGATCGCCTCGGTCAGCCGCGCCTCGGCCGAGCGGCGGGCGTCGCGGGCCAGGCGGTCGGCCTCGGTCAGGCGGGCAAGGCGGTCCTGCAACGCGGCGTGGGCAACGCGGGCCTGCGACTGGCGGGTTTCGGCGGCGGTCAGGTCGGCGCGCAGCGATTCGGCGCGGTTCCGCTGCACCAGCCGCAGGGCCGCCGCGCTGGGCGCATCGGCGCCGCGCTGCATCAACCCGTCCCAGCGCCACAGATCGCCCTGCAGCGTGACCAGCCGCTGACCGGGGCGCAGGCGGGGGTGGAGCGATTGCGCGACCTCAGGACTGCACAGGCCGATCAACGCCAGCCGCCGGGCCAGTTCGGGCGGGGCGGTGACATGGGCGGCCAGCGGCGTCACCCCATCGGGCAGCGGCGGCGCGTCGGCGTAACCGGGCAGCGCACGCCAGCCGGACCCCGTGGACGCGGGCCCCAGCCGCAGATCCTCGCCCAGGGCCGCGCCCAGCGCCTGCTCATGCCCCGGCGCCACCCGCAGCGCATCGAGCAACCCTTGCCCGGCGCCGCCGTCGCGGGCGATCAACCGTTCCAGCGCGGCGAGTTCGGCGGCCAGCGTGGTGACGATCCCCTCGGCCTCGGCCCGCGCGCCGCGTGCCGACACCTCGGCGGCCTGAGCCTCGGACCGGGCCGTGTCGGTCTGCTCCAGCGCCTCCTCGGCCGATTCCAGCAACTCCTGCGCTGCGTCGCGGGCCTCGGCGGCGGCGTCGCGGGCGGCCTCGGCCGCGGCGAGGGCCTCCTGCACCGCCGCCACTTCCTCGGCCGCCTTCTGCGCACCCGCGCGTGCCCGCGCCCCTTCGGTGCGGGCATCGGCGGCGGCGCGGGTCAGCGACTGGTGACGCGCGGCCAGACGCGCCACATCCTCGGTCGCCTCGGTCAGATGGGCCTCGGCATCGGCCAGAACCTCGCCGGCCTCGCGCGCGGCTTCGGTGGCTTCGGCCAGGCGTTCGTCATGCCCCTCGGCGGCGCGGGCGAGTTGTTCGTCCTCCCAGACCAGCCGTTCGATGGTTTCATCCGCATCCGCCGCCAGAGCCGCCTCGCGCTGGGCATCGCGGCGGAGTTGTTCGATCCGCGCCATCAGCGCCTGCACGGCCTCACGCGCGCGGGCCTCCTGATCGGTCAGCGAATCGCGCTGCACCTGCAGCCGTTGCAAGATGGCGCCGGCGATTGCCTCCTCCTCGCGCAGGGGGGGCAGGGCATCCTCGCGCCCCTCACGCGCCACCCTCGCTTCACGCGCGGCGCGTTCGGCGGCGGCGGCCAGCGTCAGGGCCTCGGCCAGCGCGGATTGCACGGTGGCGCGGGCCTGCGCGGCCTCCTGCCAGCGGCGATAGAGGATCATCCCCTCGGCCCGGCGCAGATCGACGCCCAGTTCGCGATACCGGGCCGCCTGCCGCGCCTGCCGGGCCAGCACGGTCAGTTGCTGGGCGAGCGCCTCGACCGTGTCGCCCACGCGGGCCAGATTCGCCTCGGTGGCGTTCAGCCGGAGTTCCGCCTCATGCCGGCGCTGATAGAGGCCCGAGATTCCGGCGGCTTCCTCCAGCACCCGGCGCCGCGCCTTGGGTTTCGCGCTGATCAGTTCCGAAATCTGCCCCTGCCGCACCAGCGCCGGCGAATGGGCACCCGTCGAGGCATCGGCGAACAGCATCTGCACATCGCGCGCGCGCGCCTCGCGTCCGTTGATGCGATAGGCGGACCCGGCATCGCGCGTGATCCGGCGCACGACCTCGAGCGCGTCACTGTCGTTGAACCCGGGGGGCGCGCGGCGGTCGGTGTTGTCGACCGTCAGCGCCACCTCGGCAAAGGCGCGGGCGCCGCGGGTGCGGGTGCCGGCAAAGACGACATCCTCCATCCCGCTGCCGCGCATCGCGGTGGGGCGGTTTTCGCCCATCACCCAGCGCAAGGCCTCGAGAAGGTTCGACTTGCCGCAGCCGTTGGGCCCGACAACGCCGGTCAACCCCTCGCGGATCACCAGTTCGGTGGGGTCCACGAAGCTCTTGAAACCGTTGAGGCGCAGGCGGGTGAAGTGCAAAGGGGGCTCCGGGGCGGGTGGCGCAGTGTCGGGCACGCGCCGGGATGAGTCAAGAAACCGCCTCAGCCGGTGGCAGTTGGCCGCCGCTTATCCCCAAGATATTGCGGCTTGACCCTGCTGTGCGGCGGGGTCAGCCTGTGGCGAAAAGGGGGTCGCCATGCCTGTCACCGTCACGCCGGAATCGCCCCGCCATCCTGAGGCGACGGCCCTTCTGCACGCCAGCCACGCCTATTCCGCCTCGCTCTACAAGCCCGAGGAGAATTTTGTCCTGTCGGTCGATGACCTTTGCGCGCCGGATATCCGCTTCCTTGCGGCGCGGGTCGAGGGGCGGATCGTGGGCACCGCGGCGCTGGCCCTGCGGGATGGATACGGCGAGATCAAGTCGATGTTCGTGGCGCCCGAGGCGCGGGGCCTTGGGGTTGCGGGCGCGCTGATGCGGCGGTTGATCGCCGAAGGGGTGGCCCAGCGCCTGCCGATGCTGCGGCTGGAAACCGGGCCGCTGAACCACGACGCGATGCGGATGTATGCGCGGCACGGATTCGCGCGCTGCGGGGTGTTCGGCGATTACCCCGACAGCCCGGCGTCGGTGTTCATGGAGCGCGCAACGCCCGCCCTGCGCCGCCTGACGCCTGATGACGACATGGCGCCGGTCCATGCCCTGCTGACCGGGGCGTTTGCCTATATGGACGGGGTGATCGATCCGCCCTCGTCGATGACCCGCATGACGCCTGCCGATCTGGGGGCCGAGGCCGGGCGGGCCGAGCTGTGGGTTCTGGACGGTCCGCTGGCCTGCATGATCCTGACCGACAAGGGCGACACATTGTATCTGGGCAAGCTGGCGATTGCCGGGGACTGGCGCGGCACGGGGTTGGCGCGGGTGATGATCGAGCACGCCGTGGAACGGGCGAAGGCGCTGGGCCGGCCTTCGGTGACCTTGCAGACGCGGGTGGAACTGACGGGGAACCAGCGCGCCTTTCAGGGGCTGGGGTTCCATGAGTCCGGGCGCACGGCGCATCCCGGCTATGGGCGGCCGACCTCGATCACCTATACCCGCGCGGTCTGACTGCGACAGATTGGCACTTCACATTCAAATTATGGAATGCTAATCGCATTCCATAATTTGAATATGTGGAGCCTCGAATGACCCCCGCCCGCCCCTCTGACACCTATTCGCCGATGTATTTCCTGTCCTCGCTGGGCGCAGGCGGTCTGTCGGTCTCGTTCTTTGTCTGGCTGATCTTCTGGGTGCCGCACCCCGGCCGGACCGTGCCCAATTTCGAAGACATCTGGGCCGCCTTCAGCACCGGCTCGTCGATCAAGCAGGCGGCCATCGTGATCGCCTGGATCGGCATCGCCACCTTCGTCACGCTGAACCTGAAGGCGCTGATCTGGAACCTGAGCCACTACAGCCAGTGGAAACAGACCGAGGCCTACGCCAAATTCCTGAAAACCAACGCGCAGAGCCAGCTCATGGCGCTGCCGCTGGCGCTGGCGATGACGGTGAACGGCCTGTTCGTTGCCGGTCTGGCCTTTGTGCCCGGGCTGTGGGGCGTGGTGGAATACCTGTTCCCCGTCGCCATGGCGACCTTCGTGTTGATCGCCGTTCTGGCCTTCCGGCTGTATGGGCACTTCATCGCCCGCATCAAGGTCGAGGGCGGGTTCAACTTTGCGGCCAACAACAGCTTTGGCCAGATCCTGCCCGCCTTTGCCTTTGCCATGATCGGTGTCGGCCTGGCCGCCCCCGCCGCGATGAGCACCAATGCCGCCGTCGCCGGGGTTTCGATCCTGCTGTCGTCGTTCCTGTTCGTGACCGCCCTGCTGATTGCCGGTGTGGCGCTGATCCTGGGCATCCGGTCGATGCTGGACCACGGCACGAACGCCGAAACCGCGCCGACGCTGATGATCCTGATCCCGCTGATCACGATCCTGGGCATCACCCTGATGCGCCAGAGCCACGGCATGGGCGTGCATTTCGAGGCCCACCCGACCCCCGCCGATACCTTCATGCTGCTGAGCAAGCTGGTTGCGGTGCAGGTCCTGTTCGGGTTGTTCGGTCTGCTGATCCTGAACCGCCACAACTATGCCAAGCGGTTCCTCTGGGGGCGCGAGACCTCGGTCATGTCCTATGCGCTGGTCTGCCCGGGTGTCGGTTTCGCGGTGCTGATGCAGTTCTTCATCCACAAGGGGATGGTGGAAATGGGGCTTCTGGACAAGTTCTCGGTCACTTACTGGGCGCTGATCGCGATGTCGATCGCGGCGCAGGTGGCGATGATCGCGCTGGTCCTGGTGCTGAACCGCCGCCACTTCGGCGCCCCCCGCGCGGTGGCTGCGGTTCCGGCGGAATAAGCGCCAGCGCCCTGGCGGAACGGGCGGCCCCTGACCGGGCCGCCCTTTTTCCATTGTGGCGCGGCGCGCGGCGGGGATAACTGGGGCAAACCCGTTCAGGAGGCCCCGATGTTCACCGCCCTTGTCACTGAAAAAGACGAATCCGGCGCGATTCACGCCCGCGTGCAGCAGTTGGAGGATTCGCGCCTGCCTGAGGGCGACGTGACGGTGGCGGTCGAATACTCGACGCTGAACTACAAGGACGGGCTGTGCCTGACCACGGGCGGCGGGCTGGTGCGGCAATGGCCGCATGTGCCGGGGATCGATTTTGCCGGGACGGTCGAGTCGTCCGCCGACCCGCGTTATGCCCCCGGCGACAAGGTGGTCCTGACCGGCTGGCGCGTGGGTGAAACCCATTGGGGCGGCTATGCCACCCGCGCCCGGCTGCGTGGCGACTGGCTGGTGCCGCTGCCCTCCGGGCTGACCACGCGGCAGGCCATGGGCATCGGCACGGCGGGGCTGACCGCCATGCTGGCCATCATGGCGCTGGAGGATCACGGGCTCAAACCCGGCGCGGGCGAGGTGCTGGTGACGGGCGCGGCAGGCGGGGTGGGGTCTGTGGCCGTCGCCCTGCTGGCGCGGCTGGGGTATCCGGTGGCGGCGGTGACGGGGCGGCCCGAGACCGAGTCCTACCTGCGCGGCCTCGGCGCCAGCCGCATCGTGCCGCGCGCCGATCTGGCCGAAACCATCAAGCGCCCGCTGGAATCCGAGGTCTGGGCGGGCTGCGTCGATGCCGTGGGGGGCGCGATGCTGGCGCGCGTGCTGGGGCAGATGCGCTATGGCGCCTCGGTCGCCGCCGTGGGGCTGGCGGGGGGCGCGTCGTTGCCGGCAACGGTGGTTCCGTTCCTTCTGCGCGGCGTGAACCTGCTGGGGATCGATTCGGTCCTGTGCCCGCGCGACCGCCGCCTGCGCGCCTGGGACCGGCTGGCGCGCGATCTGCCGCTGGACAGGCTGGATGCGATGATCCAGCCCGCCACGCTGGCCGATCTGCCGGCTCTGGGTGCGGCGATCCTGAAAGGGCAGGTGCAGGGGCGGGTTGTCGTCGATCCGCGCGCCTGATCAGGCGGGGCCGACGCCCTGCCAGAGCTCGATATAGACGTGCCCCTCCTGCCCGGCTGGGGCCAGCGCCGTGCCGAACAGCACCGCGGCGCCCATCGCGGCATGGGGGCCCGGCGGCACCTCCAGCACGGCACGGGTGCGGCCTTGATAGCTGCCATCCGGCTGGGGCACCATGCGGCCGGCGTTCAGCACCATGACGGGCGTTCCGTCATCGAGCTGCATCAGATACCGCGCCTCGACCTCATAGCTTCCGTCCGGCAGAAGCCGCGCGAAATCGGCGCCGCCGGGCAGAATCTCGGCCCGCCAGCCGTCACCCGCGGCCTGCCCGCCGATGATGGGGAACAGCGCGCGGGTGTGGCCCTGGGTCGTGGGAAATTCGGTCGGCGGGCCGATGTCGGCGCGGATCGCGCAGAGACGGCGCAGGGCGGGCATCCCGGGCGAAACCGGGGCGCCCAGCGTGGTGATATCGGGAGCGTCAGGCAAGGCGGAACTCCTTCCACAGGGGCAGCGAGCGCGCCCGCACGCCGGTCAGATCGAACAGCGCGTTGGCCAGCGCGGGCGCGGCAGGCGGCGTGCCGGGTTCGCCCGCGCCGCCCATGTTCGGGTTCGCGGACAGGATCCGCGTCTCCAGCACCGGGGCCGAGGGCATGCGCAGCGCATCATAGTCAGGGAAGTTGCGCTGTTCCACCCTCCCATCGGCAAAGGTGATCTCCTGATGCACCGCCGCCGACAGCCCGTAGATCAGCCCCCCCTCCATCTGCGCGCGCAGGATGCCGGGGTCCAGCGTGATACCCGGATCGCAGGCGATCCAGCCGCGCGTGATGCGGATCACCCCGCCCTGATCCTGCACCTCGATCACCACGGCGACCGGCGTGCCGAAGGACCAGACCATCGCCACACCACGCCCGGTGCCCGGCGCCTTGGGCTGGTCCCAGCCCGACATCTCGCGCACCGCGTCCAGCACCCCCGCCGCCACGGCGCTTTCCGGGCGCACATGGTCCAGCCGGAAGTCCATCGGATCGCGGCCCGCGGCATGGGCGAGTTCGTCGATGAAGGATTCGTGCACGAACCCGTTGTGGCTGGCCCCGACCGAGCGCCAGAAGCCCACCGGAATCCCCACCGCCGCCGTATGCCCGCGCACCCGGTAATTGGGGATCGCATAGGGCTGATCGAACACGCCCTCGACCAGCGCGCGGTCCGGCCCGGCAATCGGCAGGCCCATCATCCGCGTGCCGGCCTGGGCCATCAGCCCCTCGCCGGCGATCTGCGCGTCGAACAGGGTCGCGCGGCCATCGGCCACGGCGCCCTTCATCCGCGCGATGATCCCGGGGCGGAAGAAGTCATGCGTCATGTCCTCCTCGCGCGACCAGGTGACCTGCACGGGCACATCCGGCATCTGCACGGCCACCCGCACGGCCAGCGACGTGAAATCGCTCTCCAGCCGCCGACCGAAACCGCCACCCAGCACTGTGGTGTGGATCGTCACCGCGTCTTCCGGCAGGCCCGAGGCCGCGGCGGCGGCCTTGCGCTGCACCAGCGGCGTCTGGTTCGGCGCCCAGACCTGCAGGGCGGTGCGGGTGTAATGGGCGGTGGCGGTCTGCGGCTCCATCGTGGCATGGGCCAGATAGGGCAGGCGATATTCGGCCTGAAGCGTGGGCGTGATGCTGGCCGCATCGCCATCGTCGCGCATGGTGGAATTGGGGCTGTCGTTGAACGCTTGCGCAATCCGGTCGTAAATTGCGGCGGTATCGGCGGGATAGGGGGCGGGGCCCCAGTCGACCACCACCGCCTCGGCCCCGCGCATGGCGGCCCAGGTGTTGCGGGCGATCACGGCGATGCCGTCGCCCAGATCGAGGACCTGTTCGACCCCCGGAATCGCCAGCGCGGGCGCCGGATCGTGGCCCAGCATCGGCCCGCCCAGACGGGGGTTCATCCGGACGCTCGCGAATTTCATCCCCGGCAGGCGCACATCGACGCCGTAAGTGGCGCGGCCCGTCACCTTGGCGGGCATGTCGGGGCGCGGGAGTTCGCGGCCCAGCAGGCGCCAGGTCGACGGATCGCGGAGCGCGACCTGAGGGGCCTCCAGCCGCGCGGCAGCCTCGGCCAGGTCGGCATAGGGGATGCGGGTGCCATCGCGCGCCACGACGGTGCCCGATTCGGTGCGCAGGGTGTCGGGCGTGGTGTTCAGACGCTCGGCGGCGGCGCGTTTCAGCGCCTCGCGCGCACTGGCGCCGGCGGCGCGCAGCTTGTCGAAACCGTCGCGGGCGCTGGTCGATCCGCCGGTGATCTGCGTGCCCAGAAGCTTGCCCACCTGCCCCAGCGCGCCGCCAACCGTGCGCTGCCAGTCCTTCAGCAGGTAATCCGCGCCGCCGATCGCCCCTTCGAACAGCGCCGCGTTGAAATAGGCGGCGGAGGCCGGGCCGTGCGCCACGCGGACCTGTTCCCAATCGACGTCCAGTTCCTCGGCCACCAGTGCGGCCAGCGTCGCCTGCGCGCCTTGCCCCATCTCGGCCCGGCCGGAGACCACGGTGACCCCGTTCTGGTCGATCAGCAGGAAGGCGTTCAGCCCGCCCTCCAGCGGGTTTGCCACCGGCTGGCGGACCTTCCAGACGCCAAAAGCCACGCCCCCCACAATCGCCGCACTGCCGATCAGGAAGGTGCGCCGCGCGATCTTGCCAAGTTTGCTCATTGCGTTTCCCCCCGCATCACTGCTGCCGCGTCATGGATCGCCGCGCGAATCCGCCCGTAGGTGCCGCAGCGGCAGAGGTTGCCCTGCATCGCCTCGTCGATATCGGCATCGGTGGGCGACGGGTTCACCGCCAGAAGCGAGGCCGCCTGCATCAACTGCCCCGACTGGCAATAACCGCATTGCGCCACCTGATGGCGCAGCCAGGCGTCCTGCAACGGGTGGGGCGTCAGCCCTTCGATGGTGGTCACCGCGCCCCAGACATCGCCCAGCGCGACCTGGCAGGACCGCACGGCCTCGCCCTCGATCATCACGGTGCAGGCGCCGCAGGCGGCCACGCCGCAGCCGAACTTCGTGCCGGTCAGGCCCAGTTCATCGCGCAGCACCCACAGAAGGGGCGTATCTTCGGGCGCGTCGGTGCCCAAAGGGGCGCCATTGACGGTCAAGGTGATGGTCATCGGATCCTCATCGGCTTGGATGCTGACAAAATAGACCGAAAACGTCAGCTTGTAAATTGACAAACTGGGCGAAAAACGTCAGTTTGTCGGAATGACCCTGGACACCAGCCTCAGCCCCGATCTGGACCCCCGCCGCACCGCCATTCTGGGCGCGGCGTTCGAATCCTTCGCGCGCTATGGCTACCGCCGCACCACGATGGAGGATATAGCCCGCGCCACCGGCCTGTCACGCGCGGCCTTGTATCTGCATTTCCAGAACAAGCAGGATATCCTGCGGTCGCTGACGCAGTATTACTTCGACGCGACCGAAGCCCGGATGCGCCTTGCCCTGGACCCGGCGAACAAGCCCAAGCACGCGCTGGCCGCCGCTTTCGAGGCAAAGTTCGGCCCCGAGATGCAGGTTCTGATCGAATCCCCCCACGGGGCCGAGCTGCTGGATATCAAGCACAGCGAATCGGCCGATCTCATCGCGGCGGGCGAGGCGCGGCTGGCCGGGCTGCTGGCCGATTGGCTGAGGCGCGAAACCGCCTCGGGGCGCATCGCGCCGGGGCCCCTGGGCGCGGACCCGGACCTTCTGGCGCAGACGATGGTCGCGGCGCTGGCCGGGGCCAAGATGGCCGCCAACCCGCGCGCCGCGATCCAGCTTCTGGCGCAGACCTTTGCCCGGGCGCTGAAGCCCTAAAGCACCGTCCGCAGCCGCCAGAGTTCGGGGAACAGTTCCACCCCCAGCATCCGGCGCAGATAGGTCACCCCCGCCGTGCCGCCGGTGCCGCGCTTGAAGCCGATGACACGCTCGACCGTGGTGACATGGTTGAACCGCCAGCGGCGGAAGTAATCCTCGAAGTCCACCAGTTTCTCGGCCAGTTCATAGGCCTCCCAATGGCGTTTGGGATCGCGGTAGACCATCGCCCAGACATCGCGCACCGCGTCGTTTTCGGCCCAGGGCGCGCGCAGGTCGCGCTCCAGCACCTCGGCCGGGACTGGCAGCCCGGCGCGGGCCAGATGGCGCAGCGCCTCATCATAGAGGCTGGGCCGCGCCAGTTCCGCCTCCAGCCGGGCCAGGATATCGGGCCGGTGTTCGTGCGGGCGCAGCATGGCGTGGTTGCGGTTGCCGACGGCAAATTCGATCAGCCGGTATTGCCAGGACTGGAAGCCCGAGGATTGCCCCAACCCCTCGCGGAAGGTGGTGTAGTCGCTGGGGGTCATGGTGCGCAGCACGTCCCAGGCGTTGTTGAGCTGCTCGAAAATCCGGGCGATGCGGGCCAGCATCTTGAACGCCTCGCGCGCCCGGTCTTCGGCAATCGCGCGGCGGGCGGCGTCCAGTTCATGCAGCGCCAGCATCATCCAGAGTTCACTGGTCTGGTGCTGGATGATGAACAGCATTTCATCATGCGCGCCGGTCAGAGTGCGCTGGCTGGTCAGGATGCGGTCGATCTGCAGGTAATCGCCATAGGACATGCGCCCGTCAAACGACATCTGGGCGCCTTCGGTGGCGGGGTCATAGGTGGACATGGGGGCCTCTTTGTTGAAGGGGGTTGCCGGCAGGGTGCCGCTCAGTCCCTGTTCAACACCGAAGCATTGCCCATCGCCCGCCAGAGGCAGGCCCAGCCCGAGGGCCGGCACAGCGGAAGGTTCGCCGCGCTGCTCATGTCACCTTGCCGCGGGTGCGGTATTCGGGGCGGTCCCAGAGGTTGCCCTGCATCACCTCGGCCAGGATGGCGACCGCGGCGTTGACCTCCTCCAGCCCGATGAACAGCGGGGTGAATCCGAAGCGGATGATATCGGGCGCGCGGAAATCGCCGATGACGCCGCGGGCGATCAGGGCCTGCATGATGGCGAAGCCTTCCGGGTGGCGAAAGCTGACTTGGCTTCCGCGCATCCGGTGTTCGCGCGGGGTGGCGAGGGTCAGGGTGGGGCAAGCCGCCTCGACCCCCTTGATGAAGGCATCGGTCAGTTCCAGCGAACGGGCGCGCAGATCGGCGATGGCGACGCCGTCCCAGACGGCCAGCGCGGCATCCAGCGCCGCCAGCTGCAGGACAGGCGGGGTCCCCACGCGCATCCGCTCGATCCCGGCGCCGGGGCGATAGGCCAGGTCAAAGGCGAACGGCGATTCATGCCCCAGCCAACCCGACAGCGCCGGGCGCACGCGGTTCGCGTGGCGGGGTGCCACATAGATGAAGGCGGGGCCGCCGGGGCCGGAATTGAGGTATTTGTAGGTGCACCCCACCGCGAAATCCGCGCCGCCCGGGCCCACCTGCACATCCGTCGCGCCCGCCGAATGGGCCAGGTCCCAGACCGCCAGCGCGCCCACCGCATGCGCCCGCGCCGTGAGCGCCGGCATGTCGTGGCGCCGGCCGGTGCGGTAATCGACCTCGGTCAGCATGAGCACGGCGACGGAGTCGTCGATCGCGCCCGCCACATCCTCGGGTGCCACGGTTTTCAGCCGATACTCCGGCCCCAGGGTGCGGCACAGCCCCTCGGCCATATACAGGTCCGAGGGGAAGTTGCCCGTATCCGACAGGATCACCCGCTTGCCCGGGTTCATCTCAAGCGCCGAGGCCAGCGCCTGATAGACCTTGATCGACAGCGTATCGCCCAGCACGACATGCCCCGCTTCGGCCCCGATCAGCGCGGCGATGCGGTCGCCGATGTTTGTGGGCAGGTCCATCCAGCCGGCCTTGTTCCAGCCGGTGATCAGCATCTGGCCCCATTCGTCGGTGATCGCGCGCTGCACGCGCGCCGCCACGCCGCGCGGCAGGGGGCCCAGCGAATTGCCGTCGAGATAGATCATCCCCGCAGGCAGATCGAACATCGCGCGGGTCTTGGTGAAATCGGTCATGGCGGCCCCTCTGGTTGGGCGCAGGCTAGCGTGCGGGGGGTATTATTTCAAGCTTGAAATTGCCGCGAAAACAGAAGGGGCGCCGGCCCTGGAGTGCCGACGCCCCAAATCCGGAACCCCTCCCGGATCTCTGTTCTCAGGCGGCCTTCTTCTGGACGGGACGGCCGGCATAGGTCTGGCTTCCGACGCGGACCACAACCAGCCCGGTCGGCGTGGTGCGGACGAATTCGCCCTGGATGCTCAGGTAGCGGCCGATCATGATCGTCTTCAGCATGGTGCCCTCTGCGTTAACCTTGCCCAAGTTGTGCCACAATTGGGGTCGCAATGCCAGAATTAAGGCACAATTTATCGTTCAAGATCAGGAACTTGATTGTTGCATTGTTGCCGGTTTGGCGTCCATTCGCCCCCGCGGCGCGGATTGTTCGCAAGGTGGCGACAATCCCCTACAGCCAATCGCGCAGGATCGGAATCAGGGGGATGTCGGCGGGGGGCATGGGGTATTGCGACAGATCCTTTGCCCGCACCCAGGCCAGGTTCTGCCCCTCGCGCGCCGAAACGATTCCCTGCCAGCGGCGGCAGGCGAACAGCGGCATCAGCAGGTGGAACTCAGGGTAGGCATGGCTGGCAAAGGTCAGCGGTGCCAGGCAGGACTGCCAGGTTTCGATCCCCAGTTCCTCATGCAATTCGCGGATCAATGCGGCTTCGGGCGATTCCCCGGGCTCCACCTTGCCGCCTGGAAACTCCCACAGCCCGGCCAGCGATTTGCCGGGGGGGCGCTGCGCCAATAGCACCCGCCCGTCGGCATCGATCAGCGCGACCGCAGAAACCAGAACGATCCGCGTCACGAGCGGTAATCGGCGTTGATGTCGATGTAGCGGTGCGTCAGGTCGCAGGTCCAGACCTTGGCCTTGCCCTTGCCCAGCCCCAGGTCGACGCCGATCTCCAGTTCGGCGTTCTTCATGTAGGCCGCGCCATCCGCCTCGCGATAGGACGGATCCACCATCCCGTTCGTCGCCACGGTGATCGCACCGAAGGTGATCGACAGCCGGTCACGATCCGCCTCGGCCCCCGATTTGCCCACGGCGGCGACGATGCGGCCCCAGTTCGGATCCTCGCCCGCCAGCGCGGTCTTCACCAACGGCGAATTGGCGATGCTGAGGGCGCAGCGCTTGGCGTCGGCGTCATTCGCGGCGCCGGTCACGGTGATGCCGACGAATTTCGTCGCCCCCTCGCCGTCGCGCACCACCTGATGCGCCAGGTTCATCATCACATCGCCCATCGCGCGCTCGAAGGCCTTGGCCTCGGCTGTGCGCATGTTGGTCAGCGCGGGGCCCTTCCCCGTGGCAGCCACCAGCAAGGTGTCCGAAGTGGACGTGTCGCTGTCCACGGTGATCGCGTTGAAGCTGCGATCCGTCATGCGGCTGACGATGGATTGCAGCGCGGCGCGGCTGATCGCCACATCGGTAAAGATATAGACCAGCATCGTCGCCATGTCGGGCGCGATCATGCCCGAACCCTTGGCGATGCCCACGATGCGCGCGGTCTGGCCGTTGATCTGCACCTCGGCCATGGCGCCCTTGGGGTAGGTGTCGGTCGTCATGATGGCGCGGGCGGCGTCGGTGATGCCGTCGGCCTTCAGGCCCGCCACCAGCCCATCCAGCGCGGATTCGATCCGCTCATGCGGCAGGGGTTCGCCGATGACGCCGGTCGAGGAGGTGAACACCCGGTTCGCCGGGATGCCCAGCCGGGCGGCGACGGCGGCGGTCAGGGCGTTGACCGATTCCCAGCCGCGCGCACCGGTGAAGGCGTTGGAATTGCCCGAGTTGACCAGGATCGCCGCGCCCTGCGACGCATCATTCAGCCCGATCTTGGCCTGGCAATCCAGCACCGCGGCGCTGCGCGTGGCCGAGCGGGTGAAGGTGCCCGCCACCACCGATCCGGGCGCCAGCCGTGCCAGCATCACATCCGTCCGGCCCGCATAGCGCACGCCGGCCTGCGCGGTGGCAAAGTCGACCCCGTCGATGGCGGGCAGCAGCGGGAACCCGTCCTTGGGCGCCAGCGGCGAGACGATCACCACCTTCTTCTTCGGCGCGGGGGCCGCGGGCGCGCTCAGCGCATCCAGCTGCGCCTGCAGCGCCTTGGCGCGGGATTTCCACTTCTTGGCCTTCTGCTTGTCGGTCTTCGCCATGCTGGTCGCGCCCCTTGAAAATGGTTCGGCCCGCCCCGGAATCGGAGCGGGCCGGTTGGCGCGCACAATAGGCGCGCGGGACTCATTCGTCCAGCAGATCGGCCCGGCTGAGCAGCGCGGGGTCCAGCCCCTGCGACAGGTTCTCGGTCGTGGCACCCTCGCGCAGTTGCGCGATCAGGGCGCGGGTCGTTTCGCGCTGGATGCCTTGCACCAGATCGTCGCGCACCTCGTCCAGCGTGGGGGCGCCGGCGGTGCGGGTGCCGAGAAGGGTGATCACGTGGAAGCCGAACTGCGTCTGGACCGGCTCGGACACCTGACCGGGTTCCAGCGCCTCGACGGCGGCCTGGAAATCGGGGATCATCACGCCGGCCGGGAACCAGCCCAGATCGCCCCCCTGCTGCGCCGAACCATCGATCGAAAACTCGCGCGCCACATCGGCGAAGGGGCGGCCTTCGTCCAGCGCGGCGGTGACCTGGGCCAGATCCTCCTCGGTCGTCACCAGGATATGCGCGGCGTTGTATTCGGTCACCGGCTCGCCCGCGGCGAATTCCGCGGTAAAGGCCTCATAGGCCGCGGCAACGGACTCGTCCGTCACGGCGTCCTGAACCGCGCCCAGCAGCGCGGCATTGGCCAGGAAGCTGCGCGTCTCGTTCTCCAGCATCATCCGGTCACGCAGCGACAGCTCGCCCGCCAGGGATTGCGCCAGCAGCTCCTGTTCGATCAGTTGCTCGATGATCGCGGGGAACAGCGTGGCATCGGGCACCTGCGCGAACTGCGCCGGCAGTTGCGCGCGCAGCGCGACGACATGGCCCAGAGTGATCTCGGCCGTGCCGACCCGGGCGACCACGGTTGACGCATCCTGCGCGACGGCCGGGGCGGCAAAGGCGACGAACGCCGCGGCGATCACCGAAAGATGAGCGTTTTTCAGCATGGAAGGCTCCTGAATCGGCGCCCTGTGGGCGGCCGTGATTGACACCGTGTTGACCGACCCTTACATCCCAAAGCGATTTTCAGGAAGGGCTGGCCACTCGCGCCCTGTTTAGGAAAGCCGCCGAAGTGCGGCAACCCCCGCCGGTCCGGCCAGCCGGTCACAAATGCGAGCACGGATCAGATGTTTGGCCTTGGAACACTCAGCCGGAAGATCTTCGGCACCGCGAACGATCGCAAGGTCAAGGCCGTCCGGCCCCTGGTGGACAAGATCAACGCGCTCGAGGCCGAATTCGCCGCGCTGGATGACGCCGGCCTGATCGCCCGGACCGAGGCGCTCAAGGCGCGCGCCCAGGGCGGCGAGACCCTCGATGCGCTGCTGCCCGAAGCCTTCGCCAACTGCCGCGAGGCCGCGAAACGCGCGCTGGGCCTGCGCGCCTTCGACGTGCAGCTGATCGGCGGCATCTTCCTGCATCAGGGCAACATCGCGGAAATGAAGACGGGCGAGGGCAAGACGCTGGTCGCCACCTTCCCCGCCTATCTGAACGCGCTGGCCGGCAAGGGCGTGCATGTCGTCACGGTGAACGATTACCTGGCGCGGCGCGATGCGGGCTGGATGGGCAAGGTCTTTGCCCGGCTGGGGATGACCACCGGCGTTGTCGTGCCGCACCAGCCCGACGCCGAAAAGCGCGCGGCCTATCTGGCCGACATCACCTATGCCACGAACAACGAACTGGGCTTTGATTACCTGCGCGACAACATGCGCACCGATCTGGCCCAGATGATGCAGCGCGGGCACAACTTTGCCATCGTCGATGAGGTGGACAGCATCCTGATCGACGAGGCGCGCACGCCGCTGATCATCTCGGGCCCGATGGCCGACCGCGCGAACCTGTATGTGGCGGTGAACGCGCTGATCCCCTCGCTGGTGCCTGAGGATTACCAACTGGATGAAAAGGCCCGGATCGTCACCTATACCGACCAGGGAAACGAACACATCGAGGACCTGCTGCATCAGGCCGGCATCCTGCCCGAAGGGCAATCGCTCTATGATCCGGAATCCACGACCATCGTGCACCATGTCCAGCAAGCGCTGCGCGCGCACAAGATGCTGTTCAAGGACCAGCACTACATCGTGCGCGACGGCAAGATCGTGCTGATCGACGAATTCACCGGCCGCATGATGCTGGGCCGGCAATTGTCGGAGGGGCTGCATCAGGCGGTCGAGGCCAAGGAGGGCGTGCAGATCCAGCCGGAAACGGTGACGATGGCCTCGATCACCTTCCAGAACTATTTCCGCATGTATCAGAAGCTGGCCGGCATGACCGGCACCGCCAGCACCGAGGCCGAAGAATTCAAGGAAATCTACAATCTGGGCGTGGTGGAAATCCCCACCAACCGCCCCATCGCCCGTCAGGACGAACACGACCAGGTCTACAAATCCGCGCGGGAAAAGTTCATCGGCATCGCGGCCGAGATCAAGTCGGCGCATGAGCGCGGCCAGCCGGTGCTGGTGGGGACCACCTCGATCGAGAAATCCGAGGAACTGTCGGCCCTGCTGACCAAGGAGGGCATCGTCCACAACGTGCTCAACGCCCGCCAGCACGAGCGCGAGGCGCATATCGTGGCCGAGGCCGGGCGTCTGGGCGCCGTGACCATCGCGACCAACATGGCCGGCCGCGGCACCGACATTCAACTCGGCGGCAATGTGGAGATGCGCGTTCTGGATGCCATCGCCGCCGATCCGACCGCCGATCCCGCCGCCGTCCGCGCCCGGATCGAATCCGAGGTCGCCGATGAAAAGGCCAAGGTTCTGGCCGCCGGCGGCCTGTTCGTGCTGGCCACCGAACGCCATGAATCGCGCCGGATCGACAACCAGCTCCGCGGCCGCTCGGGCCGTCAGGGCGACCCGGGGCGCTCGGTGTTCTTCCTGTCGCTGGAAGACGACCTGATGCGCATCTTCGGCTCTGAACGGCTGGAAAAGGTGCTGTCCACGCTGGGCATGAAGGATGGCGAGGCCATCGTTCACCCCTGGGTCAACAAGTCTCTGGAAAAGGCGCAGGCCAAGGTCGAGGCCCGCAACTTCGACATCCGCAAGACGCTGCTCAAGTTCGACAACGTGATGAACGACCAGCGCCGCGTGATCTTTGAACAGCGTCTGGACATCATGGGGGCCGAGGACCTGTCGGAGACCATCACCGACATGCGCCATGCCGTCGCCGAAAACATGGTCGCCCGCTACCTGCCGCCCAACAGCTATGCCGATCAGTGGGATATGGACGGGCTCAAGGCCGACCTCCTCGACAAGCTGAACCTCGACCTGCCCGTCACCGACTGGGCCGCCGAGGATGGCGTCGATGCGAACGTGGTGCGCGAGCGGATCCTGGCCGCCTCGGACGCGCTGATGCAGGGCAAGGAAGAGGCCTTCAGCACCCCGGCCATGCGCGCCATCGAAAAGCAGTTCCTGCTCCAGGTGATCGACACGAAGTGGCGCGAGCATATCGTCACGCTGGACCACCTGCGCTCGGCCGTGAACTTCCGCGGGTTGGCGCAGCGCGACCCGCTGAACGAATACAAATCCGAATCCTTCGTTCTGTTCGAAAACATGCTGGGCTCCCTGCGCGAAGAGATCACGCGCCGGCTGTCGCGCATCATCCCGGCGACGCCCGAACAGCAGGCCGAGGCGCTGCGGCAGATGCAACTGCAACTGGCGGCCGAACGCGCCGACGGACGGCTGGACCAGCCCATCGACCTGCCCCGCATCGGCGCGGGCGATGCGCCCGGTGCCGCGCGGCCCGGCTTCGATCCGGCCGACCAGAAGACCTGGGGCAATCCCGGGCGCAACGATCCCTGCCCCTGCGGGTCGGGCAAGAAGTTCAAGCACTGCCACGGCGCGCTCGCCTGAGGGCACAAGGCCCCTGCGGCGCGCGCCGTTGCAGGGGTCTTGTCCAGGCTGCCGCGAAACTTCCCCGGCGGTGCCACCTTGTTGCCCTGATCCACCCCGATAAGGACCCGACACAACCCCAGTCGGAGTCCGTCATGAACAGGGTTCGCATCGTTGCCGTTACCGCCGTGGCCCTGGGGGCCGCCGTTGTTGCGGGCACACAGCTGCAGGAAATGCAGCCCGGCGCCGAGGCTCCGGCCGTGGCGCAGGCCGTCATCCCCGCCCAGCCCCCTGCCGCCGCAGCCTCACTGGCGCAACTGGCCGAACCGCAGGCGCGGCCCGCCGCCGCCGCGGTCCAGACCGCTTCGGTCGCCAGCGTCCTGCCGCAGCCGCAGGGCCAGCCCGCGCCCCTGGCCAGTGCCAGCGTCGTCCCCGGGATGCAGGTTCCCACGGCCAGCGAAGGGCCCGATCCTGTCGCGCCGCAACTGAGCCAGGCCCTGGTCAATCCCGCGCCGGCGACCGCCACCGTGCCGCTGGACCCGCAACTGCAGGCCGAACTGAACGCCTGCGCGGTCTGGCTGGTGGTCACTCCGGCCGCCGATTCGATGCTGGAAGCCAGCGTTTATGCCCCCTGCGACCGTGAGGCGCCGGTCACCCTGTCGCATGCCGGGCTGCGCTTTGACGCGCGGATCGGCGCGGATGGGCAGATGATCCTGCTCCTGCCCGCGCTGGTCGAGGAAGCGACCGTCAACCTGACCTTCGCGGATGGCCGCGAGCAGTCGGACACCA